>ERZ824600.114-NODE-114-length-115304-cov-42.962438_pt1 | contig 115304 bp, 111 predicted proteins | sample MGYA00519933_ERZ824600 | MGnify/ENA primary metagenome ERZ824600 (study PRJEB31778, sample SAMEA3449178) | human gut metagenome | biome: human gut; feature: human-associated habitat; material: faeces | place: United Kingdom | collected 2010/2012 ...
CTTTTCTCAATTCAAAAAGACAAACACTCTAAAAAAGTTTTGTCTTGCTTTCACCCCTGCCCCTTCCGGGACGGGCCTTGCCTTGGCTCCGGATGCCTTCTCGATCTATTGACCTGTCGTATTCAGAATCGACAAAAGCATTCATTTTATAATGACTCTTGTACTACTTCTTGTCTATTGTAAGCATTTCAATGTTCGTTTGCTGCTTGAAAAGTGCGCAAAATCTATTGGCAATTGTTCCACATGGAACAATGCTAATAAGGATTAAATGATGTAATGGGGAGGTTTTGTCCGGCGAACCCGTCGCCGAGAAAATGCTGTTGTAAGCAAAAAACTTTTTTCCTTTTGGTCATGGCCATGACCGCTGTCATGGCTGCGCTATTTCTCAAAAGCGAATGCAAAGTTAAAGCAGAAATTTGAACTGTGCAAATATTTTAACATTATTTTTATCTTTATTTTTCGCCTAATATAGCACACCTCTTTGCATTACAGCAATTTAAGCATAAATAATTATTTAGCGATTTTTTCACAGATTTGCATGTTGGCGATTTTTTATATACTTTCGTAAACACAAAAGCCAAATCATTGAACCATGAATTTCCTTATAAATAAATATCTGCTGGGGGCGGCTGTTGCCGCTGCCACGACTTTTAATGCCGCCGGAATAGCTCCGGGCGACATACGATGGACAAATGAGCGTGAGGACACCACTGCTTTGACGAATATGCTCGTGGAGGCTGCCGCCATGCATGTGGATCACCCTGCCGACCTTGTGGTGCCAATCGGTAAAATGCTACTTGACAAGCCTTATGCGGGAGGAGGAATTGAGGGAGAGCCGGAAATGCTTACTGTGCGCCTTGATTCTCTTGACTGCACTACCTTTGTGGAATCGGTGCTGGCGGCTGCCAAAACTGCCTATATGGGGCGCACTTCATGGCGCGATTTCGCACAAACGCTCAAGGAGATGCGTTACCGAGGGGGTGAGGTCAACGGATATGGATCGCGTCTCCATTATTTCAGCGACTGGATTGTGGAGAATTCTCATCGTGGCGATTTGCAGGATGTGACTGACCGCATAGGCAAGGGCGATCATTTGGTAAAGACTCTTGACTTTATGAGCCGCAACCGCAGCAAATATCCGGCCATGAAGGATGACGCCAATTACAATGCCATCAAGAATGCCGAAGTTGGCTACCGCTCGCACAGGTTCGCCTACATAAAACCGATCAATTTCAAGTCTGCGGCATTGAAAGAAGGCGATATAATAGGGATAGTTACTTCTATCCCGGGACTTGATGTGACCCACATGGGTATTGTGACAATGGTGAATGGAGAGCCACATCTGCTGCATGCTTCGTCGGACAAAGGAAAGGTTGTGGTGGATGAGCTGACGCTTTCGGATTACATCAAGCGCAACCGCAAGGCGGTAGGCATACGTGTGATACGGCTGAAGGATTAGAACCGAGCATATATATAAAAAAAAGCACGGGCGCCTTATGGGCACCCGTGTTGTTTTTATGCTCTGAAACAGTTGTTATTCCTGAGGCATTTTGGTGCGTTTGCCGTAGCCGTAAACTGCATCTGTGCCAAGCTGCTCTTCGATACGGAGGAGCTGGTTGTACTTAGCCATACGGTCGGAGCGGCTTGCGCTACCGGTTTTGATCTGGCCAGCGTTGGTGGCAACTGCGATGTCGGCGATGGTGGCATCTTCAGTTTCACCGGAACGGTGAGAGATGACTGCGGTATAACCGTTGCGCTGAGCGAGCTCAACTGCGCGGAGTGTTTCGGTGAGAGAACCGATCTGGTTAACCTTAACGAGGATTGAGTTGGCGCAACCGAGTTCGATACCTTTCTTGAGGTATTTAACATTGGTAACGAAGAGGTCATCACCTACGAGCTGGCAACGGTTGCCGATCATATCGGTGAGAATCTTCCAGCCTTCCCAGTCGCCTTCTGCCATACCGTCTTCGATAGAATCGATAGGATATGCTTCTACAAGACCTTTGAGGTATTCAGCCTGCTCTTTGGAAGTGAGTTTCTTGCCATCGGCCTGTTTCCAAGTGTAGTCGTAAAGACCGTCTTTGTAGAACTCGGAAGAAGCGCAGTCAAGACCGATTGTAACGTCCTTACCGGGTACGTAACCGGCAGCTTCGATAGCTTTGATGATTACATTGAGGGCATCTTCTGTGCCGTCAAGGCTGGGAGCGAAACCGCCTTCGTCACCAACAGCGGTTGAAAGGCCACGGTCGTGGAGCACTTTCTTAAGGTTGTGGAACACTTCTGTGCCCATGCGGATACCTTCCTTGAAGCAGCATGCGCCGATAGGACGGATCATGAATTCCTGGAAGCAGATGGGAGCATCGGAGTGAGCGCCGCCATTGATGATGTTCATCATGGGTACGGGAAGGGTATAAGAGTTGCAACCGCCGATGTATTTGTAAAGGGGAAGGTCGAGATAGTCGGCAGCGGCTTTGGCAACTGCGAGAGAAACACCGAGGATGGCGTTAGCACCGAGGTTGCTCTTAGTGTCAGTGCCGTCGAGTGCGAGCATAGTTTCGTCAATCTTGATCTGATCGAGTGCGCTCATGCCTATGAGGGCCTTGGCGATAGGACCGTTTACGTTGGCCACAGCTTTGGTAACGCCTTTGCCCATGTAGCGGGATTTGTCACCATCACGGAGCTCAAGAGCTTCGTTAACACCAGTAGAAGCGCCAGAGGGCACGGAAGCGCGGCCAAAAGCACCGCTTTCAAGAGTCACATCAACTTCTACAGTAGGGTTTCCTCGAGAATCGAGTACCTCACGGCCAATGATTTTTTCTATTTTCATAATGTTGTAAGAACTTAAAAAGTTGGTTATTATGTTGTTTGTGTTTGAGACTTGGTTAACGCTCACAAAGTTACAAAACTTATTTTTCACAAACAACACAGTTTGCTGAAAAAAAAGCTATTAGGGTAAAGAGTTTATTTGCGTGGGATATATGTACACAACAATACCGCTCCGGATGCCGGAACGGTATTGCTATATGAATGCGGGAGAGGGATTCTCTCCAATGATTCATGGAAATTATTCGGCTGCGGGAGCTTCTGCTGCAGGTGCCTCAGTAGCGGGAGCCTCGGCTGCGGGAGCTTCGGTTTTGGCCTTAGAGCTGCGGCGAGAGCGACGTGTGCGGCCTTCTTTCTTGTTGTCGTTGGATTTGAGCATGTTCTCATTATAATCAACGAGTTCAATGAAGCAGGTCTGAGCGTTGTCACCGAGACGGTTGCCTGTTTTGAGGATGCGGGTATAGCCACCGTTGCGCTCAGCAATTTTCTGAGCTACTTCACGGAAAAGTTCGGTCACGGCTTCCTTGTTCTGAAGGTAGGAGAACACGAGACGACGATTTGCCATGGAGTCGTTTTTGGCGCGGTTGATAAGGGGCTCGGCATAGATGCGCAGAGCTTTGGCCTTGGCTAATGTAGTGAAGATGCGCTTGCGCATGATCAGGGCTATAGTCATATTGGCGAGCAGGGCATCGCGGTGAGCCTTTTTGCGGCCGAGATGATTGAATTTTTTATTATGTCTCATCGTAGTAATTACTCTTTATCTAATTTATACTTGGAAATGTCCATCCCGAAGGAAAGTCCGAGGTTAGCAAGCAACTCATCAAGTTCAGTAAGTGATTTTTTACCGAAGTTACGGAACTTGAGGAGGTCGTTGCGGTTGAACACCACGAGTTCACCGATGGTTTCAACTTCAGCGCTCTTGAGGCAGTTGAGTGCACGCACGGAGAGGTCCATGTCCACGAGCTTGGACTTGAGGAGCTGGCGCATGTGAAGCACTTCTTCATCGAATTCTTCGTTGTCTTCAGTGTCGGAGGTTTCAAGAGTGATTTTCTCGTCGGAGAAGAGCATGAAGTGATAGATGAGGATTTTGGCAGCTTCCTTAAGTGCGTCTTTGGGAAAGATGGAACCGTTGGTGGTAATTTCAAGTGTCAGCTTATCGTAGTCGGTTTTCTGATCTACGCGGAAGTTTTCAACGGTGTACTTAACATTCTTGATGGGTGTGTAGATGGAGTCGATGGCGATGACATGTATGTCGTCGATTCCGACGGCGTTTTCGTCGGCGGGAGTCCAACCACGGCCCTTGTTGATGGTAAGTTCAATTGAGAAACTTGCTCCGGGATCCAGATGACAGATGACCAGGTCGGGATTGAGCACTTCGAAACCGGTGAGCACCTTGGAGATGTCGCCGGCGGTGAACACTTCCTGACCCGACACATTGATGAGAGCCTTTTCGCTATCGGCGTCTTCGACTATCTGTTTGAGATCAACTTTCTTGAGGTTGAGGATGATGTTGGTAACATCTTCCTTCACGCCCGGTATAGTGTCGAATTCGTGCTTGACGCCATCAATCTTGATGGAAGAGATGGCATAACCTTCAAGCGACGACAAGAGAATGCGGCGCAGCGCATTGCCTATGGTGATACCATAGCCAGGCTCCAATGGCTTGAACTCAAACTTGCCGAAGCAATTGTCGGCTTCCAACATCAATACCTTATCGGGTTTTTGAAATGCTAATATAGCCATGTGGATCTGAATTAAGTGATTACTTAGAATACAACTCGACGATGAGCTGCTCTTTGATGCTTTCAGGGATGTCCTCACGTGCGGGCACATGGAGGAGCTTGCCTGCTTTGAGGCTTTCGTCCCATTCGAGCCAAGGATATTTGGAGTGGTTGAATCCGGCCAAAGCGTCGGCAATCACTTCCAGAGACTTGGATTTTTCACGAACGCCAACAACATCGCCGGGCTGAACAGCATAAGAAGCGATGTTGACTACCTCACCGTTTACAGTGATGTGACGGTGAAGAACGAGCTGACGGGCAGCTGCGCGTGTGGGAGCGATGCCAAGACGGTAAACTACGTTGTCGAGACGACCTTCAAGGAGCTGAAGGAGCACTTCACCGGTGATACCTTTGGTGCGGGCAGCTTTGTCAAAGAGGTTGTGGAACTGCTTTTCAAGTACACCGTAGGTATATTTGGCTTTTTGTTTTTCGCGAAGCTGAGTGCCATACTCAGAGGTTTTGCGATGCTTGTTGGCACCGTGCTGGCCTGGAGGGAAGTTTTTCTTAGCCAGTACCTTGTCTTCGCCAAATATTGGTTCGCCGAATTTGCGAGCGATTTTAGATTTGGGGCCTGTGTATCTTGCCATTGTTAGTTTGTCAATTGAATTTGTGTAATGCAGCGTCGGAGAGTTATGAGGCTTATAGGCGGTGTAGTGCAGCCGCGATCATAGAGAGGTGAAAAAAGATATGATCAAAATCACATAGCCGCGATGCCGGTGTCAATAACGTATAGGATGCTGCGAGAATAAAACAATATGTGAATGCTTATAGTTGCAATCGTTATAAAGCTTTACGTGCCAAAGCCGGAGCTTATACGCGACGACGCTTGGGAGGACGGCAACCGTTGTGGGGCAGCGGAGTAACGTCGATGATTTCGGTTACTTCAATGCCTGCGCCATGTACGGTGCGGATAGCAGACTCACGGCCGTTACCGGGACCCTTGACATATGCTTTGACCTTGCGCAGGCCGAGGTCATATGCCACTTTAGCGCAATCCTGTGCTGCCATCTGAGCTGCATAGGGAGTGTTTTTCTTAGAGCCACGGAAGCCCATTTTACCAGCGCTTGACCAAGAGATCACCTGACCTTCAGAGTTGGCTAAGCACACAATAATGTTGTTGAAAGAGGAGTGAACGTGAAGCTGGCCGGCGGCATCAACTTTGACGTTTCTCTTCTTAGCTGCGACTGTCTTTTTTGCCATATCAGTTTATTATTTTGTAGCTTTCTTCTTGTTAGCAACTGTTTTCTTGCGACCTTTACGTGTACGGGCATTGTTTTTGGTGCTCTGACCACGCACGGGGAGGCCGTTACGGTGACGGATGCCACGGTAGCAACCGATGTCCATCAGTCGCTTGATGTTAAGCTGGATTTCGCTGCGGAGATCACCTTCAACTTTGTAATCAGTGCCGATAACCTCACGCACTTTAGCTGCCTGTGTATCAGTCCAGTCTTTAACTTTGATATTTTTGTCCACGCCTGCTTTCTCAAGGATAGAGTTGGCGGCGCTACGGCCAATGCCGAAGATGTAAGTCAAGGCTATTTCACCTCTTTTATTTTGGGGGAGGTCAACTCCCACTATACGTACTGCCATATATGTTGACTAAATTTTTTGCAAAAGTAATAAAAAATTATCCTTGACGCTGCTTGTACTTCGGATTTTTCTTGTTAATTACATAAAGGCGACCTTTGCGACGCACAATTTTGCTGTCCGGGGTACGCTTCTTGACTGAGGCTCTTACTTTCATTGTATTTCGTTTTTTTGATTTTTTGTTATTTGTATCTGTAAGCTATGCGCCCTTTGGAGAGGTCGTAGGGCGACATTTCCACACGAACTTTGTCACCGGGAAGGATCTTGATGTAATGCATGCGCATCTTGCCTGAGATGTGGGCTGTGATTTCATGCCCGTTTTCAAGTTCAACGCGGAACATTGCATTGCTCAATGCTTCCACAATCACACCGTCTTGCTCTATTGCAGCTTGTTTTGCCATAAATAATGGTTACAAATTAATGGTTCTGGTCTGTTAAATGAATCTGTCTTTGAGTACTTCGGCTACGGGAAGATATGAAGTGAGGATTTCCGCAGTGCCATCAATGATCGCGACAGTGTGCTCATAGTGTGCGGATGGCTTGCGGTCGCGTGTGCGGCATGTCCAGCCGTCGCGCTCTATCACTATGTTCTTACTGCCGAGGTTGATCATCGGCTCGATGGCAAGGCACATACCGTTGCGAAGAAGGGGGCCTGTGCCACGGTGCCCGAAATTGGGCACTTCGGGATCTTCGTGCATTTTTCGGCCGATGCCGTGACCACACATTTCACGAACCACGCTGTAACCGCGCTGCTCGCAATAGGTCTGTATGGCTGAGGATACATCTCCGAGGCGGTTTCCAGCGCGGCATACTTCTATGCCTTTGTAGAGAGACTCCTTGGTGGTGCGGCAGAGCGCCATGACTTCGGGAGCGATTTCACCTACGGGAAATGTATAGCACATGTCGGCGTTGAATCCTTCAAGCTCCACGACTGTGTCGGTGCCGATAATATCGCCATCGCGCAGGGTGTAGTTGGAAGGAAAGCCATGCACTACAATCTCGTTCACCTCATAGCACACTGCTGCGGGGAAACCACCGTATCCAAGGCAGGATGCTTTGCCACCATTGTCGTGAATGAATTCACGAGCAATGGTTTCAAGCTTATTGGTGGTAACGCCCGGAGCCACCCACTTGGCAATTTCGCCAAGTGTGCGGCTCAGCAGCGCTGCTGCGTTTCGCATGTGAGCTATATCTTCAGGTGTCTTGAGATAGATCATTTATCAAATGTAAACTCTTATTATGTATCTACAATTACTGATCAATAGGCACTGCCGGTGGTGCGACCTTTGATTTTACCATCTTTCATCAGACCATCGTAATGGTGCATCATGAGGTGGCTCTCGATTTGCTGGAGTGTGTCAAGCACAACGCCTACAAGGATGAGGAGTGATGTGCCGCCGAAGAACTGTGCGAAGTTCTGGCTTACACCAAAGAAACGAGCGAATGCGGGAAGTACAGCCACGATGCCCAGGAACAATGACCCGGGAAGGGTGATACGTGAGAGCACGGAGTCAAGATATTCAGCTGTTTTTTTGCCGGGCTTCACACCGGGGATAAACCCGTTGTTGCGCTTGAGGTTTTCAGCTATATCTACAGGACGCACAGTGATGGCGGTGTAGAAATAGGTGAATGCCACAATCATTATGAAATAAACGGCATTGTACCAGAACCCATTGATGTCGGAGAATGCGGCTACGAAACCGCCGGTGCTTTCGTGGGCACCAAAACCGGCGAGGGTAATGGGGATGAACATTATGGCTTGTGCGAAGATGATGGGCATTACGCCTGCGGCATTCACTTTCAAGGGAATGTACTGGCGTGCGCCACCGTACTGGCGGTTGCCCACGATACGCTTGGCATACTGCACGGGAACTTTGCGTGTGCCCTGGACGAGCAGGACTGCGCCTACTGTCACAGCGAAGAGCAGTATGATTTCAACTACGAACATAATCAGGCCGCCCTGAGAACCTGTGGCACCGGGCATGCGTGAGGTGAATTCGTAGATGAGGGCGTTCGGGAGACGAGCTATGATACCCACAAGGATGATGAATGAGATACCGTTGCCGATGCCACGATCAGTGATGCGCTCGCCGAGCCACATGATGAACATTGAGCCTGCGGCAAGAATCACTGTGAGATATGCTACCGTCCAGAATGACATGGAGGAAGCTGCACCTGCGGCACTCACCTGCACCTGAAGGTTGTACAGGTATGCGGGACCCTGAAGGAGCAGGATCAGGACTGTGAGGTATCGGGTGTACTGGTTAAGTTTCTGGTGGCCGCTTTCGCCTTCTCTTTGCATTTTCTGGAAAGAGGGAAGCACCATGCCGAGGAGCTGTATCACGATTGAGGCTGTGATATATGGCATGATACCGAGGGCGAAAATAGAGGCCTGAGAGAAGGCACCGCCGGAGAACATGTCGAGGAGCTGCATGAGGCCGCTCTTGTTGGTGAAGTTCGACAATGCATCCAGATCGGCGGGGCTGATTCCGGGCAGCACTACATAACAGCCGAATCGGTAGATGAGTACCAAAAGGCAAGTTATGAGCAGACGCTTGCGGAGCTCCTCTATAGTCCAGATATTTTTCAGAGTTTCAAAAAATCGCATTATTCTCAGATTTTGGAGATGGAACCGCCGGCATCAACGATGGCTTTTTCGGCGGCTTTGGAAAATGCGTTGGCTTCAACGGCGATAGCACGGGTTATTGCGCCATTGGCAAGGATTTTCACCAGATCTTTGCCAGATACGAAGCCGGCGGCACGGAGGTCGGCAACAGTGATTTTGTCAAGATTCTTGCTTTCGGCGAGAGTCTGGAGAGTTTCAATGTTGATGGCCTTGTATTCCACACGGTTAATGTTCTTGAAGCCGAATTTGGGAAGACGGCGCTGAAGGGGCATCTGACCGCCTTCGAAGCCTACTTTGTGTTTGTAGCCGGAGCGCGATTTAGCACCCTTGTGACCACGGGTAGATGTGCCGCCCTTACCGGAACCGGGACCACGACCGATACGTGTTTCACGGGTAACGGATCCAACAGCGGGATGGAGATTATTTAGTTCCATAACTTTATCGATTAAAAGATTTAAGCGTTTGTCACTTTGACGAGGTGACGAACTTTGTTAACCATACCCATCACAGAGGGGTTGTCTTCTTTTACCACTGTGTGGTTCATTTTCTTGAGACCGAGAGCGTCGAGGGTGCGTTTCTGCACTGCGGGACACTTGATGCGGCTCTTTATTTGAGTGATTTTAATCTGTGCCATAAGGAAAGTTTGATTAGCCGTTAAACACTTTGTCCACAGAGATACCGCGGTTCTGGGCTACCTGAGCGGGCGAACGCATTTCGCCGAGGGCTTCAATGGTGGCCTTAACGAGGTTGTGGGGGTTGGAAGATCCCTTGCTTTTGCAGAGCACGTCGGTAACGCCAACGCTCTCAAGGACGGCACGCATGGCACCACCGGCCTTAACACCGGTACCGTGTGATGCGGGCTTGAGGATGACGCGAGAGCCGCCGAATTTGGCTTCCTGCTCGTGGGGGATAGTGCCTTTGTGAACGGGCACGCGGATAAGGTTCTTTTTAGCGGCTTCAACGCCTTTGGCGATGGCAGCCTGCACTTCGTTGGCTTTGCCGAGACCCCAGCCGACGATTCCGTTGCCGTTGCCTACTACTACGATAGCAGCGAAGGTGAAGGTGCGACCACCCTTGGTAACTTTGGTAACGCGGTTGATGGCAACCAGACGATCCTGAAGCTCTATATCGTTGGTGGATTTAACTCTATTGTTCTTTATAGCCATAATAGTTTAGAATTTAAGACCGCCATTGCGAGCGGCGTCAGCCAATGATTTCACACGACCGTGGAAAAGGTATCCGTTACGGTCAAACACTACTTCGGTGATGCCAGCAGCGATAGCTTTCTGGGCAATGGCCTCACCCACTTTGGCAGCGATTTCGCTCTTGGTGCCACCCTCGAGTCCTCTGGAAGAGGCAGCAGCGAGAGTACGGCCGGCGAGGTCGTCAATAAGCTGCACGTAAATTGCCTTGTTGGAACGGAAGACGCTCATGCGGGGACGAGCGGCTGTGCCGGAAATCTTGCCGCGGATGCGAGCTTTGATTTTGTTTCTTCTTTGTATCTTGGAGATCATGATTCGTTCAGTTAAAATTATTTAGCACTTGCCGATTTTCCTGACTTGCGGCGTATAACTTCGCCCACGAACTTGATACCTTTGCCCTTGTAGGGTTCGGGCTTGCGCAGGGAGCGTATTTTGGCGCAGACCTGTCCGAGGAGCTGCTTGTCGTCGCTTTCAAGGATGATGAGCGGGTTTTTGTTACGTTCGCTCTTGGCTTCAACCTTGACCTCCGGTGGGAGCTTGATATATATTGCGTGAGAGAAACCGAGCGAGAGCTCGAGCACCTGTCCGGTGGCGGCTGCACGGTAACCCACACCTACTAATTCCATTTCCTTGCGATAGCCTGTGCTGACGCCGACCACCATGTTGTGGATCAGTGCGCGGTACAGCCCGTGAAGGGCGCGGTGTTCGCGGTCATCGGTGGGACGGGTAACATGTACGTGTCCGTCTTCGACGGTGACGGTGAGGTCGGGATTGACAGCCTGAGAAAGTTCACCTTTGGGACCTTTGACAGTTACTATGTTATTATCCACCTTGACGGTTACGCCTGCGGGGATAGCAATGGGAGCTTTACCTATTCTTGACATAATCTGTTACCTCCTATCATTAATAAACATAACATAGTACTTCGCCACCTACTTTGAGGTCGCGTGCCTTCTTGTTGGTCATCACACCCTGAGAAGTTGAGAGGATAGCGATGCCAAGACCATTCAACACTCGCGGCATATCTTTATAGCCGGTATATTGGCGCAGACCGGGACGTGACACACGCTCGAGCTTCTTGATGGCGTTCACGTGGTCAACGGGGTCATACTTGAGGGCAATCTTGATTGTGCCCTGGGGATTTTCACCCTCTATAAACTTGTAGTTAAGAATATAGCCTTGTTCAAAAAGAATCTTTGTGATTTCTTTTTTCAAGTTTGAGGCGGGGACTTCCACGACGCGGTGGTTAGCCTTGATAGCGTTCCTCAATCTTGTGAGATAATCTGCTATAGGATCAGTCATTTTATTTTTTGTTTAAATTGATTCGGTGTTTCCGAACAATATTTAATACTCACTGTGTTGTTTTTTCACACGGGGCAGAGGTTACCAGCTTGCTTTCTTCACACCGGGAATCAGACCGGCGGAAGCCATTTCACGGAACTGGATACGGGACAATCCGAACTGGCGCATGTAGCCTTTGGGACGACCGGTAATCTTGCAGCGGTTGTGGAGGCGAACGATGGAAGCGTTCTTGGGCAGCAGCTGCAGGCCTTCGTAGTCGCCTGCGGCTTTGAGGGCAGCTTTTTTGGCGGCGTATTTGGCCACGAGTTTGGCGCGCTTAACTTCGCGGGCCTTCATTGATTCTTTAGCCATAATTAGTTTTTAGCGTTTTTTGAAAGGCAAGCCGAATTCCTTGAGCAGTGCGTAGCCTTCCTCGTCGGTGTTGGCAGAGGTTACGAAAGTAATGTTCATGCCAAGAAGCTTGCTGATGTTGTCAATGTTGATTTCGGGGAAGATGATCTGTTCAGTGATGCCGAGAGTGTAGTTGCCACGGCCATCAAGCTTCCCTTCGATACCTTTGAAGTCGCGGATACGGGGCAGAGCCACGCGGATAAGACGCTCCAGGAATTCGTACATTTTGTCGCGGCGCAGGGTAACCATGACGCCGACGGGCATTTTCTTACGAAGCTTGAAATTAGAAATATCTTTGCGAGACAGGGTAGCAACGGCTTTCTGACCGGTAATGGCAGTGAGTTCGTTGATGGCTGTTTCGATGATTTTCTTGTCCTGTGTGGCTTCGCCGAGGCCCTGGTTGATAACGATTTTTTTCAGGCGGGGTACCTGCATTACAGTGTCATAATTGAACTGCTTTTCAAGAGCGGGAACGATGCGCTCGTTGTAGTCTTTTTTGAGTGTTGTAGTGCTCATTATTTAATCTCCTCTCCTGATTTTTTAGCGTAACGTACTAATTTGCCCTCGTCGTTGCGGCGGCGTCCAATGCGAGTGGGCTTGCCGGTTTTGGGGTCGAGAAGGCTGAGGTTGGAAATGTGGATGGGAGCTTCCATCTTCACAAGGCCGCCCTGGGGGTGTTTAGCGCTGGGCTTAGTGGCTTTAGTCACAATGTTGACTCCTTCAACGATTGCACGCTGCTTGGTGACGAGCACTTTAAGCACGCGGCCTGTTTTGCCGCGGTCCTCGCCAGCGAGTACATACACTGTGTCGCCTTTCTTTATATGTAACTTGCTCATTATTGAATAAGTGATTTCTTGGGATTATTAAAGAACTTCGGGAGCCAGTGACACGATTTTCATGTTAGTGGCGCGGAGCTCACGGGCAACGGGTCCGAAGATACGTGTGCCGCGAAGCTCGCCGGCGTTGTTGAGAAGCACGCAGGCGTTGTCGTCAAAGCGGATGTAACTGCCGTCGGCGCGACGGATTTCCTTTTTGGTGCGCACGACTACTGCCTTGCTGACAGTGCCCTTCTTAACGTCGGAGGAGGGGATGCAGCTCTTTACGGAGACAACGATGATGTCGCCCACGGATGCATAGCGACGACCGGTGCCGCCAAGCACGTGTATGCACAATGCTTCTTTGGCGCCGCTGTTGTCGGCTACGGTTAAACGGCTTTCAGTCTGTATCATAAATTACTTAACTTTTTCGATTATTTCTACTAATCTCCATCTTTTGGTTTTGCTGAGGGGACGAGTTTCCATTAGACGAACGGTGTCGCCGACAGAGCATTCGTTTTTCTCATCGTGAGCGTGATATTTTTTGGTTTTGTTCACGAACTTGCCATAGATGGGGTGCTTTTCTTTCCACTTTACAGTAACAGTGATAGTCTTGTCACCCTTGTTGCTCGACACAACCCCAATGCGCTCTTTTCTTAAGTTTCTGTTTGTTTCCATGATCGGGATTATTTGATGTTAAGTTCACGCGCACGCAATTCTGTCTTTACGCGGGCAATCATTTTACGTTCAGCGGTGATTTTGGCAGGATTGTCCAGCGGAGAGATCGAGTGATTGATCTTGAGCTGTGCGTATTCCTGCTCCATCTGCTCGAGGCGGTCTTTAAGATCCTGCGTGCTAAGCTCTTTGATTTCTTCTTTCTTCATAACAGATTACACGTTTTGAGTGGGATCATAATCGCGACTCACAATGAATTTGGTGGTCACGGGTAATTTCTGTGCTGCAAGGCGCAGAGCCTCTTTTGCAATGTCAAAGCTTACACCTTCAACTTCGATGAGGACGCGGCCGGGAGTAACGGGGGCCACGAAACCTTCGGGAGAACCTTTACCTTTACCCATGCGGACTTCGGCAGGTTTTTTGGTGATGGGCTTATCGGGGAATATGCGAATCCATATCTGACCCTGGCGCTGCATATAGCGGGTCACTGCCACACGGGCGGCCTCGATCTGACGGCCTGTGATCCACTTTGACTCAAGAGTCTTTATGCCAAACGAACCGAAGGCCAACTGATTGCCACGCTGGGCAATACCTTTCATACGGCCCTTTTGCGCGCGGCGGAATTTGGTTTTCTTTGGTTGTAACATTGTAATGTCGTTGAGTTGGTTTAACGGTTGGTTTTAGGTTTGCGGCTCAGTCCTGCTCCGCTGCGACCGCCGCGCTGGCTGCGGTTTTCTTTGGAGTTGTTGGTGAACTGCGGAGCGAGGTCGCGTTTACCATATACATCGCCACGGCAGATCCATACTTTCACGCCAAGGACACCGACTTTAGTGTGGGCCTCAACAAGAGCGTAGTCGATGTCGGCACGGAGGGTATGGAGAGGAGTACGGCCTTCCTTGAACATTTCGGAGCGGGCGATTTCAGCACCGTTGAGACGGCCGCTGACCTGGACCTTGATGCCCTCGGCACCGCTGCGCATTGTGGAGGCGATTGCCATCTTGACTGCGCGACGGTAAGCGATCTTGCCTTCAATCTGGCGAGCGATGGTGCTTGCCACGATTTCAGCATCGAGTTCGGGGCGCTTTACCTCGTAGATGTTGATCTGAACATCCTTGTCGGTGATTTTTTTCAACTCTTCCTTGAGCTTGTCAACCTGGCTGCCACCTTTACCGATGATGAGACCGGGGCGGGATGTGCAAACGGTTATAGTGATAAGCTTGAGGGTACGCTCAATAACGATACGTGACACGCTTGAGTTAGCAAGGCGCACATTGAGATATTTGCGGATCTTGGAGTCTTCAAGGAGGGTATCGCCGTAGTTATTACCGCCATACCAGTTGGAGTCCCATCCACGGATCACGCCTAAGCGGTTGCTTATTGGATTAACTTTCTGTCCCATGTGTTATGCCTTAGTTTTAGCGTTATCAATAGTGTCCACGATCAATGTCACGTGATTGGCACGTTTGCGAATTCTGTAGCCGCGACCTTGAGGAGCGGGACGCAGACGTTTGAGCATCGGAGCACAGTTAACGAAGATGGTGCTGATGCGGAGCATGCCGGATTCGGCTTTCTGCTCGTTTTTGGCTTCCCAGTTGGCGATGGCGGAGCGGAGAAGCTTCTCTACGCGGGCAGCGGCCTCCTTGTTGGAGAACTTGAGAATGCCCAGAGCGCGGAATACTTCTTTGCCACGCACCATGTCAGCCACGAGGCGCATTTTGCGGGGGGAAGTAGGAACATTGGTAAGTTTGGCGAATGCCGTGTTCTTACGTTCTTCCTTGATTATTTCGGCGGATTTTCTTTTTCTTACACCCATTGTATTTAATTCTTTTTTTGTCTAAAAAATTATGTTTGGGTCCCGATTATTTCTTATTGCCGGCATGACCGCGGAAGTTACGTGTCGGAGCGAATTCACCGAGCTTGTGACCTACCATGTTTTCGGTAACATAAACCGGAATAAACTTATTACCATTGTGAACGGCAAAGGTGTGACCAACGAATTCGGGAGCAATCATAGAAGCGCGGCTCCAAGTTTTGATAACCGACTTCTTACCGCTCTCATTCATGGCGCTAACCTTCTTATCGAGCTTCACGCTGATAAAGGGGCCTTTTTTTAATGAACGACTCATAAGTTTAGCTTAGTTTGTTGATTACTTTTTCCTTCTTTCAATAATGTACTTCGAAGATGCTTTCTTCGGTGCACGAGTCTTCAGACCCTTAGAGTAAAGGCCCTTGCGTGAGCGGGGATGACCACCGGAGTTACGGCCTTCACCACCACCCATGGGGTGATCGACAGGGTTCATGACAACACCACGGTTGTGGGGGCGACGGCCGAGCCAACGTGAGCGACCGGCTTTACCGCTGCTCTCGAGAGAATGCTCGCTGTTGCCAACCACGCCGACGGTAGCCTTGCAAGAAGCGAGGACCTTGCGTGTTTCGCCAGAAGGTAATTTGATAATCGCGTAATCGCCTTCACGAGAGATGAGCTGAGCGAAAGTTCCGGCGCTGCGGGCCATGAAGGCTCCCTGACCGGGACGAAGCTCGATAGCGTGGATAAGGGTACCCACGGGAATCATGCTCAGGGGAAGAGCGTTACCCACCTCGGGAGCAGCCTCGGGGCCGCTGACCACGGTGGCACCAACTTGTAAGCCGTTGGGTGCAATGATGTACGCTTTCGCGCCGTCCACGTAATAGAGGAGTGCAATGCGAGCAGAACGGTTAGGATCGTACTCGATTGACTTCACTACTGCGGGTACACCGTCTTTTGTTCTCTTAAAGTCAATGATGCGGTATTTGCGTTTGTGGCCACCACCAAGGTAACGGGTGGTGAGGTGTCCTTCGGCGTTGCGGCCTCCGGTGCTTTTTTTACCGACTGTAAGAGATTTTTCTGGCGTAGTAGCAGTGATGGTACCTTTAAATACGCCAATAATTTTGTGTCTCTGCCCCGGTGTAGTGGGCTTGAATTTTCTTACTGCCATTTTCTATTATATATTGCTGTAAAAGTCAATGGTTTGACCCTCGCCAACGGTTATAAAGGCTTTTTTGTAAGCCGAAGTTTTGCCGCGGAGAAGGCCGCTCTTGGTCCAACGGGATTTGTTTTTGCCGCGAACCACAGCTGTGTTCACATTCACCACTTTAACCCCATAAAGCTTTTCAACCAGCATTTTGATCTGGTATTTGTTAGCCTGAGGAGACACGCGGAAAGTGTAGCGATTAAGCTTTTCGGTAAGCTTAGTGGCTTTCTCAGTAACTATAGGCTGAATTGTTATGTCCATAATCAGATATCTCCTTGTGATTAAAGTTTGTTAATAACATCAAGGCTACTCTCCGTGAGGACAATAGCATTGGCGCGCATGATAGCATATGTGTAGATGTCAGAGGCAGTGATGACTCTGGCATCGGGCACATTGCGAGCCGACAAATTTACGTTATTATTCCGGTCTGCTAAAACGAGAAGGATCTTTTTGCCGTCAACTTTAAGATTTTTAGCAAAATTTATAAAATCTTTAGTTTTGGGAGCTTCAAAAGTGAAGTCTTCAACGACAGTGATCTGGTTGTCCTGCACTTTGTAAGTGAGAGCAGAGCGGCGAGCGAGCTGCTTAACTTTCTTGTTCAACTTGAAGCGATAATCGCGGGGACGGGGACCGAACACACGACCACCACCAACGAGCACTGGTGAGTTAATGTCACCGATACGGCTACCGCCACCACCTTTCTGCTTGTGCAGCTTACGGGTAGAACCGGACACTTCGCTACGCTCTTTCGATTTGTGAGTTCCCTGACGCTGGTTAGCGAGGAACTGCTTAACATCGAGATATACAGCGTGTTCGTTAGCTTCCGCTGCAAACACCTCGTCGCTGAGAACTACCTTGCGGCCGGTGTCTTCACCTTTAATGTTGTATACTGCGATTTCCATTATTTCTCTACAATTACGATTGAACCTTTACTTCCGGGTATGCTACCCTTTATCAACAACAGGTTGTGCTCGGGCAGGACCTTAATAACCTGAAGGTTCTGCACAGTTACACGTTCGTTACCCATTTGGCCTGCCATACGCATGCCTTTGAACACTTTTGCGGGGTAGGAGCAAGCGCCGACTGAACCGGGAGCGCGAAGACGGTTGTGCTGGCCGTGAGTGCTCTGGCCAACGCCGCCGAAGCCGTGACGTTTAACGACACCCTGGTAACCTTTACCTTTGGATGTTCCCTGAATGTCCACGAAGTCGGATTCGTTGAAGATGGAGTCAACCGTAATGGTATCACCCAGCTTGTATTCGCCATCAAAACCCTTGAACTCGGCCAAGTGTCTCTGCGGGGCAACGCCTGCCTTTTTGAAATGACCGGCCATGGGCGCAGTAGTGTGCTTCTCTTTCTTTTCCTGGAAGCCGAGCTGCAGCGCTTCGTAACCGTCAACATCGACAGTCTTGATTTGTGTAACCACGCAAGGACCTAATTCGATAACAGTGCACGGCATGTTCTTGCCGTCGGCACTGAAAACGGAAGTCATTCCGATTTTCTTTCCTAATAATCCTGGCATTTCTTTAAGTTTTTAAGAATGATTTGTTTACTTTTTTTGATCGATTGAAATTTCTTACGTTCTTGTCAGCGGGGCATCACACTTTGATTTCCACTTCCACGCCGCTGGGGAGCTCAAGCTTCATGAGAGCGTCCACGGTTTTAGCGGTGGAATTGTAGATGTCGATCAGACGCTTGAACGAAGAGAGCTGGAATTGCTCGCGGCTCTTTTTGTTGACAAACGTAGAGCGGTTGACAGTGAAGATACGCTTGTGTGTGGGCAGAGGAATAGGACCGCTGATCACAGCACCAGTAGCCTTGACAGTCTTAACAATCTTCTCTGCCGATTTATCGACCAGATTGTGATCGTAAGATTTCAATTTGATTCTGATTTTTTGGCTCATATTTTGTTGAATGAAAGTTTAATTACTTCAGTAAGTCCACACGACCCTGGCACTCGGTGAGCACGTTGCGGGCAATAGAGCTGCTAACTTCGGAGTAGTGTGAGAATGACATAGTGCTGGTGGCACGGCCGGAAGTGATGGTGCGGAGGGCTGTAACGTAACCGAACATTTCGGCAAGAGGAGCCTTGGCTTTAACCACGCGTGCACCGGAACGTGAAGTTTCCATGCCTTCAACCTGACCACGACGCTTGTTAAGGTCGGAGATCACATCACCCATGCTTTCTTCGGGTGTAACGACCTCGATTTTCATGATAGGCTCAAGCAGCACGGGACCTGCCTTTTCAGAAGCTTTCTTGAAAGCCTGAATAGCGCAGAGCTCAAATGAGAGCTGGTCGGAGTCAACGGGGTGGAATGAACCATCAATCACGGTAACCTTGAGATGCTCTACGGGATAGCCAGCGAGGACACCATTTTTCATAGCTGTGGTGAAGCCTTTCTGGATGCTGGGGATGAACTCCTTGGGGATGTTACCACCCTTAACTTCGTCCACGAACTGGAGGCTGCCTTCAAAGCCTTCATCAACGGGCTCAACGCGCACGATGATGTCGGCGAATTTACCGCGACCACCGGTCTGCTTCTTGAACACTTCGCGAAGCTCAACGGGCTTGGTGATGGCTTCTTTATATGTTACCTGAGGACGGCCCTGATTACATTCAACCTTGAATTCACGTTTGAGACGGTCAATAATGATGTCGAGGTGAAGCTCACCCATACCTGAGATAACGGTCTGGCCGGTTTCCTCGTTGGTCTGTACACGGAATGTGGGGTCTTCTTCAGCAAGTTTCTGGAGGCCGACGCCGAGTTTGTCAAGGTCTTTCTGAGTTTTGGGCTCAACGGCGATACCGATAACGGGATCGGGGAAGTCCATAGCCTCAAGTACGATGGGGGCATCTTCGGCGCAAAGGGTATCACCGGTGCGGATATCCTTGAAACCTACGCCTGCACCTATATCACCGCAATCGATCTCTTCCTTGGCATTCTGCTTGTTGGAATGCATCTGGAACAGACGAGATACGCGCTCTTTCTTGCCGGAACGGCTGTTGAGCACATAAGATCCTGCAATCATGTCGCCGGAATAAACGCGGAAGAAGCAGAGACGGCCAACATAGGGGTCGGTAGCAATCTTAAATGCAAGAGCACAAAGGGGTGCGTTGCTTGAAGGTTCGCGTGTTTCGATTTCGTCGGGATTGCCGGGAGCATGACCCTCAACGGCACCGGCATCAACGGGGCTGGGGAGATAAGCGCAGACACTGTCAAGAAGGGGCTGAACGCCTTTGTTCTTGAACGAGCTACCGCAAATCATGGGCACGACCTCCATTTTCAGAGTAGCGTTGCGCAATGCGCGGCGTATTTCTTCTTCGGTGATGGTGGAAGGATCGTCAAAATATTTTTCCATGAGAACATCGTCAAATTCGGCGATTTTCTCAAGCATTTTGTCACGCCATTCTTCGGCTTCAGCAACGAGGTTTTCAGGAATATCCTCAACTGAATAGTCAGCACCCATTGTCTCGTCGTGCCAGAAGATAGCTTTCATGCGGATAAGGTCAACAACGCCTTTGAAAGTTTCTTCAGCACCGATAGGAATCTGTATGGGGCACGGATTAGCACCGAGCACATCCTTGAGCTGGCGCACAACTTCAAAGAAGTTTGCACCGCTACGGTCCATTTTGTTGACATAACCGATACGGGGCACATTGTATTTGTCGGCCTGGCGCCAAACAGTTTCAGACTGGGGCTCAACACCGCCCACAGCGCAGAAAGTGGCGACAGCGCCGTCAAGGACGCGAAGTGAACGCTCCACTTCAACGGTGAAATCCACGTGTCCCGGAGTATCGATTAGATTGATTTTGAATTTGTCGCCGTCATATTTCCAGAAAGTGGTGGTAGCGGCAGAGGTGATGGTTATACCACGCTCCTGCTCCTGCTCCATCCAGTCCATGGTAGCGGCGCCGTCGTGTACCTCACCGATTTTGTGAGTAAGACCCGTGTAGAAAAGTATTCGCTCGGATGTGGTGGTTTTACCAGCATCGATGTGAGCCATAATACCGATATTACGGGTATATTTCAAATGTTCGTCAGATTTTGCCATTATAATAAGGTGTGATATCTGTCAATGAAAAAATGTATTTGAAAAAATTCTGTTATTAGAAGCGGAAGTGAGCGAAGGCGCGGTTAGCTTCAGCCATCTTGTGCATGTCTTCCTTGCGCTTGAATGCGCCGCCCTGGTCATTGAAAGCGTCAACAATTTCAGCGGCGAGCTTTTCAGCCATGGTTTTGCCGCCACGCTTGCGGGCATACAGAATAAGGTTTTTCATTGAGATAGATTCCTTGCGGTCGGCGCGGATTTCGGTAGGTACCTGGAAAGTGGCACCGCCCACGCGACGTGACTTAACTTCCACCTGTGGAGTTACGTTCTCAAGGGCTTTCTTCCAGATTTCGAGAGCTGTTTTTTCTTCGTTGGGCAATTTAGCCTTCACCAGCTCAAGGGCGCTGTAGAAAATAGTATAAGATGTGTTTTTCTTGCCGTCGTACATCAAGTGGTTAACGAACTTCGACACTTTTACATCATTAAAAACGGGATCGGGCAATACAATCCGTTTTTTAGGTTTAGCCTTTCTCATTTTTTGTTAAATTGTCGTTTTTAGTTTGCTTGGTTGCTGCTTCTTTTGTCTTCAACTCCGCGTTCTCTAACGCATCGTTTACTCAACCATTGTTATGTCTTGAATTAGCCTTCCAATAAATCAAAAACGAAGTTGGTTAAATCAATTTTAATTAACTTTTGTTTTTGCGCCGGGATTATTCCGGCTCATTGGGGGTGTGTAAGAATCTTACAGCCTTGATTACTTTTTGGCTGCTTTGGGACGCTTGGCACCGTATTTAGAACGACGCTGAGTGCGGTCTTTAACACCGGAGGTATCCAGAGTGCCACGAACAATGTGATAGCGCACACCGGGGAGGTCTTTAACACGACCGCCGCGCACCAGCACGATTGAGTGTTCCTGCAGGTTATGACCTTCACCGGGGATATAAGAGTTCACTTCCTTGCCGTTGGTGAGGCGCACACGAGCCACCTTACGCATTGCCGAATTAGGCTTTTTGGGGGTGGTGGTGTACACACGCACGCACACGCCACGACGCTGCGGGCATGAATCCAAGGCAGGTGACTTACTCTTATCCTCAAGAGCCACACGTCCTTTTCTTACTAACTGCTGAATTGTAGGCATCTTAGTCTGTTTTTACGTTTCGTTGATTAATTTATCTTTGTTATCTCTATTTTTCTGTTGCATTCACACATACATACACACCGACTACTCCTTTGTGTATCAACACATTGGTAGCAATCAGGCATGTGTCCATGCTTAAAAGCGTTGCAAAATTACTAACTAATTTTCTAACTACCAAATATTTTCGTCATTTTCACTTTCAGTTATTCAGCTTAACAAAACGATGACATTCCGGCCAACAAGGGGTTAAGAACATACAAAAAAACATGCATGGCCATCGGGCCGCTTCACCGAAAGCGATTGTTTCAGAACGGGGTGATTTCGGACAGTGAAACACCTTTAAGATCCTTAGGACTGAGCAACAATTCGGAATGAGGCAAGCGCCAGTCAATGCCGAGTGCGGGGTCATCAAACCTAAGTGTGGCCTCGGATTGCGGAGCATAGATATTGTCCACCTTATACTGGAACTGTGCAGTTTCGCTCAACACCACGAATCCGTGGGCAAATCCTCTCGGAATAAAGAGCTGGCATGCATTTTCCTGACTCAGCTCCACGGCCACATGCTGCCCAAAGGTGGGAGATCCGCCGCGCAGATCCACTGCCACATCCACAACGGTGCCCTGTGAAACGCGCACCAGCTTGGCCTGCGAGAACTCACCTTTCTGAAAATGAAGGCCCCTGAGCACTCCCCTGCCGGACATGGACTCATTGTCCTGCACGAATGTGATGTCACCCACATGGGCACGAAACTCCTCAAGTTTGAAAGATTCCATAAAATAACCTCTGGCATCGCCATAGCGCACAGGCTCCACAAGCCACACGCCGGGAATTGATAGCTGTGTAAACTTCATAATATGCTGAATTTTGCCGCAAATTTACTATTTTTGCCACGAAACTAAGCTATAACGTCATGATTAATATTATACTTCACGACACCGATCCTGTCCGGACCAATCTACTTCCCCTAACATTCACGCGCCCGGTGGGAGCACTGCGCTGCGGCATACTGACCATAGCCCAGAAATGGGAAACGATGATTCATGCATCTGTAAGTTACGACACGGAGGAATACATCAGCGAGCTATTTCCCAAAACCACATCACAAAACGCCGTACATGTGGCAGCTAACATCATCCCCTCTCCCGCGATGGCACTGGCCGTGATGGACCTGAAACCGGGTCAGATGCTTATGCTTGACGACAAACCGGCCGCATGGATAAACACGCCCGATGAAGCAGAGCCTGAAACGCTGCCTTGTCCAGCACCTATCGGAACCCTCATCAATATCTACGACATTTTCACGCTCAATGACGCAGCGCTGAAAGCCGATTTTGAATTGCTCACCGCCGGCAAGCAAAGCGTTGCGCCACATGAATCGTGCACAATAATAGGGCCAAAAGAGAACCTGTTCATAGCTCCGGGCGCATCGGTGCTTGGATGTACGCTAAATGTAAGCAACGGACCGATATTCGTAGGCCCGGGAGCACAGGTGATGGAAGGGAGCTGCCTGCGCGGACCTATAGCCGTGTGCGGACACTCCAACGTGAACATGGGAACCCGCATTTACGGAGCCACCACTATCGGGCCGCATTGCAAAGTGGGCGGAGAAATCAACAATGTGGTGATGCAAGGGTATTCCAACAAGGCACATGACGGATTTCTGGGCAATGCCGTAATAGGCGAATGGTGCAATCTGGGGGCAGGATGCGTGGCATCAAACCTCAAAAACGACTATACCGAAATAAAGCTCTGGAATTATGGCATGCGTCGCTTCATGCGCACCGGGCTGCAATTCTGCGGCCTGATTATGGGCGATCATTCCAAAGCCGGCATCAACACCATGTTCAATACCGCCACGACGCTTGGCGTAGGAGTAAATATCCACGGTACAGGGTTTCCACGCAATTTCGTGCCATCATTCTCGGAAGGTTCACCCGGCGCAGGGTTCAGCGATGTATCTCTGAGCAAATTTTTTGCCATAGCAGAGCGTGTCATGGCGCGTCGCGGCATCACTCTGTCAGAAGCACACCGCCGCATGTACACCACATTGCACACTATAACAGAGCAATACAAATAGCTGCGTAACAACCGGAGTAAATATTTTAGAAAGATGTTTGCATATTCGTTAATATTGCGTAATTTTGCAACGTATTTATAGAATTGACAAACATTTTGTCACAAACAGGGCTACTTACACATAGTTATACATATATAATATGAAAGCATCAGAACTTATCGCCGATCTAACCCGACGATTTCCCAACGAGCCTGAATACATACAGGCTGTAGAAGAGGTGGTAACATCAATTGAGGATGTTTACAACGAATATCCGGCCTTTGAACAGCTCAACCTCATGGAGCGTCTTTGCATACCCGACAGAATCATATCATTCCGCGTAAGCTGGGTGGACGACAAAGGCAAAGTGCAAAACAATATGGGTTACCGCATACAGCACAACAATGCCATAGGCCCGTATAAAGGGGGCATACGTTTTCACTCGTCGGTCAATCCCTCCATTCTGAAATTCCTTGCATTTGAGCAGACATTCAAGAACTCTCTGACCACCCTATCCATGGGCGGAGCCAAAGGCGGCAGCGATTTTTCACCCCGAGGCAAGAGCGATATGGAAGTGATGCGTTTCTGTCAGGCATTCATCACCGAACTTTACCGCAATCTGGGTCCCGATACGGATGTGCCGGCAGGTGACATAGGTGTCGGAGGCCGAGAGGTAGGATATATGTTTGGGTGGTACAAGAAGATGACCCGCGAATTTACGGGCACATTCACCGGCAAAGGGATGGATTTCGGCGGATCACTGATGCGTCCGGAGGCTACGGGCTACGGCAATGTTTATTTCCTGCTCAATATGCTTGCCACCAAGGGCATAGACCTCAAAGGAAAGCGAGTGGCAATTTCCGGTTCAGGCAACGTGGCCCTGTACACAGCCAAGAAACTTATAGAACTGGGCGCACTGCCTGTGTCAATGAGCGACAGCGATGGCTCCATTTATCTTCCTGACGGTATGACTCAGGAACAATTTGACAGAATATTTGAGCTGAAAATGGCATACAGGGGCCGTATTCGTGAATTTGCAGAAGAGACACCGGGATGCCAGTATTTCCCCGGCGAGCGGCCATGGAAGCATGTGAAATGCGACATAGCGATGCCATCAGCCACACAGAACGAGATAGACGGCGATGATGCCCGCGCCCTGCTCGCCCAAGGATGCATAGCAGTGAGCGAAGGCGCCAACATGCCCTCAACCCGCGAAGCGGTGCATGAATTTATTGACGCACGCATTCTTTACGCTCCGGGCAAGGCAGCAAATGCCGGCGGAGTCTCAGTGTCGGGTCTTGAGATGGCACAAAACGCCCAGATGCTCCCATGGACAGCCGAAGAGGTGGACCATAAGCTGCAGCAGATAATGAAAGACATTCACACCCAGTGCGAAAAGTACGGGCGGGAAGATGACGGATATATCAACTATGTGCGCGGTGCCAATACCGCAGGCTTCATGAAAGTGGCACGTGCCATGCTCGCCCAAGGCATAAGCTAAGGCCACTGTAAATCACACTTTTTTAAAATACACGCAACGAGGCCGCTCCTGTCGGAGCGGCCTCGGTTGTGTATGCGCTTAAGGGACGGCGTGTTTTAATGTATATTTTCCTGACTCTGATCCATTACCTGTCCGATACCCATATCCATATGGTCCATAATTTCGGTCAGATCCAGCAATGGAAGCGGGAAGTTGGCCAAAAAAGTATTGGCTGTGCGCAAAGCCAGCATGCCCCGCAAGGCTCCTACACTGACACTGAGCATAAGGTGAAGCAGCCCGGGAGGAAGAAGAATATCGCCATATTCTATATCCACAAGACCTTTGATGTCGCTGATTTCAAACCGTGCTCTGACAGCATAGTCCATGAGCTTGCGGATAACCTGAGAGCGAAGCGTAGTGTAATGAACGCCCACAGTTATTATTGCCTCGGAACTCTCACGGCACATATTGAAACTTGCAGAAAGTGCCACATTGACCTTTCCGCCTTCGTAACGCATCGTTTCCCAATGATGAATAACGGAAGCCCGTTTCACCTCGGAAATATCAATGAGCCGTATATCAAATTCGTCAGAGTGTTTCATACGCATTTAAAACAAGCATCAGCCACCTAATGTTTGGCGGGCTGATGCAATGGGTTTATGGACCGGTTAAAGCCGCTTATTTGCGACGATTGCGCACAGAGCGGGTGGCTCCGGAATTGGCAGCTCCTTTTGGAGCCTTGGCGCGCTTAACTTTAGTCGGTTTGTTTTTCTTCTTAGCCTTAGCATCCTTTTTAGGTGTTGAACGGCGTGCGGAAGCGCGGCGGGTATTCTTTTTCTGGTCGTCATTGCCAATCTCCTCGCCATTGGCAGCCGCTTCTTCAGCAGCCGCTTTCTCTTCCGCCTCAAGCTCGGCCTGCTCCTTGGCTTCGCGCATGGCGGTTAGTTCCTCCAGCGAGGGCACCCAAAGCTTCTTGCCGAAGCTGTCAAGACGCTGCTGGATGCTGTCCTGAGCATGCTTCAAGTCATCGGGATCGGGGTAAAGCTGCGCCATGGATTTGTTGCGGAGATTGCGCGTTTTATAAATATCGCCTTCATACAATCCGAGCTGGAAAAAATCGTCATACGTGCAGGTGGCAAGATTATTATCGTCGGAAGTGAAGATATTCTGGGTTGACAAATAGGGACGCAAATCATCCATCTTGATCCAGAACATGGGGTATTTCACTGCCTCAGTGCCAAAATCGTCTGTGCGGTGAAGTACCGGGCAGATGGCCTGGATGCGAGTACGCATGCGGTTGGAACGATTGTCAAACTCGTAGCGCTCAATGATATAATAGCTCAACACTTCATTGGCAGGCACATCGCTCTCTTCGATGGTAAACTTGGGGTGCTTTTCGCTGCTGCCTTTTGCATCGGAATAATAAATGTGGAAACGGTCAAGCATGTCGCGCACCTTGATGCGGTACTGGTCGGTGAACAGTTCGCGTCCGTCCAGATATTCGTAAGCTGCCAACTGGTCATTGGCCAACAAACGCATGATGATCCTGAACAGGCTTTCCTGACCTTCGGTTGGCTCTTCGGGGAAATATAGCGGAGTGTTCTTATCCTTGGTGAGATCAAGCTGACGATAAACCACCCTCATCCACGAAAGGTCGGCATCGCTCACAGGGGTCTCGGCCATGCGCGACTGCATGCGCTCGGTGACATTGGTTTGAGGATTCGTGCCTTTATTGCGGTCGCGGCTGCCGCCACGTCGCAAAACCGATGTTGATGTTGAATTGTCCTGCGCCATAGCGCCCACAGCAAAAGATGCAATGGTGACGGCAAGGAGTATATATTTATATAACTGTTTCATTGCTATGAATATATGTGTAATGATTTATCAGTTTACTATGACCTCTACGGGATTAAGCACACGCTCTACTCCGTCGGGACCTTTGGCACGGATGCGCGATATGTAGAAACGCTTGCCACGCGAAAGACGACGGAACGAATCAAGCTGACGCTGCGAGAACAGAGCACCGTTGCTCACCTCGGGAATAGCGTTGCCCATGGAGTCAAAGAATACTGTTTCAAAACTCAGGACCTTGAAATCGATATTGAGCATATCATCGTCAATGGCTGCATCGATGCCTTTGGCACCCATAAGAGTGGCCTTGGAAATGGGCCGTCCTCCTTTGTAACGCTCTGCCACACCATTGGCACCTGCATAGGATATAAATGCGACAGGATCGGGGAGCTTGCGCACACGGAATTTGGTGGTATTTACGGTCTGTGCCTTACCGTCGATTGTGGCTGTTACCGTCACAACCGCTTCGGTGCCGACCTTGGCGGGACGAGCTACGAAATGGTCGCCGCTCTTGGCGAGCGAGCCGTTGGTCATTGTGGCGCTTACGGCATTCTGAGGCACACCGGGAACGGATATGCTGATAGGGTTGTCAATTCCGGCATAAAGCACATTTATCATTGTGGCACTTACGGTGGCACTCGGCTCCATGACCACGTAGCTGGAACTGAAGGGATGGCGAGTGACGCTTCCGTCACCGTGCGGCACCTCCAGATAACCGGAATAATCAAACGAGCCGGTCTGTCCGGTAGAAATCTCATATCGGCCATCAGTATTGGCAAGCTGCTTGCCATTGATATAGATAGCGGGACGAGCAGTGGTGTCCACAGCAGCGAGCACAATATCGGCAGTGTAGCGACCGCCGCGCATCACCATGCGGCTTTGGGGAATGACGAAAGCATTAAGCTCGTTAACGCGAACATCGCCGGCATCCACCTGATTAAGAAGATATGCAAGAGCTTCACCCTCGGCATAGCGTATATCGTTCTGGAGCTTGGTGAGCAGCGTCACGGCGGCTACCACAGGCTGATTGTCGAATTTGGATTCTTCCCACAATTCTGCCATTGCGGTACCTTTGCGACGGAAAGGCTCAGTGTTAAGAGCGGCCTCGATAGATGCCCGCTTGGCGCTGTCGGTTACGTATTGCTCCACAAAAGTGCGATATTTTTCGATACGCTCGCGGAGTTTTGCACCATTGCGTGTGGTGGGATTGAGCATGATCACGGATGCAGCTTCCAAGTCGTCACGACCCTGAATGTCGGCGGGATTGCCATCCTCGCCATCAGCCTTGCGCACAATAGCGAGCTTGAGCGAATCAACCAAAGAGAACAATGCCTCGGACTCGTAGCGCACCTTTGAAGCCTTGTCATACCACACCTTGCCTTTTTCAGGGTTTTGCGCACTGAAAGCCTCCAGCTCGGCGTATATGGCGGAGTTGCGCCTGTCCACGCTCTCGTTGGTGCGCATCAGTCCGTCCTGCACCTGAGTGAAACCGTCAAGCACATCGCTTGACACGTTGAGGGCAAGCATCGCCGTCAGAACGATATACATAAGATTGATCATCTTCTGACGGGGAGAAAGTTTTCTATTGCCTTGAGACATTTACTGCTATTCTTTTATGGGTTATGCCTTAGGAACTGAAGCGTCGGGAGCCGGGGCAGCAGGCGACTGCGGGGCCTGCTGGTGCATGGCACCGGGCATATTTCCAGGCATGGGATGATACATGTTGATAGTCATTGCCTGCAGCATCTGCGCATATACATTGTTGAGCTGCTGCATGTAATAAGCCATTTTTTCACTCTCTTCGCAGTAGCGTGCGCTCTGGTTGGCAGAGTTTTCATACATGGAGCTTATCTCCTTGATGCCACGGTTGACACGGTCAATTGCATCAAGCTGCGAAGACACGCTGCGAAGCTGGATTTCATATATGGTGTTAAGTCCCGATATATTGCGGTTGAGGTTCTGCATCTGCTCAACATAACCATGTGAGCTGGATGTGATATTTTCAGAATTCTCGGTGATGGCGCGATAGCTGTCAAGAAGCACTTCGCTCACAGAGTTGAGGCTCTGAGTGGTGTCCTTGAGATGCTGCATCTGCTCGGCTATTGCCGCCATTTGCGACAGATATTCCTGAGTTGCGGTAGTAAGTTCAGCCATACGGCTCAACTGATCGCTTGCAGCAGCCATTTTGGCGATGCTCTCGCTAAGCGAGCGGGAATCCTCATCGGTAAGCTCTATATCGGCCGGGACGCCGGCGGCACGCCGGGCCTGTGCGTCAGTGACCGGAGGGATGACCGAGCCGGAAGTCACGGAACCGCCGCCGTTGATGATAACGCCTGAACCGGTAGAGAAATCGGGGCGATCCTCGGGATCCTTTGTCTCAAGCACGGGGAATACCTGTTCCCAATTGTAATCGCGGCCCGGACGGTCAAAAGCAGTGAGGACAAACATCAGCACCTCGGTGCCCATGCCAATTGAAAGCAGAGTATTGCCACCGGGGAGGTGAAGGATTTTGAACAGCGCACCCCATATCACCACGGCAGCACCTATGGAGTATGCAAAGTTGAAAAAACGCTGACCGGAGTCGCCGGAGAGAAATTTCTCAATGCTGTTTTTATATCTTTTGATTTTTCCCATTGTTGGTAATCTATGTAATGTCGGTAAAAATTATTTCTTGACTTTTTGTCCTTTTGCAAATCCGATTTGCGAGCGCACGCATCGGAAACCGATGTAGGAACGCTGCTCGTTCTGGTATTCCCACATACGGATGTCGGAACGAATATTGTGCGCCACATCTTTCCAAGAACCACCACGCACAATCTTGCGCTTCATCTTATAGGGGTCCTCTTTTGCGGCATCGTAACGATATTCGGGATTCATGTCGGAAGTGAGCTTGCTCACACTCTCATTGAAGGCTGTAGAGGTCCATTCACTTACATTACCGGCCATATCATAAAGGCCGAAATCGTTTGGCGAATAGGTGCCGACGCGAGATGTGATAAGATGACCGTCCTGCACATAATTACCGTCCTGCGGCTTGAAGTTGGCATAGAAACAGCCTTTTTCTTCGGTGAGAGGAAGGTCGCCTTCCCATGGATATTTATTTTCATTGACACCGGCGCGTGCTGCGTATTCCCATTCGGCCTCGGTGGGGAGGCGATACGGCTCCACATAAACGCCCTGCTTGCCGAGCGAACGGCGAAGGAACTCGGTGCGCCAATTTGCAAAGGCATTGGCCTGCTCCCAGCTCACGCCCACAACGGGGTATTCACTGTAACCGCCGTGGCTGAAGTACATGCGCACATAAGGTTCGTTGTAGGCATTTTCAAAATCGTTGATCCATGCGGTTGTGTCAGGATATACATTAACTATGTATGTGTTCAGGAAATCGTAGTCACCGGTAAGGCCGCGTGTAATTGTTTCACGCATGATTTCTCCGTTGTCGGTAATCCATGCGGTATCCTTGGAGATGACAGGGATATCGGTGGGTACAGGTTTGTCGGTATTGTACTCACGACGCGCCGGATCCAAACGATTTTTGCGCTTGGCAGCCTCGGTGTGATTGTAAATTTCGTAGCGGTAATTGAGCTGAGTGGGGTCAAGCTCCTTGACTCCGGTAATGGGATTGATGCGATATACGCTCTCAATGGCACGCTGCTCATCCTCATTGGCGTTGCGCCAAGGAATAGGCTTGTTCCAGTTGAGATGAGGCTTGATGGGGTTGCCTTCCCTGTCCTCCTCAATTTTGAACTCCTCGTTGCCGCCGTATGCGGGATCGGCCAAACGCTCACGGATAATGGAGTCACGCACCCAGAAGACAAACTGCTTGTATTTGGAGTTTGTGACCTCGGTTTCATCCATCCAGAAAGCGTCCACACTCATGCCACGGCTGTCGGCACGGAGATTCCACAAACTGTCAGCCTCCTTAGGACCAATTTCCATGGAACCGCGACTCACGAGCACCATGCCGTAAGGCTGCGGCTCATTCCATGCGGTACCCCCCACTCCGGTCACTTCACCGCCGGAGGAGTTTTTGGAGCCGGTGGCGCAAGAAGTGACGACAGCGGCAGCAATTATGATAGTAAGGAGATAAATCGATAGCTTTTTCATAAGTTACATTATGCGAATACTCTTGTGTTTATTCTTGTTTTTGTCGGAGAAATCAAGCTTTAGGCTATATCCCGCTATTATCTCGTGGCTTCCACTTGAGGCCTTGGCGATGTCGCTCATAGGGTAGTCGTAACTATATCCCACATAGAAGCCTTTGTATTCGGCAGCAAGAATGGCACTAACGGCATCATTATAGCGGTAAGCCACACCGGCTGTCAAAAATTTTTTCCACCGGACACGTCCGGTGACCTCTGCCCGCCAAAAGTTAAAATCAGTTTTGAACATCATGGAGGGCATCACTTCAAATAACGTATTTTTTATCGGAATATTGCCACCGGCCATAAAATAGAGCGTGCGCTCAAATGTAAACTGGTATTTCTTCGGACCTTCATCGCCTTCACCGGAGCCCGATGTGGTGCCTCCGGCTACGGCATCGCTGCCGTTTTCGCTCTGGAAAGTGACCGTGGGGGCATTGACATGCTGACACGATACGCCTACCCACCATTTGGGCTTGGAGAAATAAAGTCCGACACCGAGGTCAAGAGCATTACCGCTCACATCGTTCTTGGGTATGGCATCATCGGTGGGCTGATGGTAATCGTTGTCATCAGGAATAAACACCTCGGAGCCCTTGAACACCTCATTTGCAAATCCTATTTGGAGAGCTCCGGAAAATTCGCCTTTCCACAGCTTGAACTTATATCCGGCCTGCAAACCGATATTGAGCGTGCGGAAAAGGCCGGCACTCTCACTTGACGCCACGATACCGAGACCTATGCGCTTGCCAAACAGCTTCAAAGGCGAATCGGCGGTGAGCAAAAAGGTGCGCGGGGCATGGTCTATGCCAATCCACTGCATTCGGCTTCCGGCACGTATGCGCACAAAATCGGTGCTGCCTATGGCACCGGGGTTATAATAGGTGGGCACTTCAAAATATTGGGTCATCTGACCGTCGGTCTGAGCAAACAATGCCATGCAACCCAATACCACTGCTCCGAAAAAAGATATAAGGCGCTTCATTCAAAGTAAAAAGTTAGGACCACCATCTGCGACTTGGCTTTGGTGATGGATTCAGTAAACTTCAGCTTTTCAGGTTCCTCAATGAGATCGGGACGATTGTGCTGGATAATGTCGGACAGCCCGAAACAGAACTTAATTTCAGGGTTAAGCTTGAAATAAGGCAAATAGAAGTCGCATCCAAAGCCTACGGTAAGATAGACATCGGTGGTTTTGAGTTTGAGATAATCACTGCGCTTCTTATTGACATCAAAAGCCGGCATTACGCCTGCCACTACATAAGGACGCGCATTGCGGAATCGCTGGGATGAGAATTTCAGATCTATCGGCGCAACGATAAAGGTTGATTTAAGATTCTGCTTCTCATCGGCACCTGTCACCACATCGTGCATCTTTATCTCGCGGTTGCCGAAGTAAAGACCGGGGGTGAAACGAAGACTGAAATAAGTGCTCAAACGCCACTCAAACAGTCCATTAACGCAAAATCCGGGAGAAAAAGCCGGCTGCTCCATGTACCAAGACTCGCCGTTAGGGGTCACAAATCCGTTGTGAGTAAAGGTAATGTCCTGAGTATGCACACCAACCGAAAAACCGAGATGCCACTGACGGTTATCGGCATACGGGCGATTAAGCAGTTTGTCGTTGAGCTTCTGAGCCGACAAGGGCGCTATACAGCCCAAAACCGCTATCAGCAATATGATTATCTGATGTATTTTCTTCATTACTTATCTAACGACAAGCATCTGTCATTATTGCCCTGAAGCAAGTGATTTGTGGAGTAATGAGGTGAACTGATAGTTCTTCAGCCCCCATCGGGGCGCTATGAGAAGTTCTGCCGGCGACTGCGACACAAAACGCTCAATGGCAATATCGGAGCGCAGCGTACGCACCACTTCACAGCACAAATCAACATACTCAGTTACCGAAAATTGCGGCACAGTGTAACGGCCCTTAGCCACATCGTCAGCCATGCGGGTGCCACGGATAAGCTGCAACTGGTGAAATTTCACCACATCCACCGGCAAAGAATTGACGGCCTTGACAGTGTCAATCATATCGGCCCGCGACTCTCCGGGCAGCCCCATGATAAAATGCAGTCCTACCGGAATGCCGGCCGCATGGGTACGCTGCACAGCCTCAACTGTCTGCTCCCATGTGTGACAACGATTGACAAGCTCAAGGGTGCGGTCATGAGCCGACTCCGCACCGTATTCCACCATAACCCACCGCCGCCTGTTAAGCTCGGCCAGATATTCAAGCAAGGGCTGAGGCATGCAGTCAGGACGGGTACCTATAATCAACCCGTCCACGCCGTCCACGTCCAGAGCTTCCTCATACATGGAAATAAGTCTGCCAATATTAGCATGAGTGCTGGTGTAAGCCTGAAAATAAGCCAAATAACGCATATGAGGATATTTGCGGGCGAAAAACTGCTTTCCGCGTTCCAACTGCTCGGTAAGGCTGAGTTTCGCCATGGCAAAAGCCGGAGAAAAGCTCTGGTTATTGCAATACGTACATCCTCCCCTCCCCACTGTGCCATCACGGTTAGGACACGACAAATGGGCGTTGACCGTCAGCTTCTGCATCTTCCCGGTGAAATGACCGCGAAGAAATTCCGCAAAATCCTTATAAAAAGCCTCACTCATAATTACATGAGCGGTGCCTGCGCACGCGCAAGAAGCCACATATCAAGAATAGTAACAGCGGCCATGGCTTCAACTACGGGCACAGCACGCGGCAACACGCAGGGGTCATGACGACCACGGGCCTTCAGTATGGCCTCATTGCCATTTACATCCACTGTGCGCAGCGGGCGCGACATGGTTGCAACAGGCTTGAAAGCGACACGGAAATATATGTCGCTGCCATTGGTTATGCCGCCCTGTATTCCGCCGGAATGGTTGGTTAGAGTTGTCCCTCCGCCAGTGCCATCTGGAACAAACTCATCCACCACTTCACTGCCAAATGATGCAGACCCGTCAAACCCCATGCCGTAATCAAAACCTTTGGCAGCATTGATACTCATCATGGCCGCCGCCAAACGAGCCTGAAGCTTGTCCATGACAGGCTCTCCTATACCGGCAGGACAACCGGTAATCACCCCGGTAACTACACCTCCGACGGTGTCGCCATCATTCTTCGCCTTCAAAATCAGCCGCTGCATTTTTTCGGCAACTTCTCCGTCAGGGCAGCGCACATCATTCCGGTCCACCATGTCAGGTGAATAACTTGTGTATGGATGGGGAACAGCTATATTGCCGACCTGAGATGTGTATGCCCACACATTTATGCCTATATGCCGTAGAGCCTGCATAGCGAATGCCCCGGCCACTACCCGTGCGATAGTTTCACGGGCCGAGGAACGGCCTCCGCCGCGATAATCACGAAAACCGTATTTAGCGTTGTAAGTGTAGTCAGCATGCGAGGGCCGAAACATGGTGCGCATTTCCGAATAATCAGAACTGCGAGCATCGTTGTTACGCACCACAAAACCGATGGATGCGCCGGTAGTGCGCCCCTCAAATATTCCGGACAGAATCTCAACCCTGTCGCTCTCGGCCCGCTGTGTGCTGAGCACACTTTGGCCGGGACGACGGCGGTCAAGCTGATGCTGCACCTCGTCAATGCCTATAGGCACTCCTGCAGGCATGCCGTCAATCACACCTCCTATGGCGGGTCCGTGAGACTCGCCAAAAGATGTAAACCGATATATTATTCCAAAACTGTTCATTGCTGTGTGGCTCTTATATTCATACTATTATGTCGGCAACCGTGCCGCCGACAAAACTGATAAGATCGGCCGGAACAATCTTGAATTGCAAGCCTCTTACTCCCGCACTCACATATATATGGTCAAAATCAAGAGCAGAGGTATGGAAAAATGTGGGAAACGGTTTCTTCATGCCTATAGGAGAACAGCCGCCGCGAATATACCCGGTCAAAGGCAACAGCTCTTTCATAGGTATGAGGTCGGCTTTTTTTACGCCGGCAGCCTTGGCGGCTTTTTTCAAATCGACTTCGGCATCTCCGGGCACCACGCATACAAAATGTTCGCCGGAAGTAGAGCACAACACAAGCGTTTTAAATACCTGACGAATATCCTCACCCAGCTCCTGCGCCACATGCGTGGCCGCAAGATTGGTCTCGTCCACGGAGTAAGGTATGAGCTCATAATTTATGTGCGCACTGTCCAGCAAACGAGCGGCGTTGGTTTTGTTTATTTTATTGTTGCGAGCCATGCTACGGACTGATTTAGATGCAAAAATACAAAAAATCAAACAATCAAAGCAGCCCGCGTGTTTAGAAATGTGAAATAATAACCAAAACAAGACAACACGTATGAAAAAGTATCTCTTAACACTTGTGGCAGCCGTAGGAATGGTTTTCGGCGCAAACGCTCAGAAAATGAATATAAGCGCAAGCTACGGAGGTTACACAATGATGGATGCCTGCAATTATCATGACAGCTGGCACGGGGTGAACACCGCATGGGGTGCAGTAAACATAGGGTTCAATGTGAAGGTACTTCCCAAGCTGTGGATAGGGCCGAGCTACACATACTCGTCAGCCACCACAAAGGGTCCCAATTCCAGCAAAGTGGCCTACCATGTAATCTTGCTTAACGGACGCTATGACTATTATTCCAACAGTATAGTAACCATGTATGCCCATCTAGGCATCGGTGCCGACATATCGCACCTCATGCCCTATTACGGCGATTCATACAACAAGGGGTACTTTGCCATGCAGATTTCACCTGTCGGCGCCGAGGTTGACCTCAATCGCAATTTCACTATTTTCGGTGAACTGGGATTCGGAACGCAAGGATTGCTGCAGGTAGGCGCAAGATATAACTTCTAACACATTTACAATATGAACGACCGATTAAGCTACGAAGAAAAACGCGAGCTTCCTGACAGCGTGTATGGCCTGCCTGAAAGACGCGAGTATCCGATGCCGGATGCCGCGCATGTGAGAGCCGCCGAAGCATACTTCCGCTATTGTCCGGAAGATTTAAAACCCAGACTGGCCAAGGCCATACTGGCACGAGCCAAAGAATACGGTGTGGATGTGGAGAGCCCCACCGTGTTAAGCTACGCCGAAGAATAACATTTTCCCCAAACCCATATTTACAGACGGAGTGTTGCGCAATGTGACACTTCGCTTTGTTTTTTATGTGTCCATGAGTTATCTTTGCGTCAGCTATGGAAGTAGAACTGCATCAGATACCGAATATAGTGAAGTTTGTGCGAACAGCATGGCAAGTGAGCGACGAATCACTCATGCTGCTTGCAGCAGAGATGCATGCGCAGCAGTTTCCACGACGCCACAAGATTGTGTGCGAAGGTAAAAAGAGCCATAAAGCATGGTTCATAGAAAACGGAATGACACGAAGCTATTGGCTTGTGGACGGGGAAGAAGTCACGACATCATTTTCCATAGGCGGATGCATAGTGTTCAGCATGGATGAGGTTTATTATTCGCAACCGAGTCAGGAATATGTGGAGAGCATAGAGCCGATTGACGCATACGGCATAGATGTGAGCCGTCTCATGGAGCTTGTAAGCACCAACAACGAGCTATGCAACTGGTGGCGCGTAATACATCAGAACGAATACCGGCGGATACATCAGTCGCACAAAGAGCGTCTGACCCTTGAAGCAGCGGAACGCTACAAGGAATTTTACCGCCAGTTTCCCGAGGTGTGCCGCCGCGCACGGCTCACAGATATTGCGTCCTATCTGGGAATAACAGCGGCCACTCTCAGCAGGATAAGAAGTCACAAAAATTGACCTACATCAATTTCCGTGTATTTTCAAAGCTATAACTTTGTGCCCATGGAAAAACCGCTCACACAACCCCGCTATGAAATTCTTGACGGCCTGCGCGGGGTGGCCGCAATGCTTGTCATATGGTATCACTTCTTTGAAGGATTCGCCACCTCCCCTACCGACCAAATGATGAATCACGGATATCTGGCAGTGGATTTCTTTTTTGTACTGTCGGGGTTCGTGATAGGGTATGCCTATGACGGGCGGTGGAAAAACGGCAAGATGACCGCATCAAGATTCATGCTGCGGCGCGTCATCAGACTTCATCCCATGGCAATACTCAGTGTGGTGCTCGGCGCGCTTGCCTATTGGATGCAAGGGAGCGTGAAATGGGACGGTACGCCTGTGTCCGTTTCCATGCTTCTGTTGTCACTTGTTTTAGGACTGATCCTTATTCCAGTGTATCCCGGCACGGGAGCGGAAGTGCGAGGCAACGGCGAGATGTTTCCGCTCAATGGTCCGTCATGGTCACTGTTTTTTGAATATATAGGAAGCATACTCTATGGCGTGGTACTGCACAGACTTGGCCGCACAGTACTCACATGGGTGGTGCTGCTTTCGGGCATAGGACTTGCATCCTGCGCCATAGGCAATATGTCTGGCGCATATCACATAGGTGTGGGATGGAGCATGGCCGACTGGGGGTGGATAGGCGGCTTCCTGCGACTGTCATTTTCTTTCGGTATGGGACTGCTGCTCACCCGCAATTTCCGTCCAAGGCGTATCAGAGGCGCATTCTGGATATGCTCGGCAGCAATTGCCATAATGCTGGCATGCCCGTATGTGGGCGGCCCCGAACCGTCGGTTGCCAATGCTGTATATGACCTCGTGTGTACTCTTGTGATTTTTCCGGCGGTAGTATATACAGGTGCGTGCGGCATGACCACCGACAGGTTTTCCACTTCGGTATGCAACTTTATGGGCAAATTGTCCTATCCGGTATATATAATCCATTATCCGGTAATGTACCTGTTTTATGCATGGGTGTGGGCCAACGGCCTAAGTTTTGGCGAAGTATGGTGGGTATGCGCTCTGCTGTTTCCGGGCATCATACTCATGGCATGGGGCGCACTAAAGCTATATGACGAGCCTGTTCGCCGATACTTGACCCGCAAGTGGGTGAAATGATTGTGAGGTACGATAAAATATCGTACCTTTGCGCAAACATTTAATATCCTCTTAGCATTATGAAAGTGGCTATTGTAGGCGCAAGCGGCGCCGTTGGACAAGAGTTTCTCCGAGTGCTCGACGAGCAAAACTTCCCTATTGACGAACTCCTGCTGTTCGGCTCCAGCCGCAGCGCAGGACGCACATATAAGTTCCGCGACAAAGAGATTGTCGTGAAAGAGCTTAAGCACAATGATGATTTCAAAGGCGTGGACATAGCATTCACCTCAGCGGGAGCCGGTACCTCCAAAGAGTTTGCCGACACCATCACCAAACATGGGGCCATAATGATAGACAACTCCAGCGCATTCCGCATGGACAACGATGTGCCATTGGTAGTGCCCGAGGTGAACGGCGAGGACGCATTCAACACCCCGCGCAACATTATAGCCAACCCCAACTGTACCACCATTCAGATGGTTGTGGCTCTCAAGCCCATCAATGACCTGTCGCCCATCAAACGGGTGCATGTGGCAACTTACCAAGCTGCAAGCGGAGCAGGAGCTGCCGCAATGCAGGAGCTTGAGAACCAGTATGCGGAATTGCAGCGCGGGGAGAAACCCACGGTGGAAAAATTCGCATATCAACTTGCATACAACGTAATTCCTCATATTGATGTGTTCCTTGACAACGACTACACCAAGGAGGAGATGAAAATGTATAACGAGACCCGGAAAATAATGCATGCTCCCGACATTCAGGTCAGTGCCACTTGTGTGCGTGTTCCCGTGATGCGAGCACACAGCGAGGCCATTTGGGTAGAGACAGAGAAGCCCGTGACTCCGGAACAGGCACGAGAGGCTTTCGCATCGGCTGAGGGAGTTGTGGTGATAGACAACCCCGCAAGCAAAGAATATCCCATGCCGCTTGACATAGCCGGCAAAGACCCGGTGTTTGTGGGACGCATACGCAAAGACATCTCCAATCCCAACGGACTTGCTTTCTGGGTAGTAGGCGACCAAATCAAAAAAGGAGCCGCCCTCAACGCCGTACAGATTGCACAATACATGATGGCTCACGGGAAAAAATTCTGATAGGTGCTTCTGTCGCTTGCCATTCCAGCCGCCCATCCCCTCATAACATCACCAGTGGCTATATTTCTGGTGGTGCTCCTTATCATGCTGTGTGCCCCCATGATCCTTAACCGGCTCAAGATACCGCATGTGATAGGACTTATACTGGCAGGCGTGCTCGTGGGGCCTCACGGCTTCAACATACTGGCTCGCGACATGAGTTTCGAGGTATTCGGTCAGGTAGGTATTCTGTACCTGATGTTTCTGGCCGGCCTTGAAATAGACATGTATCACCTCAAGCGCAATATAGGGCGCGGAGCCGTTTTCGGACTGTACACATTTTTTATACCGCTGCTAATCGGAGCTGCCGGAGCGTATATCTTTTTGGGACTTGACCTGCTCACATCCACATTGCTTGCGAGTATGTTTGCAGCCCACACGCTTCTTGCCTACCCCATAATCTCCCGACTTGGTCTGAGCAAAAATCCGGCAGTAATAATAGCCATAGCAGGTACAATATTCACGGTACTCGGCTCACTGACAGTGCTTGCCGGCGTGGTTGGCGTATGCCATGACGGAGCATTTTCCATACTCGGCACACTGAAACTTCTGGCAATGCTGGTGATATACTGCATACTGACGGTATATCTGTTTCCCCGCATCGCACGCTGGTTTTTCAAGCGTTACAGCGATGGCATAATGCAGTTTATATTTGTGCTCGCGGTAGTGTTTGTGGCAGCGCAAAGTGCCGTAGCCATAGGCATAGAAGGTGTGTTCGGTGCATTCATGGCCGGACTTGTCCTTAACCGATATGTTCCGGCGCGATCACCATTGATGAGCCGCATAGAGTTTGTGGGAAACGCCATATTCATCCCATATTTTCTGATAGGAGTAGGGATGCTGATAAATATGGGCGTGCTATTGAAAGGATGGAACACGGTGTATGTGGCTACAGTGATGAGCGTTATAGCCATGGGGAGCAAATGGCTTGCAGCATATGCAGCCCAACGTACCTATCATCTGAAACCAATAGACCGCTCAGTGCTGTATCAACTCACAAATGCCCATACCGCCGTGGCTCTGGCTGTGGTAATGATAGGCTACAACATGCATATTTTCGGCGAGGAGATACTCAACGGCACAGTCATAATGATTCTTGTTACGTGTACGGTGTCATCCATAGGCACATCACGTGCCGCTACAAGACTCAAGGTGCTTGAGATGAGCGACAGCAATGTGGAAAAAGCAGCCCGTACCGAAAGGCGCAAACCGATAAACACACTGATAGCCGTTGGAAGCCCGCTCACTGCGCCCGAGCTTGTGAATCTTGCAGTGATGATGCGCGGCACCGTGAGCAAACGCAGCAGCCTGTATGCGCTTCATGTGCGAAACGACAACACGGCATCCTCGCGTGCCGTGAGCCGCAACTCGCTTGATGTGGCGGAGCAGACAGCAGCAAGCGCGGATGTGAAACTCAGTTCGCTTGAGCGTTACGACATGAATTTTGTGACGGGAATGATCAACACCATTGAGGAACGGGATATTACCGATGTGGTGATAGGCCTGCACCGACGCAACGCCGTGATAGACTCATTTTTCGGTGACAAGCTGAGCCGCTTGCTGCGCGCCACCAACAAAATGATAGTGATTTCCCGCTGCTTTATCCCCATCAACACCATAACACGCATAGTAGTGGCCGTGCCTGAAAAGGCTGAGTATGAAACAGGGTTTGTGCGCTGGGTAAGCGCATTGGGCAATCTTACCCGCGATGTGGGATGCCGCATAATATTCTGCTGCTATGCGGCCACACGCAAGTCAATCCACGCAGTATTGCGTCACGGCGAATATGATATACGCTCAGAGTTCCGCACGATTGAAGCATGGGACGATTTCATACTGCTAAGCAACAAAATATTGCCTGACGACCTTTTTGTGGTTGTGAATGCACGGCGCACATCGGTGTCATTCACATCGGATCTGGACACACTGCCTCAATTTCTGCAGCGATATATGGCAAGCAACAATCTGCTCGTGCTTTACCCCGAGCAATTTGGCGACGAATCGCCTGTGCCCACTATGGCCGAAACATTATCAACTGATGTTGTTGCCGCTCCATCACCGCTATGGCTAAGCCTTACGAACAAGCTTCGTGCCTTAATTTCGGGCAAGTCATCACGCACACCGAAAATAGATTTGTAACTCGGAGTGCCGATAAAATATTGTCACTGCTATTTCAGTAAATTTTCGGGCAAAACAGGCATAGCGCCATGACAGGAGCATACATAGGCCGACACATCTACTGCCGTGCGGTGAGCCTCGGACACGCTCTTGCCTTTAAGCAAAGATGATATGAATGACGCCGTAAAGGAATCGCCCGCACCTACGGTATCAGCCACCTCAACACGCGGAGTAGGCAAGAAGCTCATGTGATCCGGTGTAAAAACATAGCTGCCTTCAACTCCACAGGTTAGAACCAGAATGTCAAGATTATATTTATCCAACATCATCCGGCATACGCTTTTAAAGTCTGTTTCGGGAATTTGAAACATGCGGCTGAGTATCACCAATTCCTCATCGTTAATTTTCAGCACGTTGCATAGATTCAGCGATGATTCGATGATTTCGGGAGTATAGAAATTCTGACGGAGGTTGATGTCAAAAATTCTGTACACACCTTTTTCCCGGGGCATAGCGTCAATAAACTTCCGGATAGTGGTGCGTGACACGATGCTTCGCTGTGCCAATGACCCGAAACACACAGCCCTTGTCTCCCGAGCCAGAGCCTCCAGTTCGGGCGTGAAAGGGATATTGTCCCACGCCACATTTTCTTTAATGTCATATTGCGGCACACCCTTTTCATCAAGCTCAACGGTCACGGTGCCGGTAGAGTAACCGACTGTTGGAATTTTGCAATTAAGCTGTTTCTGAAGGAAATGTTGCGTAAGTTCATCGCCCAGCTCATCTTGCCCCACAGCCGAAAGCACACAGCTGTCAATTCCGAACTGACTTACATGATAAGCGAAATTGGCCGGAGCACCGCCTATTTTCTTTCCATCAGGAAGCACATCCCACAACGCTTCGCCAATGCCTACTACATAATGTGGATTCATATAGATATATTTTTCATTGATACAGCAAATATACTCTAATGTTATAACATATGACATCGTCACAGATGTTTTTGTTATTTTTAACAACAGCAGTTCTCATAATATGAGCAGGTTTGCGTATTTTTGACAAATATAACAACTTGACCATGAAAATAACCCGACTAATAGTTGCAGCCATAGTGCTGGCATCCAGCACATCCATAATGTCCCGCGATATACTGTGGTTTGACACCCCACCGACCGAAAAGATAGAAGCACCGTGGAAAATCCACGACATGAGCTCCAATTACGACAATCCCGACACTATATGGGAACGGCAGTCGTTCCCCATAGGCAACGGAGCTTTCGGAGCCTCAATAACCGGAGGCATCAACCGCGAACGCATAGTGCTCAATGAAAAATCATTGTGGCGCGGAGGTCCCGCTACCGGCGTGGAGCGTTACTGGGATATGAACCGGGATGTCAATCCGACCGTTTTGGATTTGTCGCGCCGATTGATTCGCCAAGGGTATTATGATATTGCAGACAGCGTGATTTCCGCAGAATTTCGCGGCAAAATTGACTATACATCCGATGTGTTCGGCTCGTTCACAGTGCTGGGCGAAGCTTATGTGAACACCGGCATCCCTGATAAGAAAGCAAAGAATTATCGCCGCGAACTCGCTTTGGACAGTGCATATGCCGCAGTAAGTTTCGATGTTGGCAAAGCAAAATACCGCCGCACTTACATAGCTTCCTATCCCGACAGCGTACAGGTGTGGCGCTATACCAGCACGGGAGCCAAACAAAATCTCACATTCTCATTCTCCACCCCACAACATCTGCTGGAAGTGATTCCAGAGGAGAATGGATTGCTGTGGCAGGGCAAACTTGACAACAACGGCATGCGGTGGGCCTTGAGAGTAATGGTACGTGCCGTAGGCGGAGGCAAGGTGTCAGCAGATGCAGCAAAAGGTGAAATAAAGGTACAAAACGCCAATGATGTGGAATTTATATTGGCTGCCGCCACCGACTACGCCATGAATTTCAACCCGGATTTCAAAGACCCATACACCTATGTCGGCTCAGACCCGGTTCCCGTTGTAAACCACCGCATCAATGCTGCCGCGAAACTATCGTGGGCGCAACTGATGGACAACCACTACAAAGACTACAACTCGCTATACGGCAGGGTGAAGCTACAGCTAAATCCTGAGGAAGAGGTTTGCCAGCTGCCTACCCCGAAACGCCTCGCACGCTACCGCGACGGAGCAACCGACGCAAATCTTGAACAGACATATTTCAACTTCGGCCGCTACCTGCTTATTGCATCATCGCGACGCGGCTCACTGCCGGCAAATCTACAGGGCCTGTGGCACAATAATGTTGACGGGCCATGGCATGTGGACTACCACAACAACATCAACCTGCAAATGAATTACTGGCCTGCCACCTCAACCAATCTGCTTGAGTGCATGGAACCGTTTGTGGATTATGTGCGCACCCTTGTGGTACCGGGCCGTGCAACAGCACAAAAATATTATAAAGCCCGAGGCTGGACAGCTGAGGTAAGCACAAACGTGTTCGGCTTCACAGCTCCCCTGTCTTCTCCCGACATGTTCTGGAACTACAACCCTACAGCCGGTCCGTGGCTTGCCTCCCAAGTATGGGACTATTACGATTTTTCACGTGACAAAGAGTGGCTGCGTACCAAAGGGTACCCACTGATAAGCGAAAGCGCAGATTTTGCGATGGATATTCTTACCAAAGACGAGGACGGCTATTACACTTCCGCACCGTCTTATTCGCCCGAACATGGCACGGCAGACATGGGCGCCACGTATGCCAATGCTGTGACACGTGAGATTCTGCATGCCGCCATCACCGCCGCCAAGGAGCTTGACATCGATTCCGCACGTGTGAATGAATGGCAGCGCGTACTCAATCACATCACTCCATATCAAATAGGACGACTGGGGCAACTTCAGGAGTGGAGCCGCGACATTGACGACCCCACAGACAAACACCGCCACACCAACCACCTGTTCGGACTTCATCCCGGCTCATCACTTGATGTGAAAAAGATGCCAACGCTTGCCAACGCCGCCAAGCGTACTCTACACCAGCGCGGCGATGAGGCTACCGGCTGGTCTATGGGGTGGAAGCTCAATCACTGGGCACGCCTGCATGACGGCGATCATGCCCATACGTTGCTACGCAACCTGCTGAGCCATGGCACCGCCACCAATATGTGGGACATGCATCCGCCATTTCAGATAGACGGTAATTTCGGAGGTACTGCAGGAATAGCAGAAATACTGATGCAGAGCCACAATAACCGCCTAATGCTGCTGCCGGCACTGCCCGGTGAATGGGAAAACGGCAGTGTGACCGGCCTGCTGGCACGCGGAGGATTTGAAGTTGACATAAAATGGCATGACGGCCAGCTCACTTCTGCGCAGATACGCTCTCTTAAGGGCGAACCGTGCCACGTGATTTACGGCAACCTTGAGGCTACATTTCCTACCGTTGCAGGCACAACATACACTATCACTCCAAATGACGGAGTGCTGACAGTGAAATGAGCCGCCTGCTGCACTACAATCCTGAAAACGACCTTGCCCTTGCATCCAATGCTCTGAGCTACACACCTACTGCGGCAGCACAGGAGATACGCCGCAGCGGCGCTTTATTGCCATTGTGGTGGAGCGAGCCTGGCGACGAGGTAATTGTAACGCCGAATCTTATGCCCACGGCAGAAGCGTTGTGCGAGAAATGGCATCTTCCCGGCAAACCGGTAGTGACCACTACAGCATCATGGGCCATGCCGTGGGGATGGAGCCGCTCCACCTTACGCGAGTTCAGGAGCATTGGACTGGAGAATCTGCCTTCGGATGAACAAGTGCAGGCAATACGCGATCTGTCGCACCGCCGCACCTCCATAACCCTACTGAAATCACTCGGAATAAGCCCCGACATGCTACCATTGCAATTCAGCGATGCCGATGCGGCCATTGCCGCCGTCAGCTCCATGGGCAATTGTGTGCTGAAGATGCCGTGGAGCGGCAGCGGAAGAGGCGTGTTCCATTCCAACCATATTTCACGCACCATGCTGGAAAAAACCGTGCGCGATGTGGTGCATAGACAGGGAAGCATAATAGTGGAGCACGAGCTTAAGAAAGAGCGTGACTTTGCCACCCTGTTTTACTCCGACGGCCAAAACATCAGCTATCGGGGGTTGTCGCTTTTCATCACCGACAGCCACGGGCATTACCAAGGGAATATGCTCATGCCACAAGTGCAGCTCGCAGAATTTTTGGGCGTTGAGATAGCTCCAATTGCCACTGCGGTGGCCGAAAAGCTCACTTCCATCATAGCACCGATGTACCAAGGATGGTTGGGTGTGGACATGATGCTGTACAAAGACGCATCCGGGGACACAGCTGTGTGGCCATGTGTGGAAATCAACCTACGCATGACCATGGGAGTCCTTGCCCTTTATGTGGCAAAGCGAGTGACAAATTACGGCAACAACGGCCTGCTGACGGTATCAAAAAACGGACGGTTTCCCGACGGAATAAATCTTTCACCCACTTCGGGGAAGGTACAATTTACCGTGCAGCCCGCGCGGTAAAGCAACATCAATATTGCAAAAGAAATTGATACAAGCGATGGAGGGGCAACCCCATAACATTGTAAAAGGACCCTTGAATAGAATTTATACCGATACACCCTATCCATTCCTGTATGCCATAGGCTCCGGCTTTGTCCAGTGGATGAAAATGCCTGATGTAGTAGTCAATCTCCGTGTCAGTAAGCTGAGCAAAGGAGACTTGGGTCACGGCACTGAATGTGCGTATTTCCCCTCCATGCACGCATACACTCACTCCGGTAACAACCTGATGAGTACATCCCGACAGCAAATGCAGCATGTGTCGTGCATCAGCTTCGGATGATGGCTTTCCAAGAACCTCATCATGCGCTATAACCACAGTATCGGCCGTAATCACAAGCTGGCCGGGAAGCATCATATTGTCGCGGTAGTAACGCGCTTTTAAAGCCGACAGGTATGGAGCGACCTCAAGCGGAGCAAGAGTGGAGGGATATGTTTCGTCCACATCCACACTGCACTGCTGGAACTCCAATCCGAGCATGGACAACAGTTCACGCCTGCGGGGTGACCCGCTCGCGAGCACCACGGAATATTTTTTCAACCGGTCCAACGGATTATCCATCACCATCCGAAAGCTTTTTCATCCAGCACCCACAAACCCTGCGCCCGTAGTATCTGTTCCAAAAGGTCGCGAGCCACACCATATCCACCGTTAACCGGACTGATATAATTAGCAATCTGCTTTATATCCCACGCGGCATCCTCGGGAGCCACCCGCAAACCCACCATGCGCATCGGTTCAAAATCAGGCACATCATCGCCCACATACGCCACTTCGGCGGCATTAAAACCGTGCTCACTCATCCATTGCTCCAATACAGGAGCCTTGTGTCCTGCGCCGGTGAACACATCGGTAATGCCCAACGTATTGTAACGCACACGCACAGCATCCGTGGCCGCTCCGGTGATAATGGCCAGCCTAAGGCCGCATTTCACCGCAAGCTGCATGGCATAACCGTCCTTGATATTCGCCATGCGTCTGGGCACACCATCACTTCCCATGGGAATGGTGGACGGCGACAACACGCCATCCACATCAAACGCTACTGCGCGAATGCGCTTCAAATCATAATTAATCGAGCTCATATTGCTTCATGATACGCTTTGACAGATAATCATAGAGGGCGGCATCTTCGGGCGATAACATGGCTTTGTGCCGCTCCATCACCGCAGTGTCACCACGCCTTGCAGGTCCGGTCTGTGCCAACGCGGGAGCCACGGTCATTGCCTTGCGCAAAGTTTCCTTAAGCAACGGCTCAAGATAGGTGATATCCAAAGACGCCTGCTGCCTTAAAATATTGTCGGCCACGCTCCAAAGATGATTGGTGAAATTGCAGGCGAAGACCGCCGCACAATGCAACCGCTTGCGCAACTCGCTATCGGCATGCGACACGTTTTTGGTTATGCTTTCGGCAAGTGAGCGTATAAACTGCTCTGTGGCAGGATTGCTGCCCTCCACGAACATAGGCACGCAATCCATGCTGACATCCACCCCCTTGGAAAAAGTCTGCAACGGATAAAATACTCCATAATTGGATGACAAAGGAGAGAGAGTTTCTGCCGCCACACCACCGGAAGTGTGCATCCACACAGCATTGTTGTGAGGAAATTGTTGCGCGACGGAAGCCACAGCATCGTCTTTCACCGCCACAAGATACACATCGGCATCGGGTATAACCTGCTCCACACTGTTGACAGCATGAGCCTGCCGCAACTCATCGGCCAACCACTGGGCATGCTCAAGAGTAGGGCTATATACCTGCTGCCACACCACTTTGCCTCTGCGCTCCAAAGCCGGACCGAGAGCCGAAGCCACGGCACCGCTGCCTATAAGCACTCCGCGCAAAGGTTCTGTCACTGCTGCTGTTCCGGATTCCATGAGCCAATATGCACCTTTTCCCAAAACAGCTTGTCGGGATTAGCGGGTTTGCGATCCTCGTCCTTGTGACCGAAAGTCATGATGCAGAGCACTGACACTGTTGCGGGGATACCCAAAAGCTGCTGCACGTACTCTTCACTTGGAATGCCATCGGCAGTGAACCGTCCGCGAACCTGAATCCAGCAAGAGCCCAAGCCGAGGTCGGCAGCCTGAAGCTGCATGTAAGCAGCCGCGATAGAGCAATCCTCCACCCACGGATCAGTGACAGTACTGTCGCCACACACCACAACAGCCATGGCACAACCCTTGACAGGCATGGCCCCGGAAGGCTTGCATCCGGCAAGACGCTCCAGCATTGACGGGTCGTCAACAGCCACAAACTGCCATGAGCGGGAATTTTTGGATGTGGGAGACAATAAAGCCGCTTCAAGAATAAGTTTTACATCATCAGCACTCAACGGCTCGGATGTATAGCGGCGAATGGAGCGACGCTCCAGCAAAAGTTGATGCAAATCGGTCATAGAAAAATATGATGAGAGCCAACAGACTCAGATAATATTATCGGGAATATACCCATGCATCGGGATGACGACGGGCAAAATCGGCATCAGTCATTTTGAGGCGAGCAGCCTGTTCTGCATTGTTGCCGGTGGCTATGTACACGCGGTAGCGGCCATCACGCTCCAATATCCTGAGTCCGGATTCGCCACTTTGGGCAATATATTTTTCGGCACGGCGGCGCGTTTCACATGACGCAATCACAAGATAGCACCGGGGTTCCTTCACCACGTGCGGCTTAACAACCAGACTTGTGCTGTCGGAAGTGGAAGGGAGCGTGAAAACAAGAGTGCTGTCAATAGGGGCCGTAATCTCCCGCACAAGAGTCTGGGCTGATTTCGGTGCAGTAATCTTGGGAGTCATTACCGCAGCAAAATCAGTGGAAGAATCATCCACAAGCACCGGAGTGCTCAACAAAACACCCATACCCAAAAGAGCGGCGACAGACGCGGCGACTTTGGCAGCAGCAACTATGCGACGGCGCAAATCCACATGCAGAACATGCTCAGGTACATTCTCTTCAGGCTGAGATGCTGAAACATCCGCAACCGGCAGCACAGCCACATTAGGCAGTCCCCGGTAAGAGGCAGCCACAATCGGGGCATCCTCATCAGGCTCAAAGAGCATGGCACCGTTGGATGATTTCACGAATTTGCCTATGCGCGGCATGACAAGTTCACCCAACACATCCACCCGATGAAAATACATGCTGACTTCATTGGCAATCAATGCCACAGAAGCATCATAGTTGATTCCCTCGCGACGAGATATACTGGATGCAAGCATACAGTCATTGTGTGCCACTTCGGGATTGAATCCAAGCACACGCGTAGGAGCCAACAGCTCAGAGCCATCGGATGACAAACGGGCACCAACGTGCTGCGACACAAATGCGCCCCAGCCCGGCACTATCACGCACTCATGGCATGTGAGCAGGTATCTTATATGTTCGGTTACTGAAATCACGGTTACAAATTTACGATTTTTTTAGAAATGCCGGTACTGATGCAACAAGTTTTTTTAATACTAAACAAACAGTTCGGCCAATTTTTCCAAGCTAATGATACTGATAATCAACAGCCCGTCAGGGGTGTAATTCGGTGCCGGAAGAGCAAACAAATCGGCGAGCAATTGTTCACGCTCGGAGCTACTGAGCGGAGAGCCATTTTTCACAGCCTCAGCACGTGCCATGCTGAGAGCCACACGTCTGCGCACAGCATCGGTGCCGTTTTCACCCCCGGTCTCGGCAGAATCCAGTATCTGCATCACCGTTTCCACCGGATTGGCATGACTGAGCACCGAAGGCACCCCACATATACTCCAGTCGTTATCGCCAAGAGGCGCAAGATCAAAACCGATGGCACCAAGTTCGTCCAAAAGCCCCTCAAGAATGGCAGTCTGAGCTGCCGTAAGCCGAAGGACCTCCGGAAACAACAGGTTTTGTCCTACAAAATCACCGGTACGCCACATGCTCATGTAACGCTCATACAGCACCTTGAGATGAGCACGATGCTGGTCCACAACCATCACCCCGCTTTTGGCAGGGGTGAGTATATATCGGTTTTTTACCTGAATCCCAGCACCATCCCCGGGCTGATAAGCCACGATTGGCGCATCCATTTCGGGAAGAACGGCCTCTTCATCGGCCGATGCCATCAAATCATTAAGGGCACTTCCCTTGACTTGCACATCGGATTCAAGAACCGGCTCAGGAGCCAATGAATCCCCGCGCCGTGATGCAAAATCCGCATACATTTTTTCCCAATCGGGCAACGATGATGCCACGCGGGTTCCCCGTGCAGAAACAGAGGATTGTGAAGCCGGTTCCGCGCCATTGTCAGCAGGCATATCAAACGGATTGTAGTTTGAGTCCAGCTCAATATTTACGGATGCCTGCGCGGCAGGGTCAAACACCGGTATTTCAGGAGCATCCTGCGTATCAAAATCTATGCCGGGCATAGCGTTATAGCGACCCAGAGCCTCCTTTACAGCAGCTGTGATTATCTGCCATATAGCAGCTTCGTTCTCAAACTTAATCTCGTTTTTGGTAGGATGGATATTAACATCTATGGAATCGGGATCCACAGTAAAATACAGGAAATAATTAGGTTGCTCATCGCTTTTTATCAGCTCTTCGTAACACTGCAGAACAGCCTTATGGAAATAAGGATGACGCATGTGGCGTCCGTTAACAAACAAATATTGCAACGCATTGCGTTTACGTGCATGATCGGGTAGGCCCACAAAACCCTCAATACGAACTATCGAAGTGTCGGTATTTACCGGAAGCAGCTGCCGGTCAAGAGAATGTCCGAACAGATCCACGATGCGTTGCTTCAATGTGCTTCCGCGCATTTTGTGAAGAACCGAATCATTGTGTATAAGCGTGAAATCAATAGTATTATTTACCAATGCAAGCCTTTCAAACTCACGCAAAAGGCTACTCAGCTCCACAGAATCTTTTTTAAGGAACTTTCGACGTGCGGGGACATTGAAAAACAAATTTTTCACCATCATGTTACTTCCCGGAGCGCAAGCCTCGGGTTGCTGGCTCTCAACCTCGCTACCATTAATAATAAGGCGTGTGCCAATTTCCGCGCCCTGAAGCATGGTGCGGAGATCAACCTGCGCCACAGCAGCAATGGAAGCCAAAGCCTCGCCACGAAAGCCCATGGTGTGGAGCGAAAACAAATCGGCCGCCTCCTGAATCTTGGATGTGGCATGCCGCTCAAAAGCCATTCGCGCATCAGTATCACTCATGCCCTTGCCATTGTCCACAACCTGAATCAGAGTGCGTCCGGCATCACGGATTATAATCTGAATATCCGTGGCGCCGGCATCCACAGAATTCTCCACCAGTTCTTTCACCACCGATGAAGGACGCTGAATCACCTCACCGGCAGCAATTTGGTTGGCAACTGAATCAGGAAGAAGTCGTATAATGTCGCTCATAGAAGATTGGTTTGTTTTAGCAGTACAAAATTACCACCACATACCAATTACCGCAAATACATTTATCCACACAATCAGATGTGGATTGTCAACAACATGTTAATAATTTGTTGATAAGTTTAAAAACCGACAGGGACTATATGGTCAGAATCCACATACCACACAAAGGCACGAAGATTGTCATAACCCATTTCCGCAAACAGACGCACATAGTTGCGCAGTTGCCGTGCGTAGGCAGCCGACCGCTCGGCACCGAACTTGTAATCAATTATGTCAATATGACCATCGGCAGTCCACACCACCCTATCCGGACGATAATGCTCGCCCTTGTCAGTAGTGATCTGACGCTCGCGGAGCACACGCTTAAATCCCGAAAACCAATGTTTCGTTTTCTCATTGCCGATACGCTCCATGAGAAGAACTTTGACCGGTTCTGACTCGGCACGTGTTATGATATGGCGGCGCACCGCCTTTTCAACAGCCATCGGCACAGATTCAGCATCCTTGACCAAGGCAAGCAGATTGTGAAGCGCGGTGCCACGTGTCACCGCTTCCACCCTATCGGGGTCAAAATCCACCTGTGTCTGATTCCATACCGTAGTTCCATCGTACACTTCATACGGACGCATGGGCATAGAATCATGCGGATCAAGAGCGGTTTTCTGTTCCTCCTTTCGCACAGGCACGGTGTCGGGAGTGCCACTGACAAATTCTCCGGGCACTGCACCCGCATATTGCGCCATGCTATCATTTGCAGAGGCCAGCAACTCACCTATCGTGCCACTGCTGTCAGCCCAGTAATTGGCTATAAGCTCCTGACCGGCGCGGGTAAATGCCACATAAAGCACGTTAAGCTCATCAAGTAGCTGCTCATACACGAGCCGGTCTAATTGAGGTGCAAAGACTGTGTTTTTCAAAAAGCTACCGGGCACAATAGGAAGCAGAGGAGGCATTATATTCTCGTCAATGCCGGGCAACGGCTGAGAAACGAACCATTGATGCCCATCAAACTTAGGCACCTTATAAGCGAGGAACGGAATGTGGGTGCATTTGAATTCCAAGCCCTTTGCCTTGTGTATTGTCATTACACGAATAGCCTTAGCATCCATTGGAGCCGACACTGTGAAACGATGAGAAGACAGGTCCCACCATTTTACGAAGCCGCCCACATCAGGCGTAGATGTGGCACAATAGTCACAGACAAGATCCTGAAATGCCGCGATATACATATTCTGAGCCTTGCGGTCACGGGGAGATATGCGATGCTGTATGATATGCTCCACCAGAGACGGCAGATTAAAGCACTCCATTTCAGGCATTTCGGACTGCATGTTCCAGTTGCACTCCTCGCTTGACAACGCCAGTTGCAAAGCATCCTCGGGAGAATGCCCGAGACTTGAAAAATGGTCAAAGCGATTGAGCATCTCCACCATTTCAGCTCTGGAGTGAAATTTTGCGGCTGTTGCCTCTCCCTCATTTCCATCTCCGAAACTGAGCGAAGGGTTTGCAAACGCTCTAAGGACACTCATGATAACCTTTATCACAGGAGCCTGAGCAAGCATCATAGCATCATCGGAAATTACATTTGCCTCACTCAGCAACGGATATTCACAATCAGGCAGTCCGGCAGTGTCCGCTATCTCCATGAGGCGTGCAATAACCCGAATACCATCTGAGCGCTGACGCACCAACACACACAGTTCATTGTATTTGTATCCCTGCCTCAACTGGCGTTCCATTTCATCAGTCATGCGCTTAAGGGCAAATTCCTCAAATTTATCTTTTGAAGGAGCCAATACCGGCATAAGCGACACATATCCCGGATATTCGGAACCACGGTCAGGTATCTGCTGACACACATTAGCGTAAATATCATCCACCCCGACCGCAGAAGACAATGCACCAAACAAGGCATTATTAAACTCTACAACATTGGGGGCGCTGCGCCAATTGGTATTGGCTGACGGAGTGTCACCGGTCACAGTGGTACGCCCAGGGAACTGCTGCTGCACCTGACATTGCAACAATGTTGGGTCCGAGTCGCGGAACCGGTAGATACACTGTTTTTCATCCCCTATTATAAGGCTGTCGGAATCATTGGCCATACTCTCGTTCAGCAGCGGCCTGATATTCAGCCACTGCATGCGTGAGGTATCCTGAAACTCATCAATCAGGAAATGCCTGAGCCACAACCCTACCCGCTCATACACAAACGGAGCATCGCTGTCACCTATAATCTCGCGCAGCAACGAATTGGTATCGGAAAGCAGAATGGCATTGTTTTCTTCGCGAAACTTTTCAATAAATTCATACACCTTATCAATAAGACCGAGAACGAAAAGGCTGTCACGAATCTGCTCAAGAAGCATGATATAAGGCGGATATTCCGCAACGCAGCGGCACGCTGAGCTTAACGCGGCATCAAGATCGGGCGAAGGACCAAGCTTGACATAATATTTTTTGCGGGCACTGTCGTATGCCTGTGTCAAATCCTCATTTACCGACAATGGCGTTTTGGACGCTTTCACAATAGCGGTACGCGGATTCTGCACATATTTTTTAAAAGCATTCACCAAGTTGTCTTTGACCTTGCCCGGCTCTGACGCATGCGAATCAATGACATCCAAAGCCACCTCACAACCCGATTTGATTTCTCCAAGCATGTCATCAATCCGGCTTGTGAGTGCAACGGCAAACTGCTGAAGTTTTTGCGGCGTGTGACGCAGATAATCCATTATCTCGTCATAATGCAGGGCAAAAGTGTCGTTAGAAATCTTGGTTATAAGCTTGGTGAATTTGGCATGCATCTTACTGCTGCGGTTAAACAGCTTTATATCATTGCCATTATGAAGTTGCTGCACAAGATAATTGGTAATCCACCCGACCACACGATCAACGCCTGACGCATCGGGATCATTGTTGAGCCATGAAAACAGCTCATTGACTCCAAATTCTATTGCTTTATCGTTATCCAACTCAAGCTCATAATTTCCGGTAAGTTCAGCCTCACGTGCAAAAGTGCGGAGAATAACCTGAAAAAAAGCATCAATGGTGCTGACACTGAAATAGCTGAAATCCATAAGCAGATTCTTGAGAGCCAATTCACTTGCCCGTCTCACCTGCTCCTCGGTAGCAGAAAATTCAGCACACAACTTGCCGATATACGGTGACGGCTTGGTCCAACCGGGTTCCATATTTGCCAGAACAGCCAACTCATGAAGAATACGCCTCTTCATTTCTTCTGTGGCCTTGTTGGTAAAGGTTACGGCAAGTATAGAGCGATGGTTTTCTCCCCGCGCAGAACTATTTAAACGGTATTTCCCGTCAGTTCCCTTTATGCCGAGCAGCAATTTGATATACTCATAAGCCAAGGTAAATGTTTTGCCGGAACCGGCAGAAGCTTTGTAAATATGAAGCATAAAGGAAAGCCGAAAAATATGAAGTATAAATCAGACAATACGGGCCTTATAACCCAAGGCCGTAAGTTGCTCAAGCACCTGAGTGCGTCGGTCGCCCTGAATCAGAATGTCGCCTCCACGCGCCGAGCCTCCGGCACCGAGAGCCGACTTGAGTTTCGATGCAATCTGCAACAGCTCCGACTGCTCACATATCCATCCCGAAATGAGAGTGGCTGTTTTGCCACCGCGCCCCTTGCGCTCAATGTAAATATCAAGGCGTGGTTGCCTCTTCACGGTATCTTCCGGCTCGGGGTCATGCATCTCCGGTCCTTCAGGCAAATCGGGGTTGGCATCGCGGAACGCCTTAAGTTGCTCAGTCCAGTCCATATATATCAATTTATGGAGTCAACGACCAAAGAATCAAGCGGGAAAATATCATTTTCACCGCTCCAAACAGAGTCACGCGGCTGCGACAATGCACGCAACAGCATGGCGTATGGTATTTGGTCGGATTCAAGAGTGGAAAAGAAATCAGCAGCCGAATCCCTGTCAGCCTCATACGCACGCCGATAGCAATTGGCAGCCTGCCCCACGTTGGTTTCGCGATCAAGCGAGTCGGCCATCTGAATATAAATCAAAGACAACCGGGCAAGCTGCTTGGAAGTCAGCCCCGAAAAATTTTCAGAACCTACCACATGTTGTGTAGCACTCTCGGCAGCGCGCATATCGCCATTGGCCAAAGCCATTTCAGCTGCGCGAAGATCATCCTCAATGGAGGAGCCTGATGAGCATGCGCCCATCATAACGGCAAAGATTAAGGTAAAGTAACGGTATATAGGTTTCATAAATGTGATATGAGCATGGATTAGTTATTTGACTTGTCCGCGACGGAGATACACGTACTGCACACCGTCATACTCAAGAGTGAGAGTGCTGCCATTGAAATCAACCACAGCTTTCTTCAAGGTCAGGGGGATATTGCCAACGAGAGTCGAATCACCTTGGGTTTGAAGCCCGGACGGATCAAACTCCATTATCAACGAGTCGCGGAGCACATTCCATTTGCCGGGAACACTCATTGTGAGAACGCCGGGACGAATGGCGCGCTGAATGCATGTGCCGTCATCGTTCAGTTCCATAATGGGAGTGTCCTGCGACACTTCGGGTATAAAATAATTTCCAACCATCTCTTTTGCCTCCGAAGACAGGCGTGAGCATCCGCAAAGCATTGAACCGGCCATGGTTGCGGCAATGGTGAGAATGGGAAGATAAATATGTTTCATGATAGTTTTAGTTTGAAATTATCAATGAGCATTTTCATATGAGGATGTTCCTCACATAATTTTGCGGTGAGTTCCGCATCGTTAAGAGTGCGACGCGAAGGCGCACCCTCATTTATTTCCATTTCCAGAACTATGTCATCATTCTGGAGCATATTGCGCATGTATTTCAGCAGTGCCGGTTTGGCATCATGCATATGCTGCAGCTGAATCTCATTTTCCACAACTACGAGCAATGTAGTGAGGCCAAGCCGTTTTGGACGAGATGACCGCATAGTGTTAATAAGAATTACGGCAGTGCGATTGTTTGCTATAAAAGAATCCCATGCCGATTGCATGGCCTCATCGGAGAAAGGCTGAGTTCTATGGCGTGCTTGTTGGTCAGAGGCAGCAACGGGAACATCTGATGAAGAAGGTGCGATGCCGTGTTTTATTGACACTTTCGGAGTATGCAACACATGGGGAGAGCGCGCTGCCGGGCGCGGTGGTGCTGCGTTTGCTGCAGCCACAGGACGAGGCACAGCGGCAGGTGCCACAGGAGCAGATACCGGAGCGGACGGTGTGGGAGCAGCGGGGACAGGAGACTCCGTAGCGGATTGGGCGGATACATCCTGCTGTGAAGTGGCGGCGGGAGCTATATGCTTCAACTGCCCCTTCCCGGTGCCGTCGTTATTGCGGGAGGGGCTGAGTGGTTGGCATATCTTGGCGAGCGTAAGCTCGACGAGGAACTGCTTGGAGGAAGCGGTGCGATAATTCAAATCGGCATCGTTGCACAAGCTCATGGCCCGGAACAAAAATTCAGGGGTGACATTTTGGGCACGTTTGCGTAATTCCTGCGCCACATCAGCGGTGACATCAAGGAGCGCGGCAGTGGACTCATTGCGTGCAGCAAGCAAATCACGCAAATAAGAGCCGAGTCCGTTGATGAAGAACAAGGAATCAAACCCTTTGTCCCTAACCTCCTTGTATATCATCCAAGAGCCTAATACATCATTTGCAATGAAGCAATCCATCAGCCTGTTGTAATAGGACGAGTCAAGGACATTAAGATTGTCAATGGCCGACTGATAAGTGATTTTACCGCGAGTGGAAGCAGCCACCTGATCAAAAATGGACAATGCATCACGCATGGCACCATCGGCTTTACGCGCAATGACATTCAATGCGGCCGGCTCAGCCTCTATCCCCTCCTGCTGTGCCACGTAAGCAAGATGGTTTACCATGTCCTGTATTGTGATGCGATGGAAATCATAAATCTGGCATCGCGACAATATAGTAGGTATAATCTTTTGTTTTTCAGTAGTGGCGAGAATGAACACCACATACGATGGCGGCTCCTCAAGGGTTTTCAGAAAAGCGTTGAACGAAGCCTGCGTGAGCATGTGTACCTCGTCAACGATAAACACACGATATTTTCCCTGAGCCGGTGGCACCTGTACCTGCTCAATAAGATTGCGCACATCCTCAATGCCGTTGTTGGAAGCGGCATCAAGCTCAATGATGTTCATGGATGTGCCATTGTTAAACGCCCGGCATGAGTCACACTCATTACAGGCCTCACCATCGGCAGTGCGATGCTCACAATTGATTGTCTTGGCAAATATGCGCGCACAAGAAGTCTTGCCCACACCGCGCGACCCGCAAAACAGATAGGAATGAGCAAGCCTGCCGGTGTCCACAGCATTGCGCAGAGTCGCCGTGAGAGCAGTTTGCCCAACCACTGATTTGAAAGTGTCAGGACGGTACTTACGGGCTGATACTATATAGTGTTCCATTCAAATGGTATTTTTCTCATACACAAAATTAGTGTTTTTTCTGAAAACCAGAAATCATGTGGTGGGGATAGTGAAAGTAAAGCGGGCACCGCGACGATAATTCTTGTCCACATCCACTTCGCCGCCGAGCAATCGGGCGATAAGGCGGCATATCGACAAACCGAGTCCCACGCCCTGGCTATACTTGTTGCCTTTGTAAAAACGCTCAAATATTTTGTCAGCTTCTCCTTCGCCTATGCCGGGACCCGTGTCGGTTACAGTAAACGTGATATGGGAACGATCGTCGTCAAAATCATATCTCAGACTGACAGTGCCGCTTGGTGTGAATTTCACGCCGTTGCCCACCAGATTAATAAGCACCTGTTCCACTCTCAGGCTGTCGGTTGTGATAGTGGCGGTATCAGCATCATCAGCGTTTTCAAACACAACTTCCACATCGGGACCGGCATGCTTGCGTTCTGTTTCTACAGCCACGACACACAATTCCTTGGCCGATACAGGCATACGTTTAATGGAAAGCTGCCCGCTGTCTATAGAGTTGATAGTGAGCACATCATTGATAATGGTCTGGAGCAGTTCGGCACTAAGAGTCACAATGCTGGCAAATTTGGAGAGATAGGCTTTCTTGTCTTCGGCCACGGTGTCAACTATCAGCTGGGAATACTCCACGATGGCCGAAAGAGGAGCCTCAACCTCATGACTCATGTTATTGATAAACTCAGTTTTGAGATTGTCGGCGGAATTTGCCCTGTCGCGAGCGGCTATAAGAGCGCGCTGGGTGCGACGAAGGTTCTCACTCTCTGATGTAAGACGCTCATTGACCTCCACCAAGTGCTTGGAGAGCCTTGCGGCCTTGCGATACATAATCACAAGGAAGCCGATCAATATCAGCAGCAGCACGATGCTCACTATAGCCACAAAGATAATGTTGCGGTGATAGTCGCTTGCATCCTGCAACTGCGACTCCTTAAGCTCGGCATTGGCATTCTTAAGCTGATTCACATCATACATCACCTGCAGCTCGCGGTAACGCTCATGGGAACGCGACTCCACGTATTCCTCAAGCGAATTAATATACTCCTGTGATATATCCAGAAGCACCTTTTGGTTGTTTGTGGCCTTTGCAGCCGTCATGAGCATGCGAAGCAGCGGAACAGGGTGCTTGGCCTTATAAGCGAGATGCCACATTCTCAGCATCACATCTATGGCCTTGTCATACTGTTTGGTAGCCATAAGATAATACATCTGTGCACGCTGCTTGGTATGGAACTCTTCCGCAACATCAGGATCAGAATCCACGAGCTTCAGGCACTCACTATAGTATTTCTCCACCTCCTCGGGGGATAACGCCTCATAGTTAGACAACATGCGACGATAGCTGTGAAAGAGATTGATATTGCAATTGTAAAAGGAACGCCCCTCACGGATATACGCATTGCGTATCCTAATCAAATTGCGTATCAGCTTACGGTCAGCCTCAACAGATTTCAACCTCTCGCCTATATAGGCATAGGTAGTGGCAACCTGAAGATAATACATATTCTCAATATCATCCACACGTTTGGGCAAACGCCTTATGAGCCGTCCGAACTCATCAAAATAAGATGTCAAAAGCTCACCCTGACTCATCTGAGCCAAATATGCGCAGATGGTATTTATACGTTCAATTCGCTCATAGAGATCATCATCCGTTACCAACTGACTATTGTCAAGCTCGGCGTGCTTCTTTATTATCTCCGTAAGATGCCGCTGTCGTTCTTCCTCTGTGGCGGCAGAGGCATTGGCATTGGTAATATACAGCTTAACAAACAGCTCGGTAGCTTTTTGCTCCTCACCGGGGGGAGTAGCCCGTACCTCTCTCAACACTATGTTCAGCAGCGAGTCATTGTCCTCGGCAATGTTTGCCATCTGGCGCAAAATGCTGAGACGGGCCGGCTTGCTTTTAACACGTTTGGCCATGTTGTAAACATCCATGCCTTTGTCAAACTGCTGTGCCCTCGGAGCAAGGTCAAATATATCATACATCAGCCTGAAACTGTCAACGGGAGTTTTGGCCATGGCAAGGCGATGCTGCACACTGTCCATCAAAACCTTTCGTGCCGCAGCGGAAGGAACAGGATGGATGCCCACCTGCGCCACCGCTCCGAGAGTAAACACAGACAACAAGCATCCAATCAATATTTTACGCATAATAGTAACTATTAACAATCACATTATTCGGGAGTTGGCAATATGCGTCAACCCGGATTCTAATGTTTGCCAAAGTTAGCAATAAGTTTTGGAATGCCACTAAAAAAAGGTATATTTGTGGTGTGAATCGGACCAAACATATAGCCACATTATGGGCTGCCGCAATTATCCTCACAGCCGGTGCAGTTGTGGGATTGTGGTTGTGGCTACGTCCGGCTCCGGCCAACTCCCCTATGGTTGATAAATTTCCGATAAAAGGCATTGACCTGTCGGCTCACAATGGTGAGATAGACTTCAACAAAGTGCGCGATGCGGGATATGAGTTCGTATATCTGAAAGCAACGGAAGGGGTGGATTTCAAGGATGCCAGATTTGAGCGCAATGCGGTCTCAGCCAGACGCGCAGGATTAAAAGTTGGGGCCTACCATTTTTTCAGGTTTGACACTCCGGCTTACATGCAGGCACTAAATCTGGCTCAAAGTGTGCGGATGCAGCCACTTGACCTGCCATTGGTTATTGACATAGAACAATGGACCAACCCGTCAGGACATTCCGCCGACAGTGTGCTGCGCCATGCCGCCCAAATGGCTCACACCCTTGAAAAACAAGGGTACAAAGTGATGTTCTACACCAACAAACAGGGACAAGCACGGTGGGTACGCAGAGAGTTGAGGAACTATCCCCTCTGGATATGCTCTCTAAGCGACCTTTCCAATCCCGAAGATTATGCCGTGTGGCAATATAACCATAGCGGCAGTGTTGCCGGGATAAACGGGCATGTGGATATGAATGTGTTCTGCGGCACCAAATCCAATTGGAAAGACTGGCTGCTACAGAACAAGAAGCAACAATAAACCGCTATTGCGCGCGTTATATATTAGTAACTTAAGATTTATGGCAACCAACATACGCATCATATTTATAGCAATTATCGCGTTTTTAGGCACAATATATCCCGCTGTGACCCACGCGTTCAGCGTTGACACTTACGCACCCGCCTCGGCACTGGCTTCGGGACGATGGGTAAAGATCAGCGTCAGCACCACCGGCATGCATTTTATTCCGGCATCGTCGCTCCGGTCATGGGGATTCTCAGGTGTGGAAAACGTGGCCGTGTACGGCTACGGAGGCGAGCGCATACCGGATTTGCTCAACAAGACAAATTACAAGGACGATTTGCCCGAAGTTCAGACCATTACCACTGCCGACGGCATATATTTCTATGCCAAAGGGCCCATGAAATGGAACAGGAGCAAGGACAACCGATTCACCCACACTCTGAATCCTTTCAGCACAGTGGGCTACTATTTCGTGTCTGACATAGTGTCGACAAAACGCACTGTGGAGGCTGAAGGCGAGGCTCGCGAAAGCGACAATGCAGCCACAACCTATACCGCCATGATAGGCCATGAACTTGATGAGGTGTATCTGTCGCAATCGGGACACATGATGTTTGGTGAAGATTTTCGCTATACGCCGTCCCGCAATTTCAATTTTTCGTTGCCATCAAAAAAAGACGACAGTACAGTGTGGATGAGCCTCTCCTTTGCCACCAAAACCACCTCAGTGGGCTATCTTGACCTCACAGTCAATGGCGAAAACATCTCGGGAAACTCACGCCCCACTATAGGAGCTACTACAGGCAACAACGCGGCAAACCGAATTGTATCACGCAAGGAGTTGTCAATTGAAGGCACCTCCCTTGACCTCGGTATAACCTACAGCTGCTCCGGAGTGGTGAACGCCGCCAATCTGGATGCCATAGACCTCAACTATACCGCCAATCTTGAACATAACGGCACTCAAACACAATTTACCCTCAACTCCACTGCCGCCAAGCTTGCCAATGCCGACGGCAATGTGACAGTATGGGATGTGACCGACCCCCTCAACATTGTGGCCATGAACACTACCGCCACAGCCGATGGCGGACTGGCATGGGTAAACTCCTACACCGGCTGGCGCAATTACGTGGCATGGAACGCTTCGTCCTCATTTCCGCAACCGCAATACGTATGTGCCGTACCCAACCAAAATCTGCACGGCATAACCGACACTCCCGACATGCTGATTCTTACCACTCCCGTGCTTGCAAGTCAGGCCGAAAGGATTGCAAATCTGCATCGCAACGGGCCGTTCAAACTCAATGTGCTGATAGTGGACCACAATCTTGTGTTTGATGAATTCACTTCGGGCATGCGGGATGTGAATGCCTATCGCCGTTTTGCAAAAATGCTTTACGACCGAGGCAATGCTGCCGGCAAACCTTTGCGCTACCTTTTGCTTATGGGCAGAGCTACATTCGACAACCGTGGCCTTGACCGTGAGATGCAGTCACTCAACTATCCCACTATGGCCACATGGCAAACGGATGACGGACTGTACGAGAACACTACCTTTTGTTCGGACGACATCATGGCATTTCTTGAGGATGACTCCGGTGCAAGTCCCGCCGGGGATTACTGCTCCATAGCCGTAGGCCGCATTCCGGCCCGCACTGCACAAGAAGCCTCGGATTATGTGGACAAAATGATTTATTATCAGAACAGTGCTGAACGTGACCTGTGGCGCAACGAGGTGATGCTTGTAGCTGACAACGGTAATGTCGGGATACACATGGAACAGGCCGAATCATTTCAAACTGCCGCGCTTGCCGCTACCAACGACGGTAAGAACCTGTATTTCGACAAAGTGTATATTGACGCGTTCCCATTGGTTGGCGGTGTGTGTCAGGATGCCCGCAAACGTCAGTTCCGTCTTTTGGACAACGGAGTGATGTGGTGGGCATATATAGGTCATGGCGACCCGGCCCGACTGTCAAGCGAAGGGATACTGTCATACACCGATGTGAACAATATGTACCAACGCAAGTACCCCATGTTCTATGGGGCCACATGCTCATTCCAAAAATGGGACGGACCCTCACTGAGCGGTGCCGAGATTATGGCATTGAATCCTCGCGGAGGTGTGATAGCATCAATATCTGCCACCCGCTCTGCTCTCATAACCGAAAACGGGCGTCTGACCCGCGCCATGGGGCAAGCCCTGATGCGCCGCGATGACACCGGCCTAATGCTTCCAATCGGTGAAATAATGCGTACGGCAAAAAATGCCATTCGCACCACCAACGGCGGCTCTGACAACCGTACCCGCTATTCCCTGTTGGGCGATCCGGCCATGCGTCTCGTACTTCCCAGCAACCGCGTGGTGCTTGAATCCATTAACGGTGAGGCTGTAACACCGCAAACACAGGTCACTATCATGGCCCGTCAAACCATTACCGCCCGAGGATATGTGGCAGACCATACAGGCTCGCGCATATCAGATTTCAACGGCTCCCTGATGCTCAACATTCATGACGCGGAATACTCCACTACCTCTACCGGCATATTCGCCGATGACACTGAGGGCAAACCGGTGACTTTTGACGAGCAAGGCTCACTGTTGTATTCCGGTCGTACCCAAGTGGTGAACGGTGAATGGGAACTCACACTGACCATGCCGTCGGAAGTAACACATAATTTCCGCCCGGCTGCCATGAATCTGTATGCCACCAGCAGCAACTCTGAAATGGATGCAATAGGATGCAACCGCGACTTCTTTGTGTATGGCTTCGACACTTCGGCAGCCCCCGACACACTTGCTCCGGTGGTGGAATACGCATACCTCAACCATCCGTCATTCACCAACGGCGGCACAGTCAATGAAGAACCTATGTTTATGGCACGAGTGCGTGATGATGTGGGCATAAACCTGTCATCGGCGGGTGTTGGCCATCAGATGACCCTGAAGCTTGATAACAACCGGTCGTACTCGGATGTGTCGCTCTATTATACCCCGGCCTCCGACGGCTCACCCGCCGGCACCATCAATTATCCGCTACCCACACTATCCAACGGAACCCACACCCTTACACTGCGTGTCTGGGACACTTCCGGCAACAGCACGTCGCATACTCTTGATTTCTTTGTGAAAGAAGGTGCACGGCCACAGGTATTTGACATTTATACCGATGTGAACCCTGCCGTGACAGCTGCCAATTTCTATATATCCCACGACCGTCCGGATGCCCTTGCCTCAGTCACTCTATCCATCTACGACATGATGGGCCGACTTGTGTGGAGCGCAGCCGACACCGACAGAAGCAACCTTTCGGCCACCGCGCCTATAACATGGAACCTCACTGACCTTGGAGGCAACCGTGTGCCAAGAGGCATATACCTGTATCGCGCCACCGTGAAAATTGACGGCGAAGAAATCACGTCAGAAGCTAAACGCATTGCCGTAACCGGCAGATAAACATACCATTAATTTATACCATGACTCTAAAATTAAAAACAACTCTTGCCGCTGCTATTGCAGCAACATGTTTGTTCTCAATTTCTGCCCAAGCCGTTAAATTTCCGCAACCGGCACAGCCCGGGGAGGCACATTCACAGCAACAGGGGAATCAATACGTGCTCTCAAACGACCTTTTCTCTGCCTCATTCAGCAATGACAACGGAAAAGTAACATTCAACGGTGCTCCCTCAATGGGGCTTCTTCCCGGCTCTGAACTGTTTGAAATATTGCTCGGCGACAGCACACTGATACCGGCATCACAAATGACCGTAAGCAATCTCCGCATCACGGATTTGCAAGGCAACGAATCTGCGGCAAAAGGGTCGGAGCGAATTGACGGGAAAGCGATTGAGGCCACATTCAAGCACGGGCCTCTTACAGTGGATTGGTGGGCAGTGCTCCGCGACGGTTCGCATTATCTGCGCACTCAAATGCGGTTGTCCACCACAGATTCACTGCCGATGCTTGCTGTTTATCCTATGGAATATAAGCTTGTGTCTGTTGACGGGGAAAAAGTGCCGGTTGCAGTTGGCAACACACGCGGTGCTGTGCTGTGCGGCGACCGTGTTTTTGCCGGATTGGAAACGCCGATGGGCATAAATACCATCACACCTCTCGCCAATCACGCAGGTGCCTACTCCGTAACCGGAAAGTGGAGCCGCCAGACCACCCTGACTCCTGCCCTTCCGTGGGAAGTAAGCAGCGTGGTGGGCCTCATAGCACCGGGGCAAAAAAGGCGATCGTTTCTTGCCTACAGCGAACGTGAACGCGCAGTGCCATGGCGTCCTTTCCCTATCTACAATTCGTGGTACGAACTAAATATTGACCGCAACAATGCGCCCGCTCCGGAATATGCCGGCAACATGACCATAAACGATTGTGTGCGCGTGGCAAAGAAATGGGAAGAGAATCTCCACAAGCGTCATGGCTCCAACATAGCATGTTTTGTATGGGACGATGGCTGGGACTCCTACGGTACATGGGGATTTAATCCCGGATTTCCCAACGGATTTGCAGAAGTTGACTCCATAGCACGTGACATGCACACCGGCACCGGTGCATGGCTCGGACCGGTAGGCGGATATGGAGAATCGGGAGAGTATCGGCGCGCTTATTGGGCTTCCAACGGAGGAATGCAACTGAGCAATCCGCTTTATTATGACACTTTTCTTGGCGCATGCAAGAACCTGATAGACAACAACGATTTCCGATTCTTTAAATTTGACGGTATCAGTGCCCAGTTCTCATCTGTTGGACCGAACCCCGGAGCTGTAGGTGATGAAAATGCCGAAGGAATTATAAATATCGAACGCCAAGTGCGCAAAATGCGTCCGAATATATTCCTCAACACTACTGTAGGCACTTGGGCATCTCCGTTTTGGTTTCAGTTTACAGACGCAGTCTGGCGTCAGGAGGGTGACCACGGCACTATAGGCACCGGAGCCAATGACCGCGAGACATGGATCACATACCGCGACCGCCTTGTTCACCAGAATTTTGTGCAGAATTCACCCCTTTGCCCCATCAACACCCTTATGACTCATGGGTTTATCCTAACTAAACTTGGAGATGTGTCAAAAGATATGTCCTACCCCTCAATACTCAACGAGCTGCGTTGTGCTTTTGCCTGCGGATCAGGGATGGTAGAGCTTTACTGCGATTATGAGCTGCTTGATTCCATTGAGGGTGGAAAACTGTGGGGCGATATGGCCGACTGCATCAAATGGCAAAACGACAATGCCGACATTCTGCCCGATGTGCATTGGGTAGGTGGCAATCCCTGGAACGGCGAACGCACAGCTATCTACGGATGGGCTGCATGGAACGACCACAAATCAATGCTCACCCTGCGTAATCCGTCAACCGAATCCGACACCATTACCCTTACACTTCGTGAAGCTCTTGACATACCCGCTCACATTAATGCTCCCATAGTTTTGAGCAGCGCATTTGATTCGCAACCGATACCCGAAGGGCTTCCGACAGGCACACCAATAGCCATAGACACCCCTCTGACACTGACGCTTGCACCCTCATCCGTCACCATTCTCTCCGGCACTTGCGCCGAATAGCGCAAATTGCGACAAAGATTTTGCGGGCACGAAAAAGTTTCTTAACTTTGCAGTCACATAACACCGCAAGGAAAGATGCCGGAGCGGTCGATCGGGACGGTCTCGAAAACCGTTGTACCCTTACGGGTACCCAGGGTTCGAATCCCTGTCTTTCCGCAACCCACGGACCTCAATAAAGGCCGTGAAACCCTAAAACCTCAGACTGTCAGACAGTTCTGAGGTTTTTTCATGTCCTTCCGCAATGTCTCTTGCCAGCCATTTGCCATCGAAAAGCACGACATTTACCCCGGAAAAGCTACTAAATGGCTACTGAATTTCATAAGACCAAAATAGTAACCAAATAGTAACCTTTATAAATAAGCAGGAGCATCGACTCCGGAACGGTGAAAACGCGCTGCCACATAATCGGTATGGAATCCATGAAGGGTTATTTGACTTATCGGTGCATGAATATAGCACCCTATTGGATGGAACTGTCCAGTCCCGGCAGGGCGAGTCTGTGATAAGCCGACGACACAGGAAGGCGGACTGTCACTGTCTCGACCCGTGGACTGCTGAAACAAGCGGCAAGTGGCTGGCGGTCGTAAAAGTCCTTATCCGGCAAAAGGCGATAAAGAACACGGAGGAAAGGCAGAAAATCTCAGAGGCTGCAATAACGTAGTGGATGCTTGTCTCGGAGATTTTCTGAAAGCTCTCGGTGTTCCGCAGTTGCCCATAGGCGCGATGCGGTCGAAAGGTGTCAGTGCCCGCACCGTCACCTTTTGACGGCATAACCGCCGCCAACACGGAAGACCGCCAGCCTCTTGCTGCTTTCAAGTGTATATTCAGCATCTCCGTCGCATCGCTTAATTTTGGCAGTATATTTGTTTTATTGCCGAAATTAAGTTATCTTTGCGCCATAATTGTTATTAGAATATGAGTACCGCAGAAATGATATTGAACTTTGTAGACAGTCGCAGCAACTTCACACTTTGCGAACTGGCTGATTATGTCCGCCAACGGGAAAATATCTCTGATTCTGGAATACTTTGGCATCTGAAGAAACTTATAAAAGAGAAGCGAATATCGAGAATATCCCGTGGTCTGTATGGCAACAGTAGCGTCAAAGTATTTACACCTTCAATTCCTGATGATGTGAAGAAGCTGTATCTGGACATGAAAAAAGCATTCCCTCTCATCGATGTTGTCATTTATTGTGGCAATGACATTTCGGCATTGCAGCATCATATCTCAGCCAACAATACTATTTATGTGGAGATCCCGAAAGAGGCCACAGAGGCGGTCTTCCATTACCTTACTGACAGAAAGATTAAAGCCTACCACAAACCTTCTGCTGATTTCATGAACGATTATGTTGATCTGGGTGAAAAATCGGTGATTGTAAAACCATTGACCACCGAGGCTCCCGTAAATGTGATTGACGGCGTATGTATGCCCGCATTGGAAAAGATTCTTGTGGATATAAACATTGATGCAGATTTCTACTATCTTCAAGACAACGAGACATTCTACATCATGGAAAATGCCCGGTCACTATATTCGATAAATGTTCCTAAAATGCTGAGATACGCATCCCGTCGTGGAATAAAGAATAAAATGCAGACAATCCTTCAAAATGCTGAATGACCATGATTAAACAGGAATGTTTCACACGCCAGTGGTGCGAGCAGGTTGCCCGGCGACTGAAATATAATGATACCCAACTTATTGAAAAGGTAGTACGGGCACTTTCTTTACTTGAAATGCTCGTTCAATCAGGATGCCCTTTTCACTTCAAGGGAGGTACGGCGACGATGCTCTTGCTCGGTGGTTTTACCAATAGGCTTAGTATCGACATAGACATAATCTGTCCTCCCGGCACTGAGATAGATAAATACCTCACAGGATTCAAGGATTATGGATTCACCAAGATTGATCTTGTGGAGCGTAAGTCGCCCGGAAAGAATATTCCGAAGAGCCATTCCAAATTTTTCTATCAGATTGCCTATACAGGACGTGATTCCGGCGAAGGGTATATTCTCCTTGATGTGCTTTACGAGGACTGCCATTATCAAGAAATTCTTGAAATCCCTATTGTCAGTCCCTTCATTGAACTTGAAGGTGAGCCATTGAAAGTAAGAGTTCCGTCGGTCGGCGATATACTTGGCGACAAACTTACGGCATTTGCACCAAATACTACCGGCATACCTTATTACAAAAAGAACCGTATGTGTTCCGTTGAGATAGTCAAGCAACTGTATGACACTGCACGACTGTTTGACCGTGTTGACAATCTTGATATAACATCAAAATCATTTCGGCGTATTGTAGAGGTTGAAATGGCCTACCGCGATATTGAAGACCTTGAATCGGTATTTGATGATATTTTGCAGACTTCACTACTCATAGCTACGAGAGGAAAAGCCGGTGCCGGTAATTTCGATATTCTGCAAGACGGGATAAAGTGGATAAAATCGTTTATCCACACGTCCAACTATCATATTGACCAAGCTATTGTCGATTCTGCAAAAGCGGCATATATATCTGCTTGTATCAGGAAAGGTGTAACAACCATAGAAAAATACCCTGGCACTCCTGAAATTGTCCTCGACATGACGATTCCATCGACATTGACCAATAAGTTGAATAAACTGAAAAAGATATATCCTGAAGCATATTATTACTGGGTAAAGACCGGGGAAATTCTTGCAGAAGAATAATTGTCAATAGTATGGCAAAGAAGAAAAGCGACAAAAACAAGGCTTCAGTCGAATATGCCGAGGTGAAAATCAATCATAGCATATTCGAGGAGTATCTTCAGTATGGCCCTCAATATGACACCGTCAACGATTGTCCTGTCATTCCCGGTGAAACCGAGTTCGTTCCTCGGCAAAAATTGGCAAAGCTGTCGAAGAGTATGCGGGGAATGCTCAGGGAGTATATGAACCATGCGGTCACTGATTACTGGGATGAGCATAGGCAGATTCCTGTGGCTGGCGACTTGAAACTGCTTCGCAAAAAAGTTCTTGATACGCTTCTTAGCGAGTTCAATATTTATGTAAAGGATGATAAGGACACCTCTCTGTTTCTTAATGATACCGTTGCAATAACTATCAATAGAATCCTCAAAGATGGAAGAGATAGAATCAAGAGAAAGTCGATTTTAGAATAACAAACGAACTGCATATTTTGAAAAATGCAGTGTCTTTGTGAATCGTGCTATAAAGGTTACTAAGACAGAGTTCTGTGCAGCATGATTGCCATTGGAGTGTAGAGAGTTACTTACTGGCTACTGACTGCTTGCAATCAGTATCAAGGAGCGGAGACTGTGGCAGTTGGAGAAGTGTTGGGCGGTCGCTTAGACGAAAATCAGGCTTGATGCTTGACAATGATTTGCCAAATTGCAGGGATGCTCTCGAATCTGAAAAATAGCTAAAATCGTGAAGGAATGCTAATTGTAATGTTGTGAGTGTCAGGGAAATTTTGTAACTTTGTAATCGAACTCAGGTTCTTGCTCTCGCAGAGGTGGGAGACCGCCGATTGAAAATCCTTTTTCAAAACGGTTACTAACAAGCGACCTATTATCATATCTAAGCTATAACTCTCTGACACTCAGGTGGGTTTGAGATACACGGAAGACCCTGTCTTTCCGCAACCAGCAAGTACATTACCGCTGTAAGCTAATCGCTTACAGCGGTAATTGTTTTATCCTCATACAAAAAAGTACTACATGCAAACACTTACGTTGAATTATCGGTCTCTCTAAAAGTCCTCGAGAGATGCATAATTACGTATTTCAGCCTCAGTTAAGTTAAACGATTGAGAGGTATTGTCAATGTGATACATTTACATTAGCTTTGCCGCATGAATATATATCTCCAAAACGAACAACCGGCAAAGCAGTTTGCGATAGGAGATTACAGTAAAAAACACAGATAAAATGGACAACAACCGAATATATTATGGCGAATATTCACTATCCTACTGGATACAAATGATACTCAAAGGCAATATAGTGTTGCCTGAATATCAACGCACTTTTGTTTGGAATAAAGACGATTACACAAATCTTATCGATTCATTCAAAGAAAAGCAATTCATACCCCCAGTAACTATCGGTGCTTATAAAACGGCTAACGGTCAAGACAACCTGATTATAGACGGACAGCAAAGGCTCACATCTGTATTTTTGGCATATATTGAACGATTTCCCAAAAAGGAAGCGGGAAATATGATTATAGAAGGTCTTGCAAATGAAAATGACGATGACTCGGATGACGATGAACAAGAGAATATGCTGGAGTGGACTTTCAAGGATTTATTGACTAAAGGTAAAAATAAAGAAGAAATCATGGCAAAATGCACGCAAGAAAAATATGAAAGTCTTGCCCATTTAGACGATGACTTCTTTAATAAGAATTTTCTTGGTTTCTCCTACATAGTTCCATCAACTACCACAGAGGAGGAGCAGCAAAAGTTTTTCTCCACCTTGTTCAGGAATATCAACATACGTGGAAAATCTCTTTATGTGCTGGAAAGCCGAGCTTCTCTTTATTTCCTGAACCATCAGCTCAAGGAATGGTTTAACCCGGAATTCTGCAAGGAAATATCAAGCAGCATAGTGGATAAATCCAGAAAAAGCAGTATGGATTTCGTGCGATATGTAGCGTTGCTCTCGCAATACAGGAAAAAGGGTTCGGAAAGGGGCATCGGATATGGATATGCAAGCAAAATGGAAAGCTATTATGAAACATACATATACTCCGTTGTAGGCGACAAGGACTCTGAGCTATTTGGTGATTTCACCAGTATTTTTCCAAACAAAGATTATAAACCGTCTCTAACCGACTTAGATAACCTTATCACGGACTTGGGATATAGGAAACGCTTTCTATCAATCATAGATTTGGACATATATTTCTTTGGGCTGATTTATTTCACGGTTTTTGAGAAACTCAAATTAGACACATCTAAAAAGGTGGCTTTAGAGAACGAATTGAAGAATGCAATCGCAAATATCAAAAAGAATAACCTGCATACAAAATCTCCCGCATGCCTTAAATATTTGCGTAAAAGGATTTCCAAATCAATTGAAATTTATCATAAATATGTAAACAGGCCATGAGCGTGCATTCGGACTTTATATTAGCACCCGTATCGGACATTCTGAGCGATACATCCACCATAACGCATTCCATGAACTGGGGCATAGAAATGTACCCGTTATGGGACAACATCATGCAGTCTGTCTTCATGAAAATGACAGGAGCCCAAGAACAAAAGATGAAATGCATATGCTGGGAAATTGCCACCATAGATTTTGATTTGCGATGCGAAATATATTTCCCGTGGAGCCTGAATGAATGTTCCCAAATAACGGATAAAAGGAAGGTGCTGAATTATCTGAAGAAAGCAATCATCAACCTTAAAAAAGACTTTAACATTTCTTCAATAAACATCAATGACATATGGAACAGCACCAAAAATATTCTGGACGATTTTCACGCAAACACTTCCGGCATGGGGTTTTGTGAAAGGGAGTATCAGGAATATATGGAAATTTTCAATAGCACTGGAGGGAGTTGTCTTGACATCTCCACATTCTTTAAAAATTGCAGCAATTGCGCTCACAACAGGGACACAAACAAACCGTTTTCCTGCACAATAAAAAAAGGACTTAATGAAATGTACTCTTGCTTGTATCTTCACAGAAACAGGTGTGCCCATAATCTCACTTCGTATCAACAAAACAGACCATCTTTAGAAATTCTATCCAGCATAGAATCTGTTTACGAAAACTATTATATAAGGTTCGCGTTACTGATTATTATTGATAAAATAATGATTAGCCTATATTCAACTTTTCATAATGAGGTGGATGGCCTGAGAATGTTCTAATACGGCCACATATCTTCCTGACAATCGGTGCGGCTTTGTGCTTAGATTCTTAAGGCTCGGCTGCTATGTCAATATAAACTAACATTGTGAAAAGAGTGAAATTATTCGGCTAAAGTACCTTTGCCATTAGTTGCAACCGATAATATCAGCGATTATTTTGTGCATGGCAGGATAGAGGAAGCCCTGATGTTCTTCTGCGGGACGAGCAGTGAAAAGTGATAGAAACGGTTACTTTATTTCAGGGGATGCTTTGCGGAGAAGTATGCATTCGGCGGGGGTGGCGCCGTTGAGTCTGAGAACCGTATCGTTCTGTAGGTCGATTGTGGCGATGTGGAGCAAGATGCGGCGCAAGGCATCCTCTGACTTCATATTGTCGCAAGCCATTTCTGTCATGGCTCCGTCGCCGAAAGTAATGGAGAGGCCCTCAAGTCCATAAGTTCCGGAGATAGAGTTGCAGTTGGTCATAATATAATAGGTGCTGTCCTCAAAAACAATATACTGCGCGGCTCCGGGTGCGACTTCATCCGGACGCACATAGTCGGAATCACTGAACGCGATGTTATCAATATACCATTGTCCGCGAATATTGACATCGCCCACAGTGTCGCCTGTGTGAATAGAGGCATCAACATTTGTTTTATTCTCTCCGGCACCGGTGCATCCGGCGGCAAAAAGAGCTAACACCGAGAAAACCGTCAGTATCGGCCGAATGTTGCGTTTTACGCTATTGCTCACCATCTTTAGATTAATTTTAATGCAAATTTCATTAGTGTCCACTAAAAAATCATAAGAGTTCTTTGAAATTATTGAAATTCAATTTGTTATAACTGATTTTGCCGCGCAACGATTTGAAATTACTTTTACAGTCTGAATCAGACTGTTATGAATAAAGACAAGTACGTTTTCGCACAATTAGTCAGCTTTCTAGACAATTTCAAATTCTTGCGTATTGTAAAGAAGTATGATGGCGACAAGTATATCAAGAGTTATACTTGTTGGAATCAGTTACTTACAATGATGTTCGGTCAGATTTCCAATCGGGAGAGCCTTCGTGATCTCATCGTGGCTATGGAAGCCCATGCCGGGAAACTGTACCATCTCGGAATCGGCAAATCGGTGACGCGAAGCAATCTTAGTAAAGCTAACGAGCAGCGGGACTACCGCATCTTCAAGGAGTTCGCGACCTACATGATTGCCGAGGCACGACGGCGCAGGATTGACAAAATCTTCGAACTTGAAGGCCATGTCTATGCGTTCGACTCGACAACCGTTGACCTCTGCCTTTCAGTGTTTGAGTGGGCGAAGTTTCGCAAGCATAAGGGTGGCATCAAGGTGCATACTCTGTATGACATTGAAGCTCAAGTGCCTGCATTTGTGCATATTACCGAAGCCAAAGTCCATGATTCGAAGGCAATGACGGAGATCCCGTATGAGAACGGAGCGCACTACATATTCGACCGTGGATACAACGATTTCGGCTATCTTTATCATAGTGGCATAAACAGCTGATATATTGATTATTGTATATATTATATTGTACTAATAATGTACTAAATGAAGTATATAAGTACATTCAACGGCAATCATTTAAGTTTAATTTTCCTACGTTAGTTATTTTTAATTCTATTCTTTTGCCTTGTTTTTACCTTTTCGTTGGTAAGAATGGATATATTTATGGAGGCTGGTGAAAAGAAAAATTGATAGGGGCATTTTTCTTTTGCTCGGCATATATTTATAGGTTTGGTTCAGTTTAGATGTATATATCTATTGCTGAACCAAACTAATTTTTAGCCAGTCTATTGACATGAATCGCAAAATGTTGTAACTTTGCAGTTGATTGGGAGAAGTCCCATCATTACATTTTGAAAAAAGAGGCGTTATGTCTTCTTGTATGCGATAAGCGTAGGAAACTTTATTCACATGAGCAAGAGATGGCGTAATGGTCTCCACGCATATGCGTGGGGCTGTTATTCCCACATCTGCTCATCAAGGTATTCCTACCACCTTCGCATTAAGACGTGGCATACAGTTCCACGCTTCGTGATTTTTAATTGCACTTATGGTAACTGAGGTGCGCTTATGTCAAAATATGAAAAAGATAATCGCTTCCCTTATCTTCGTTTTGGTTGCCGTATGTGCATACTCTCAAAAAGACGTAACGCAATTCCTCGGCATTCCAATTGATGGCAGTAAGTCTGCTATGATTCAGAAACTAAAAGCGAAAGGATTTCGTGCCAACTCCTATAACAAGGATGTTTTGGAAGGAAAGTTTAACGACATGGATGTAAATCTCCATATAGCAACAAATAATGACAAGGTTTGTCGTATTATGTTGTGTGATGCAAATCCTGTCGATGAGCGTTCAATACAAATCAGATTCAATAATCTATGTCGTCAGTTTGAGAAGAATCCAAAATATATGTCTTTGGGAAACGAACTCATACCTGATGATGAAGATATATCTTACGAAATTAGTGTGAAAAACAAGCGTTACGAGGCTATTTTTTATCAACAGCCCACGGAATTGTCCGACACAACGCTCTTGCGTGAGAAGTTAATGCCCATCATATTAGAGAAATATTCTCCAGAAGAACTTGCGAATCCAACAGATGAAGTTCAAACGGAATTAATGAAAATGTCGCTTGAATACATGATGGAGTTATGCTCTAAAAGGCCTGTTTGGTTCATGATTTCTGACCATTATGGCAAATATTATATCACCATGTTCTATGATAACGAATACAATCGTGCCAATGGAGAGGATTTATAAATACGTCTACATAAGCGTAATTTCCATATTGGCAATCTTTATGTTGAGTGGGTGCGCGTCTATGCGCCCTCCTGTCATCCACACTTACGATGACTCTATTGAAAATTATCGTTATTTCTATATATCCCCCACTGGCGATTATACATCAAGTTCCGGAGTGTACGGAAATCAGTATGGCGTTTACGGAGGAACCACCAAATCTATAAATCCAGCCTCTCTAATATCGGGCATTCTCTTTAAGAATGGATTTATCCAAGTCAATGAGGTGAACCCTAACAACGCAAAGGAAACAATGATTGTGAACTTTGGGGAAACAGGCCGCAGAAATGTCAACCTCGGATACTCCATAGAAGTTACAATTCAGTTTATATCAGCATATACACAGCGTCCAATTTGCACATGCACGGCAGAGGGTCAAGGTGAAACAGAAGCTGATGATGTTCGGAAAGCAATCCAAAGTGCCCTAAAACCATTATTCAATTCAAAAAAATAGCATATGTATCCAAGCGATAATATATTCAGTATATATTATAACATTGGCAAGCGAACTCCATTTTTGGTAAAGAGGTGTGAGTTAGGTTTAGCTCGCTCTTCAAGCGAAGAAAGACGCATGGATCCTAATCGAGATAGAACGTTTTTGGTAGAAACAGTAAAGCCTCGCGGCAAATACGGCAAGGCATACGGAAAATGTTTTGTGGATGGTAAACCGAATGATAGTTATAGACAAGAATGCTATCCAAATATAAAAGATGAGGAGATTCCTTGTGCGGGATGTGGCGAATGGGTTCTTCTTGATGTTCCCGGAATTGACATGAGTGAAATATTCCCCATTCGTCATACAGACTATGTAATTGAATTTGGGAAATACAAAGGAAAGACAATAAAAGAGATATATTCTCAGGACCCAAAATACATCTTTTGGTTAATGGAAAAAGACCCTTACTTTCGGGTAGATTTCAACCAACTGTTAAACATCCCGGAAAACACATCGGATAGAGAGCGTATTATTGAGGGCGAAATAAATCGAGTTTTTCCAAAAGCAACTCCCGATGACGTGATTTCTTTTGGCAAGTATAAAGGGAAAACATTCCGAGAAATTTTTGCAATCGATTCAAGTTACATTGATTGGTTCTTGCGAAATAATCAGACATTGGACATAGATGTTAATGCGTTTGTTTCAATGATGAGAAAGTAACGGTGAGGATTCCAAAGGGGGATCTCTTTGGCATATTCGGGATATTTTCAGCGTTGACTTGTCAATGCGGCTCGGAAAATTCCCTAATATGCTAAGGAATTTCCGAATGGCGTAATTTCCGTGCCACTCCTGCACGGATGGTACTGTTGTGCCGGGTATAGTGGTTTACCATTGAAACCGGTATAATGATTATAATTAGTATGGTCTGACTTGCCTTCGGCGTGTGGACATGAATTGGCGCTGATAATTGTCAGCATGGGGCAATGAGAAAAGAAAAGAGCGTTCACGGTAGTGGTTGCGATTGAGGTGATGATTTTTCGGAGAAAAAGAAATCCCGAAACATATCCTTGCCTTCCTTTTTCTCTCATCGCCTATATTCATCACAATGACCACAGTCACTGTGATGACTACAATCGACCGTCGGGAGCTGACACCCCCTTTCGAGCTACTCGGAAGGTATCTTGCCCCTCAATATTGGATTTACGATTTTTCTTACTGCCCAAACGATTTTTATTCGTCGGATCCCCCATTGCATTCCTTGCACTCTTGCACTGTCTGATTATTTTCTTTCGTTGCCGTCACGACACATTACCCCCTGGCATTTTTGACACTTTGGCATTATGAAGTGTGCAAGAGTGCAAGGTGTGCATGGGGGGGGGTAATTACTGAAATATACGCTGACACCGCTGCACTTTCTGCATTTTCTGCACTTTCAAATTCCAAAATGCGGATAATGCAGGTAATGCAGATGTTTTTCTTTTCATCGCTATAATCCTCCAATAATCCGGTTTAGTCTTATATATACACCCCCATACTGAACCAAACCAAAATCCGAAGATGATGCCCGATGAAAAAAGAACCCTCCGATGTCGGTCGGAGAGTTCTGAAAGTGCCAAAGTGCCAAAAATGCCAATGGGTAAATTACGGCATCGCATAACTGATTGAGCCAAGCGAATTGATTGCGTCCTGTTTCAAGCTGTCAACGACATGGAGGTATTTCTCCGTCATGGTTATGCTCGAATGCCCCATGAGGTCGGCGACTGTCTTGATGTTTGCCCCATTGGAGAGCAGGTTGACCGCAAACGAGTGGCGGCTGCAATGCCATGAGATATTCTTTCTGATACCTGCCTCGGCAACCCATTTCTTTAATTGCAGGTTACAGCTCACATAAGGACCGATTTTGAATACCAATTCGGTGGAACGGTCATTGGTTATTGGCTCTCCGACCAACGCAAGCATATCATCGGTGAGTGGAGTTGTCACCCAACTGCGGCTGCTTACATTGCGGACTTTCTTCTGCTGGAAACGCAGTGTCTTTGTCATGGGGTCAACATTGGCGTATGTGAGGAGTTTTACATCACACCATCGCAGACCTGTAAAAAGACAGAAAATAAAAGCTCGCTGCATTTCGGTGTTCTCTCCCTTGTATCGTGTCGCCATCAGCTTCTTTATCTCATCGGGGCTTAGTATCTCCTTTGAGAAAGAGTTTCTGTCCCATTTGATAGTTATACCCTTGCATGGATGTTTCTTTATCAGACCCTCGTCAAAGGCGGCTGTTACCACTTTTTTGAACCGTCCATATAATATCAGTGGCCCAACTCCATTACTGTGTTTTTTTAGATACTCCGTATATGCAAGTACCATATCGGGGGTAAGTTGTTCCATACGCATTACAGTGTCATAGTGGCTATACTTCGGGGATTCTCGCAGAAAGTTCACGAATTTATTATAAGAAGACCGTATTGAACATTTCATGTCTTTTGTCAAATTGGAATCCTCGCTGAAGAAATCTCTATAATATTGCAGAAAATCACGCTGACGGTCTTTTTTGAGCCTATAGCCCTCTCGGTCTTCGAGAAACTCCTGCTCACGCTCAAACCTAATCTTCTCGGCAAGCGCAAGAGTATTGCGATTTTGCAGTCTTTCCTGCGTGTTGCGCGGGTGGAGCCAGATATAAAGATTGAGGTTCTCACGCTTGCGGATATGCTTTATCTGATACTTCGGCTTTCCCGTCATAGCCCCCGATGTGTATAAAACCTGATTGCCTTCATCGTCAAGCACTGGAGTTTCGGAGCGGCCGAGATAGAACTCCAGATAGAGGCTCGCACGTCCGTCTTTCAGTTCGGACTGTTGAAGTTTGGGGTTTTGTTTGTTCTTGTTTTCTACTTTAGCCATAAATGATTATCTTTGTTGAGCGCAAAGGTAATTAGAGGGCTTGAAATGTAAAAATGACCCTCAACATCTATTAACAAACAAAATGTACAAAAGATGTACTGACTGCGAAAAAAGAGGCAAAATTAGCGAAAAGAAGAAAAACAAATAAAAGCCTAATTCGCTGATATTCATTTAGGTTAATTCAAATTCGTTCATTGTCATTCACCATATAAAAGACTTCGGCAATCTGTACACCATAAACCGTATAGGAGCGTTCTTCGTCGTCAGAAACAATGTCAGATTCAAGCCAAAGACTTGGAAACGGAGACTTCCCGGAGACGTCGTTTCGGACGCCGTCGGCTACTTTACGGTTTATAAAAGTTCGAAGGATTACCCAAAAAAGCTTCGTAAAGTTGTCTGCATTGATCCCGAGGACGGAACCAGATATATTTTCCTGACCAATAATCTAACGGCGAGTGCCGAGACTATTGCCGAACTGTACCGGAACCGATGGAGCGTGGAACTGTTCTTCAAATGGATCAAGCAGCATCTCCGCATCAAGAAGTTTTGGGGTACTTCAGAGAATGCAGTGCGCATTCAAATCTATTGTGCGTTAATCACTTACTGCCTTGTGGCAATAGTGCAGCACGATATGAGATTGGAGCGCAGCATCTACGAAGTCCTTCAGATACTCGGAATATCGCTGACTGACAAGACACACCTTCGCTACCTCTTCGACAAATCGAATTTCAAAAATGTCAATGTTCTCTATGGTTCCAGTGAACCGAATTTATTTAATTTTTAACCCCGTCCATTTTTAGTGGACAGTAGTGTGCAAATTTAGCGAATTTCGTTGATGCACAGATGCAGCGGACATGGAGATTATTGACGATTATCGGATTTTTGGGGTACATGACAGGCACTAAAGAAGAAAAAATATTAGCTTTGCAGAATGGAAACAGACAGATTCGTAATAACAGAGACAGTCAGGGACAAGAAACAATTTCTTCCGCTGTTACTGATTGGAGATGAATTAGAATCAATGATTGACCGGTATATAGACCAAGGTAGTCTCTATGTCGGCTTCCTTGATAATGAACCTATAGCAGTATGCGTAACTTTAGGCAAGGATACAGATGTAGAGGTCAAGAATCTTGCCGTACTCCCGGAATTCAGATGTCATGGATACGGACGCCGGATGCTCCGGCATGTAGAACGGTTGAATCCCGACAGGACAATCATTCTCGGAACAGGCGAAACACCCTCAACACTCCGTTTTTATAATTCCTGCGGGTATGTCTATTCCCACAGAGTCCCCAATTTCTTCACTGACAATTATATTGCGCCAATTATTGAAGAGGGTGTGACGCTTCGCGATATGATATATCTGAAAAAAGACAACAGCGATAGACAAGGAAAAGACTTTGATATTTGATTTCGACAAGATGCTTGTTGCATATGATTATTTTCTGTCCCCCATGATTTTCGCCACTCACAGCGACATGCTAAGTCACAACCAGTTTCGTGAGTCTTTATGGTGCCGTTGCAAAATATATATGGTCAGAAACGGTATTGGATAGATAGAAGGATTGAGCGTTGGCGGATATTGAATGTATGTTCGGAGCGGGAGAGGGTGCCGTAAGTCACATATTCGTATCTCTGTTTGTTCAAAAGATTGTTGGCCGTCAGCGACAATCTTGCCCTGCCGTTTATTCTCCATGCCGCTGATGTATCAAGCAGCACAAGATTTGCGGTATTGCCTTGGGGAAAACGCGTAAGAAAATGTTCGGCCCCGACAGTGAACTGCAGCGGATCACATGGTATTATGGTCGTGAAAACGGTTTGATGAAACGAATGATAATTGTTGGCGTCCCCCTCTACACTGAGTCTGGAAAAACCGTAGTCGGCCTCATAGTTGGCCGACAGCCATGACAGAATGCTGCCTTTGAAATACAGTTTGAGAGATGCGGATGCTTGCCGGTAGGCAATAACGGTATTGTCACGCATGGATGATGCGGAAGTTTCCGAAGCATTAGCTTCCATACCGGCAACCATCCTACTGTGCCCGAGTCCTTTGCTAAAACCTCCGCTCAGATGCCATGAGTTACTGGCTGAAAAATGATTGGCATAGGTGGATATAATGAAATCGTTGACAAACATCTGATTGGACATCGCCGACCCCCTTCCATGATTATATCCTGCCGAAACATTGGCAAAAAGAGACTTCATTGGATTACGATAGCGATAGGACAACGATGCTGCAATGTGGTGTGAATAGCGATCCGGATTGCAAGCGATAAAAAGGTTATGGTAATCAGCCAATACCGGGACATTGATATTCAGATACGGCTGAGGTGAAGCAAGACGCCATACCGCCGATGCCGACAGCTCGGATTTGGCGGATATCCGTCTGCGGAGATATATACGTGGACATACGTTAATATAGTCGTGTTGCCCGGCAATTGAGTAATGCAGCCATTTGACGGGAACACGCAATGACATCCTCCAGTTATTGCGCTCATAGTCAACTTGTGGAGTAGTATAAACATTTGACAGGAACGCCTCATGCACGCCGATATTGTCAACCATATCAAGCCCTGCAAGCGAGGTGTTGATACGATGATAATCCATATCCACTCCAGCCGTAAGATAATATTTCCAAAACCTTGTCAGCTTGCCCAGCTGTGTTTCGGTCGTGGTTCGGAAATCTGTAGTGCCGATAGCCTGAACCGCATCCTCGTGTCCGGACACAAGCAACCGGTCGGGACGATGCACAAAAGAGTTCCTTGACATGATGGTAAACAGTTTCTTTTCGGTGCGCCTTACCAGTTTAAGATCATTGACAGCTGAAAAAGATTTGCGGTTAACATTCTGGGCAAGGTTGAACGATCCGTTTATCGCCGCATCAGAATCATCCCACACTCCGGACAGCGTGAACTTGTCCTTCATATAATAGCCACGCTTGTTTGTCTCGCTGTAGAACTGTGCCGACAGATCATGACTCTGCGTTCTTTGGACATTGTTTTGAACAAATGACGGAATGTGCTGATTGAAATAATCGGTTATGACACCGGAATTATAGTCAAGCCGGTCACCCATGTAATTGAGCTTAAGGCGCATTGAGGTGTCCCCCGACTTCCATGCCGTTATTGCGTTGGCGAGCCACGACATATTGTCGCGGGTACGCTTCTCGGTAAGCGGAGCATTTACAATATCAGCAGATATGTATTCAGGCCACAGCGAGGAGGTGTAATCGTCTGAAAACATATCGTCAAAATCATGCTCGCGAATCTCGTTTGCAGGATTCCAGCCGGTATTGTCGACTTTCAGCGTGAACATGTTCTGAATTTTCGGTGCAATACGCATTGTGAAAAACGAGCCATCGTAAAGCCACGGCTGCACACCCGTGGCCGCCTGCGCCACTCCCACCCATCGGCTGCAGGCATCATCCTTGAGCCTAAGGTTGATGCCGGCTTCCTCAGGAAACTCGATTCCTTCAAGAGCCTTTACGGGCTGATGGTTCTCCATAACCTCTACCGATTTAACATCCTTATGCGAAATGTTATTTGTGGCGAGACCGTATTGTCCACCTATAAAATCGTTGCCATCAAGATAGAACTTGTTTATCGGCTTGCCCTGATATTTGATGGTGCCGTCATCTTCCACCTTTATACCCGGCAACCGTTTGATCACATCAATAATAGCATTGTCTTTGGCATTGGCATATCGCTCCACATTGAACACCAGAGTATCACCCCTGGCATATATGTCGGGGGCTTTCACTATAACATCTTTAAGCTGCGTGGCCTTCGGTTTGAGCCTTACCCGCAACAGGTCGGCAGTCAGCGGAAGGGTCAGGGACTCGTATCCCATACAACGGAATGATATCGAGTCGGCCGCTGCCTTAGGTAAGATTGAGAAACTTCCGTTGCGGTCAGTCGAGGCAAAAGCCCCTTTGGTCTTCACTATTGCTCCCACCACCGGCTCTCCGGTTTCAGCATCCCTCACAAAACCGCGCAGTTTGCCCGAATCTGCCGCCGTAGCAGACAGCAGACCGAGCAGAATGCAAAGTATGAAAAGGTTGCTGCGAATCATTTTCTCCAGTCAAGTTCAATGTAATCGTACGGAAGTTCTATAGGGTCGTAAGAATCAAGCGATGGATTGCCCGCCTCATCAGTCACAGTAATATGACCGCCGGTAGTAGCCTCATAATAGGCATAGGGATTCACTTCGTAGCGATGTTTCGTGTCGTAGTAGCCGCGACGGCTTACATCGTTGAACGGCACCTTATAGATAGTAATGGGACGGTCAGCCTTGGATTTGATGCCTATGCATTCAAATGTGTAATGCCCTTGCTTGTCGGTAGCCTTCATTATCAACCCCGTAAGTCCATGCAATTTCCACGGACCATCAGCAAGAGGAATTTCTTCGGTATAGAATACGGTCCATTCCCGACCACGGAAAGTACACTTGGCACTATTGCAGGCATACCCGAGCACAGTGGACACAGAATCGGTCAGCTCCCAATCCAGCGCAGGCATATCCTCATCGTACCGCAACCAATCCTGACATATTTTCTCGACATGCGTCAATTTGCCTTCGCCGGGATAATTCTTGTATATGGTCATAAACTCACCGGTGCTGAGTTTCCCGTCGGCAGCGGCCGAGACTATCTGCTCCTGAGTGGAACACATGAGTATGGAATCAATGGTGAGATTTTTGTAACTGGAAAACTTTGACAACCCGTCATCACCGATCTGAAGGAGCATATTGTCGCCTGAAAGATTATCATCAAGCCGCCCCAAAGTGTCAACGCAACAACGGTAATCATAAACGAACTCCATCTTCTCGTTGCCAAGGATTTCGGTCTCGGGAACAGAGCTTTGAAAAATATTCAACTGACGGCGTATCACTTTGCCGGAGGCGACTGAGGTCACGACAGCTATTACAGTGCAGATAAAAACAATTTTCTTCATATCATTATTTTTGCAATAAATCCATGCCGCAAAGTTATCCTGCATTTTCCCGGCAGCCGAAAACAATCATTACTCAAACATTATGGAATTATTACTAAATTGTTACTGCATAGAAAATGCCCTGACAATCACTTCGGTCAACTGCCGGGTTTATATTAATTTTGCCACATGGAACGACGAATAAAAGCACTATATATAATTACCATCATAGCCATACTCGCATTTCTATGGATGCAAGGGTATTGGCTGTATGTGCGCTACGGATTTACCCTTAAGGAGTATGAGAGCAATCTTGCCGACCGTGTGACGCAATGCGTTGACCGCTACAACAACATCAGAGGAATATCGGTTGACACTATCAACAGACGCGATACCGTGGGGGAAAACGGAATCGACACCTTTACGATTCCCACATTCAGTCTGTCACAGCAATATAGCGACACGGTAAAGACCACACGCACAGCCAAGGTACTCACATATCTCTATTCGGCACACGAACTTCTCGGATTGGAACCTGGGACACCGCTTAGCGATGAACAGAAACAGAAGGCAATGGACCTGGCACAAACACAGATGCTGGAACCCGCCGACTCGGTGGTTTTTGATGCCTCAGGCGCAAAAGACGAAACCGAAGCATGGACCGCTACGAGAAATGTTCAGACAGAACGGCGCTGTCCATTCATGCCCGAGGGTCTTGATTCTATTATGGCCAAAGAGAGGATAAAGGCCGAAATTAATTTGATTCAGGCCGACAGCATGGTCTGGGAAACAAAAGTCAACTACCATATTTCTGCTCTCAGGCCTGAAGTGTCGCTTACTATACCATATTCGCAACTGGAAGGCAAAGTGGTGAATATAGTTTGCAAGATTAATCCGTTTGATGTGTTTCCTGAAATGAAACAGACACTTCTGATTTCTATTTTGATATCAACGCTGCTTATTGTTTGCCTCGTAGCGCAGATTTCAACTGTGCTGAAACTGTCACGCCTTGACAAGATGCGCAACAGTTTTATCACAACCATGATTCATGAGCTGAAGCGTCCCATCTCAACGCTCAAGATGTGCGTGTCAGGCCTTGAAAACGACAAGATGATGTCAGAGCATCAAACACGCTCCGAGCTTCTTGCGGAATCGCGCACCGCTCTTGACAATCTTTCAGCATATTTTTCCAAACTGAGAGACATCACGTTTAACAATGTCGAGCAGATTCCGCTGACTATCCAGACTATAAGTCTCCACGACCTGTTTGACAATGTGGCGGCAGCCACAACGATTACCTCCGGCAAGACGGTTGTGTTCAACAATAACATCAACAGGGATTTAGTGGTTTCAGCCGATAAGTCACATCTCTATAATATACTGAACAATCTGGTGGAGAATGCGGTAAAATACTCAGGGGCATCCGTTGAGATAAAGGCAACTGCGACAAAATGCCCCGAATCAGTGACAATCAGTATATCCGACAACGGAAACGGTATTTCCTCAGGCAATCTTCGTCATATATTCAACCGATTTTACCGAGGCGATGCCTCTGCCGGAGAAATGCCCGGCATGGGACTTGGCCTCACTTACGTGAAGCTTCTTGTCGAGGCACATGGAGGCGAAATAACGGTTCAAAGCACTTTAGGCAGTGGGGCCTGTTTTACAATCAAACTGCCGCAATGATGAAAACCGTTAAGATACTTCTTGTTGACGACGACCTCAAAAACTCAATGCTGCTCAAACGCTTCATTGAAACAGAGGGGTATGAGGTGATATACGCCAACAATGGAAAAGTCGGGCTGGAAATGTACAAGGAAACAAATCCGGACCTGATACTATTGGATATAAACATGCCGGAACTTGACGGATTTGAAATGGCGCGGATTATCCGTCAGTCAGACAAGAGAGTCATCATTTTCTTTTTGACCGACCGCACTGACAAAGTTGACCGCCTCCACGGATTTTCGCTCAAGGGAAACGATTACATACCCAAACCTTTTTATCCCGAAGAGCTGATAGCCAAAATTAACGAGCGCCTTGAGAGCATAACCGTAAATCAAGACATCGAGTATCAGTTGGGCGAAACCGTATTTCGCCCCAATCTGTTGTCTCTTACTTACAAAGGAGAAACACACTCGCTTTCAGTTCGACAGACCGAAATACTCCAGTTGCTCGCAGAGAACCTGAACAAACCTGTTGGACGAGAGCTGATACTGGAACGGATTTGGGGAGACGCAAGCTACTCAAATTCATTGGCCCTTAATGTCCAGATAACCTATATCCGCCGATTGCTTACCGACCCGTCTGTCACCATTTCTTCCATAAAAAAGAAAGGTTACATCCTGTCAACCGGCTCTTAAATGGGTGAAACATGTGGCTTATGATTCGTTAATATCGGCCACGCGCTTACCATATGGTTTCATTTAACAAGCAACTGGACAAACGGGGGCTGCCGACCGTCACTGCATTAGAGAGGGTTGCACCCGCATCCAATTTATTCTGAAAGGTGGATTATTTGTGTAATCAAGAGAATTTGGCTAACTTTGAGCATGTCCTTTATCCTTGGGCACACGCATCTCTCCCCTCACCTAAAAAAAAGAAAAATTTGATTTATGGTTTCTGTTGACGCAATAAGTGTGGAATTTGGCGGCACTACTTTATTCAAGGATGTGTCATTTGTCATCAATCCCAAGGACCGTATAGCCCTGATGGGGAAAAACGGAGCCGGGAAAAGCACACTCCTCAAAATTCTTGCCGGACTGCGCACTCCCACACGCGGCTCGGTATCAGTGCCGAAGGACTGCACCATCTGCTATTTGCCACAGCATATGATGACTCCTGACAACCGCACTGTGTTTGAAGAAGCGTCCATGGCATTTGCCCACCTAAGAGAGATGGAGCAAGAGATTGATGCTCTGAACGAGCAACTTGCCACACGCACTGATTATGAAAGCGATTCCTATATGGCTCTGATAGAACAAGTAGCCACAATGAGTGAAAAGTTCTATGCCATTGACATGACTCATTTTGAAGAGGATGTGGAGAAAGCCCTGTTGGGACTGGGATTTGAGAGATCGGATTTCAATCGCCCCACATCGGAATTCTCAGGAGGATGGCGCATGCGCATAGAGCTTGCAAAACTGCTTTTGCAGAATCCGGATGTGCTTCTGCTTGACGAGCCAACCAACCATCTTGACATTGAGTCAATAGGGTGGCTTGAGGATTTCATAATCAACAGCCCTATGGCGGTGGTTGTGATAAGCCATGACCGCAGATTTATTGACAATATAACCACGCGCACCATTGAGGTTACATTAGGCAAAATCTATGATTACAAGGCCACTTACAGTCATTACCTTGAACTACGGCGCGACCGGCGCAAGCAGCAGCAGAAACAGTATGACGACCAACAGAAACAGATTGCAGAGGCCAAGGAATTCATAGAGCGTTTCAAAGGCACATATTCCAAAACCTATCAGGTTCAGAGCAAAGTGAAATGGCTTGAGAAACTTGATATAGTGGAGGTGGACGAAGAGGATACTTCCGCACTGAGGCTCAAATTTCCTCCGTGCCCCAGAAGCGGCAACTACCCCGTGATAGCTGAAACCGCAGGCAAAAGCTATGATGGCAAAACAGTGTTCAGCAATGCGTCTTTCACCATACACCGAGGCGACAAAGTGGCTTTTGCCGGACGCAACGGAGAAGGGAAATCCACTATGGTGAAGGCAATAATGCGTGAAATCGAGCATGACGGCACCATCACCCTCGGCCACAATGTGCAGATAGGTTATTTTGCCCAAAACAGTGCATCTCTCCTTGATGAGAACCTTACGGTGTTTCAGATAATCGACGATATTGCGGTGGGAGATGCGCGACTGAAAATCCGCGATTTGCTCGGGGCATTCATGTTTGGCGGAGAAGAGAACCAGAAAAAAGTGAAAGTGCTGTCGGGAGGAGAGCGTGTGAGGCTGTGCATGATAAAACTTTTGCTGCAGCCTATCAACCTGCTGATTCTTGACGAGCCCACCAACCATCTTGATCTCAAAACCAAGGACATACTCAAACAAGCGCTCAAAGATTTTGACGGAACGCTCATCCTTGTAAGCCACGACCGCGACTTTCTGGACGGACTTGTCACTAAAGTTTATGAATTTGGAGGAGGAAAAGTAAGAGAACATCTCTGCGGCATAAACGAATTTCTGGAAAAGAAGAAATTGGAGCAACAACAAAACTGAGCCACTGTTAGCCATTGCAGGATTATTAGAGCTAACTTCATTAACAGAAGATTTTTTTAACTCTAATTATTTCACGCTATGGCTACAATCAAAGTAAAATTTCGCCAGTTTGCCGAATCAGAGCAAGGGGGCTCAGTGTATTATCGCATCTACCATCGCAATCAAATAAGGCAGATAGCTTCGGGCTACACCATGCAGGGGGACGAGTGGCAGTCAAGAAATGGCTCCAAATCAGAAAAATTTCCACCCAGCAAACCGGAGACGGAAATCATTTTCCGCAAAATAGAGTTTGACAAAGAGCGGTTTATACGTATAATCACCACTTTTGAAACCTCCTCCAGAAGTTATACCGCCGATGACATTGTGGATGAATTTATCAGCTATTCACGGCAATTCACGCTTGCAAAGTTTATGGAGCAGATTATACTTAAACTAAAGCAAACGGGCAAAATACGCACCTCCGAGACTTATGCCTCCGCTCTGCGCAGCTTCACAAGATTCTGCAACGATGAGACAGTGATGATTGACCACATTCACAGCGACACTATGGAACTGTATCAGGTATGGCTTGAGGAGCAAGGCATCACGCTCAACACCGTATCGTTTTATGCACGCATCCTAAGAGCCGTTTACAACCGTGCTGTTGATCAGGGCATAACCCCCGACCGCCGCCCATTCCGTCACATTTATACAGGTATAGACAAGACCGTAAAGAGAGCGTTATCACTGCCGGAATTGCGCAAAATCAAGAACATCAATCTCGACATGTTTCCTGATCTTGATTTTGCGCGCGACATTTTTTTGATGAGTTTTTATCTCCGTGGAATGAGTTTTGTGGATATGGCATTTCTGCGAAAATCGGATTTGTCAGACGGCTATGTCACTTACCGCCGACGCAAAACCGGCCAACTGCTCACAATAGCATGGACCCCTGAAATGGCACAAATATTAGAAAAATATCCGCCGAACCCTACTTCCTATCTGCTCCCCATAATCCGCAGAGCCGGAAAAAACGAACGAAACATGTATCACAACATGTCCTACACCATCAACCGCAGGCTAAAAGCCATAGCCAACATGGCGGATATACGCATGCCGCTGACACTATATGTGGCACGCCACAGCTGGGCATCCGCAGCCAAAGCCAAGGGCATACCATTGAGCGTGATAAGCCAAGGAATGGGGCATGACTCCGAAAGCACCACACAGATATATCTTGCATCACTTGACACTGCCGTAATAGACAATGCCAATGCGCTAATCATTGCGTCGCTGTAGCCTATTTGGAATCCAAAAGGTCGGGACGCAGGCGACGGGTACGCTCCAGAGCCTGCTCATAGCGCCACTCGTCAATTTTGGCCTGATGCCCTGAAAGCAATATATCAGGCACTTTCCATCCCTTGTATTCGGCCGGGCGACTGTAAACGGGCGGAGCGAGCAGCGAATCCTGAAACGAATCGCTCAGCGCGCTCTGCTCGTCGCCTATGGCCCCGGGTATCAGACGCACAATGGCATCTGCGATCACAATAGCGGGAACCTCGCCACCGGTGAGCACATAATCGCCAATTGAAATCTCCTTGGTTATCAGATGCTCACGTATGCGATAATCAATACCCTTGTAATGGCCGCACAGAATTATCATGTTGTTTAGAAGCGACATGGCATTGGCCATGGGCTGATTGAAGGTCTCACCGTCGGGCGATGTGAATATCACCTCATCATAATCGCGCTGCTCCTTAAGCGTTGATATGGCACGATCGATAGGCTCTATCTGCATCACCATTCCGGCTTCCCCTCCAAAGGGATAATCGTCCACCTTGCGGTGCTTGTTGGTAGTATAGTCGCGGAGATTATGCACCTGAATCTCCACAAGGCCCTTGGTCTGGGCACGCTTGAGTATGGAGCAGTTCAACGGCCCGTCAAACATCTCAGGCAGAACCGTAAGTATGTCAATTCTCATTGCTGATAATTTTTAAGGGTTTCACTTAATCGCGTTATCATCATAGCACGAAGCTCGGGTGGGGACAACACGGTGACCGAAGGTCCGAACGACATAAGCTCCTGCACCAGATCGGGAGTCAAGCGCAGGTTATAGTGAAATATTGAATAATTGTCGTCCACCATCTCCGACTGAGAATGATGGAGCGGGAGAGCACGCAGATATTTGGCCTGCTGCTTGTCCACTTTCAGTGCCACTTTGCGCACCTCACCCTGACTGAACACTATGCCGAATGCATCGCGAAAATATGTTTCGGGGTCAAAATCAGGCGGAAGGTTGAATTTCTGAGTAGTGATTGTAAGTGCGCTCATGCGGTCAAGCGCATAGGTCTTGATTGTGTTTTCTACCGTGTTTCTGCCAGTGATGTACCAACGCTGACGGAATATTTTCAGGAAATACGGCTCAAGCACCACTTTTTTTCCTGCACCGGAACGGGTGTATGGAGAATACAGAAATGTTATGACATGATTTTCGCGGAGTGCCGACATGACCGGGCTAAGAAACTCACGTGCCGAAGGTACATCCTCAAGAAATATACGATGGCTGATGTCGCGGGCTGTAGAGAGCACATTGCTTATTGAGGCTGTATTAAGCATCCAGTCAGTAACATTGTTTTTATGTTCGTCCTCATTGCCGTCAATGTAATACTGGAATGTGGAACTGTTACATTCAATATTGATTTTAAACAATTCCTCTATGGCTGCGCGATAATTGTAGAATGTGCGTCGGGCCATTGGGATTCCGTTTGACAATGGCGAGCGCACCCACAGCCTGTTGAGTTCCTCGCGTGTGAGAGCACCGTGACTGCGGATTGTATCCACAAGCCATATATAGGTGTTGAGCATATTTTTAGGCATAGGCGGTATCGGTTTCGGCGGCCTTGTAAGAGCATATGCCAAGTCCGGCCATAGTGAACAATGCGTTGATTATCAAAAGCTCAAAGCTTGTTTCATATCCCCACGCGGCATGAAGTGCCCACTGCACGAGCCATGACAGCAACGGTGCTGCCACACATATGAGCGGTATCATGCGGTCGCGCACCTTGCGGCGGCACACAAGCCCGAAAGCAAACAAACCGAGTATCGGGCCGTATGTGTAGGATGCAAGCGTATATACGGCACTTATGGCAGACTCTTCGCTGAGATAGTACAAGGCTATTATAAACAGGGCCATGCACACGCTCATTGCCACATGCACATAGCGGCGTGTACGCTTCATCTGTGCTTCAGACTTCTGGCCCGAGGGAATGATATCAAGAGTAAATGTGGTGGTAAGTGAAGTAAGGGCCGAACCGGCGGCTGAATATGAAGCGGCTATAAGCCCGAGCACAAACAGCACACCCACCACGGCTGGCATGGACTCGTGCGCGGCCACGCTAACAAACAATTCATCGCCTTTTTCAGGCATATCAAGACCGGCATTGTCGCAATACACCATCAGCAATGTGCCAAGCATCAGAAACAGTGCTATGACAAAGAATTGCATCACGCCACTCAATATCATGTTTTTTCGACTCGCCACCGAATTCTTGCATGCAAGATGACGCTGCATCATATCCTGATCCAGACCGTTGGTGGCTATTGCCATGAATACTCCGGCAATGAACTGTTTCCAAAAATACAATCCGCTCATCGGGTCAGAAAAATGCCATATCTGAGAAGTGTGATGAGAACTTATAGTGCCGATGAGAGAAGAAGCATCCAGCCCGAGCTTGGTGCCGATAAACCATATTGACAGCACCACCGAAGCTATCAGGCAAAAGCTCTTGAGCACGTCGGTCCATATGAGGGTTTTCACTCCTCCCCTGACGGTATAAAGCCATATAAGAGACACGGTTACAGCCACATTGAGAACAAACGGCACTCCGAGCGGCTCAAAGACCAGAACCTGCAGCACGGCGCACACCACAAAGAAACGTACTGAGGCTCCGCTCATCTTGGATACAAAAAACAGCCATGACCCGGTTTTGTGACTCCTCATACCGAATCGCTGGCCGAGATAGCCATAAATAGACACCAGATTGCGCTTATAAAACAACGGCACGAGCACTGCGGCTATCACTACGTAGCCGACTATGAAACCGAGCACCATCTGCAAATAAGCGTAGCCCTGAGCTGCAACCATCCCGGGTACGGAGATAAATGTCACACCCGAAATTGCTGCTCCCGCCATGGCAAACGCCACGACAGGCCAAGGGGCCTTGCGGCCGCCTGTGAAAAACGTGGCACTGTCAGTGCGTCGTGATGCGAGGGCTGATATGCCGAGAAGCAACGCAAAATACGCCACTATTGTTATGATTACTAAAGTAGGAGTCATGATTCAGGATATAAAAGATATGGTTCGCGAAGTTTGCGAAAACGCGCCACATCATCAGTCCATGTGGAACGTATCTGCTCGGGAGTGCGCCCCTGCTCTATCATGCGACGGACAGAACGCGTGCCTATAAGTTTATCAAAAAACGGCGTGAAAAATCCATATTTGCGCGGCATGCGGTTATAGGCATCAATCACATAATGCAGGTTCAAACCATGCGCAATAACACTGTCGGGATTCTCTTTGCTTAAATCCACCCCATGACATAATTTACCCAACAAAGGAGGATTTTTTGCCCCGGCCATAGACCGCGGAGTGAAGTCATAGTTTCCACCCCGCATAGCAGGATGACCGTAAACACAAAATGGCATGTCCGTGCCCCGGCCAAGGCTCATGACAGTACCCTCAAAAAGGCAAGTGCTTGCATAAAGCCACACTGCCTGCATATTCTTGAGGTTAGGACTCGGCGGCACGGGCAACTCATAGCGAGTGGCATGGGTATAGCCCTCACAAGGCACCACCTGTAAATGCACATATCCGCTGTCGGCGAGCCAGTTCTCGCCAACAATCATCTGAGCCAATTCGCCCATAGTCATACCGTGAAGTACCGGAATGGGCAGCGCACCCACTCCGCTTTTCAAACTCATGTCCAGTACAGGACCGTCAACGGTCATGCCGTTGGGATTGGGGCGATCAAATACCACAACCTCCTTGTTGTATTTTGCGGCCACATTCATCACTTTAAGCATCGTGATATAATAAGTGTAAAAGCGCAATCCCACATCCTGAAGATCAACGACCGCCACATCCACATTTTTTATCACATCGTCAAGCGAAGCAGAGCCACCATAAAGCGACACAACAGGAAGTCCCGTGGCACGGTCAACCGTTCCCCTTACATGCTCTCCGGCATCGGCATCTCCCCGAAACCCGTGTTCGGGTGACATCAGAGTGACAACATTAATACCACGGCGCAGCATGGCATCCGCCACATGCTCTCCCGATGAGAGCAAGCCGGTATGATTGCTCAGCAAGGCTACACGCTTTCCTTCAAGCGCAGGCACCCACACATCCTCACGATCAGCACCAACAATCACCTTGCCTACAGCAGTTGCCGCAAGCATCAGAAAACAGATTAATATATACACACGATTCATAGCAACTACAAAGATACTCACCAAGTGGGCAAACTCATAGCCGCCAACATTTAAATAGTGTTAACTATTTGTTTCTTGAAATCACATACGAGAATATGGCTCTGAAAGCATCAGTAGCCTCAGTCTGCGGAAGCAACGCAAGCTGCTCAAATGCCTTGGCCCGCAAATCATCCATCACCTTATAAGAATAATCTATTCCACCCTCGGCCTTGGCAAACTCAATGAGGGCGGCAATTTCGTCTTCGCTCAGACACTCTTTGCGTGAAAGCTCACGCATATATTCACACTCTTTGCCGGAACAATGCTCAAGGGCATACAACAGCGGCAGAGTGATTTTACCTTCACGCAAGTCGTTGCCGGTAGGCTTACCCACAACAGCTTCATCATGATAATAATCAAATATGTCATCCTTGATCTGGAAACACAAACCCAAGAGACGGGCGTACTCCCTGATAGCGGCCAACGCTTCTCCATCCGCTCCCACTGCATATCCGCCTATCTCAACACACGACACGAACAGAGAAGCCGTTTTTCTTGAAATAACTTCAAAATAAGCATCCTCGCTCAATTTGTGATAACGGGCGTTGTAAATCTGATCGATTTCGCCAAGGCTCAACAATTTGCCCAACATGGCAAGCGAACCCACAATGCGTATGTCATCAGTTGACAAAGCCTGCTGGAGAGCGTTACTGACAAAAAAATCGCCCACGAGCACAGCTATGTGATTGTCCCATACGTTATTGACAGTGGGCAATCCTCTACGCATAGCGCTGTTGTCCACTACATCGTCATGTATGAGCGAAGCGTTGTGAAGCAGCTCAACAGCAGCAGCCGAAGCTATAACATTATTGTTTACGTTACCAAAAAGCTTTGCCGTGAGAATAACAAGTATGGGACGAATCATTTTTCCCTTGGAACGAAGATACTCCTCGACCACCTGATTCATAAGCTTGTTTGACGACATCAAGGAATCCTCAAGCTGCTTGCTAAGGAGCTGAAGTTCAGGCTTGAGAGCATTTTTTATATCGTCAATACTTGTCATAGAGATGTTAATTCGGCGCAAATTTACAAATTTTTTACATACAAAGCCACCTATGCGACAACAAATTCAAATTCGCGATTGCTCAATAGCGGTTAGAGTGCATTAGGGGCAAAAGATTTTGCCGGATTGGCGGATTTTCGTAACTTTAGCGTCTGTTATCGCCAGACGATATAATATGAATGAAAAACGACTGTTTCTGCTTGATGCGTATGCGCTGATATACCGCGCTTACTATGCGCTCATACGTGCCCCGAGAGTCACATCCAAGGGGTTCAACACTTCAGCCATATTCGGTTTCTGCAACACGCTTGATGAAATACTCCGCAAGGAGGACCCGTCGCACATTGCAGTATGCTTTGACCCTCCGGGAGGACACACTTTCCGCCATGACATGTATCCTGAATACAAGGCCCAACGCGACAAACAACCGGAAGACATCACGGCAGCCATACCGTATATCAAGGAGATTCTTGCCGCCTACCGCATTCCGGTGCTTGAAGTAGAGGGATACGAGGCCGATGATGTGATAGGCACACTTAGCCGTATGGCCGAAGCAGAGGGGTATGACACATATATGATGACCCCTGACAAGGACTACGGGCAGCTTGTAACCGACAAAGTGTGGATGTATCGTCCTTCGCTCAAAGGGCAGGGATTTGAGGTAAGAGGGCCGCAACAAGTATGCGAACGCTACGGCATATCGTCTCCATCGCAAGTCATTGACCTGCTGGCACTGGAAGGAGATGTCTCCGACAATATTCCGGGCTGTCCGGGAGTAGGCGAGAAAACCGCATCCAAGCTCATAGCCGAATGGGGATCGGTGGAGAATCTGCTGGACCATACCGATATGCTCAAGGGAGCTTTGCAACGCAAAATTGTGGACAACAGAGATCAAATTCTTCAGTCCAAGATTCTCGTGACAATACGAACCGATGTGCCACTTCCTACCGGCATCACACCCGAATCGCTGGTGCGAAAGCCCATAGATGTGGACCGTCTCATATCGGTTTATAAGGAACTTGAATTCCGCTCATTCATTCAGCGTCTTGATACCGGATCCACTTCCGAGTCACAAGTATCCTCCAAAATCGGTACGGACGGTATGGGTTCACTCTTTGACATTGACGACACCAACAGTCCCGAACCGGCACCCTCGCACAATGCATCATCCCAGCCGCACACCTATATAACCCTCACTTCACTTGCCGAGCTTGAACGGGAAGTGGCAAAAGCTGCCGCAGAGTCAAAAATCGGCATATCTCTTGAGGCTGACGGCAGCGAGGCCATGACTGCGCAATGGACCGGAATTGCCATAAGCGCCAAACCGTCAGAAGCATGGTACTATCGTATTCCTACATCATCCACCGAGCGAGCCGAAGCACTTGCCGCGATTGAGCCACTGTTCGGGTCTGAGTCGCGACCAATGGTAGTGAGTCACGACATAAAGCGTGACATACTGCTCCTGCGCAATAACGGCATCGAGCTGAGCGACAAATATTTCGACACTTCTGTGGCACATTATCTTCTTGAACCGGAGATGAAGCATCTGATGCCCATGCTTGCCACTCGTTATCTCAATTATGAAATGATGGAGAACGCCTGCTCTGCACCTGAATGTGCTTGCGAGCGTGCTGATGTGGCACTCCGACTTCAGGCCGTATTTGAGCCAATGATAGCCGAGCAGGGACTTATGCCATTGCTCAACGACATAGAGTTGCCGCTGATACGTGTTCTCGCATCAATGGAATACAACGGTGCCCGCGTTGATGCCAACGAACTTGCAGAGCTTTCACGCAGCTATACCCAACGCCTCCACGCCATGGAAGCAGAGGCATACGAATTGGCGGGTGGAGAGTTCAATATAGGTTCACCCATGCAAGTGGGAGAAGTGCTCTTTGGCCGAATGAAAATAGATCCCAAGGCCAAACGCACCAAACGCGGAGCATACTCCACCACCGAAGAGATTCTGGAAAAGCACCGTGCCAATCATCCCATAGTGGATCTCATTCTGCGTATTCGCGCCTTGCGCAAACTCCTCACCACCTACATCAATGCCCTCCCTGCGCTAATCAATCCCAAAACGGGCAAGATACACACCTCCTACAATCAAACCGTTACGGCAACGGGCCGCATATCATCCACCAATCCCAATCTCCAAAACATTCCTGTGCGCAGTGATGACGGACGCGAGATTCGCCGTGCATTCGTGGCTGATCCTGGCAACATATTCATGAGCGTTGACTATTCGCAAATCGAGCTGCGAATTATGGCCGACCTCAGTAAAGACCCTGCCATGATTGAGGCATTCCTTTCGGGAGCAGACATCCACAGAACCACGGCAGCAAAAATCTATCACAAAAGCCTTGACGAGGTCACCGACAATCAACGGCGCAATGCCAAAACCGCCAATTTCGGCATAATATACGGCATTTCCACATTCGGTCTTTCGGAACGGCTCGGGATTCCGCGTGCCGAGGCCAAAGAACTAATAGAAGGGTATTTCCGCACATATTCCCACATAAAGGAATATATGGAAAGGAGCATAGAACTTGCCCGCAAGCAAGGATATGTGACTACCATAATGGGGCGCAAACGAATGCTTCCCGACATAAACTCACGCAATGCCGTGGTGCGCGGATATGCTGAGCGCAACGCCATCAATGCCCCGATACAAGGGTCAGCAGCCGACATAATAAAAATAGCCATGGTTCATATCTACAGAGAGATGAACCGGCTTAACATGCGCTCCACAATGATAATGCAGGTTCACGACGAACTTATATTCAATGTGGTGCCGGAAGAATTGCCCGCACTGCAAGAGCTCGTGACGCGCTGCATGGAGAATGCCTATCATGGGGCCGTGCCATTGGAAGTAGCCAGCGGTACAGGGCGCAACTGGCTTGAAGCACATTAAAAACATAATCAATCATTAAATACTATCATTCTTCAACCATGAAAAAGTTTTACTATTTTGCATCTGCCGTGCTGTTGGCATTATGCACATCCTGCGGCGATGACAACGATGACCCTCAGGATCCGGGGAACAACCCGGGCGGAAACGGTTCAGGTCCCACACCACCCCAAGAGTATGTGGAAGAACCCGAGAACGATCCTTCTATCACTCATGACTTTGACATCACCGACCCCAACCTACTGTTCTACGATGACTTCAATCAAAAGTCATGGATTCCACGCAAATCGCGATGGGAACTTTGTCCGCAAGGCAGTCCGGCATGGGCATTCTATCTGTCGGAAAGCTACAATCAGGCTTATGTGGACACTGACCATGGCGAACTCGTGCTCAGTTGTGAAAAATCAGGTTCATCCTATGCCACAGGCGGTGTGCAGATGAAAGCCGACAAAGCATTTAAATACGGCAAGGTGGAGGTTAAGGCACGTTTTGCCCTTTCTGCCAAAGGCGGATGGCCGGCAATATGGATGATGCCTTCGGAACCTATATGGAGCGGCTGGCCACAATGTGGTGAAATTGACATAATGGAGCGTCTTAACCACGACACCCATGTGCATCATGTCATTCACACCCACTACACCGACACATTCAATCCCGGTGATCCCAATGCACCCAACACCACCACTACAGAGATTGGCACAGAAGACGGATGGAACATTTATGGAATAGAATGGACACCGGACAAAATTGACTTCTATGTCAACGGCACCAAAACCTTCACTTATCCGCGTCTGCGCCAGTATGATGATATGGAAGGAGCCAAACAATGGCCCTTTGACACCAAATTCTATCTCATTCTTAATCACGCAGGCGGCAAAGGATGGCCGGGAGAAGGATCCTTGGTAGATTCAGAGCTTCCGGCAGAAATGCGAGTGGATTGGGTAAAAGTATGGAAATTGGAGTGATAAACTCAAAAATTCTATGTATTTTTGTGGCGTGCTTCAGGAGTGACAGCACGCCACTTTCTTTCCTGCTATATATGACATTATTCCGTATTCAATCAAGCATTTCTATATGAGCACCCAACAATTTGAAATGGTGGCCAAGACCTTCCAGGGGTTGGAAGACATTCTTGCCGAAGAGCTGCGTTCGCTTGGAGCGTTGAACGTGGAACCCGGACGCCGCATGGTATCGTTTGAAGGCGATCTTGCCATGCTTTACCGCGCCAACATGTGTTGCCGCACAGCACTGCGTATTCTTAAGCCTATCTACAAGTTTATAGCTCATGATCCCGATGATCTTTATGAGCGAATCAAAGAGTTTGACTGGACCACAGTGTTGTCGCTTGACAAAACATTTTCCATTGACACCGTTGCCAACAGTGACGAATTTACACACTCGCGCTTCGTGACATATAGAGTGAAGGACGGCATAGTGGACTTTTTCAAGGATCGTCTTGGCCCGGATTGCCGCCCGAAAGTGCGCTTACAGGATGCCGATGTGATGATAAATGTGCATATAGCCGGCGAACGTATTACCGTAAGCCTTGATTCTTCGGGCGAATCACTTCATAAACGTGGCTACAGAGTTGCACAGACCGAGGCGCCCATCAACGAAGTGCTTGCAGCCGGAATAATTTTGCGAAGCGGATGGCGTGGCGACTGTCCTTTGGTTGACCCCATGTGCGGATCCGGAACATTCCTTATTGAAGCAGCCCTGATAGCAGCCGGAATCATGCCGGGTATATACCGCAAAAGATTTGCATTTGAAGCATGGGCTGATTTTGATGCCGAGCTATTTGATTCCATCTACAATGATGACTCGCAGGAACGCACATTCAGCCACAAAATCTACGGTGCCGACATTTCGCCCAAGGCTGTGAGCATAGCCCAGGCCAACATCAAAAGCGCAGGCGTAGCCAAATATATTGACCTCCAAGTCAAACCGTTGTCACAATGGAATGAGGCTCCGGAAGATGGCATACCCGGTATAATGATTACAAACCCGCCCTATGGTGAGCGCATAAGTGCCGAAGATATGGATGGCCTTTATGCCATGATAGGATCAAAACTCAAGCATGTGTTCGGCGGCTACCATGCATGGATCATCGGTTACCACGAAGAGTATTTCCACAAAATAGGTCTGACACCGTCAATCAAAATGCAGCTTCTTAACGGAGCACTTGAATGCGAGCTGAGAGAATACATAATTTTTGATGGCGATTATCAGTCGTTCCGCGCCGAAGGCGGAAGCATAAAATCCAATGCCAAACGCCCCGATAAAAAAGGCCCCAAACGCATGAGCGACAAACAATGGACCGACGATGCCCGCCGCAAAGGATTCGGAGGCAAGAACTCCCACAGTAAAGAACAGCGTGGCAAAGAGCAGCGAGCAGATTCGCCTTATCGCCCCACCAAAGGACGCTTTGCCCGCACCGCAGGCAAGCCCAGCCGTTTTGACCACGATGACCAAACGGCTCAGAATGAAAATCCCCTTGCGCAGCGCCGCAATGAGCATGCACTGAAAATGCTCACCAACCGCGCCCCGAGTCTTCCGCCAACAGACGGCGTTCTGATGCGCCCGCGCCGAGGCTGGAAACGGCCCTCATCTCCGGATCAGACCGAAGACAACAAAGATTAATCCATTGCACATTTTTCATCTCCAATAACATCACATAAGACATGAACATATTACTTCTTGGCAGCGGTGGCCGCGAATCAGCACTGGCCTGGAAAATGAGCCAAAGCCCCTTGCTTGACAAACTATACATAGCCCCCGGCAATGCCGGCACATCTCAATACGGCACCAATGTGGCCCTGTGGCCGCTGGATTTTCCTGCCGTGAAACAATTTTGCGCTGAACATGCCATAGACATGATAGTCGTGGGCAATGAGGACCCTCTCGTGGCAGGAATAGTGGATTACATGGCAGCCAATGCACCCGATATTCTGGTTGTGGGACCGACTGCTGCCGGTGCGCAGCTTGAAGGCAGCAAGGATTTTGCAAAAAGATTCATGACCGATCACAATATCCCCACGGCAGCCTATCGCTCGTTCACATCAGCCACTATAGATGAGGGCAAAAAATTCCTTGCCACTCTTAAAGCCCCGTATGTGCTCAAAGCTGACGGCCTTGCAGCCGGCAAAGGAGTCCTCATCCTCCCCACATTGGAAGAAGCTGAAAAATCCCTTGAAGAGATGCTTGGAGGAATGTTCGGTGCATCAAGTTCCACGGTGGTCATTGAGGAATTTCTCAGCGGTATAGAATGCTCGGTATTCGTGCTGACTGACGGCAATGGAGGATACCGCATACTGCCTGTGGCAAAAGATTACAAGCGCATAGGTGAAGGTGACACCGGTCCTAACACGGGCGGCATGGGAGCCGTAAGCCCTGTGCCTTTTGCCGACACCGCGTTCATGGAAAAAGTGCGCACACGCATAATAGAACCCACCATAAACGGCCTTACGAAAGAGGGCATCACCTACAGGGGATTTATATTCCTTGGCCTAATCAACGTGGGAGGCGAACCTATGGTGATAGAATACAACGTGCGCATGGGAGACCCTGAAACCGAAGCTGTGATGCTGCGTATCGACAGCGATCTCGTAGAGCTGATGCAAGCTGCTGCCAAAGGCAACCTCGGCAATCTCGAACTCAAACACAGTCCCAAGACAGCAGTTACCGTCATGGCCGTGAGCGAAGGATATCCCGGTTCTTACCCCAAAGGACGTGTGATTTCGGGCCTGGAGGATGCAAAACAACTGTGTCCCAATACCATTGTATTCCACGCCGGCACAGCACTTGCTGAAAATGGCGACATCGTCACTTCCGGCGGACGCGTGCTTACCGCAAGCTCCATAGGCGACAACATGATGCAAGCTTTGGAACGCAGCTACGAGGCTCTCGGACACATAAATTTCCAAGGCAAATATTCGCGCCGCGACATAGGCCAGGACCTGAAATAAGGCACTCACCAGACCATGAATGTCCGCGAAATCACCATAACCAAGCTGATAAAGAGCCGCCCGTTTGCGTTGCTGCTTATGATAGCGGCAGCCGTGGCAGCCTTTGCCTCATCACTCATTGCAAGTGATGCGCGGCCACTCATATCGGCTCACATGGAGCTGCTGCAGTTTCATCAGCTTTCACAATCGGCCACAGTAGGATTGTGCATAGCTCTCAATGCTGTAGTGATAGTGGTGATGTCGCTCATCAACGGACAATTCAATCTCCTGCGCACCACCTCATGGCTGTTTCTGGCCATGTGGATGATGAGCCAACTCGGCACTCCCGATGCCATGACACATGCCGTAACCGGGCTTTGTGCCACACTCGGCATGCTTGCCTGCATTTGGATTTGCGTCAGCATCTATCAACAGCCGGGACAAACAAAACGAGTGTTTCTATTGTTTTTTATTATTACCTGCCTCGGATGCTGCAATTATGCTTATCTGGCATATCTGCCGGTGTTTTTGGCAGGGCTGGTACAAATGCGTGCCGTGAGCCTGAGGTCGCTTCTTGCTGCCGGCGTGGGCATTGCGGTTCCGGTATGGCTGCTGTGGGCATTCTCGGTGGTGGATTTCACCACTGTTGCGGCTCCACAGTTTGGCATCACCACCATGGCTATGATTAAGGCTAATCCCACAACAAGCATTGCCATGGCATTCACCGTAGTAACGGGACTGATAATGATGTCGGCCAACCTTGTCAAAGTCTATGGCTATAATGCCATGACCCGCGCACATAATGGATTGCTGCTGCTTGTGTGGCTTGTAACGGCTATTCTGTGCGTGTTTGGCTTCGGGAACCTGTGGGCCACACTTCCGCTGCTCAATTGCACCACGGCATTCCAAACCGGAATGTTTTTCAGGATTTACACGCGTCAGCGCGCATATCTGCCGGTAATAATAATGATAACGGTTTATACCGCCCTATATATACTGACCCTATGGATCTGAATGTGATAATAGAAGCTAATATTCCCTATAGCCGCTCCATTCTGGAGCCTATGGGAGTAAAGGTGCGGTATCTGGCACCGGAGCTTATCACGCCCGAAGCAATGCAGGATACTGACGCTCTTGTCACACGCACACGCACACGATGCGACAAAGAGCTGCTGGAACATTCGCGATGCTCCATGATTGCCTCGGCCACCATAGGGCTTGACCACGTTAACACCGCATGGTGCGAATCGCATGGCATAGAGGTGGCCAATGCCCCGGGGTGCAATGCCCCTGCTGTGGCGCAATATGTATTCAGCTCCATAATGGCGCTGAAGGGCTCAGATTTAAGCCAATGGACGCTGGGTATTATAGGCGTGGGAAATGTGGGCAAGATAGTACAGCAATGGGCGAAGTCACTCGGTATGCGAGTGCTGCTGTGCGACCCCCCGCGCCAAAAGGCTGAAGGCGGCAAATGGAACACTATGGACCAGATAGCCCGGGAAGCCGACATAATCACTTTTCATACCCCTCTGATTCGTGACGGTGAATACCCCACGTACCATATGTGCGATGCTGCCTTCCTTGACAATTGTGCCAGAACACCGGTAATAATCAATGCCGCACGTGGAGCAGTGGTGGACACCCCGGCTCTCGTTAAAGCACTTGCTGACGGTAAGGTGAGCCATGCCGTTATTGATTGTTGGGAGCATGAACCTGACATCTCGCCGGAACTGCTTGATGCCGCCGTCATAGCCACTCCGCATATAGCGGGGTATTCCAAGCAAGGCAAAATCAGGGCTACCCATATGGCACTTGATGCCGTGGCACGACATTTTCACCTTCCGCAACCGATTTTTGCAGAACCGACTCCCGGTCCGGCACCTACCCAAGTCAACGCCTGCGAAATTATGCTCAGCTATAATCCGGCGGCCGACACTCACGCGCTCAAAAAATCACCGCGACTTTTTGAACAGCTGCGAAACAATTATAACCTACGCACTGAAGTAGGATTCGATACATCAACCAAACCAAACAAGTCATTATCATGACCCTGCATATATCTTCATCCATACGATGTATAGGCGTAAACGATGCGCATGCCACATTGTTTGAATCCCAATACCCTCTGCCGCACGGCATGAGCTACAACAGCTATCTGATTCTTGATGAGCATACCGCCATAACCGACACTGTTGACGCGCATTGCGTTGACCAATGGCTAACTCAGCTTGAGCATGAACTTGGAGGCAAAAAGCCTGAATATCTGATAGTGCATCATATGGAGCCTGACCACACCGCCGGCATCAGGACTGTCATGTCTCTCTATCCTGAACTCGTTATAGTGACTTCCGCTATTGCCGGCAAAATGCTGTCACAATTTTTTGGAAAAGATGCATTTGAGGGTCGCGTCAAAACTGTGCGCGAAGGCGATACGCTGTGTCTCGGCTCGCACACCCTGCAATTTTTTGCCGCCCCGATGGTGCATTGGCCTGAAGTCATAGTAAGCTATGAACAGAGCGAAAAAGTATTGTTTTCAGCCGATGCGTTCGGCAAATTCGGCGTGGCTGATTACCCGGACAACTGGACTGACGAAGCACGACGCTACTACTTCAACATTGTAGGCAAATACGGGGCACAGGTCACATCCCTGCTCAATAAGCTTGAGCAACCTCAAATCAACATCATTGCTCCTCTTCATGGCCCGTGGCTTTCCAGCGATCTTGGGCGGTATGTCAGTCTCTACAGAACATGGGCCGCATACCAACCTGAAACCAAAGGCGTTCTCGTAGCTTACGCTTCCATCTACGGAGGCACAGCCAAGGGTGCGCAACTGATGGCCAGAACACTTATGGAGCTTGGTGTGCAGGAAATCGCACTAATGGATCTGTGTGTATGCAGTCAGTCAGAAGCGGTGGCCCAAGCTTTCCGCTACAGCCATATGGTGGTGGCAGCTCCCACATACGATGCCGGTATTTACCCGGCCATGCATGATTTTCTCTATCATCTTGGCATCAAAGGCTACTGCAACCGCACTGTAGGAGTGATGGAAAACGGATCATGGGCACCCACTGCAGGCAAACAAATGACTGCCATGCTCAACGAAATGAAAAACATCAATATCCTTGGCCCATTGGTGTCAATTCGCTCAACATTATCTCCCGAAACTATAGAATCAACAAAGCAGCTGGCCACAGCCATCTGTCAAAGTCTCTCATAATCAATTTTTTAAACTATGAACTACTTAACTAACGACAAGCTTGTGATTGTAGGTGCAGCCGGTATGATCGGCTCTAACATGGCTCAGACCGCCATGATGATGCACCTGACCCCCAACATCTGCCTGTACGATCCCTATGCACCTGCATTGGAAGGCGTGGCAGAAGAACTCTACCACTGTGCATTTGAAGGCATAAACCTTACCTTCACTTCCGACATCAAAGAAGCTCTTACCGGAGCTGACTATATCGTATCTTCCGGTGGTGCAGCCCGCAAAGCCGGCATGACCCGTGAGGATCTGCTTAAAGGAAATGCCCAAATAGCTGAAGAATTCGGTAAAAACGTGCATGAATACTGCCCCAATGTGAAACACATCGTGGTAATATTCAACCCCGCCGACATCACCGGTCTTATCACTCTTATCTACAGCGGCCTCAAACCCTCGCAGGTTACCACTCTTGCTGCTCTTGACAGCACACGTCTGCAGCACGAACTGGTAAAACAGCTCCATGTGCCCGCTGACAAGATCGTGAACTGCCGCACTTATGGCGGTCATGGCGAACAGATGGCCGTATTCGCATCCACAACCATGGTTGACGGAAAGCCTCTGAGCGAAATCATCGGCACCGAAGCCCTGCCTACCAAAGAATGGGAAGACCTGAAGGTACGCGTTATTCAGGGTGGCAAACATATCATTGACCTGCGCGGACGCTCCTCATTCCAGAGCCCGGCATACCTGTCAATTGAAATGATTGCAGCTGCCATGGGTGGCAAGCCTTTCCGTTGGCCCGCAGGATGCTATGTCAACAACGACAAGTATCAGCACATCATGATGGCTATGGAAACCACCATAGACAAAAACGGTGTATCTTACAAAGAAATCAAAGGTACTCCTGAAGAACAGAAGGAACTTGACGAAAGCTACAAGCACCTCTGCACACTGCGCGACGAGGTAATAGCTATGGGTGTGCTGCCTCCTATCGCTGACTGGCACAAACTCAACCCCAACATCAAGTAAACAATTCCCCAATTAATTTACACAGAGCGGGCCCGCTGATATCAGCGAGCCCGTTCTTTTATTTGTAGGGTTGATACCTGTTATCTCAAAATCACTTTTTGAGCTTTGCCACCCTGCTTGCGTATATAGAGGCCGGAATTGCTCTCAGCATCATACACGCGCATACCCTGAAGATTGTAATATTCTACAGGAGATGATGTGCAGTCATCGGTCATAACGCTGTTAATACCGCTCCATGAAGCCGGAAGCTGCAGGGTGATGGGTGATGTTACGCCGGGATTGGTCTGAGCATTGTAGATGGGAAGACGCGCACCATTGGAATACCCTTTTTCACTGAATGTGATAGAACCATCGGGGAAGGTTATCAAACCGTTATCATCGCGGGTGCCATAATACTCGGGAGCATCCTGGTCATAGCAATGATAAACAAAAGCCATTGAGCTTATCATACCCTCGCCGTCGCCAAAATTCACACCAAGAGGACTGTCCTCAACAAATACCTTTTCGGGAGATGTGGCATCAATATACAGATAGTAGTTCTGCGATGTGTCAAGAGCCGGTTCGATGCTACTTGCAGCAGTCCAATTCCCGTTGGTATATGGGTTTACGATTCTGTAGTAACCCTTATAATCCTTATGTTCCTGCACGGTTACGTTATAAGTCTGCGGTGACACTCCGTTATAAATATTGGCATAAACGCCGTCCATATATTCGCCCTCGCCTTCAAGTGTAACCCAACTGTCATCGTCCTTACCGTCAACTATCACTTCGGAGTAATCGTGACTGACCACATTGCCATCGGCATCATAACATATAAGCACGAAAGTGGCGGTGGTGCGGTGGTTAACACCGCTCACATCAATGTTGTAGCCACCAGCGGTTACTACTTCACCCTGGGCAGCCATAATAGACTGAATGGCATTGAGGGATATCCAAGGCTCGTTAGCAAACGTGCCTAATTTGGCTGTAGCCACATCCGCACCTATCTCAAGGTATATCGTCAAGCTGTTTTCGCGCACGGCGTAATGACCGAAGCTCAACTCACAGCTGTAGTCCTTGGCATCCGGAAGGGTGATACGCATTTTGCCGTTAAGATTGGCAGCCGAATATCCCATTTGGCTTATAAGGTTAACGAAACTGGCTCCAAGAACTCCTTCAGGGAATTCAAATGCGCCGTAACGCAGTTTGGCATACATGTCATCATCAACTGCCTCGCCTGCCACGAGATAAAGATTGGCAGCTGTGGTTATGACTCCGTTGCCATAGCCACCGCCTATATTGACACCGGTGTCAAAATGAGTTATCGCGCTGCCGGTTTCATCACAAAAAAACACTCTTTCGGGATCCTCGGCATTGAGATAAAGGTAGCGATTGGCATCAGCATTATGATAACCGGTAAAGAAACTGTCGCCGGCATAAGGGTCAGCCACGCGGTATATATTCTGAGCTTTGTGTTTCTGAATGGTCACATCCCATGTACGCGGGCTTAATCCCATACTGGTAGAGAAAAATGTGGTGAACGCATCATCGGTGAAGGTACAAGTTCCTTCCAGAGTTTCCCACATGTCCACGGCCTTGGGTTCATTAGCACAGGGGGCCTGCATCGGCGTATTATGCACGGCATGACCCATCACGCGCAGATTACGCTGATCCATAACAAACTTTTCTGGTGTTTCAGTCTGAATCTTGGCCGGGAGATTCGGCCCGAGATAGGTAAGTTTAGGCGTTATGGCATTAACGGCCATTGCCATAATAGCACTTAAAGCTAAGAAGTAGAATTTTTTCATATGCAATTATCTGTAGTATTTTTTCTTTTTGGCAAAATCGCCTGCAAATATTGCACATTTATTTGACACCAGCAAGCAGCTGTAAACAAAATGCCACAACACATGGCTTTTAAGCTTCATTTTGTCAGTTCAGCAAGCATTTGTGTAACTTTTTTGCCGGAGTATGGATGAACCCAATCAGGTGCCAGCTCCAGCATGGGCCGGAGCACGAATTCCCGCAAGTGCATGCGCGGATGCGGCAACTGCAACTCGGGAGAGTCAACCACAAAATCATCAATTGCTATAAGGTCAATATCAATCGCACGGTCTGCATATCTCCCTTCAGCAGTGCGGTGAGAGGCAGCGCATATCTCATTTTGAATATGCTGCAACTCATTATGCACCGATACCGAAGTATCACCTTCACTGCACTCAAAAGCCACACCCTGATTAAGAAACATGTTTGACGAATCATATCCCCAAGGCTCACTCTCGACTATGGAACTGACACGCACACCTTTCCACCGCCGCATAATGCAAGCAACCGCTCGCTCCAGCATGGAGCAGCGGTTGCCGATATTGGATCCGATGTTCACATATGCTGTGGGCATCAGCTGAGTGTTTTCTTAACTTCCACTTCTTCAAATGCCTCAATGAGGTCGCCTTCGTGGATATCATTGTAACCGGCTATGCTGAGACCGCAGTCGTAACCCGAAACCACCTCTTTCACATCATCCTTGAAGCGTTTGAGAGAAGCAAGTTCTCCGGTGTATTTCACGATTCCGTCGCGTATCAGACGCACCTTGCTGCCACGCTTGATGCGACCGTCGCGCACCATACAGCCGGCCACGGTACCAACCTTGGAGATATGATATGCCTGAAGCACCTCGGCATTACCGGTAACTTCTTCCTTGATTTCAGGAGCAAGCATACCTTCCATAGCATCCTTGACCTCCTCTATAGCCTGATAGATTACGGAATAGAGACGAATCTGGACACCTTCTCTCTCGGCTGCGCGACGTGCGGCGAGGCTCGGACGCACCTGGAAACCAATGATGATGGCATCGGATGCAGCGGCCAGTGTAACATCGCTTTCGCTGATCGCACCTACAGCCTTGTGGAGCACATTTACCTGTATTTCCTCGGTAGAAAGCTTGATAAGCGAATCGCTCAACGCCTCAATAGAACCATCCACGTCACCTTTGACAATGATGTTGAGTTCCTGGAAATTGCCGATAGCACGGCGGCGGCCTATATCCTCAAGTGTGAGTATCTTCTTGGTACGCAAACCGAGTTCACGCTGCAGCTGCTCACGCTTGGTGGCAATTTCACGCGCTTCCTGCTCAGTCTCCATAACATTGAATGTGTCACCGGCCTGCGGAGCACCGTTAAGTCCAAGAATCAGAGCCGGTTCAGCAGGGCCGGCTTCTTTGATACGCTGATTGCGCTCATTGAACATGGCCTTGATTTTACCGAAATGAGTGCCGGCAAGTATTATGTCGCCAACGCGCAAAGTTCCGTTCTGCACGAGAACCGTAGCCACATAACCGCGACCCTTGTCAAGAGAAGACTCAATGATGGAACCGGTGGCAGGGCGCTTGGGATTGGCCTTAAGCTCAAGCATCTCAGCTTCAAGAAGCACTTTCTCCATAAGCTCGTCCACGCCGATACCTTTTTTAGCGGAAATGTCCTGACTCTGGTACTTGCCGCCCCAGTCCTCAACGAGATAATTCATTCCTGCAAGTTCTTCTTTGATTTTGTCAGGATTTGCAGTGGGCTTGTCTATTTTGTTGATGGCAAACACAATAGGCACACCGGCTGCCGAAGCATGGTTTATGGCTTCCACTGTCTGCGGCATCACATTGTCATCGGCTGCCACAATGATGATACACAGGTCGGTCACCTTGGCTCCACGGGCACGCATGGCAGTAAACGCCTCGTGACCGGGGGTGTCAAGGAAGGTGATGTGACGCCCGTCGGAAAGCTTCACGTTATAGGCACCGATATGCTGTGTTATACCTCCGGCCTCACCCGCAATCACATTGGCATTGCGAATATAGTCAAGAAGCGAGGTCTTACCGTGGTCCACATGGCCCATCACGGTAACGATAGGCGGACGGGCCTCAAGATCTTCTTCCGAATCAGCTTCCTGAGTTATTGCCTCCACAACTTCAGCCGACACGTATTCGGTTTTGAAACCAAATTCCTCGGCCACGATATTGATGGTCTCGGCATCCAGACGCTGGTTGATGCTCACCATCACGCCAAGATTCATACATGTGGCAATGACATTGTTAACAGGCACATCCATCATTGATGCGAGGTCGTTGGCGGTCACGAACTCGGTCAGTTTGAGCACCTTGCTCTCGGCTGCTTCCTGCTCGTGGGCCTCGCGCTCACGTGTAGCCACAGCCTCACGCTTCTCCTTACGCCATTTCACACCTTTTTTCTGGTTTTTGTCCTTGGCGGTAAGGCGTGCAAGAGTTTCCTTAATCTGCTTCTGTACATCCTCTTCGTTCACTTCATTGTGAACAGGACGCTTGGCGCGGTCGTTGCCCTGAGCACGCTGCGTGCGGTCGTTGCGACGATTATTGTTGCCGCCGCCGTTATTACCGCCGTTGTTGCGCTGCTGGCCACCATTGTTGCCACTGTTCTGCTGGGCTGTTTTCTCAATATCTATCTTCTCCTTGCCGCCGATACGCTTACGCTTTTTGCGGTCGCCATTCTGACCGGGAGTGCCTGCAGCATTGGCAGCATTGCCGTTGCTCTTGGCCATGCGCTCGGAGCGTTTCTCTTCCTTGGATTTTTTCTTGGGACGAGTTGACTGGTTTATGGCAGACAAATCAATTTTTCCAACCACATTGATTGTAGGCCCGAGCTTGGGCTTGCCCATAGTGAAAATCTCAGGTTCGGCAACCTTATCGGTTTCCGCTTCTTCAGGCTTGGAAACTACCGGCTTTTCGGGTTCGGCCTTGGGAGCCTCTGCCTTTGGAAGCTCTACTTTGGGAGTTTCCACTTTTGCTGCCTCAGGCTTGGGTGCCTCAGGCTTGGGTGCGGGCTGCGGTTTGGGTTCTTCCTGCTTGGGGGCCTCCACTTTGGGCGCGGGCTTTGGCTCCGGTTTGGGAGCCGGTACAGGCTTAGCCGCAGGCTGAGGCTTGGGAGCTGCAGGTTTCGGATTAAGATCTATATGACCCACCACCTTCACTCCGGGGGTGTTTTTGGGTTCGGTTTTTATTTCGGCAGGCTCGGTAGTTGCGGGCTTCACCTTCTCCTTCTGCCGTTCGGAGAGCACCTGTGCGGCCTGACTTTTCACGGCCTTATCAGGGGCATACTCCTTCACAAGCAGATCATAGACATCATCATCTATTCGGGCATTGGGATTATCCTCCACAGTAATACCCTTTTTACGCAGGAACTCCACAACGGTGGGGAGCGCCACGTTGATATCCTTTGCTACTTTACTGATTTTAGTTTTCGCCATATATAAGTTTAGTATTATCAATTTTGAGTGGGTTGGTGATCACAGATAAGCCTGCCGCAATCCGGGACAGGATGCCGAGTTATTATTCGTCCTCAAACTCTGCGCGAAGCACTGCTATCACCTGATCCACAGTATCTTCCTCAAGGTCGGCTTTGTCTATGAGCACCTGACGCGGTGTGTTGAGCACGGCCTTGGCAGTGACACAGCCCATATTTTTGAGAGCATCAATAACCCAGCCGTCAATTTCATCCTTAAATTCGTCAAGATAAATATCCTCTTCGTTGGGTTCTTCAGTGTCGCGATACACATCAATCACATAGCCGGTAAGCATGGAGGCGAGCTTGATGTTAAGGCCGCCTTTACCTATTGCCAGAGACACTTCATCCGGACGAAGGAACACTTCGGCTTTCTTCTCGTTCTCATCCAAACGTATTGACGACACTTTAGCTGGGCTGAGGGCACGCTGAATAAACAGCGACGGATTGGCGGTATAATTAATCACATCAATATTCTCGTTGCGCAGCTCACGTACAATACCGTGAATACGTGACCCTTTCACACCTACGCATGCTCCTACTGGATCAATACGGTCGTCATAGCTCTCTACGGCTATCTTGGCACGCTCACCCGGGATACGGGCAACGGCGCGTATGTTAATCAGGCCGTCATGTATCTCGGGCACCTCAAGCTCAAAGAGGCGACGCAGGAAATTCTCATTGGTGCGGCTTACGGTAATCTTGGGGTTATTGTTCTTGTTGTCCACATTGGCCACCACCGCGCGCACGGTCTCGCCCTTGCGGAAGAAGTCGCCGGGTATAGACTCACTCTTGGGGAGCAGCAGCTCATTCTTGTCATCATCCAGCAGCAGAATCTCCTTGCTCCATGTCTGATACACCTCACCGCTCACCAGATCGCCTTCAAGCTCCTTGAATTTCTTGTAGATATTCTCCTTCTGGAGATCAAGAATCTTGCTCTGGAGGGTCTGACGCAGGTTCAGGATAGCACGACGGCCAAAATCTGCAAAGATAATCTCGCGTGTATGCTCCTCGCCAATCTCCACATCGGGGTCCTGATCGGCACGGGCATCGCTGAGCGAAATCTCGGTGTTGGGGTCCTGCACCTCACCGTCGGGCACCACTTTGAGATTCTGGAATATCTGAACATCACCTTTGTCTGGGTTCATTATCACATCCAAGTTCTCGTCGGTGCCGAACATTTTTGCCAGCACATTGCGAAACGACTCCTCAAGCACACTTATCATAGTGGCTTTGTCGATATTCTTAAGTTCCTTAAACTCGGCAAAACTCTCCACCATATTGGGAGCTTCCTCTTTCTTAGCCATGAGAAAATATCGTTATTTGAATTTTAATAAATATTTTACTGATTTACATTCGTCCACCTTCAGTGCCACAGGCTCTGCCACCATTTCGGGGCGTTTCTTCCCCTCAAGCTTCACCTTTTTCTGCACCTCTATGGTAAACTCGCCTGCGGCCTCATTGTAGTCGGTGAGCACGCCGCACAGCTTCCGGCCATCCTTTGTCAGCACCTCCACCTCGTTGCCAAGGTTTTTGAGATACTGTCCGGCCACCTTAAACGGGGCAGTCAGCCCTGCCGAGCCCACAGTCAGTTCGTAATCCTCAACATCGCGGTCCAAAGCGGACTCTATTTTATGGGTAATGTCGGCACATGCGTCTATATCCACGCCTGTCGGCGAATCTATCTCCACATTTATTTCGTTTGCGGGGCTTACCGTCACCTCCACCAAAAATGCATCGGTATTGGCAATGGCATCACGCACCACATCGGCCACAATTTGCTTGTCAATCATCTTAATATAAATAAAATGGAGGAAGCAGCTGCCTCCTCCGTGACTTTTATGCCGCAAAGATACACATTTTCGCGCCAATACGCAATCCAATCGCTATAAAATCACATCTCCGAGCCTTATATCGCCAAAAAATTAACAATAAGTTAACATATTTTATATTATCTTACACCAATTTGCACACTTTCCCCTAATAACCTATCGGCACTCCGTGCAAGACGAGAAGCAATATATTTGTTATAAACAATTGATGCCAGATAGCATAAAACAAACGTGACTGCCGACACCACCAGCGTAAGCATCACATCGCTGCGGGCATCAATGCCGGTCAATCGGCTTGCCATTATTACCAATGGACGATACAACGGCTCATGAATGCACATAACCACAAGCGTCACGCTACCGGCACCAAGAGCCTCAAACACAGGAACACGGCCACAAATCATGGCCAGCGATATAACCATAAGCGACCCGATCACCGAACTCAGCAAAAACAACGGTATGGAGGGGAACAAGCCACTCTGCACACTGTTTTTCCCTACGACACCGAGCAAACACACAAACACGGCCGCCGACACGACAAACAGCATCCACGATTTTAATTTTGACAACTGCAATGCCTGCAAAAGTGATTGGAAGTATATGCCGAGCACAAAAAACGGCAACATTACCATGGCCTGACTGATGCCCCACGGCAATTCCCATATCCCGACTTCCGACATCACAAATCCTGCTGCACCTATAGCCAGAACAATGCCCACTCTTATGCCCTCGTTTTTGACCCGAGTGTACAACACATCAGCGAGCAGCTCCACGCAAAACAATGCCGGCAGAAACCACAATACGATATTATGAGACATGGACGCCCCATAATTACAGCCAAGGACGAAAGGGAGCAGACGCATCCACTCGCTATCCACAAGCGATTCACGAAAGCGGGATTCCACAATCCAGAAATATGCCAGCGTCAGGGCATAGAAGAACAGATATGGCACAATAAGGCTTTTGAATTTCTTGACGGCAACCTGTTTCAAGTTCCCGTCAGGCACAAACAGAAAACCGGACAGGATGAAAAACAATGGCATGTGAAAACAGAATATGCTGTTGAACAGAAATTCATTTTTAGTAACATGTCCCACTATGACCAAAAAGATTGCAAAAAAACGGGCAATGTTGACAAACGGATAATAAGTGCGCATAAACAATGACAGATTAATACGCACAAATATACAGAATTATATTCTTAACTTTCTGCCATTTAATGATTTTATCTATATTTGCACTTACCTATGTTAAAAACAGTTCTAAAAATAGTACTTGCATGTACGCTTTCACTACTCATGTCGGCATGTGAAGACGCCAGTGACAGACTCACCTTTATCGGGGACTCTCTGATAGAGCGATGGGACACGGCAGCGTTCTTTCCCACTTATGAAACATACAATCTTGGCGTTTCCGGTGCCGGCATATCTCTCATTGAGAACAAACGCGGAGCCTTTCACAATCAAACGATTGTGGTAATGATTGGCACCAATAATTCTTCCTTAATGCGTGACAAATCGCGCGAAGAATATGTGACCCGATACTGCAACGCGATATTGGGACTGGATGCAGCCAAAGTTTATCTGTTTTCGGTGCTCCCGCGAAAATACGAAAACGACAGAGAGAATATAAATACCGATATTTCAAAATTCAACGAATATGTGAAAGCTGAGATGCAAGTGCACCCCAACATCATATACATTGATGCCTATTCAGATTTTCTCAACAAAACAGACATCAATCAAGCCTATTATGTTGACGGTCTTCACCTCAACAGCTCGGGATACGAAATCCTCACCTCGAAACTCCTGCACGTTCTCCAATGAAAAGATTAATCCTCATACTTATGTTGGCAGTAATGCTACCTATGCCCGGAGAAGCACAATTCAGTGTCGGACTCAGAGACACCCGCTATATTTACGGGCAATATACTCTTCATCAGCATTTCTTTGGCCGCATTGAACAAAGTATCTATTCCGAGTCTATCGGATATCAGTATATGCGCGGATATTTAGGCTACAAGACTCATGTACGCAACTGGGGCCTAATGGCAAACGGATATTTCGGCAGCATATTCAACAGGAATTATCATAGCGAAGGAGCAATGTTATCCGCCAAATATTCTTTTCTGAAACGACTGTTCCTAAAAGGCACCATCAATCCTCACCACGACTCAGGATATGGCTACAAAACCTGCTTCAATGCATATGGTGGGGTAGGCATTATCAAAACCCTGGATTTCATTGCCGGCTACAGCACAATCCCGGAATACCGCATGTCGGAAAAACGAGTGCGCGTAGGCTTTGATTTTCATTCCGGCAACCTCAATGTTTCACCCTTAGTGTCTTTTGCCACCACAGGCGCATCAAAAGCCAACAGACTCCGAGTAATGGTCAGCTTCAATTACAATTTCTAATCCCGACAGAGGACAAATTAACACTTTCTAACTTTGTGAATTAAGCTTTTTAGCTTGCGACTCACCGCCAATCTATTTATCTTTGCTAAAAGGCATAACATTCACACAAACGCATAAAATATTCAATAAACTATGAGCAATCACACAGCAACAACCTATAGGCCACCCTTCACACTAAAGCTTCAGAAATATCTGTTGCTAATCATGCTGCTCGTATTTGGCTTGGCATCTGCAACCACACCGGTTGACACCATCAGCTCAGGGCAATTCCCGAAAAATTATTCAGATGGTTCCAAAATATTTGTACAGCCAAAAACCTCAGCAACCATCGAAGCCATCACATTAGGCAACAATTGCACCCTTGTTATAGGTGAATTCGCCAATCTGATTATCGGCAATGGCAAAGCCACAACCGGGTCCAACTGTAAAATCATCCTTGAACCCGGCAGCACACTAAAGATAGAAGGGAATTCATCTCTCACTCTTGGCAATGAAAGTCTTCTTAACTGCAAGAACGGCAATCTGATACTATGCGACAACGACAGTCGCCTCAACCTGTCGGCTGACTGCACACTGTCGTTGGGCGTTATCCCAGTATCCGGCTCCGGCACTATTGCCGCACCGGAATATGGAGAACTGAAAGAAGAACAGCATGAATACGCATTCCTTGACGCCCCATGCGCATATATTTTCAATGAAGTCAAGGTTACCGGCATGTGGCATATTGACCGTGCATACCCGCAATGGTTTGCAGCTCCGGGGTGCGATGACTGGTCAGGACCAATCAACAAAGCCATAACGCTAAAACGCACCGGTGAGGTGTTTCTGCAGCGTGGGCTTTACCCCACAAAGCAC
>ERZ824600.116-NODE-116-length-114571-cov-4.333360_pt1 | contig 114571 bp, 70 predicted proteins | sample MGYA00519933_ERZ824600 | MGnify/ENA primary metagenome ERZ824600 (study PRJEB31778, sample SAMEA3449178) | human gut metagenome | biome: human gut; feature: human-associated habitat; material: faeces | place: United Kingdom | collected 2010/2012 ...
AAATACAAGGCACATATTTCGAAATATGTCAGACATATTTTAAAATATCTCAGACCTATTTTTTGCCCCCTGAAAACTATATTGAAACATGTCCCGAAAAGGCGGACAAAAACCGACGTTGCTTTTATGCCCGTTGCGAACGACACTTTCCGTGCCGTCTGCAACACATGCAAAACCGCTTATGCAGCCGCAGGATTGTGAAGTTTTGGCCAATATTTGAGAAGTTGCGCCTGCTTTGCCCCTCGATAATGAAAATTCTGTTGTAAATTTGTGAAACAAAGTTTAAAAGAACATATTTCCTCAAAAGACAAAAAACCATGAAACACAGGACACTGCTGGTTATAGCCGCCATAGTGGCATGCGCAACCATGCTGCCCGCTGCCGCGGCAAAGAAATTCACAGCAAAGTCGCCCGACGGAAAGCTGGTGGCAGACATCGAAACAGGAGAACGCACAACCTGGACGCTCACGCGCGAGGGGCGCACCGTGCTGGCGGCCTCGGAGCTGTCGCTCACCCTTGATGACGGCACGGTGTGGGGCCGCAACGTAAAGAAAGCCAAGGGCAGGACCACCCGCACCGACACATCGTTCGACACTCCTTTCTACCGCCGCTCGAAAGTGAGGGACAATTACACATTGCTCACACTCGATTGCAAAGGTTACTCCGTTGAGTTCCGCGTGTACGACGACGCGGCGGCCTATCGCTTTGTCGGCAACACGAAAGGTACAATTAAGGTAAAAAACGAACAGGTAGAATACAATTTCGACAAGGACTACCGCGCTTTCGTTCCTTACATAGGCCCGACCAAAGGCGAACGATACGCCACCAACTTCGAGACATACTACACCGAACAGCAACTGTCGCAAATGAGTGAAGGCAAACTAAGCTCAATACCGCTCATAGTAGACCTGGAAGGCGGAATGAAAGCAACGCTGCTCGACGTGGGTTATGCCAACTACCCCAGCATGTTCGTAAAGAAAAACCCCGACAGACAGAACTCTATAATATCGGAATTTGCAGGAGTGCCAAAGGAGATTGTAATGGAGATAAACCGCCCTACCAACCTGAAAACGACAAAGAACCTCGAACGCCTCGGATACATAGCCGAAACACAAGGCACAGCCGCCATGCCATGGCGCGTTGTCGTAGTAACAGACAACGACACGCAACTGGCAGAGTGCGACATAACAATGAAACTGTCCGAACCGTGCCGCATAGACGACACGTCGTGGATTAAACCGGGGAAAGCTGCTTGGGAATGGCTGCACGCCCACAACATAGCGGGCGTGGATTTCAAATCGGGAATAAACACCGACACATATAAATATTACATCGACTTCGCCTCGCAGTTCGGAGTGGCTTACCTCATCATCGATGACGGCTGGAAAGGAAAAGACATATTCGAAGTAAAGCCTTCGCTCAACCTTCCGGCGCTGGTTGACTACGGCAAGGCAAAAGGCGTGGGCTTAATACTGTGGGTTGACTGGGACGAGATACTCCCCGTGGCCGACAAGGCTTTCAAGCACTATTCCGACCTGGGAGTGAAAGGATTCAAAATCGACCACATAGACAACGACGACCAGCCGGTAGTAGCCTCGCTGCGGGAACTGGCAAAAGCGGCCGCCGAACACAAAATGATAATCAACTATCACGGCACAAAACCCATGGGCCTGCACCGGCCATATCCAAACGTAATGACCTACGAGGGCGTAAAAGGGCTGGAACAGTGCAAATGGCTCAAAACGGCAAACGGACAACCGTCGGTAGACTTTCCGCGCTACGACGTGACAGTGCCTTTCGGGCGAATGCTCGTCGGTCCGCTCGACTACACGCCCGGCCTCATGCGTAACGCCACGCGCGCAGGCTTCCGCCCAGTTAACGACGCACCCATGAGTATCGGAACACGGGCGCACCACATGGCGGTTTACACCCTGTTCGACTCTCCGCTGCAAATAATGGGCGACGCTCCGCAGAACTATTACAAGGAAAGGGAATGCACGGAATACATTGCCGCCGTGCCGTGCGTTTTCGACGAATCGCGCACGCTTGCAGCCAAAGTGGGCGAATATATCCTCGGAGCACGCCGCAAGGGTGACGTATGGCACGCGGCTGCAATGACAAACTGGACGGCACGCACGCTCGACGTGCCCCTAAGTTTCCTGGGCGAGGGAAAATACCGCGCAACCGTTTTCAGCGACGGGGTTAACGCCGACCGTAATGCAGAAGACTACAGGAAAACAGTGCTTACCATCACTAAAAACGACGTACTCAAGGCTGTAATGCAACCCGGAGGAGGCTGGAACGCCCGTTTCGAGAAACTGTAAGGCCGGGCAAAAGCGCATAATTGCCTGCAACAAAACACGAATGCACAAAAACATATCCCTGAAAACACATAAAAACATTTGCAAAATGAACATACTTAAAAAAGCAACCCTTATGCTATGCTGCGCAGCGTTTGCCGGCGCAGCCGAAGCACTTGCCCAGGAAGCCATCGGGCAGACACACATTCTGATAGCCCACCGCGGCGGAAAATACGAGGTAGACGAAAACACAATCGACGGGTTCAGCAAAGCTTACGCCGCCGGAGTGCGCGCATACGAAACCGATTTCCGCATGACAAAGGACGGAGTAGTGGTAATAAACCACGACGCAACGCTAAAACGCATGTTCAACGTCGACAAAACGGTTGAGTCGATGACTATAGCCGAGGTGCGCGAGCTGAAAACGGCAAAAGGCAACCCGCTGCCCACGGCTGAGGAATTCTTCGACCACCTGGCCGACAAGGATTACATGTACGTGGAGTGCGAAATGAAAACCGATTCGAAAGAGGCTTATTATGATGAGGCCATGCTGCGCGAATACTGCAAGAAACTTTACGAAACGGCCATGAGAAAGAAGCCGGAACACTCGGTGTACGTATTCACTTCGTTCGACAAGCGCCCGCTCAGGATTATACGCGAACTTTTCCCCGACGCAAAGACAACGTATATCACCGGAAATCCCATTGACAGCAAATCGATAATAGACGCAATAGACGTGCAGGCCGACTGCGTGGCCGGAAGTCTGAACGGCACCACGCGCAACAATGTAATACTTGCGCATAAGGCAAAACTGAAAGTTAGTCTCTGGCAGACCGACTCGCCTGACACATGGCTGCGTGCCGCCATACTCGGCGCCGACTATGCCACGTGCGACGCACCGGCCAAGACGCTGCGCTGGCTGGAAGAGAACTGCAAGTGGATTAAATACAAACTTGAATAAGTAACCATACAGGCATAAAAGGACACCCCTTCAAGGAGCAAAGAAAAATTATCTCTGAGATATTTTAAAATATGTCTGACATAATTCAAAATATGTCAGACATATTTTTTTCGTGCCCCAATGCGGGCAGTGTAAAACTATTCAAAATAAAAAGTAAGGATAACCATATCGGCTTTTGACTTGTTGACCGACTGCGTATAGACAAGTTTGTTTTTGTCGCGCAAGGCCCTGCGGTCCTTGTCGAGTATATCAAGAAGCCCGATACAGAACTTCAGTTCCGGTATAAGTTTGAAATACGGCAGATAAAAGTCGCAACCCAAGCCGAACTCCAGGTAAATATCGAAAGGCTTGGTAAGGATGTTTTCCTGCTTTTGGCGCGTAAGATTGTACATGGGGTTTACTCCGGCCAAAAGGTAAGGGCGGTAGTTGTTGAAGCGCGGGGCGGCGAATTTTATATCCACAGGAACGGAAATATAAGTAGACTTCATGGTTTGCGTAGTTTCCCGCTTTGTGGCCTGCTCGCGGAACACTATACTCTTCTGCCCGAAGTGCAGCGACGGCGTTGCGCGCAGCGCAAAATACTGGTTCAGTCTCCATTCGCCCAGCACTCCTACCGTAAAGCCGATATTCATGCGGCTGTCTTCGGCATACCATTGCTCGCCGGTGGTAGGTTCGATGTAACCATTATTCTCGAACGATATACCTTGCGAATGCACACCGAACAAAAAGCCGTAATGAAACTTACGGTAATCGATATAGGGTTTGTTTTGCACCGTCCGCCTCTGCGCATAGGTTGCGGAAGTGAATGCAAAAGTCAATGTAAGGAGCAATATCGTCAGCTTGCGCATTTTGTCGCAGTATTATACTTTTTCATAACGCCCCCGACAACTTATTATTGTATGGGCATGACCGACGTATAACGTATTTTTTGTTAACTTTGCATAGAAAATTCGTATTGTTCCGTTTTTAGCTTACAACGGCGGCGGCACTGTTACGGAACAAACCGTTGAATTAAAAAACATCACTGCATTATGTCTGACGAAAACCGCGAAATCGACGTAGAACAGCACTCCGACTACCGTCCTGGCAATCCTAAGGACGAAAATGTCGCACACCAGCTTTCGGGAATGTACGAAAACTGGTTTCTCGACTATGCCAGTTATGTAATTCTGGAACGTGCCGTGCCGCATATATCCGACGGGCTCAAGCCCGTGCAGCGGCGCATACTGCACTCCATGAAACGCATGGACGACGGGCGTTACAACAAGGTTGCAAACATAGTGGGAGCGACAATGCAGTTCCACCCGCACGGAGACGCCTCGATAGGCGACGCGCTTGTACAACTCGGGCAGAAGAACCTGCTTATCGACTGTCAGGGAAACTGGGGAAACATTCTCACCGACGACCGGGCTGCCGCCCCGCGTTACATCGAAGCAAGGCTTTCAAAGTTCGCGCTCGACGTGCTGTTCAATTCCAAGACAACAGAATGGAAACTTTCTTACGACGGACGCAACAAGGAACCGATAACCCTGCCGGTAAAGTTCCCGTTACTGTTGGCACAGGGAGCAGAAGGCATAGCCGTGGGACTTTCATCGAAAATACTGCCGCATAATTTCAACGAACTTTGCGACGCTGCCATAAAATACCTTCACGGGGAGGAGTTCCACCTGTATCCCGACTTTGCGACAGGCGGATATATCGACGTATCGCGCTACAACGACGGAATGCGCGGCGGAAGCGTAAAGGTACGCGCTAAAATAAACAAGATAGACTCGAAAACGCTTTCGATAACCGAGATTCCATACGGCAAGACAACAACAACACTTATCGACTCCATACTCAAAGCCATTGAAAAGGGAAAGATAAAAGTAAAAAACGTTGTCGACGTCACTGCCGCACAAGTGGAAATCCTTGTACACCTCGCTCCCGGCACAAGCAGCGACAAGACAATCGACGCGCTTTACGCCTTTACCGACTGCGAAGTAAGCATATCGCCAAACTGCTGCGTGGTGGAAGACCAAAAGCCGCGCTTTCTCACCGTTAGCGATGTGCTGCGCTACAATGTGGAGCGCACAAAGGAACTGCTGAAAAAGGAATTGGAAATACGCCGGGCTGAACTGCTGGAAACGCTGCATTACGCCTCGCTCGAAAAAATCTTCATAGAAGAACGAATATACAAAGACCGCGAATTTGAAAACGCTCCCGACATGGACTCCGCATGCGAGCACATCGACAACCGCCTTACGCCTTTCTATCCGCAATTACTGCGCGAAGTAACAAAAGACGACATCCTGCGGCTCATGGAAATAAAAATGGCGCGCATACTCAAGTTCAACAAGGACAAGGCCGAGGAGATGATTGCACGCACAAAGGCTGAAATCGACAAAATCGACGCCGATTTGCAAAACATGGTCGAGGTAACAAGCAACTGGTATCACATAATTAAGGAGAAATACGGCAGCGAGCACCCGAGGCTTACCGAAATACGCTCATTCGACACAATAGAAGCGACAAAGGTTGTCGAAGCCAACGAAAAACTTTACATAAACCGGGCTGACGGGTTTATAGGAACAGGGCTGAAGCACGATGAATTTGTAGAAAACTGCTCCGACATCGACGATGTAATTCTGTTCTACCGCGACGGTACTTATAAAGTAACCCGCATAGCCGACAAGGTGTTCGTAGGCGAGACGGAACGTTCCGTAAAAGAGAAACGCAAGGCCGAAATTATACACATAGCCGTGTTCAAGAAGAACGACAGGCGAACCACCTACAACGCCGTGTATCGCGACGGCAAGACCGGCAATTACTATTACAAGCGATTCAACGTTACGTCAATAACACACGACCGTGAGTACGACCTTACGCAAGGCAAACCGGGAAGCCGTGTCTCTTACTTCACCGCAAATCCAAATGGCGAGGCCGAAATAATAAAGGTTGCCCTGAAACCCAATCCCAAACTCAAGAAACTTATTTTCGAACGCGACTTCGGGCAGCTCCAGATAAAGGGCCGGCAAAGCCAGGGCAACCTGCTTACGAAGAACGACGTCTACCGCATAACGCTGAAAAGCCACGGCGAGTCGACGCTTGGAGGCTGCAAGATATGGTTCGACAGCGACATAGGCCGCCTAAACGTTGACGAACGCGGGGAGTATCTTGGCGAGTTCCACGGCGGAGACCGTATACTCGTAGTGCTTTCCGACGGCAATTTCTATACCACTGATTTCGACCTCAACAACCATTACGAGCCGAATGTTTTCAAAATAATTAAATTCAACGAGTCTACCGTATGGACAGCCGTATTGTTCGACGCCGACCAAGGCGGTAAACTCTACCTGAAACGTTTCAATTTCGAACGTGTAAACAAACCGCAGAATTACCTGGGTGAAAATCCCGAAACAAAGTTAGTGGTCCTTACGTCCGACGCTGCACCGCGTTTCAACATCGTATTTGGCGGGGCTGACGCTTTCAGGGGAAACATAGAGATTGACGCAGAAACATTCGTAGGCGTGAAAAGCTACAAGGCGCGCGGCAAACGCATTACCGTCTACGAGGTTGATTCGGTGGAACAACTGCCTTCGCCGGAGACACCCGAAGAGCCTGAAACGGCAGAACAGGAAAATGAAAATCCCGACACCGCCGACAGCGTTTCACCAGGCACGGCGGATGAAACCAATTCCGACGAGCCGACACTGTTCTAACCCGCCCGGAAAATTATCTCTGAGATATTTCAAAATATGTCTGACCTATTTTAAAATATGTCAGACATATTTTTTCTTACCTCCCGGAAAAGGTTCATAAAACTCCACCGCCGTGTTTCGCAAGTGCACGCATGGGCACAGAATGCCCCGGCATATTCATACCCGTCCGGACCTTGCGACGGGTATTTCCATTTTTTAGCCCGACACACGAGAATTGTGTTAAATAGCATACGAAAAGCATTCATTTATAGTTATAAAATAAGTATCTTTGCTTCGTAATGCATTTGCATTTACGGACAATCGCCGATAAAGCAACGCCACCCTTGACCGCCCGACGCGGCCGCGGCTTCCCTGTACCGGCCCTAACACTTCAGGCTCAATATAAACACAAAATAAAATGGACATAATCAATCAGTTGATTAAAGCAGCAAAGCAAGATCTCCAACGCATAGTTTTGCCCGAAGGTACAGAACGACGTACCCTCCGCGCGGCAAACCGCGCCCTCTCTGAAAGTATGGCAAACATTATTCTGTTGGGCAACCGCGACGAAATACTTTCGCTCGCAAAGGACATGGGACTTAGCAACATCGAAAAAGCCACCATAATCGACCCGCTCAATAACCCCAAAGCCGAAGAATACGCACAACTCCTGGCCGAGATACGCAAGAACAAAGGTATGACCATCGAGCAGGCGCGCGAACTGGTGAAAGACCCCCTATACTTGGGCTGCGTGATGATAAAAGCAGGCGACGCCGACGGGCAGCTGGCCGGCGCGCGCAACACCACGAGCAACGTGCTGCGTCCCGCATTGCAGATAATAAAAACCGCACCGGGAATAACCTGCGTGTCGGGCGGAATGATAATACTTACGAAAATGCACCAGTTCGGCGAGGACGGCGTGCTCGTAATGGGCGACACAGCCGTAACCCCCGTGCCCGACGCCGACCAGCTTGCGCAGATAGCAGTCTGCACGGCACGCACGGCAAGCTGTGTGGCCAAGTTCAAGGAAGTACGCGTGGCCATGCTGAGCTTCTCAACGCACGGCTCGGCCAAGCATGAGGTAGTCGACAAGGTTGTCGAAGCTACCAAAAAGGCAAAACAGCTGGCCCCCGACCTGATTATCGACGGAGAACTGCAACTTGACGCGGCCATCGTGCCGGAAGTAGGCGCCACCAAAGCACCCGGTTCATGCGTGGCAGGACGCGCCAACGTGCTTGTAGTGCCAAACCTCGAAGTAGGCAACATCGGCTACAAACTTGTGCAACGTTTGGGCAACGCCGACGCAATAGGCCCGATACTGCAAGGAATAGCACGCCCGGTAAACGACCTTAGCCGCGGCTGCTCCAGCGAAGACGTGTTCAAGATGATAGCCGTAACGGCCAATCAGGCCATCTACGCCAAGAACAACGGATAACCCTTCATACAGGCGGCGGCAAACATGCCGCAGCTACCATTTTTCCGAAACATACATACACCTACAATACAGAATTAGATGAAAATCCTTGTAATCAACTGCGGAAGCTCCTCTATCAAGTACAAACTCTACGACATGAGCACCCGCAATGTCATTGCCGCAGGAGGCATGGAGAGAATAGGCCTCGACGACCCGATTCTCAAGTTCAAAAACGCCGACGGGCAGAGCAAAGTGGTAAACGCTCCAATAAGCAACCACGAAGAAGGTATCAACTTCATACTTCGCACGCTCACCGACGCAGAAAACGGCGCAATCAAATCGTTCGGCGAAATTGACGCCGTGGGCCACCGTGTGGTTCACGGCGGAAAGTCAACGCACAGCGTAATTGTCACCCCCGAGGTAATCAGCAACCTCGAGGACTACAGCGAACTCGCACCGCTGCACAACCCCGCGGCTCTGAAAGGCTACCTTGCAATAAAGAAAAACCTGCCGGAAGTAAAGCAAGTGTTCGTTTACGACACGGCTTTCCACCAGACAATGCCCGATTACGCCTACACCTACGCGCTGCCGTATGATATATGCGAGAAATACAAGATACGCCGTTACGGCTTCCACGGCACATCGCACCGCTTTGTATCGCAACGTGCGGCCGAATTCCTTAACTGGGACATCGCTACAAAGAAAATCATCACCTGCCACATAGGCAACGGCGCTTCGATAACCGCAATCGACGGCGGCAAGGTTGTAGACACCTCGATGGGCCTTACGCCGCTCGAAGGCCTCGTAATGGGCACGCGCAGCGGCGACGTCGACCCCTCGATTGTGACGTTCCTCATGGACCACATGGGAATCAGCGCGCAGGAAATGGCCGACATCCTGAACAAGAAATCCGGCATACAGGGAATGTCGGGCGTATCGAGCGACATGCGCGAGATAGACAAGGCCGTAAGCGAAGGCAACGAGCGCGCAGCGCTGGCACTCAACGTATATTGCTACCGCATACGCAAATACATAGGAGCATACACCTTTGCCATGGGTGGCGTAGACGCAATAATCTTCACCGCCGGCGTGGGCGAGCACCAGGCAAGCGTGCGCTACGACGCCCTGCACGGTCTGGAATCGCTCGGCATAAAGATAGACGAGGCCAAGAACAACGCAAATTCCGGTGCCGACGAGGTTATCTCGGCTGCCGACAGCAAAGTAACCATAGCTGTAATAGGCACCGACGAGGAATTGCTGATAGCCAAAGACACGGAGGCACTTGTATCAGGACAATGACCTCTCGTTTTCTTCTTTTTTAGTTGTTAAATTATGCAGGGAACGATGTGAATCGCTCCCTGCGTTTTTTGCAATAAAACAGGGGCATGAAAAAGGCTTCCGTGGCCAGAAAAAGTGAAAACTGATTTTCACGCCGTTAACCCCGCATGGGAGCAAATAAAAAATATGTCTGACATAATTCGAAATATGTCAGACATATTTTAAAATACAAGGCACATATTTTTCACCCCTTGAAAACCCGTTTGAAAACCGCGCCAAAAAGGCAGACAGAAAACGATACCCGTTTTTGTGCCGCGGTAAACGGCTCCGCCCATGCCGCGTCAGAACAGCAGGAATTTTGCCGCAAAGAACAGCACGGGCACGAGCAGCGAGGGGATAAGGTTCAGCGTGTGGCAGTCCTTTATGTTCAGCAAACTGAGTCCGGAACATACAATCAGCACCCCGCCCACTATCGAGACTTCGGCTATCAGTGCGTCGGAAATGGCGGAACTCGACATCTTTGCAATAAGATAAAACGTACCCTGCCAGCAGAAAAGCACCGGCGCGGCCAGCAACATGCCTATACCATAAGTCGAGGCAAGCACGGTGGAAGTAACGAGGTCGAGCATGGCGTTGGTAAAAAGGAACGTGTTGTCATCGAACAGCGCGCTCATAACCGGGCCTACCATCGAGAGCGTCCCTATGCAATAAAGCAGGCACCCGGTAGTCAGTCCCTCTGCCAGGTTGGAGCCTCCTATCTTCGACGTGGCTTTCTTGAACCTGCCGTCAAGGTCGAGCACCGTGCCTATCAGTCCCCCGACGGCCAGCGACGCGATGAACAGCACGGGATATTCGCTCTGCGGCATGTATTTGATAGCCGTGTTCGCGCCCAGCACAAGGCACGCCAACCCCAGGGCGTTGAACAGCGCGCTGCGGTATTTTTCCTTTATCCCCCGGCGTGCGAGGCTTCCCGCCACGCTACCGATAATTATTGTGCAAACGTTTGCTATGGTTCCTATCATGAATGCTTGAGTATTTGCGGCCGGAATTATACGGTTTTGCAACGCGGCAGGGCGCAAAAAACAAACTCCACTTACTAACCGCACTGCTACCGACCGATTTGTGGCAGCAAAGATACTTGTTTTTGCGTTCATGTCGCAGAAAATATATAAATTTGCCACCGATGTTGCACTTAAACCGCGATTATGTGCAAAACCCGCAAACACAACCGACCGTTACGCGGGTTAAGGATATGCGGATTCAATAACAACGACAAAACGTATTGGCATAAATACGAAACATTAAGGATATGAAAAAGAAAATTCAGTTCAGTCTCGTATACCGGGACATGTTTCAATCGTCGGGCAAATACCAGCCGCGCAAAGACCAGCTCGAGCGCGTTGCTCCCGCGATTATACGAATGGGGTGCTTTGCACGTGTAGAGACCAACGGCGGTGCCTTCGAGCAAGTCAACCTCCTTTACGGCGAGAACCCTAACCAGGCGGTGCGTGCTTTCACCAAACCGTTCAACGAAGTAGGAATAAAGACACACATGCTCGACCGCGGCTTGAACGCATTGCGCATGTTCCCCGTGCCGGCCGACGTGCGCAAGCTCATGTACCACGTAAAACACGCACAGGGCGTTGACATCCCCCGCATATTCTGCGGCCTTAACGATGTGCGCAACATAATCCCGAGCATCCACTACGCTCTCGACGCCGGAATGACTCCGCAGGCCACGCTCTGCATAACAACGTCGCCCATACACACGGCCGAATATTACAGCGAGATAGCCGACAAGCTCATAGCCGAGGGCGCACCCGAAATATGCCTTAAAGACATGGCCGGAATAGGACAGCCCGCCATGCTGGGCCGCCTCGTGGCAATGATAAAGGCAAAACATCCCGAAATAATAATACAGTACCACGGACATTCGGGCCCCGGCCTTTCGATGGCTTCAATACTGGAAGTTTGCCGCGCAGGTGCCGACATAATCGACACTGCTGTCGAACCGCTTTCGTGGGGAAAGATACACCCGGACATTATCTCCGTGCAAAGCATGCTCAAGAACGCCGGCTTCGACGTTCCCGAAATCAACATGGACGCTTACATGGAGGTACGTTCGCTCACCCAGGAGTTCATCGACGACTTCCTCGGCTATTTCATGAACCCCAACAACAAACTCATGAGTTCGCTGCTGCTCGGCTGCGGCCTTCCCGGCGGCATGATGGGCTCCATGATGGCCGACCTCAAAGGCGTGATGAGCGCAATCAACCACAACCGCGAGAGCAAGGGCGAGAAACCATACAGCGAAGACGAACTGCTCGTGCGCCTCTTCAACGAAGTGGCTTACGTATGGCCGCGCGTGGGCTATCCCCCACTCGTAACACCGTTCAGCCAGTATGTAAAGAACATCGCGCTCATGAACCTGCTCACCGAAAGCATGGGCAAACCACGCTACTCGATGATGGACGACAGCATTTGGGGAATGATTCTCGGAAAGAGCGGGAAACTGCCCGGCGAAGTTGCACCCGAGCTCGTTGAACTTGCAAAGGAAAAAGGATATGAGTTCACCACGGCCGACCCGCAGAGCAACTATCCCGACGACCTCGAACGCTTCCGCAAGGAAATGAAAGAAAACGGCTGGGATGAAGGACCCGACCAGGAAGAACTCTTCGAATTCGCAATGCACGAGTCGCAGTATCGCGACTACAAGAGCGGAGCAGCCAAGAAACGCTTCCTCGAAGACCTGCAAAAGGCAAAGGACGCAAAGGCAGGCGCAGGCATGACGCCCGAACAGATTTCGGAACTGAAACATGCAAAAGCCGACCCCGTTGTGGCGCGCGAAAGCGGCCGCGTGCTCTGGGAAATACAGGGCGAAGGCGAGGCAGCTCCGGCCATCGAGCCTTACATCGGCAAGAGCTACAACGAAGGCGACTTGTTCTGCTACATCGAGAACACGCACGGACAGATAAGCGAAGTGCCCGCCAACCTCGGCGGAAAGCTCGTGGAGATCTGCGCAAAGCAGGGAAGCACCGTGAGCCGCGGCGACGTGATTGCATACATCGACAGGATTTAAGCAACACACAATATTATATACGGCGGAAGGCCCTCCTTTTCACGGAAGGCCTTCCGCTTTTTATTTACACCCGCCTGGAGTACCGGACGATTTTGCAGACAAAAACAGTCACCTTGCAAGTAACTGAAAATCAGCGGGTGTATATATGGCGAAAAATATGTGCCTTGAATTTTAAAATTAGTGGCTCGAATTTCGAAATATGTGCCTTGTATTTTTAAAAACAAGGGAGGTGTTTTGAAAAGTTGGAAAGTAAAAATTTTTTCTTCAAAAATATTTTTCCGCTTTTCCGTGCCCGTGTGCCGCAATTTGCACGCCGCCGTTTTGCCGCGTTTTCTTTTGCCCATTTGCGGGCGTATTTGTCGATTGCTTTCCGTACCTTTGTATGGTATGGATGATATAGAGGAGATTATATTTGACGAGTCGTTGGACGAGGAGGACGAAAACTACTACAACGGCAGTTACGACGATAACCGGAACGACAACAACCCGCAAGACAACCGGCCGGACGGCGGCACGGGCTGCCTGGGAATCGTAAGCGCCATTGTGATTATGATACTGCTGCTTTCCTTGCTGCTCTAAATTGTTTCATGCCTTGCTTCGGGGCATGACATACCTGCCGTCGGACATTGTTATTTCGCCTTTTTCCAGCATTGCTTTCAATGCGTCCGACACGGCTTCGCTCCTCAGGCGCGGGGCGTGCAATTCGGCAGCATAATGTGGCCTGCCGTCGGCCAGCACACTCATTATATAATCGCGCGCCCCGGCTTCCGCCTTTTCCGCGCTTTGCCTGTCGCGTTTCCGTTCGAGGCACACCTCGCACTTTCCGCAATCGCCGGCTTCCTTTTCGCCGAAATAGTTGAGCAGGAAACGGCTGTGGCACACATCGCTTTCGGCATACTCTATCATGGTGTGTATGCGCCGGCTGTATTCTTCCTTTCGTGTGTCGTAAACCTCCGGACCGATGTGAATGCGGCTTATGTCCTCGCGCCTTTGCGTATATATTATACGCGGTGTTCTTTTGTGCGGTATATAATGTATTATGCGTTGGTGCGACAGTTGCTTGAGCGTTTCGTGCACCTCGTCGGCAGTCAGACCTGTGCGTTCGGCCAGCACGTTTTCGTCGATGTAAACATAATCGGCGAACAACCCGCCGTAATTGCGCAGGAGCGCTTGGATGACAAGTTCAGAACGCCGGGCGGTATTGTCCAGCCGGTACAATTCGTCGCGTTCGGTCATGAACAGCACTCTCGACTTCACTTCCTCTTCTTCCGAAAAATCGATGTATCCAGCCCGTGTGAGAATCTTTAGCGCACTGACCACTGTCTCGGGAAAGAAACGGTATTGCACACAGAATTTCTGTATATCGAACTCATAGTATGCGCCGAAGCCGTCGCCCAGTGCGAGCTGGAAGTAATAAGCCAGGTGTTCGTAGATGTCGAGTATCGTCTTTACGGGCGGGAAATTCTCGGGAATGCGCCGCAAGAGCTTTGTCCTGTCGCCACGGTTGTATAACAGTACGGCGTAAGCCTGCTTTCCGTCACGCCCCGCGCGCCCGGCTTCCTGAAAATATGCCTCGGGCGAATCGGGAGCTTCCATGTGCACCACGAGCCTTACGTCGGCCTTGTCTATTCCCATGCCGAAAGCGTTGGTTGCGACTATTACGCGCGTCTCGCCCTCGGTCCAGCTTTTTTGCCTCAGGTCCTTGTCTATGGCTGTAAGGCCGGCATGGTAATTCAAAGCCACTATTCCTTCGCTTTTAAGTATCTTGGCAATGTCGTAGGTATCCTTGCGGTTGCGGGTGTACACTATGGCCGTACCGTGCAAACTGTTGAGAATATGCAGAAGCTCCTCTGTCTTGTTTTCGGCGCGCCGAACCACGTATGTAAGGTTTTTGCGTTCGAAACTCATGCGAAAAACGTTCGGGCTGCGGAACAGCAGTTTGTCCTGTATGTCGGTGGCCACTTCTTCGGTGGCTGTAGCTGTAAGGGCAAGCACGGGAACGTCCGGGAAGAACTTGCGCACCTCAGCAATCTGGAGATACGACGGACGGAAGTCGTAGCCCCATTGCGATATGCAGTGGGCCTCGTCGACAGTAATAAGGGCAACCGGGATTTTTACGGCTTTCGCTATAAAAAGCTCCGACGAAAGCCTTTCGGGCGACACGTAAAGGAATTTGTAGTCGCCGAAAATACAGTTTTCAAGATTTGTTATGATTTCACCGCGCGACATGCCGTTATACACGGCGGTGGCCTTTATGCCTTTGGCGCGGAGGTTGGCCACCTGGTCTTTCATCAGCGCTATCAAAGGCGTGATGACAAGGCACAAGCCGTTGCTTGCAAGCGTGGGCACCTGGAACGTAACCGACTTGCCCCCGCCCGTGGGCATAAGGCCTAACGTATCACGCCCCTCGGCCACGCTTTCGATGATTTGCCGCTGAATGCCGCGGAAATCATCGTACCCCCAATAAGTCTTGAGTATTTCCCTGAAACGGTTGTCCATTCAAAAAACGTATATCACCCTTGCAAAAGACATTTTTTGGCGGCACTCGCGGCGGGCGCGCCTTTACGTGCAAGACACGTGCCTTCTTTGCCGGACGATATGCCTTGTTGCAAGCGGGAAGTCTATTCTTCGGCCGGGCGTATGTCTTCTATCTGCAACTGTAGCTCGCCGTGGCGGTGGGTATTCTCTTCTATGGTATAGCAAATGTCGAAAGCGCGTTTAGTCTTGATATACCGCGCCTGCGAACTCTGCCCGAAGGCTATGCCGTTTACTATGTTGTTCGATTTGTTGTCTACAAGCTCGAGCTTTATGTGCTCCTGCTCGCGGCCAACAACCTTGCTCGTGCCGTAATCGTAAACGCGGCGGGTGCAAAAAAGCGGTTTGGGATTACCCGGCCCGAAAGGATTGAATTTCTTCAGGTCGTTCTGGAACTTGCGGGTGATGTCCTTGAAATCTATCACGGCGGATATGTCGAGACTTGCCTCGGTCTGCTCGTCGCTTATGTGCTGCTCCACATATTCTTCGAAACGGCGTTTGAATTCAGGCACGTTCTCCGGCTTCATGGACATGCCGGCAGCATAAGTGTGCCCGCCGAAGTTCTCAAGCAAGTCGCGGCAACTCTCCACGGCCTTGTATATGTCGAATCCGGCCACTGAACGCGCCGAACCTGTGGCAAGATTATCGCTAAGAGTCAACACTACTGCCGGGCGATAGTATATTTCGGTAAGACGCGAAGCCACAATGCCTATCACACCTTTGTGCCATGACGGATCGTATATTACGAGCGAGCGCAGGTTGTCGAGATTTTCCAGACCGTCTACTATCTTGTTTGCTTCTTCGGTCATTTGTTTGTCGAGGTCCTTGCGCGCCTCGTTATAAAGGTTTATGCGGTTAGCCATCTCAACGGCCTTTTCGTGCTTTCGCTCCACAAGCAGCGCCACGGCTTCCTTTCCGTTCTGCATACGGCCGGAAGCATTGAGCCTTGGGCCGAGCTTGAACACTATGTCGTTCATGGTTATTTCCTTGTCGGAAAGCCCGCATATTTCTATTATTGCCTCGAGCCCGGTGGAAGGATTGCTGTTAATTCTCCTAAGCCCGTGATAGGCAAGAATGCGGTTCTCGCCGGTTATCGGCACTATGTCGCTTGCTATGCTCACCGCGCAAAGGTCGAGCAGCGGGAGCAGCTTGTTGAACTCTATTCCGTTATTGAGCGCAAACGCCTGCATGAGCTTGAAGCCCACGCCGCAGCCCGACAGGTGGGCAAACGGATAAGTGGAGTCCTTGCGCTTGGGGTTTAGTATGGCTATTGCTTCGGGCAGCTCCTCGTCGGGCACGTGGTGGTCGCAGATAATCACGTCTATCCCGAGAGAGCGAGCATATTCCACTTCCTTCACGGCCTTTATTCCGCAGTCGAGCACAATCATAAGTTTCACACCCGTCTCGCAAGCGTAGTCGATACAGCGTTTAGAAACGCCGTAGCCCTCGTCGTAGCGGTCGGGAATGTAATAGTCTATGTTCGAAAAATATTCACTCAGGAACTTATAGACCACCGTTACTGCCGTACAGCCGTCCACATCGTAATCGCCGAACACAAGTATCCGTTCCTTGCGCCCTATGGCTTTGTTTATGGCGTTTACTGCCTGGCGCATGTCGTTCATCAGGAACGGGTCGTGCAAGTCCGACAGCTGCGGCCGGAAGAACTTCTTGGCTTCTGCAACGGTAGCTATGCAGCGTTCACGCAGAAGCCTCCCGAGAATGGGGTGAATACCCAATTCTCCAGCCAACGCCTCTGCCGCCGCCTTTTCCTCCAGGGCGGGAGGCGTATATTTCCATTTGTAGTTCATTATATATTGTCATTTTCTTTTTTCGTATGTTGGTTATTCAAGGCCGCACCGTGTGCTTACGGCACACCAATACTGAAAGGTTAACCTAAGCGGCCCGTTTGCTTTATTATAGTCTGTAAAGATAGGAATAAAATATGACAGAGAGGCTTTTTGAAATGTTATAAATGCTTGCCGCAAAAATAAAATCGCCATTACTTGTGACGCAACGCGCCGCGGCTGAAATGTTAGCCTTTTATCATTCAGATGTTTAAACGCGCCTCGTATGAAAAGCGGTTTGGTATAGGACAAAAAATATGTCTGACACTTTTTTTGTTATGCCAGACACATTTGTTGCTGCTCCTGCTTCACGCAGTGTAAAACGCTGCGCGCCGCCGTTTGCGTTGCTTATAAGGCTTCGAGCATTCGTTTAAGTACCACCGTTGCCGAAATCTCGCGGTTTGCGGCCTCGGGAATGACAATCGAGGTGGGAGCTTCTATAACGTCATCGGTAACTATCATGTTTCTGCGAACGGGCAGGCAGTGCATGAAATAAGCATTGTCGGTAACGGCCATGTGCTTGCTGTCGATAGTCCAGTTCATATCCTTCGATATGACCTTTCCGTAGTCCTCCGGACGTGTAACGCCGGGGCAACTCCAGTTCTTAGCATAAACGAAATCGGCACCTTCGAGCGCCTTCATCTGGTCGTATTCCACACGTGCGTTGCCCACGAACTTAGGGTCGAGCTCGTAGCCTTCGGGGTGAGTTATTACGAAATCCACGTCGGCCGCATTCATCCATTGCGCAAAGCTGTTGGGCACGGCCTGCGGCAATGCGCGGGGATGCGGCGCCCACGACATGACCACCTTGGGGCGCGGCTTTTTCTTGTACTCCTCTATCGTAATGAGGTCGGCAAAAGCCTGCAACGGGTGCACCGTAGCGCTTTCCATGGAGAACACCGGGCGGCCGCTGTGCTTTATGAACTGCTGCAATATGCTTTCGCTATAGTCGGCCTCGCGGCTTTCGAAGCGTGCAAACGTGCGCACGCCAATTATGTCGGCATAACTACCCATTACCGGTATGGCTTCGAGCAGGTGCTCGCTCTTGTCGCCGTCCATCACCACGCCACGCTCCGTCTCGAGTTTCCATGCGCCCTGGTTCACATCGAGCACAATAACGTTCATACCCAAGTTCTGTGCGGCTTTCTGCGTGCTCAGGCGTGTGCGCAGGCTGTTGTTGAAAAATATCAGCAGAGCCGTGCGGTGGCGGCCGAGTTTTTCAAAGCAGTAATGGTCGTTTTTCACCATTTTGGCTTCCTGGAGCGCGCTCTCGAGGTTGCCGAGGTCGGAAGGATAAAGAAATGTTTTCATTATGTAAATTGTTTCTTGGTAAAACACATTCACGCATTGCAATACACAGGGCAACGCACTGACAAAGTTAAACGTTTCGCGCAAAAGAAGCTCCATTATTGCAGAAAAACGTATCTTTGCACGTGTAAAACCGGATGAATGCTACACCTTAAAGCCGGAAGAAAATGCCGACACCCGCATTTCCATGCCATAAAAAAAGGAAGCAAATCCACTAAAAACAAAACAGCATGAAAAAGACAATCTTCCTCGTCATGTGCGTCGCAATGTTAGGATTGCCCTCGTGCGCGCAGAAAAAGAACGCTGCACCCGAAAAGAAAGAAACCGCCGCAGCACAACCCGCAGCCAATGCAGGCTACACGGTAAAGACACTGCCAACAGCCATTACGAGCAACATACTGCAGGCAATCGAGAAAGAATACGCAGGAAGCGTAACGCTCATTGACGTGTGGGCAACATGGTGCCCGCCCTGCCGCCGCGCCATGACGGTTATCGATTCCATAAAACCCGGATACATCGAAAAAGGCGTGAAGTTTGTGTACATCACAGGCGAAACGTCGCCCGAAAAGAACTGGAACGACATGATTCCAAACATTCACGGCGACCACTACCGCCTTACCAACGCACAGTGGGAAACACTCATGAGAGAACAGGGAATACCCGGCATACCCGTTTACAAGGTGATAAACAAAGACGGAAGCACGGCCTTCTCGAACTTCACAATGGGAGGATACCCCGGCAACGAGGTCATTAAACCCATACTCGACGAAGCACTGAAGAAATAACCAACAGCACAGAAACACACAATGCCCTGCCCCGAAAGGAGCGGGGCATTGTTTTTACCCGCGCACAACGAACCACAAATAACGTTAAACAATCATAAATCTTTCCGGCATTTCGGGCGTGAGCCGAAAAGCCTTTGCCGACGGGCATTTCGCGGGGCAAAAAATTAGTGCCTTGAATTTCGAAATATGTCCGACCTTTTTTAAAATATGTCCGACCTTTTTTTTCTTTGCTCCGAGAGGGGTCTGAATATGCCCTTTGCGGGGGCTGCGGGAAGCCGGAAAATTTTAACTTGTTTTTACATTCGCGAAAATTTGGCACGCCTGTGCCGGAAAAACGTGCGCACGCGCGCAACACGCATGTAACAATGTAATAATATGCCGCAAGTGCGAAATAATTCGTACCTTTGTGCGGTTTTTTCAACTCATTCTTAAAATATTGGGTCATGTTCAGCAAGGAAACATACATAACGCGCCGCGCCGAACTGAAAAAGTTAACGGAAAGCGGCCTGATACTGATCTTCGGCAACAACGACAGCCCCGCAAACTACCCAGCCAATACCTACAAGTTCCGCCAGGACAGCACGTTCCTCTACTTCTTCGGCTGGCAGCGGGACGGCCTTGTGGGAGTAATCGACGTTGACAACGACCGCGAGTATTTCGTGGGCGATGAAATCGACATCGACGACATCGTATGGTACGGCTCCGTAACAAGCGTGGGCGAAATGGCCGCACGCGTAGGCGTTGCGCGCACCGCAAAAATGCGTGAGCTCCAGAACATAGTAGACGCGGCCAAATCCTCCGGACAGGAAATACACTTCCTGCCGCCCTACCGCTTCGACACCAAAATCCAGATAATGGACCTCCTCGGCCTGCACCCCGCAGTGCAAAAGGAAGCCGCCTCAAGGAAACTCATCGACGCCGTAGTAAAACTGCGCAGCACCAAAAGCGAAGAAGAAATAGCCGAGCTCGAACGCGCTGCCCGAATTGGCTACGAAATGCACACAGCAGCCATGCGCCTGTGCAGCCCCGAAACCACCGAACAATACATAGGCGGCGTGCTCGACGGCATAGCCTCCTCATACGGGTGCATGGTGTCGTTCCCGAGTATCGTAACCATGCACGGCGAAATACTCCACGGCTACCCCAGCCCGCGCAAGTTGGAAGCCGGACGACTGCTGCTCGTCGACGCAGGCGCGGAAACCAACAACAACTATTGCTCCGACAACACGCGCACCACACCGATAAGCGGCACATTCACCCAAAAGCAACGCGACATCTACACCATAGTAGAAGAGTGCCACGACCTGGCCCTGCAGCTCACCAAGCCCGAAGTAAAATACCGCGACGTGCACTTTGCCGTGTGCCGCCACATAACCGAGCGCCTCAAAGACCTCGGCCTAATGCGCGGCAACACCGACGACGCCGTAGCCGCCGGAGCACACGCCCTGTTCCTGCCACACGGCCTCGGACACATGATGGGAATGGACGTGCACGACATGGAAGGCCTCGGACAAGTGTACGTGGGCTTCGACAACGAGGTACGCCCCTCGGAACAGTTCGGCACCAACGCCCTGCGTTTCGGACGGCGGCTCAAGAAAGGCTTCGTGGTTACCGACGAACCGGGAATCTACTTCATACCCGACCTCATAGACCTGTGGCGCAAGGAACGCACAAACGCCGACTTCCTCAACTTCGACAAGATTGACGAATACCGCGACTTCGGAGGCATACGCATAGAGGACGACCTGCTAATCACCGACGACGGCTGCCGATTCATTGGCGAAAAACTCATACCATACCACGCCGACGACGTGGAAGAATTCATGCGCAACAGATAAAACAACCGGACAATCAAAAACAAACCAAACATAAACTGAAGAAAAATGAAAAAGAACCTATTTGCGGCCGCGCTGCTACTTTCAGTTTCCGTTAGCACCGCATTCGCCGCAACAAACGACAGTATCACCTTTACAGTTGTAAAAGAAAACCCAATCACTTCGATAAAAGACCAGAACCGTTCGGGCACATGCTGGTGCTACTCCTCGCTCGGATTCCTCGAGGCCGAACTCCTGCGCCTCGGAAAAGGCGAGTACGACCTGTGCGAGTCGTTCGTGGTGCACCACACCATGGTAGACCGCGCCAAAGCCTCGGTGCGCCTGCACGGCGACATATCATTCTCTGAAGGCGGCAGCTTCTACGACGTGATTTACTGCATGAAACACTACGGCCTCGCACCTCAGGAAGCCATGCCCGAGCCCGGAACGCTCCAGGGCGACAGCCTGTTCAATTTCGAGGAGCTAAGCGCCGTGGCCGGAGCCGTGGTTGAAAAACTCGCAAAGGGCAAGCAGAAAAAACTTACGCCGATATGGGCCAACAACGTGAGCCTTATCTACGACAACTACCTCGGCAAACTGCCCGAGAAGTTCGAATACAAGGGAAAAACCTACACTCCGATTGAATTCGCGCAATCGCTCGGCCTCAATCCCGACGACTACGTGTCGCTCACCTCGTTCACACACCATCCCTTCTACGAGAAGTTCGTGGTAGAGGTACAGGACAACTGGCGCTGGGCACAGAGCTACAACCTTCCGCTCAACGAATTCATGGAAGTAATGGACTATGCCGTGCGCAACGGATACACCTTTGCATGGGGTTCAGACGTGAGCGAAAAAGGCTTCAGCTCGAAAACATGCGTGGCAACCGTGCCGCTCAACGATAAGGAAAAGGACCTATCGCACAGCGACGCCGCACGCTGGATGGGAACCGACTGCAAGGCTGAAAGCTCCGTGACCGCAAAAGGCGAAAAAACCATAACCCAGGAAATGCGTCAGGCTGCTTACGACAACTGGGAAACCACCGACGACCACGGAATGGTAATCTACGGACTGGCCAAGGACAACGAAGGCAAGGAATACTTCATGGTAAAGAATTCATGGGGAGACTACGGCAAATACAAGGGCATGTTCTACGCCTCAAAACCCTTCGTTGCCTACAAAACCATAAACATTCTCATCCACAAGGACGCCCTGCCTAAGGACATAGCAAAAAAATTAGGCATTAAGTAAACAAACGAAGCACAATATTCACCCGAACGGGGCACGGCGCAAACCGCGGCCCGGACGGGTGAAAAAACTTCCCGCAGCAAAAAGAAATTATCTCTGAGATATTTTAAAATATGTCTGACATATTTCAAATTATGTCTGACATATTTTTTACCGCCTCCAACAGTACACCCCGCAATACAGACAAAAACCGCAAAGCCGGCCACGCCGGCCCGCGTAAAACAACAACCCCCGGGAAAACCACGAACATACCACCGCCGCCTAAGCTACGCCGCAAACAGGCAAGGCACAAGCTAAACGACATGGGAACAACCTACACTCCAACACAAGCCATTGCAAACCGGCGCAGGCACATCATGCTTGCCGTATTCTGCATTATCGCATTCTTTGCCAACAACACTGCCCTGCGCCCCGACATAATGGAGACACGCAACCTGCAAACGGCACGCGAGATGGTTGAAGGCGACCATTGGCTCGTGCCCATGATGAACGGCAACTACAGGCTCGAAAAGCCGCCCTTGCCCACGTGGATTGCAGCCGTTGCGGACGCCGTGTCGCCCGACAACCTCGCGGCGCAGCGCGCCATGAGCGGCCTGGCAGGGTGCATGATGGTGGTGTTCTTCTACCTGCTCGGAAAGAGAGTGACCAGGCGCGACGACTACGCGTTCATCGCCTCGCTAATGCTCATTACGTGCTACAACATAATACTAATGGCACGCACCGCCACGTGGGACATATACTGCCACGCATTCATGCTGGGCGGCATATACTACCTCACGCGCGGGCTGTACGAGGAGCGGCGTATATGGCGGCACATGCTGCTGGCCGGGACGTTCATGGGGCTCTCGTTCATGAGCAAAGGCCCGGTTTCGTTCTACGCCCTGTTGCTGCCGTGGATTATAGCCGTGGTATTGTTCCGCCGCCCGACGATGAGAGGGCGCATTGCCCCGCTCATGGCCATGATAGCGGTGTGCCTTGTGCTAAGCTCGTGGTGGTACATCTACATACTCATAACGCATAGCGAAGCGGCCAATTACGTAATAAACAAGGAATCCGACTCGTGGCGCAACCGCAGCGTAAGGCCGTGGTATTACTACTGGAGGTTCTTTACCGAAACAGGCGTGTGGACCCCGCTGATGTTCATCGCGCTTGCCATACCTTTCTGGCGCAGGAAACTCGCAGCCTCGAAGCACAACTACACGTTCGCAATGGCGTGGGTGCTGGCGGCATTGGTGCTGCTATCCCTCATGCCCGAAAAGAAAATGCGTTACCTGCTGCCCATGATGATTCCGTGCTGCTTTGCCATGGCTTACCTCATTATTTATTGGAACGACAAGCGGGGAAAGCCCACCGCCCGCAACGTGGTATTAGTCGTGGCCGCAGTGTTTGCCGCGGCAGAGCTTTTTGCCATGCCTTTCATAGCCCGCCAGTTCTACAATCCCAACTACAACAGCATTTCACAAACATACGGCGACCCGCGCCTCAAGGACGTGCCGTTTTATTACAACAAAGCCAACCCGCTGCGCATTGAAGTGGTCTACGCCTCGCACCGCATAATCCGCCCGCTCGAATTTTCGTCGCCGCACATAGCCGACACGCTGGCCGCGAAGCTGCCTTGCGCGCTCGTTACGCGCGAAACGGCGGACAAGGAACTGCCGGCAGAGGTATTCAACCGTTTCGACACCGTTTACATAGGGAAATTCAACGACAGCAACCGTTCGCGCTTTGCCAACTACGGCAAGGACGCGAGCTTCATCTACAATGTCACCCTGCTAAAGCCAAAGAAAAATGACAGACAACAAGACAGGTAATTACGAAATGACCGTAATCGTACCGGTATACAACGAAGAGGAAAACATGAAGAACCTCGAGGAGCGCCTCGGCGCATTCCTCGGCAAGGCAGCCGTGCCCTCGTGCATTCTGTTCGTAAACGACGGCTCGAAAGACTCGAGCCTTGAACACATACGCGACATTTGCAGCCGCAACAAGCATTTCTACTACATCAGTTCAGATACCAACCGCGGACTGAGTACGGCAATGAAGGCCGGGATAGACACGGCGCAGAGCCGCCTTGTGGGTTACATAGACAGCGACCTGCAAACCGACCCCGACGACTTCAACATCCTACTGCCATATACCGGCGAATACCAGCTCGTAACCGGAATACGCGCCAACCGCAAGGACACCGTGGGCAAGAGGTTGCAATCGAAGATAGCCAACGGTTTCCGCCGCAAGATGACAGGCGACAAGGCCACCGACACCGGCTGCCCGCTCAAGATAATGCACGCCGACGTGGCCAAACGCATTCCTTTCTTCGACGGTATGCACCGCTTCCTGGCCGCGCTCATAGCGCTCGAGGGCGGGAAAATGAAGGAAATGCCCGTGCGCCACTACCCGCGCCAGAACGGTGTGTCGAAATACCACCTGGCCAACCGGCTGGTAAAACCGTTCCTCGACTGTTTTGCATACCGCTGGATGAAAAGCCGATACATACGCTACACCATCGACAGCAACAACGTCAACGTATGACACACGCCGCGCAATGGCCATGCGCCGGCACACCGCCGGCAAAATGCCGCAGAAAGTAAACAAGCAAACACCTACAATACAGTCCCCTTAAATGAGCTCCGCCTTAATATTCGCCATAGGTTTCGTTGCGCAAGGCTTTTTCTCGGCCCGCATGCTGCTGCAATGGATACTCTCAGAGAAACGCCACGAGATAGTGTCGCCCGTGATATTCTGGGCATGCAGCCTTGTGGGCAGCGTGCTGCTGTTCTTCTACGGCTGCCTGCGCAATGACTTCTCTATCGTGCTCGGCCAGCTTATATCCTACTACATATACATCTGGAATCTCGACATAAAAGGCGTGTGGCCAAGGATTCCGCTTGCCGTCCGCGTGGTGTTGTTCGCCCTGCCCATAGCCGCGGTGTCTTACCTCTTGGGAGACGCGGAACACTACGTCGAGAGCTTCTTCCGCAACGACAAGATACCCGTGTGGCTCATCGTGTACGGCTCGGCGGGGCAGGTAATATTCACCCTTCGCTTCATCTACCAGTGGTATTACTCCTATCGCCGCCACATGTCGATTCTGCCCATAGGCTTCTGGGTAATAAGCCTCGTAGGTTCGGGCATAATAGTGAGCTACGCCATATTCCGCCTCGACCCCGTGCTGATACTCGGGCAGTCGGTGGGATTCATCACCTACACCCGCAACATAATGATAGGCACCAAGGAGAACAAGAAAAAAAGAGCCCCCGAAAATGAAAACCCGAAAGTGTAAAATAAACAGGGGTTCGGAGCAAAATAAAAATTAATGGCTCGGATTTTAAAATTAGTGGCTCGGATTTTGAAATCCGAGCCACTAATTTTTTACCCCCTCCAAACCCGCATGGAAACTAAGGTTTCGCCCTCGGACAAATACAGACACGTCCTTAACCCAAATTTGCCTCCAACCAGTCTAACTTATCCTAAATGTCTAATTTATTCTAAAAACGATCGGCAACGTATATCTCGTCCGTACTTTTTTCCTGTCCGACTGTCCGGGTATCCAGCGAGGCATATTGTTAATAAGTCGTAGCGCCTCCTTGTCGCAAGACGGTTCTATTCCACGAACTATCTGAGTTTCCGAAATGGAACCATCGCTATTCACTACGAAAGCCACAAAAACTTTCCCTTGGATTCTTTTTTTCCGTGCTTCTTCCGGATATTTCAAATTTGTTGATACATATTCGTTTAGTTTGGTCTCCCCGCCGGGAAATTGCGGCATTTGCTCCACAACGTCAAAAATTATGCCTTCGTCCGGGGCTTCATCCGTCCCTGTGGGCACAATTTCTTTAAAAGGTATGCCGTCGTATGTATTTAGTTCTGTTCCAAAGCCTCTTTCTTCTTTTATCTTTTCTACAATAGCTACTATATCGGCTGCAAATACTTCGGGAAGCATACCACCTTCAAAATGCGAGTAATTATCTCCACCTTGCTTGAAATAATTTTTTTCCTGGCAGATTAGTTTACCCACTACGGTAGAATCCTTGCCGGGTTCATGTGCGGCAATATATTCTCGCGGGTCAATGTCTTTGAATTCGTACCTCGTAATTTCTCCTGTCGATTCATTTTTTGTTTGCTTGTCAATTAATAGTCCGTGCACATATTTTTCAGTGTCTACATAAAGGTTTCCGCCTGATTGGTATTTCTTCGTCCAAGTACCATCGGGGAAACCGTCTTCATCAAATTGGCCGGATATGTTCCATTCTTTATTGTTTTTCTTAACCGGGCCTGTTATTCTGTTGTTTTTCATCTGAAAAAGTTCGCCCCCATTATTCAACGTTCCTTCCATGCGCCCGTTCATATAATTGATTGTTACCGAAAAATCCGAGAAAACGGCATCTTTGCCTGCTATTTTGCTTTTATACGTCCATTTGCCTTCTTTTATGCCGTTATTGTAATTTCCCGAAGCGAATTTTGTTTCGGTATACGGGATGATTTTATCCAATATTGCTTCCACCCCATTATTCTTTTTGTTATACGTGAACTTTCCGTGCTTTATGCGTTCCCCATTCTCATCTTCAAAATAAGTATAAGTTGCCTGCCCACCCTCGTATAGTCCGCTGTATGTTTTGAGAGTCTGCCCCACACTTGCTTGTGCCGCAAGCATAATCATAACGGTCGAGATAATAATATGTTTCATTGTATTCCTTTTGACACAAAAATACGATAACGATTAAATATGTACCAAAATTTTCATCAGAATTTCGGGCACATGCCGTGTTCGGCAAAGCCAAACTTGAAAACATTCGTTTTCATTTGTCCCAGCACTCACCTTTCACTATATTTGCAACAGACACAGACAACACATGCCCACACATTTTAAAATCGGCATATTATGAAGACAAAAACCACATTCATTGCAATATGTGCGGCAGCGGCACTGATGAGCGGCTGCACCGACCGCCAGATGGTGGGTACCATGGCAGGCAGCACAATGGGCGGCATATTCGGCTCGAGCATAGGCGGCCTGATGGGCGGCCCGCGCGGGAGCGACGCGGGAACGGCAATAGGCATGCTTGCCGGAGGAGTAATCGGGAACGCAGTGGCAAGCGCGTCGGAAAGCCGGACATACGATGAGTACGAAGCCCCGCGCCGCAAATCGAAGCACGGGCGTCACGGCAGGCCGCGCAGGTATTCCGAACCGCCACGCACCACTCACGCGCCGGCAAGGATTGAAGGGTTAAGCGTTGAAAACATCCGTTTTATCGATGATAACCGCAACCAGCGGCTCGACGCCGGCGAGAAAGCCAAGATTCTGTTCGAAATACACAACCGCGGGAATGCCACACTTTACAACATAGCCCCGGTGATTAAGTGCTACAACGTCAAACGCATAGCCATATCGCCCACGGCGATAATAAGCAACCTGCGCCCGGGCAAGGGCGTGAGCTATACGGCGGCAATTGCCGTGTCGCCGCGAGTGAAAGACGGGTATGCCATTTTCACGCTTTCATTCCAGGACGGCAACAGCATAATCGAATACAAGACATTCCAGATACCCACACAGGGCAGGTAACAAAATATCCCTACGGCAGGGGAACGAAACGGCGCGTCGGGAAATCGCCCCCGGCGCGCCGCATTTTTTCATCACTCAAAGCAAACGGCCTGTTTGCAATCCGAATTTGTCTGCATGACAAGCGCCGGTTTTCATACCCCTTTAGACGGCCCTGAAAATATGTCTGAGATAATTTAAAATATGTCCGACCTATTTTAAAATAGGTCGGACATATTTTTTTCTTTCTCCCAAGGGGGTGCAAAAGCCGCTCCGGTCGGGATTTCAAAAGTTTTCCGTTTTTTGTCTGTTTCGGACCACGGTTTGCGAACTCCGTTTCCGCATTCCTTTACGGCCGCATTACTTGCCCATAAATGCGTCGAACTTCTTCATTACCGCCGAAACCGGCATACACGCAGCCACGAAATACCACGCCACAGGCACGAAGCAGAACATATACCTCTTTGCCGAATAAGCAAGTACGTTATTAATGCTGTCCCACTTGTAATCAACCTGGTAAAGCACTACGCCATAGAAAAACAAAGCCAGCACAAAGGTAACGAGTTTGGCTATATCCGCCCGGCGGCGCACCATGAAGTAAACATCAGCCAGCACGGCAAGCAGCAAAGCAGCAAAAGTCCATCCGTAATACTGCGTATTGGTGAGCAAGTCCATTATACCTTTATATATGGTCGAAGCCTTCTCGCCGTCGAAGAACGGATGGGTAATTACGAAGCTCTCGGTAGTCATGCCGAAGCACGCCATATATATCTGCCACAATACGACAGGTATAATGGTGCACACCATGGGTATCAGCGCGCGGAACTTCCTTTCACGCACGCAGGCAAAGAGCACCAGCAGGCCTGCCGCCCCGATGAACACGATTCCCTCGGCGCGGCTCCACACGTTGCACGCCAGCAAAAGGGCGCCGAGGCCGAGATACTTTGCGTCGCGGTTGGCAAACCACGTAAGCACATATATTATTCCCAACGAAGCATAAACAGCCTGTATGGTGTTCGTGCCCGAAAGCGAAGAGAACGATGTCATTTCAGGCGTAAGCAGCACAAGCAGCGTTGCAGCCATTGCGGCCGTGCGGCTCGTTGTGCGCGAAACGATAGCGTAAAACGCCACGAGGAACGACAGGTACATCAACGCGGGTATAATCTTCGAAGTTTCAGCCCCCAGGGCGTACACGTATGCGTAAGCCAGCTGCAACAGGGGGAAATAAGCTATCGGGCTGCCGGGCCCGTGCATTCCGGGCATGTAATCGCCTGCAAAAATGCTCATAGCCCCGTATGTGTGCTCCTGTGCAGCCACAAAGCCCATCGTGTCGAACGCGGCAAGGCTGTCGCGGTCGTAAACGGGGAAGTACATGCACTTTGTAAAGTTGGCATACTCCATCCACACGGCAAAGGCCAGCAGCAGAAGCCAAACAAAGTTGAACGCATTCAAGTCTATCGGGCGTCTGAACGCCTCGAGCACCTTTTGCCGCCTGACGGCAAGAGCAGACACCAATGCCGCTGCCAGCATAAAGTCGGCCGTAATCAAGGCAGCCGGCGTGAGCGGTATCCTTACCAAATCCATCAGCGCCATAACAAACGTAACCACTCCCACGCCCACGGGGAATGCCAGGCCCACGCGCTCAAGGCGCGTTGTAGCCGTGGATATGTTGAATACCGTAAGGTATCCTACGGCAAAAAGCATTACGATTCCTAATATATACATGGTTTAACGCGGTTTTTGAGTGTTCAGTTTCGTTGAGTCCATTGGCAGGACGCTTATCTCAGCCCCCGGGCCTACGCTGTAAGGCAACAGTTCCAGGCCGTGCCCGTTAACCACCGCCACATGGCTTATCTTCTTTCCCCATGGGGTCTTTTCCCTTTCGGCTTCTATCACCACGCGGCGCGGGTAAAGAAAGCGCACCGCCGAGAGCTTGTCGCACAGGTTTCCGGAGAACGTTATCTGGCTCTGCGGCAGCTTGTCGGTAAAATCCTTGCGCGAAGGATAATATATAACGGCGTCTTCGGGTGTCATGCGGCGAATCATCTCGATAAAGGCGTAATCGTAGCCCAATTTCATTTCGAGCTTCTGGTCGTTGTTCAGGTTGTCGTATTGTTTGATTACCTTGAGGTTTCCTTTGGCGTATCCTTCAATCAGCCACTCGTATCCCGCGTTTGACTTCACGAAACCGGGAAGCAGCATGTACGCCAAAGCCGCAATCAAAAGGTTCTTTATCCACCACGAAAAGCCGTAGCGCGATGAAGTTTGCGATTTTGTTTTTTCCATCATGTATGTTTTTGGGATTACAAACCTGTCAGTCGGTAAAACGGTACTTAATGAGTGTCCATACTGCCTTCACGCCGTCGGTCCAACGGAGCTTCTTACCCTCTTCGAGCGTCCGGGGCATGTAGTGTATGGGTTCCTCGTGTATTTTAATGCCGAGCTTTGCCACCTTGGCCGTCACTTCGGGGCAGAACTCGAAACGTTCGCAACGCAGCCGTATTCTTTCCATCACTTCCGCGCGGAACAGTTTGTAACACGTGGGCTCGTCGGTTATATTCTGGTTGTACAGCAAGTTTGCCACGAACGACACCAGCCTGCCGCCCCAATAGAAACGGCGGTAGAGCACTTCGTTGCGCTTGTCGAGGAAACGCGAACCGTAAACCACCTCGTACCCGTCATCAACGAGCACCTTCAGCAACACGGCTATGTCGTTAGGCTCAAGCTCCAGGTCACCGTCCTGTATAATAATGTAATCGCCCGTAACATATTCCAGAGCCGTGCGGATAGCCCGCCCCTTGCCACGGTTGCGTTCGTGGCGGAGCAGCCTTACCGGCTCGCCGGGGGGCAGTTCCACATACTTGCGGACAACATCGTAGGTATTGTCCGACGAACCGTCGTCAACAACCATTACTTCCCTGCGTATGTCGTAAGGAAGACGCACGGCAAGCACCTTGTCAAGCAACGCGCCGATATTCCCGCCCTCATTATAGGCAGGAACAATAATGGAAAGCTTTTTGTCGCCAAGACTTTTTACTCCATTCATGTGAGCGGCAAATATTTTTTATCCGAATGAGCAACAAAAATACGTTTTTTTTACAATATATAACGAAAAAACTTATACATTTGCACATATTGCATGTTCCTATGCCTTTAAAGCATACAGACGCGCATACAAGAATACAATAAATCAAAACAATACATACGGGAGAAGAATACTATAAAGACACATTCCTGCAAAACGGCGCACTGAACCGTTGCAATGCGGCTTTCCCATATAATACACGTATGGACCGTGGTTTTGCGGACATAATGTCGGCAGCTGCGGCAAGGCGCGTAAGCCGCGCTGCGCGGGAGGTTCGGAAATTCGGAAATCTTTCGGGAGCAGAAAAAAATTATGTCGGACATATTTTGAAATAGGTCAGACATATTTTAAAATATCTCAGACATATTTTTTCGGAGTCAAAACAAGAGAAACAAAAAGACAGACAAAAACAGAAACAAAACGGGATTTCCCGCAATCAGCCGCTTAGACATACGGCAACCACACCATATTAAACAGATAAAACAAAAACATCTACATACAATGAAATCAATTTTCAAAATCCTGCGAAATTCGGCGTTTGCCCTGATGGGCATTGCCATGATTTCGACAACTTCATGCAAAGACGACATCGACACGTCGAACATGTACACTTTCACCGGCCACATGATTACCGACTACCTTGCAGAAAGCGACAGTTTCCAGCTCTATTCCTACTGCCTGAGGCAGGTGTACCTGAGCGACAGGTCAAAGTCAACCTTTGCCGACCTGCTTTCCGCACGCGGCAACTACACGGTGTTCGCTCCTACAGACGAAGCCATGCACCATTTCCTCGACTCTATCTACAACCAGACTGACTTTCCCATAGAGAACTGCGAGGATTCCATCATGGAAAAAATCGTGCGCAACTGCATTATCGAAAACGGCGACAACGAGGCCTACCGCATTGAAGACCTCAACGAAGGCGCGCTACCGAAAACGAATGCCGACGACCGTTACCTTACGCTCAACTTCGACACTCTTGGCGGCAGGGCAATAGCCGTGATAAACAACGACGCAAGGGTAATATCGAGCAACCTCGAAATGGAGAACGGATACGTACATGCTTGTGACCGCGTGGTAATGCTGTCGAACGCCTACGTGTCGTCACTGTTGGAAGAAGCAGGCAACATGCGCATATTTTCAATGCTCCTTAATTCCACCGGCTGGGCCGACAGCCTCGAAAACTACCGCGACGACGCCTACGAACAGCTCGACAAGCCCGAGACGTACCCCAACGACTTCGGCTGGGGCGACAGCCGCTACCCGCAACACCGTTACTACGGCTACACCGTGCTGGCCGAAACCGACAGCGTATTCCACGAAAAGTGGGGAATCGACATGCCTGTAGTCGAAGCCGGTGTCATAACCAACGAAGCTACCATACGCGAGCAGTTAAGACAGAAATGCCGCGAAGCATACCCGCACGCAACGGCAAATGACCTTACCGACCACAACAACGCCGAAAACCAGTTCGTGGCTTACCACCTGCTCAAAATACGCGTGCCCTACAACTGGCTCGTTGTTCACCGCACGGAGTACGGATTCTCGTACAACAACCCCACGAGGCTCTCCATCTGCTGCGACAACTACTGGGAGACCATGACCACAATACACCGCCGCCTTATCAAGATGACCGACGGACCGACCACCGACGGAATCAAGATAAACCGCTGCAACAAGTACGACCCCGACACGTATGACGAAACCGAAGTGACAATACCGGGAATAGGCATACGTTCCAACAACGGCGACTACGACAACAACGCGCTCAACGGATTCTACTACCCCATTGACGACATACTCGTGTACAGCGACGACGTGCCGGGCAAGGTGCTCAACCAACGTATTCGCATGGACCTTTCCACATACCTGCCCGAACTTATAAACAACAACATATTCATAGCCGACTACAACCCGTACCTCATACCAAACGGCTACCTTGAATATGTTAAGATGAACTCCGAGGAAACGCAATACAACTACCTCACGGGCTACAACCAGAACTACAACGACATGTACTGCGACGAGCACAACATTACAGGGCAATACGACTTCACGCTCCGCCTGCCGCCGGTACCTTTCGAAGGAACATGGGAGGTGCGGCTCGTATATTCCTATTCGGCAAACCGCGGAATGGCACAGCTCTACTTCGGCACCAATCCCGACAACCTGCAGGCTTACGGCCTGCCTATCGACGAGCGCGTGGAGGTTACGAACCCGAACATCGGCTGGGCGCTCTACGAAAACGAAGACCCGGAGCTCAACCGCCAGCGCGACAAAGACATGCGCAACAAGGGTTACATGATGGGCTGCAAGCACGAAGGACCGTCAACCGGCGGTATTGTGACGACCACGCTGTACAACGTGACATCGGAGCACCGCCTGCGCAAGATATTCTACACCGGAACCCTCGACCCGGATGAGACATATTACATCCGCTTCAAGAGTATCCTGTCGAACACGTCTACAATGTTCGTGCTCGATTACGTGGAATTCGCACCCAAAACGGTTTACAACGGCGACATACCAGAGGACGCATGGTAAACACGCAGTAAACAAACCGCGGCCATGCCACGGAAACATACCTCCCGGACATTCTTCAGAATGCCCGGGAGTTTTTTAAATATCCCCCACACGCAAAAACATGCCACACTGCGGCAATCTGTTTTTGTCCTCATTTAACATATCGCGGAAAGCCCTGTTTTCATGCGGGTTTGGAGGGGGTCAAAAAAAGGTCGGACATATTTTAAAATACAAGGCACATATTTTAAAATATGTGCCTTGTATTTTTCCTTTTCTCAGAGAGGGGAAAAAACACTTTCCTCGATTTAACATTTCGCCGCACTCCGGATTTGCCGCTATTCGCCGCCGTCGCCCTTCACGCAAAGCGAAAGCACGCGCCACAGTTTGTCGTCGGGCAACGGGGCGGTTATGTCTATCATAATGTGCGAAACAGGGTGCTCGAACCTAACCCTGCGGGCCAGCAGGCTTATGCTGCCGTCGGGATTGCTGCGCGGCGCGCCGTACTTCAGGTCGCCCTTTATGGGGCAGCCCATTGCGGCGAGTTGGCAACGAATCTGGTGGTGCCTGCCGGTTACGAGGTTTACTTCCAGAAGGTTGTACCTGTCGGAACTGGCTATGAGGCGGTAATCGAGCACTGCGAGCTTGGCGTCCTTGGCGCCTTCGCGCGCAACGTAAGTCTTGTTGTTCTTCGGATTCCTCACCAGGTACTGCTCCAAATGCCCCTCGTCCTCCTGCGGGCGGTTGGCCGTTATGGCCCAATAGGTCTTGCGTATCATCCCGCCGCGGCGCAGCATGTCGTTAAGGCGCGAAAGGGCCTTGCTCGTGCGCGCAAAGAGCACGAGCCCCTGCGCGGGGCGGTCGAGGCGGTGCACCGTGCCGAGGAACACCTCGCCGGGCTTGGCGTAGCGCTCCTTGATATACGCCTTCACATCGTCGGCAAGCGTGCGGTCGCCCGTGCGGTCGCCCTGCACTATCTCGCCGGCCTGCTTGTTGACTATTATTATATGGTTGTCTTCGTAAACTACTTGCATAAGGCACGCTTTTTCCATTCTTTGGCAAAAAGAAGCCGCAGGGCGCGACGCGCCTTGCGGCTCCGGCATATTATGCTGTTTTTTCCTTCAGGTTTGTACGGCAAGTTACATGTTCATGCCGCCGTCCACCTGTATCACCTGTCCGCTTATGTAGCTCGACATGTCGGAAGCCAGGAACACGGCCGTGCTTGCGATGTCGTCTACCGTACCGCCGCGGCGCAGGGGAATCTTGTTTACCCATTCCTTGCGCACGTCGTCGGGCAGGGCTGCCGTCATGGCCGTTTCGATGAATCCCGGGGCGATGGCGTTTGCACGAACGCCGCGCGAACCCATTTCCTGCGCAATCGACTTGGCCAGGGCTATGAGGCCGGCCTTGGAAGCCGCGTAGTTGCACTGCCCGGCGTTGCCGTGCACGCCTACAACGCTCGCCATGTTGATAATGCTGCCGCTGCGCTGGCGCATCATTATCGGGGTGCAGGCGTGTATGAAGTTGAATGCCGACTTGAGGTTCACCGCAATTACTGCGTCCCACTGTGCTTCGGTCATTCTCATCATGAGGCCGTCTTTGGTTATTCCGGCATTGTTGACAAGTATGTCTATCGAACCGAATTCTTCCTTTATCTTGTTTACCACTTCGGCCGTCTGTGCAAAGTCGGCCGCATTTGATGCGTAGCCTACGCACTTAACGCCCTTGGCTGCGATTTCCTGCTCTGTTGCCTTGCCGTTCTCGTCGATTACGAGGTCGGTAAAAGCAATGTTAGCGCCTTCTTCGGCAAAGCGAACGGCTATGGCCTTGCCAATGCCGCGTGCGGCTCCGGTTATGAGAGCCGTCTTTCCTGATAATAATCCCATTTTACTTTTGGTTTGTTATATTGTTCGTTTCATTTTTGTATGTATCAGAACATCGGGCTCATGCCGAGCGCACGTCTTACAAGGCCGGCCACTATGGGGCGGCTGCGGTCGAGTTTCATGCCTTTGCCCAGGCGGCCGTAGATGTACGGCACCTCGAGCCCCTTGAGCGAATAGTGCATTATGTCGCTCATGAGCTGGATGTCGTCAATGCGGAACTTGCCCTTGTCGCACCCTTCCTTGAGCACCTTGTAGAAGAGTTCCTGCTCGTCGGCGTCGAAACGTTTGCGCACCTTTTCCACCAGCCAGATGTTGCGGAAAAACTCGGCGCGCAGGTTGCCGTTGCGTATAACCACCTCCTTAATCATGTTGAGGTGCGAATAAATCAGCAGCACCACCTTCTGCTCCGGGTCCATGTCCATCGAGGCTATTTCCTCCAGCTTGTCGCTCAACAACTCGAGTTCCGACTCTATTACAGCGTCGTAAATCTCCTCCTTGTTCTTGAAATACGTGTACAGCGTGCGCCTGCCTTTCTGCGAAGCCACTGCTATCATGTTCATCGTTGTAGCCTCCAGCCCGTTCTGTGCGAAAAGCTGGCGCGCGACGTCTACTAACTTCTGGCGGGTTTTGGTAACAGACATTTCGTTTCGTTTAATGGTGGACGGCAAGCCCTGCGGTTTGCACTTGCTTGCTGTTGTGTGCAAATTTAGGGGATTTTTGGTGAACCGCAAGCATAAAACGCCTAAAAATAGCTGTTTTGCCGGCGAGTGGTGCGTTGCGCCGCCGCACTGCGCCTTTACAGACATTTTCGGACGGAAAAAAGTGAAACATAAACAGGACGTTAAAAAAACGCCCCGGGAGCAAATAAAAAATATGTCCGACCTATTTCAAAATATGTCTGACATATTTCAAAATACAAGGCACCTATTTTCGCCCCTCTCCAAACCCGCATGAAATCGGGCTTTCCGCCACGCCGCGAAAACAGACAAAAAAAGCTGCATTTCTGACATCATACCCGGTGTAAAACAGAGAAGCCGAAAAAACGCGCTTCCCGTTTCCCTCAGCCCCCGTATTTTTGTATATTCGCGTGTAGCATAACAACCTAAAAAGCAAGCCATGAAAAACAAAGCCATTTCATTACTCGTTACCCTGTCGGCTGCCCTGATTGCAGCCTTGTGCCCTGCCGCCGCAGCCATGGCGGGCGGGAACGGAAGCACTGCGCAACCGTCGAAAACCAAATTCGAGATAAAACGCGGCGTGAACATAGCCCACTGGGTGTCGCAAACCGGAGCGCGCGGCGAGGAACGCGCAAGGATATTCACCGAACGCGACGTTGAACAGCTCGCCGCCTGGGGATTCGACCACATAAGGATTCCCGTGGGCGAAGAACAGCTCTTCAGCCCCGACGGGACAATGGATAACGAGACGATGACGCTCATTGAAACGGCCATAGGCTGGTGCAAGAAGCACAACATGCGCGCCATATTCGACCTGCACAACCTGCGCTCGCACCACTTCAACGAAAAGAACAACACGCTGTGGACTTCGCCCGAAGCACAGCAACGCCTCTGCGACATGTGGGAAAAGATAGCCCGTCGCCTCGACAAATTCCCCGTCACGCTCCTGGCCTACGAGCTTCTCAACGAGCCTGTGGCCGACAAAAACGAAGAATGGAACAAGGTGCTCGCAAAACTGCTGCCCGTGGTGAGGGGCATAAACAAGAAGCGAGTGATACTCGTGCCTTCGAACAAATGGGACAGCGTTGACAACATTCCCGACGTGGCCGTGCCCGACGACGACAAGAACATTATACTCACGTTCCACTTTTACGAACCGTTCATCCTCACCCACTACCGGGCAAGCTGGACCGACCAGAAAGACATTGTGCTGGAACACGGCGTGAAATACCCCGGCCGGCCCGTCGACCCCGAAGACGTCGCGAAGTTAGACGAGCGCCAGCAAAAGATAGTAGGCTGGTGGGCCACACAGAACTTCGACACCGGATGGCTGCGCGCACGCTGGAAACGCGCCGTGGACTTTGCACGCGAAAAAGGGCTCACACTCTACCTCGGAGAGTTCGGCTGCCTGTACACCGCGAGCCAGGAAGCGCGCGTGGCATGGACAAACGACATAACCACCGTGTGCAACGAATACGGAATACCGAGGGCTTACTGGGAATACAAATCGGGCTTCGGATTTGCCGACTGGAACACCGGCAAGCTCACCAACCCCGAACTGCTGAAAGCCATAACGCAATAACGCAGGCCTTTACGCCACAACAGCCCGCAGGGGAGGCATTACTTCCGGAAGCGGCACCGTTTTTCAGCAAAGCCTTGGCTTGCCGGCTGTGCGGGACACCTCTCCCCCCTCGCGCACGGGGTACGCCTGTACGCGCTTCCGGCCCGTATTTGTCTGCATTTTTCCGTTCTGGTTTCAAACAGTTTTCATCCCCTCCGGGGCAAAACGGAAATATGTCGGACGTAATTCAAAACATGTCTGACATATTTCAAATTATGTCAGACATGTTTTTGCTCCCCCGGAAACCCCGGCCTTTGCTTGGGGAAACAGTTTTCCGGATTCCGTGCCTGCGTTTGCCTGGATTGCCGTGCCGGTTTTTTCCGCACTATAACGGACAATTTCCCGGCATTACCATGCCTGCAAGACATAAATCCCGACCCGCCCGGAGGCGCGTCGGGATTTAAATGATGTATGTGGGGCTCAGGAAACTTTACGGCAGTTTCCGCGAGGGCGAATCCACGTTCCGTAAACCGCCATCCCGCCGTCAGAACGCCACTTTCTGCGATTGCCTGCCGGTGCGGACGATGTAAATGCCCCTGGGCAGGCTCAGACTCCCGGCGTTGCCGCTGTAGATTAGCGTGCCGGCGGCGTCGTAAACCTTTATCGCCACGCCTGCGGGGTTACGGAGCTCTCCGTTCACGACTGTAATCCCGGCGCCTACGGTGGGCTGGTTGATTGAAACGGACATGTCGATGTTGAACTCGTTCCAAACGGCCGCGTTGCGGTAGGCTTCGATTGCTTCGGCCGGAACGCGCAGCTTTATGTCGCGCGACACTTCGTAGAACACGTCATCGCCGAGTACGGGCGGCTCAACCGCGTCGCAACTTATCGAAGCCAGCCCGGTGCACATGCCGAACGCGCCGGAATGTATGCTGTCCGTATTGGCCGGAATGGCTATCGAGGCCAGCGCCGTGCAAGACTCGAAAGCGCTTTCGCCGATTTTCTCGATTGTCGGGGGAAGGACCACTTCTTCCAAGCTCTCACAGCCTTCGAACGCCTCATCGCTGATTGCCTTTACTCCCTCGGGGATTTCGATTTTCTTCAACCCCGACTGGCGGAAGGCCCTTTCGCCTATCGATTCAAGGGTTGAGGGAAGCTGTATCTCGGTAAGGCTGTAGCATTCGCGGAATGCCCGGTCGCCTATGGAGGTAAGGCCCTCGGGCAGGTTGATTGTGGTCAGCAAATCGCAGGAATAGAATGCGCGGTAGGGAATCTCTTTGAGCGTTGAGGGCAGAACGATTTCCTTTATTTTGTTGCAATCGTAGAACAGGTTCTCGCCAAGCTGCGTCATGCCTTCGGGGAAAACGATTTTCTCCAAGGCTGTGTATGCAAACGCATAGTCGCCCACCTCGTTAAGGGTTGAGGGGAGTTGTACCTCGACAAGGCTGGGGCATTCGCGGAATGCCCTTTCGCCTATGGAGGTGAGGCCCTCGGGCAAGGCGATTTTCTCCAAGGATGTACTTGCAAACGCATAGTCGCCCACCTCTTTAAGGGTTGAGGGGAGTTGTACCTCGGCAAGGCTGTGGCACCCGTCGAATGCCCCTTCGCTTATGGAGGTGAGGCCCTCGGGCAAGGCGATTTTCTCCAAGGATGTACCTGCAAACGCATAGTCGCCCATCTCGTTAAGGGTTGAGGGGAGTTGTACCTCGGCAAGGCTGTAGCATTCGTCGAATGCCCCTTCGCCTATGGAGGTGAGGCCCTCGGGCAGGTTGATTGTGGTCAGCAAATCGCAGGAATAGAATGCATCATGGGAAATCTTTTTGAGCGTTGAGGGTAAGTTCACTTCCTTAAGGTTGGCGCAGTATGTAAATGCGAAGGAATCTATTTTCGCCACGCCCTCGGGAATGGTGATTTTCTCCAATGCTGAAGCGGCAAACATGGACTTCGGAATCTCTGTAAGACCTGCGGGGAAGGTTACCTGCCTTATCTGCGAGTTGCTGAACACACCTGCGCCTATTTTCTCAACCGCGTCGGGAATACTTATCTCTGTGAGGCTGCTGTTGGAGAAAGCCTCATCGCCGATTGTTTTCAGGGTTGCCGGCAACGTCACGCCCGACAAGGCCTGGCTGTCGTAGAATGCCTGGTCGCCTATGTATTCGAGGCCTGTGCCGAGCTCCAATGTCGTCATTGTAGGTATCCCGTAGAAAGCTTTCTTGCCTATTGACTTTACGGTGTTGGGCAAGACAACGCTCTCTATCCCTTCGTAGTCTGAAAAAGCCTCATTGCCGATTTGCGTTACTGTATAAACGTCGCCGCCGTCTTCGTAGGTGTCGGGAATTTCCAAGGAGGTGAGGTATTTATTGGTATAACCCGTAATTGCCAGTTCCTTGTTGCCCTCGTCGGTGATTTGGTAGACATAGTTGTTGTCCAGGAAAGAAAAATCCAGGGTTTTATAGTTACTGCGTGTGTTCCATCCCTCGGCGTTTTTGAAAGCCTCGAGGGCTTGCGTATGCACGGTGATATCCATCCCGTAGAATACATCTTCAACACTCACAGGGATTGCAGGCGGTGTCTTGCCCAGGAAATAAAATTCCGTGTCGTAGTGATAAATGCGTTCAAACGCGTGTGCGCCTATGCTTTTCACTCCTGCCGGAATAATGATATTGTCACCCACATAACAATGATAAAACGCACTGTCGGCTATTGTTTCAAGCGCATCGGGCAGGCCGTTCAAAGCCAGTTCTTCAGATTCGGCGAAAGCGCCCCGACCTATTGTTGTAACACCGTCGTGGAGCGATATGGTTTCCAGGTCTGCGCAATGGCTGAAAGTATAAGGCTCTATTACGGTTACGCCCGCCGGAACGTCAATCCGTCTTATACTATAGATACCGTAAAACGCATATCCGCCTATACTCTCAAGGGATTCGGGAAGGTTTATTTTATAAATATTATCTATTTTAGAGAACGCATATTCGCCAATCCGCTTTACTCCGTCGGGCACAGTGTATTCTATTTGGGTTTTACCGTAGGGATAAGCCACAAGCTCCGCCTTGTCTTTTGTAAAGAGAACCCCGTCGACGGAGCAATAGTCCTTGTTTGCCTCGTCGACAATGAACGCCTCCGACCTGTAGCGTATGAACGCTCCTTTGCCTATGCTCTCAACGCTTGCCGGTATATAAAACGCATTAGAGGCGAGAGATAAGGACACGAATGCAAATTCCCCTATCAACTTCAATGAGGTGCCGAGTTCTAATTCGTTAATCACGCTACAGTTATAGAAAGCCGAGTCGCCTATAGCCTCTACGTCGCCGAATAGCACAGAAATCATACTGCTACATCCTGCGAAAGCCGCCTCGCCTACGCTTTTCACGTTATCGTCGGCGTAGAATGTCATGAGTATATCGCTTCCTCTGAAAGCGCCCGCACCTATCGAGACCACGGTATAGTCCGTGCCCCCGTAACTGATGGGGGAAATTACATTAACTGACGTTGGGTGAGTGCCGTCGTTGCCCGAAAGCTCCACGAGGTTGTTGGCGGCGTCGACAACGGTGTAGACCAGTCCGTCGAGCGTGAACGAATCTCCGCCGGCAGCCGCCGCAGGGGCGGAAGGCGGATTAGGGTTGCTTGCTGCTGCGTTTAAATTCGCACCCGTTACCGATAGCAACATCATTGCGGCAACGATTGCTGTTGTCGATTTCTTCATGGTGGTTGTATATTTTATGGTTGCTGTTCGCCATGGAGATGCAGGCCGCTTTTCATGGAAAACCCGCATGGAGCTTAAAAACAAGCCTGGTACACATACAAATGTAGGGCGTACAATTAACACAGCCAAGCAATTATTTGACAAAATTACAGTAAGCGTTAAAATTTTTCCTGCCCGGCAGCTGCGCGCGTTGCGCCAAAACAGCCGCGACCCGCCCCGCGGCCGACGGGGAGCGGTCAGCGCGGCGGGGGACAAGGCTTGCGTTCCGGAGCTTTTCCCGCCTGCATTTTACGGACGGGTTTTAAATAGTTTTCACCCCCTCCCGGGGCAAAACGGAAACATGTCGGACGTAATTCAAAATATGTCTGACATAATTCAAAATATGTCAGACATATTTTTACCCCGTTCGGAAGCCCGGGCCGTTACCGGGAAAACAGTTTTCCGGATTCCGTGCCTGCGCCTGACTGTACCGCCGGCGGGTTCTGTTGTGTCGCCAGCCTGGCCGGGGGTATGGAAAGCACGCCGGCGGAATGCGCCGCGCGCCATATTTTCAACAGGCGCACACTTCAAGGCGGAGCGTTTTTGTACCTTTGCAGCAACATCTGGCTAATGACAGCATGAAACACTTTCTCATCCTTTTAGCGGCAATAGCGTGCGAGGTAGTTGCCACGAGCGCCCTGAAACAGACAGGCCAGTTCACGCGCCTTGTGCCGTCGTTCGTTACCCTGGCAGGTTATGCCGCCGCGTTCTACCTCCTCAGCATAGTGCTGCGTTACATACCGTTAGGCATCGCATACGCCATTTGGTCGGGTGCCGGGATTGTGCTGGTATCACTTGTCGGGCGGTTTGTGTACAGGCAGCACCTGGATACCGCCGCCATAATAGGCATTTGCATGATTATCGCCGGGGTGCTTGTGATAAACTTGTTTTCAAAATCGGCGGGGCATTGACCGCAGTATGCCCGTAGCCTTCCCCACATGCCGTGGGGGCGTGCCGCCACGGACAACGGGCGCGACGCGCAAAGGACTTAAAAAACGCCGGCCTCGCTAATTCCCCTTGCCGTCATGGCTCCCCTGAGCATAAAGAGGGCCGAATCCTCCAATACGCCATGAGGGCATCCCGCCATGCGCGCACTATACAGCACGGACGTGAATGTGCCGAGGAAGCAGTCCACGTCCAGGCCGGGCATTACAAGCCCCTCGGTTTGGCAATCCGACACACGCCTCGCAAGCTCCGCGTACCATATTTCGCGTATCGCGTCGTATATATACCCGTAATGGCTGGTGACATCGTGCCAGAAAGCGTTTTCACCCTTGTACAGGTTCTCCACAAACGCCTTTGACGTGCCCAACAAACGCGGCAACGGGCACTGGCTGCCACACTCTATTATACGGAACAGGTTCTTAGTCCTCTCTGAATAGGAAACCAGGCACGCGCCTATGAGGTTGTCTTTTGTCTTGTAAACCTCATATATGGTACGTTTCGATATATTCAAGCCGTGCGCTATGGCGTCCATGCGGGTAGCACGGATACCTTTTTGCTTGAACGACTGCGATGTGAAAATTATGAGCCTTTTTTTCTTTTCTTCGTCCATACTGAACTTTGCAATGTTTGTATTCCAACTTTAAAAAGCCCTTACCGGCAAAATATTGCACGGGCTACAGTTAATAAAAGCAAACACGCGCCGCTACGGGACGCCCGTGCCGGATACTACACGCTGCAAGACCTGCACTTTATGCAACGCGACAATTCCAACAATGCAATAAAACCCATTCAGCAAAACAGGTTTTATGCACCTAAACGACAACAAAAACCGCCTGTATCACAAACATGTAACTATATTTAACTTACGACGATACAATATTCCGCAACGACGCATGTTATCCGTGCACGCGGTTGCAACAACCGCCCCCACATTATCAACAACCTAAAAAAACATCAGCATCATGAAACACATGAACATTGCATTGGCAGGCCTTTCGGCCCTTGCACTATCCGCGTGCGGTAAAAACGGCAACCTGGCAGGCAAATGGATTCAACCCGTGCCCGGAATGCCGCAAATGACACAAGGGTTCACCTTAAAAGAGGACGGAAGCGCAAGCTCCGTAAACATGGCAACACTGAAATATGAATCCTGGAAAGAAGAAAACGGCAAACTCATCCTCACGGGCAAAAGCATCGGCAACAGCCAAACCATAGCCTTTGCAGACACCTTTGAGATAGAGAAACTCACCGACGACAGCCTGACAGTAAGGAAAGGCTCGCTCTTACTGCAATACGCACGCCGCACAACGGACGGAAAGGAAAGCATACCCGCCGCGCGCCTCACGCCGGCTAAAAAGCTTAAAAGCATGGAAGGCAAACTTACCATAGCGCACGAAACGCGCAGCCTCACCCTCGACGACGGAACATGCTACTGGATTATCGACAAGACGGGCAAACTGTACGGCATGTACGACTCCGTTACCAACGGGGTGAAGAACGGCGCGCCCGTCCGCGCTAAACTGCGCGTAGGCGATGTTGCGAAACCCTCGGACGGCTTTGCCAAGAACTACGACGGCGTAATCGACGTACTCGCCATAGAAAGCCTTGCGCTGCTGTAGCACGGGCGCACGCCAACAAGGCACATAAACATACGGCAGTCCCGCCGGGCAACCGCGGCAATGCACACAAACATACGGCTGTCCCGCCGGGCAACCGCGGCAATGCACACGACAAACCTTGCAAGCAACATACTCCCGCCGCCCGTACGCGCATTCCCGCATCTTCCGCCCCGAATCGCGCCAACATTCCGACAAACGAATCTCACGCGCTGCGCATTCCGTCCGCACATCCGCATTTGTCCGCGTTTTCGGGACGGTTTTCAAAAGGGTTTCCACGGGGCAAAAAATATGTGCCTTGTATTTTAAAATATGTCTGACATATTTCGAAATATGTCAGACATATTTTTTATTTGCTCCGACGTGGGGTTTACATACTGAAAACCAGTTTTCAATTTTCCGCACCGAAAATGCCCGTTTCCGCACCCCGTTTTTGCGTCGCACGATGTCCGTATTGCGACGCAGGCAATATTGTACGCGGCGCACGCGGGATATGCCGCGCATTTTGCATAACTTTGTGGGACACAACAAAACATTGCATTCATGAACAAAATAATCCTTACGCTGCTTATCTTCCTGCAGCTCGGCGCGACAGCGGCCCTTGCACAGGGCGACGGCTGGACAATCAGCGCCCAATCGAAAGACAACTACAACGGCGTTACGCTGGCCAACGGCCGCATAGGGCTCGTGAGCGGGGCCGGACTTTTCCAAATATCCGACATCGTGCTCAACGGTGTTTACGACAAGGAAAGCCCCGAGGGCGTGAGCCGCATTGTGCGCGGCCCCGTGTTCACCAACATGAACCTGCGCATTGACGGCGAGACCATATCGGACGGCAACACATCGTCTTGGCGCCAGGTGCTGAACATGAAGGAGGCCTACCTCGAAACCTCCGTCGAGACATCCAAGGCCTCGATTAAATACTACATCCGCGCGCTGCGCAACCTTCCCTACATGGGCATGGTGGAGGTAGTGGTGACGCCGAAACAGGACGTGCGCCTCGAAGTGACCAACAGCACGGTGTTTCCCGAGGAACTCAAGAACACGTCGGCCGTGTACCGCGTGTTTCGCGACGGCGCACACGAAATGCCCGTCTACACATCGTGCGCGCAAAGCCGCACGCTCATGCAGGACCTCGCCACCTGCTCGACTTTCATGTTCGACGGGCAGAAGCCGCAGATTAAGTCGTCGTTCATCGTCAGTTCCTACCAAAGCATGGGCTTCGAAGCCCGGCTCGAAGGCGGCAAGGCATTCCGCTTTGCCCTCGTTGGTGCGGCCTGCTCCTCACGCGACTTCTGCAATCCGCGCGACGAGGCCGAACGCATGGCAGTGTTCGCCCTGCAGTCGGGCATTGACCATATAATAAACGGGCACAAGGCCGAATGGGAACGCTTCTGGCAAAGCGACATCATAATAGAGGGCGACCCCGAGGCACAGAAAGACGTGCGCCTGGCACTCTACAACCTCTACTCCTTTGCAGGCGAGGGCACACGGCTGAGCATTCCGCCCATGGGCCTGTCGACCGTAACGGGATACAACGGCCATGTGTTCTGGGACTGCGAGATATGGATGTACCCGCCCCTGCTGCTGCTCAACCAGCAAATGGCGCGCTCGTGCGTCGACTACCGGAGCGACCGCCTGCCCAAGGCCGTACAGCGCGCCGCACTGTTCGGCTTCAAGGGCTGCATGTTCCCGTGGGAGTGTGACGACTCGGGCGAAGAGGCCACACCCACGTGGTGCCTTACCGGCACGTTCGAACACCACATCACCGCCGACGTGGGCATAGCCTTCTGGAACTACTACCGCGTTACGCGCGACAAGGAATGGCTGCGCCGCGAAGGCTACCCCGTGCTCAAGATGATAGCCGACTTCTGGGTTTCGCGCGCGGTTAAGAACCCCGACGGCACATATTCGATAAACAACGTGGTGGGCGCCAACGAATATGCCGCCAACATAAACGACAACACATTCACCAACGGCTCGGCCAAGGTAGTGCTGCGCGACGCCGTGGCCGCCGCCAAGGCCGTGGGCGAGAAGCCCGACCCGATGTGGAGCGAAGTGTCCGACAACATCAAGTTCCACTACATGCCCGACGGCACCATCAAGGAAAACGCCACATACAACGGCGAGGCAATCAAACAGGCCGACGCCAACCTGCTTGCCTACCCGCTCGGCGTGGTTACCGACCCCAAGCGCGTAAGGCAGGACCTTGAATACTACTCGCAGAAAATCGACAAAAACGGCCCCGCAATGGGCAACGCCATACTCGCCATACTGTACGCACAGCTGGGCGACAGCGAAAAGGCATACGAATACTTCAGCCGCAGCTACATACCGCACAAACGCCCGCCGTTCGGCGTGCTTTCCGAAACGGCCGGCGGAAACAACCCATACTTTTGCACCGGCGCAGGCGGGCTGCTCCAGGCCGTGCTCTACGGTTTCGGAGGATTGAGGGTTACCGACGCCGGGATAGTGCAGCAGAAGTCCGTGCTGCCCTCCAAGTGGAAATCCCTTACGCTCAAAGGTATCGGGCCGGACAAGAAAACCTACACCTGCAAGGGCGGAACAAAGTAACCCGCGGCCGCAAAGGCGGGCCTACTGTTTTACAAACGTTAAACACGGGGAGGGTGCGGAATGCGCCACTCCCCGTGAAGCGTTTTCAATCCCCTCTCGGAGCAAAGAAAAAATATGTGCCTTGAATTTTAAAATATGTCCGATGTATTTCAAAATATGTCAGACATATTTTCGGGCAGTCCATTTGCCTGGTTTCGAGTGCCAAAGACAAGCCCTACGGAAATGTCTGTTTTCCCTTTCCCGGTAGTGTTAAAAATGCATCCAAACGGGCAGCGCATAATTGCCGAAACGTCAAACATACGCGCCCCGCACTGCCGGCCTTCAAAAAGGGCGGATGATTTTATAATATTTAACCAACGCCCCGCCCGCAAACAGCCTGCAAACACAGAAAATTACTATTTTTGCATTGGAAAAGACCGGCAACGGCAAAACAGCGTAAAAACATAAGACACAACGCACAGCGCACACGCCGCACAAGGCCCGGACAACAAAGGAAATTATCATCATAAAAACATAAAACGATATGGAATTCATCACAAACGAAAAACTTACCATCGTCGGCGCAGCCGGCATGATAGGCTCAAACATGGCACAAACGGCAGCCATGATGCACCTCACCCCCAACATCTGCCTCTACGACGTTTACGCACCGGGCCTTGAGGGCGTTGTTGAAGAAATGCGCCACTGCGGCTTCGAAGGCGTTAACTTCACCTTCACAACCGACGTAAAGGAAGCATTCACCGACGCAAAATACATCATCTCCTCGGGCGGCGCACCCCGCAAACAGGGCATGACACGCGAAGACCTCCTCAAAGGCAACGCAGGCGTTGCAGAGCAACTTGGCAAAGACATCAAGGCTTACTGCCCCGACGTGCGCCACGTTGTGATAATCTTCAACCCCGCCGACATCACCGGCCTTATAACCCTCATCTGGAGCGGCCTGAAGCCCTCGCAGGTAACAACCCTTGCAGCGCTCGACAGTATCCGCCTGCAGAGCGAGTTGGCAAAACACTTCGGCGTAAACCAGAGCGACGTAACCGGTTGCCGCACCTACGGCGGCCACGGCGAACAAATGGCCGTATTCGCTTCGACAGCCAAAGTGGCAGGCACACCGCTCACCGACCTCATCGGCACCGACAAGCTGCCCGCCGACAAATGGGCTGAAATCAAACAGCGCGTCATCAAGGGCGGTGCCAACATCATCGCACTGCGCGGCCGCTCGTCATTCCAAAGCCCGGCATACGTGAGCGTCGAGATGATTCGCGCCGCAATGGGAGGCAAGGAATTCGCATGGCCCGCAGGACGCTACGTTTCGTTCAAAGGCATTGACCACATCATGATGGCCATGGAAGTAACAATAACCAAGAACGGCGCAGCATACGAGGAAGTAGTAGGCACACCCGAAGAAATGGAAGAACTCAAAAAGAGCTACAGCCACCTTTGCGCACTGCGCGACGAAGTTATCGCAATGGGCGTGCTCCCCGAAATCGACAAGTGGGGCGAAATCAACCCGAACCTCAAGTAAGAACCCAATTTCAAAACACCTTTTTTCATGTTCCGCAGCGCAACATTGCGCTGCGGAATTTTTTTGCCCCACACGTCAGCACAAAAGCGGCAACGCCCGGCCGGAAAGCCGGATTTATGCCGCATGCAAGGCAGAATAATGCCCGCAAAACCCCGCCAATACGAGATTTTTTAGTTACTTTGCGGTAAACGAACAACTAAAAGGCAAACACCATGAAAAAAACATCCAGAAGGGCAGCACGAAGACTGACGCAAAAAGAAATGACCGCCCAGCTCGAGACACTGTTCACCGAAAACAGCGAGCAAAAATTCTCAACACGCGACATATTCTCCGCCTTGGGCTGCTCCACACACCCGCAACGCGTACTATGCTGCGACATACTCGAAGACATGGTGGACGCCGACGTGATAACCGTAAAAGACGGCCTCTACAGCCTCTGCCTGAAGAACCAGGTAATCGAAGGACGCTTCGTGCGCAAACCCAACGGGCACAACAGCGTCGTTCCCGACGACGGCGGCAAATCAATACTCGTAACCGAACGCAACAGCGCAGGAGCAATGAACGGCGACCGAGTGCGCGCCACCATACTGGCCCGGCGAAAGAAACACGCACGCGAGGCACAGGTTACCGAAGTGCTCAAACGCGCCCGCGAAACGTTCGTAGGACGCCTGCACGTCGAGAAAAACTACGCGTTCCTCGAAACAGCCGGCCGCATATACTCAAACGACATTTTCATACCCAAGGCAAACCTGAAAGGAGGCGTAACCGGCGACAAAGCCGTGGTGAAAATAATCGAATGGCCCGACGGAGCAAAGAATCCCGTAGGGAAAGTAATCGACATACTCGGACGCACGGGCGAGAACAACACGGAAATGCACGCCATTCTCGCAGAGTTCAACCTGCCTTACAGCTATCCGAAAAACGTAGAAGCCGCAGCCGACAAACTTTCGGCCGACATAACGCCCGAAGAGGTAGCACGCCGCGAAGATTTCCGAAACGTTACAACCTTTACCATAGACCCGCACGACGCCAAGGACTTTGACGACGCGCTTTCCATTCGCCGCACAGCAGGCGGCCTTTGGGAAATAGGCGTCCACATAGCCGACGTGTCGCACTACGTACACGAGGGCGACATAATAGACAAGGAAGCCTGCCGCCGGGCAACGAGCGTTTACCTTGTGGACCGCACTATCCCCATGCTGCCCGAAAGGCTCTGCAACTTTATCTGCTCCTTGCGCCCCGACGAGGAAAAACTGGCGTACAGTACCATTTTCCGCATGAACGAAAAGGGAGAAATTCACGACTGGCACCTTGCGCACACCGTGATACGCAGCAACCGCCGGTTTACATACGAGGAAGTGCAGGACATATTGGAGCAAAACGGCGAAGCCTCGCCCGAAGACCTCGCTCTGCCGGGAAACCACCCCAAACCGGTAAAAAGTCCCGACGGCAAGCCTGTGGGCGAATACGCCGAAGAGCTTGTAACGCTCAACCGCCTGGCCAAAATCCTGCGCGCAAAGCGTTTTGCAGACGGCTCGATAGGCTTCGACCGCGCCGAGGTGCGCTTTGAAATCGACGACAAGGGACACCCAATATCCACATACGTAAAGGTGGCAAAAGACGCCAACAAACTCGTCGAAGAGTTCATGCTCCTGGCCAACCGCAGCGTAGCCGAAATGATTGGCCGCGTACCAAAGGGAAAGAAAGCCAAGGTGTTCCCCTACCGTGTGCACGACGCGCCCGACCAGGCAAAACTCGAAAACCTGCGTGCCTTCATCTCGCGATTCGGCTACAAGCTGCGCACCGAGGGAAACAAGGAGGAAACGGCACGAAGCCTGAACAAACTGCTCGACGAGGTGAAAGGAAAAAAAGAGCAGCAACTCATCGAGACAATAGCCCTGCGCGCCATGATGAAAGCGCATTACAGCATAGAGAACATTGGCCACTACGGACTGATGTTCAAGTATTACACACACTTCACCTCACCAATACGCCGCTATCCCGACACTATGGTGCACCGCCTGCTAACGCGCTACACCATGGGCGGCCGTTCGGCCTCGGCCGAAAAATACGAGGAACTGTGCGAGCACTCGAGCGCAATGGAGCAGCTGGCCGAATCGGCCGAGCGCGCGAGCATAAAATACAAGCAGGTCGAATTCATGGCCGACCGCCTCGGGCAGGAGTTCGACGGCACGGTAAGCGGCGTTACCGAGTTCGGAATATACGTTGAGGTGGACGACAACAAATGCGAGGGCATGGTTCCGCTGCGCGACCTACTGGACGACTACTACGAGTTCGACGAGAAAAACTACTGCCTCGTGGGGCGCCGCCTGCACCGCCGCTACTCCATTGGCGACAAGGTGAGAATAAAGGTGGCGCGCGCAAACCTTGACCGCCGCCAGCTCGACTTCACGCTCGTCAGCGACGACAATCACGCCATACCGGCCCCGGAAACGGCGAAAGCGGGTTACGGAAAGCCGCACCCTTCGCCCGGCAAGAAAAAACACAGGAAATAAACAAACCACCCGGCAAATAAACGCCGCGTCTCCTTTTCATGGTGACGCGGCGTTTGCGTATATCGCGCTTTAGCGCCTAATCCTTGCCGCTGCCCGGCGCAACGTACTGCCCGTTCACCTTGAGCGGCTCTATGTGCAGGTTGATGTACGTGCCCTCGCCGAAGTTGCAGCGCAGCTCACGCTCTATGTCGGTGGCGCAACGGTGAGCCTCGTACAGCGTAACGTCGCCCGGCATACGCAGGTGCATTTCGATGGATATGTTGTTGCCAATGCGGCGTGTGCGCAGGTTATGAATGCCGCTCACGCCCTTTTCCGCACCTGCTATCTCCAATATCCTGCGCTCCGTTTCCTCGGGCAGGCTCTTCTCGAGCAGTTCGTCCGACGCCTGTTTCATAAGTTTCAGCGCCGTCCTTATTATAAACACACTCACCACCACCGCAGCTATAGGGTCGAGCACCGCCCAGCGGTCGCCAAGGAAAATAGCCCCGCCTATGCCCGCGGCCGTGCCTATCGACGAGAATGCGTCGCTGCGGTGGTGCCACGCATTGGCCACCACGGCCTGTGAACCCACCTGCCGCCCCACCCTGACGGTGAAGCGGTAGCACCATTCCTTCGACACAATGCTTATTACCGCAGCCCAAAAGGCTATAATGCCCGGCTGTTCCAAAGCCTTGCCGCGCATGGCCGCCGCAATCTTCTCCACCCCGCCGTAAAGTATCATTATGCCTACGGCAAACAAGGCCAACCCTATGAACGCCGTAGCCAGCGTTTCGTACTTGCCATGGCCGTAGTTGTGGTCGCGGTCCTGAGGCTTGTTGCTGAGTTTCACGAACACTATTACAACCACGTCGGTAACCAGGTCGGAAAGCGAATGCACCGCGTCGGCAATCATAGCCGACGAACGCCCCAGTATACCGAAGGCAAACTTCAGGGCCACAAGCAGCAGATTCACTACACTGCCCAGCACCGTAACGCGGTAAATCTTGCGTTCACGCGAATCCATAATACGTTTTATTTCACATCAATGAAAAACGGGACAACCCCCGTAACAGGCTACAAATGTATTGAAAAAATCAAATACCCCGGCAACGTAATCTGCCTTAATCTTACACACGCGGCCGGTGGAGGATAGAAATTCCCCTGCTGTGCTTGCGGCCGGTGCAGCGAGTTCGTTATCGTAGCCGTCGTTCAGACGCGATTCGCTATGTCTAAACCGTTGGAAAACCCGTGCCGCAAAACGGGCATTTCAGGTGCGGAAAATTGAAAACTGGTTTTCAGAGCGTTTACCCCACATGGGAGAAAGGAAAAAATACAAGGCACATATTTCAAAATATGTCTGACCTATTTTAAAATATCTCAGACATATTTTTTGCCCCCTGGAAACTGCATTGAAACATGCCCCGAAAATGCGGACAAAACGCAGACACGCGCCGGGACAACGGGTACACACGTCAAACAAACACGTGAATCGTCCGGATTCGTGTCGTTGTCGTAGAGGGAATAACCGGCTTGCACCGGTGTTTATGCGCCGTTCAAAGCAGCGGCGTCATATACAAGGGCAGGTACACTATTCCATTCTCTACTTTCAGGTCCTTATCGTGAAGCACATAAGGCGTTGACAAGCAGTGGCCGTATTTGGCAATACATTTTTTCAGGGAGTTCAACGTGTAACGCTGCCCCGACTTTACTTCTATGGGCGAGATATTGTGCCTGCTTGTAATCACAGGTTTGCTTATAAGGAAGTCTATCTCCATGCGGTCTTCGGCCGACGTGCGCGAACTGTTGCTGAAAAAATACAGCTTGTGTCCGGCGGCGCGGAGCATTTGTGCAACTATGTTTTCAACCAACATACCCTCGTTTACTTCAAGTTTGTCGAACATCAGCTTGCGGTAAAGGTCGGCGCCTACAATGCCACGTTCGTCAAAAGCATGGCTTATGAGAAGCCCCGTGTCGCCCATGTAACATTTCAGCGTGGTACGCTCTTCGTTAAGTTTAAGCCCTATGCTCGGTTCGGTAGAATTATAACAGCAGTTGATAATACGTGCGTCGTCCAGCCAAAAGAACGCCTGCGAATAATCGCGCATGCGCGCCTCGCTTTTCAAAGCCGAGAGCACGAACTTCTTTTCGTGTTTCTGCAACTGGCCGGGTATTTCTTCGAATATGGCAGCCGCCTTGGTTTCCTGGTTGTCGGCATACTTGCGTATGTCATTGCGATAGAGCGCCAGTATGTCGCGCTTGGTTTCGTCCACTCTTTCGAAGTCTTTGGTTTCCATGTATTTCAATACGGCCTGCGGCATACCTCCCACAATAAGGTATTGACGGAAACAGTCCATCGCCCTGCGGTGGAAGGCACCCATGGGCATAAGTTTGGAAAACTGCATACGCATATACGGCATAAGCATGTCATCACCCAAGGCCCAGAGGAATTCCTCGAAATCCATTGGAAACATCTCTACAGCATGCTCCTCCGACGGCAGCATAATGTCTTTTACATTCTTCTTTATCGAAACGAGCGAGCCGGTTTCTATATAGTCATACCGCCTGTCGGCAACAAGGTGCTTTATAGCCGCCCGGGCACGGGGACAAAACTGAACTTCGTCGAATATAACCAGCGAACGGGCTTCCTCGTCCTTAACCTTACGCGGAACAAGCCTCCGTTTGAAGTACAATTCAAGGTTCATGAAAAGCATGTCGAGGTCGTCCACGTAGTGGTCGAAAAACTCCTTTACCTTGGGGTTTACCTTACTGAAATCCACCAGGATGTACGACTCATATTCGTTACGCGCAAACTCCTCTGCCACATAGCTTTTACCTATACGCCTTGCGCCTTCTATCAATAAGGCCGTGTCGCCCCGGCGGTTCTTTTTCCAATCCAGCAGTTTGCTATATATCTTTCTTTTCATTCTCACTTATACAAGATTATCAAGCATATAATATTTCACGTATTCAAGGTTATTGAGGTTGTAAAAATACACTTTTTCGCGGAAACAGACTCTTTCCAAAAACGTTTTTACAAAAATTTTTACGGTATTAACATGGCTGGCACGATATGAACGAAACAAAATCCCGCAAAAAACACGGCCATAAATATTGCGGTTTTTCATACGAAAAACGTCACTTTCAGGTGCGGAAAATTGAAAACTGGTTTTCAGAGCGTTTACCCCACATGGGAGAAAGGAAAAAATACAAGGCACATATTTCAAAATATGTCTGACCTATTTTAAAATATCTCAGACATATTTTCCACCCTGTGGAAACTGCATTGAAACAGACCCTAAAAATGCGGACAAAACGCAGACACGGCCGCGTCGCGCGGCACCGAACGGGGCTACGCCCGGCAACCACCCTTGTAGAGGCGCGATGAATCGCGCCTCAAAATTGATTTAACATAAATCGCGTCTCTACGAGGGAGGGGAACAGCAGGTGTGGTGCAGGAGTGTCGTTTGGGGCGAATGCACATTAAAAATCCCGCAACCCTTTGCGGGGCTGCGGGATTTGAAAAAATGCATATGAAGAAGTGTTATTTGACAAGTATTTTCTTCTTTCCTACGATGTAGATTCCCTTGGCGAGGTTCTTGGTGGCTTCGGAAGCCTTGACGTTGCGTTTCAGGAGCACGCCGTCAATGCTGTAAACGTCTACCGTGGCGTTTGCGTCGCCTGTTATTTCAACCTTGCCTATGTTGTTGATTACACCGTTGACGCTGATGGTCTTGTCAACCGAGCCACCGAGGTCTTTCACCTTGGTGAAGTCGATGTAACCGCTGCGGCCTGCAATGAATATGCCGGCGTCGGTGCCTACCTTGAGCTCGGAGTTGTCGAAGTATAGGTTGGCTTCGCCCGTTATGTTGAAGCCTTCGAGCGTTCCAACAAGGCCGTTGCTTACAATGGCCGAGGTGTCGATTATGGCGTTGGCTTCTGCCGGCGGCAGGTTGAATGTTAGCGGTTGCTGGCCTTCTTCGTTGGGTTCGTCGTTTGTAACAATCACGAACGGTTCGCCGGCTTCGAATTCATCCTTAGCGGTTAGCGTGAGGGTGTACGAAGGTTCTTCGCCCTCGGCGCCTTCTTCCTCTACAACGCTGTTGATAGCGTAAGTGGAGACGTTGTTGTTAGCGCTCACGGCGTTGTCGCCCGTCATTGCCCACGGCAGCGTGATGATAGAGGTTGACTGTGCCGGATAGTGGTTGATATTCACCGTTTCGGTAATCTCGTCAACGCGATCGAAGCGCCAAGCCTGCTGATGGTCGCCGTTAGCCGGGAAGTTGAGCACCACGAATTCCGTTCCGTCGGCCTTGATACGGTCGAACGGGTCGGTTACGCCCTCTTGCTGGAGCGCGAAGCAGCCCATGCCGTAGTAGTAGATGTTGTAAGGCACCGGCTCATGGCTCATGAGCGGGCTGTTGACGGCTCCCTGGCCGCGGTATGCGCCCCAGTACTGCCCTGTGCCAAGGTTCTGGATTGCGTATTGTCCCGTGCTCGGTGCTTCGCCGTCGCCAACGGGTACAAAGCGCCAGATTGCGTACACGTCGATGTATTCGTTGCCTATCGGATAGTTGCCAATCTTGAGCTGCGTGCCGGTTGAGGTGCTTTGCAGGAATACGGGCTGGTCGATTGCGTATTCGCGCGTTGAGCCGCTGCGGATAACGTACCAAACGTAAGGTTCAATCTGGTTTACATGCGTCATGAACGTCTTGAAGGCCGCATTCATGTTGTCTGTAGCGGCTGTTAGCTCTGCCTTTGTAAAGTTGGGCGGGACAATGGTGGCGTAGATACCGTCGATGGCCTGCTCGAACTCGTCAACTGCGTCGTAGCTGTCAACGAAGCCTACTTCGTCGCCTTCTTCAGTCAGGGCAATGGCCTGCTTGTAGTCGTTGTACAGTGAGCTGAACTCCGTGGTGTCTATCCACGCCTCCAAGAGCTTGTCGTAAGCGGCCTGGAGGGTAGGTATCACGTCGTCGCCGATAACGCCTGTTTCAATGGCAGCTTCGGTGTCGGCTATGGTTTGTTTGAGTTCATCTATTATGGCCTTTACTTCAGGATAGTTCACCTGCGAGGCGGGTTCGCTGCCCGTGTATGGATAGAGGTTGTATTCCGACATGGTGAAGAACGGGTGGCCGAAGCCGTCCGACATGGCGAAGTTGTCGTTCACTTCGAGCACTTTCATTATGAAGTAGGTGTATCCCGTGCCGTCGATGGGTTTCTTCGAGGTGTAGAACGTGTCGGTGGTTATCGTGGGCAGCCCGTCGGCCGTTGTGAGTGTGTCGGGGTGCTCCCACGTCTCGCCGTCGTTCGACAGCGCGATGGCTATCTTTGTGGGACGGCAGGCGGCGTTGTTGCTCTCGTTGGCGTCGAAGCAGCGCTTTGCCCAGCGTATGCCGAACTTGTCGGGCAAGCCGTTTGGAGCGTAAACGCGCAGGTAGTGGTAGTCGTCGATAGGTTCAAGACTGTTGTAGCGCGAGTGGAAAATGGTGCTCACGTCGCCGTCGATAAGGTTGGCAAGGCTTGTCCTCTCGCCCGACGTTCCGTCCCAGACGTAAGCCTCGGCATTTGTGTAAAGCTGGCTTGCGTCGGTGGCAACAGGATCGTCGTAGTCGTAAACAGGCACGTCGGTTTCAAGAAGTTTTGCCTCGGCGGTGTTAATCAGGTTACGCAGCGTGTCGATACGGTTGCGGTTCAAGGCCTCGGCTATGAGTTTCTCTGCTTCGGCTGCGTCCACAGGCTCCATGTACCATTTCGAGGGGTCGCCCTCGGCGTAGCAGAGCGTGCCGTTGTTGGCGTTGTCCCACGAAAGAGCGTGGTAGGAGTAAAGCGGCTGCGCGGTGTTGTAGACGTTGATTATGCCGCTTGCGTCCACGAAGTCGAGGTAGTGCACGGTTTCAGGCTCTGGTGTGGAAGTTATCTCCACGCCGCGGCCGAGGTTCGTGCCGCTTGAGATGTATTGCTTGGTCGATGTGTTCTGTATGTAGAAGTGGCCGTCATCGTCGCCCGTAAAGGTTACTTTCCAGATGTAGTCGGCGGTGCCGTTGTCGCGGCTCCACTCAACTCTTGCCACGTTGGTGTGGTGTTGCGTCCAGGCAAGCGTTGCCACGGTGGGGTCGTCGGGAACCATTTGCAGTATGTAAGGATTGGCCACGTAGAAGCGGTAGTAACCCTCGGTAAGCTGGTTGCGCGAGTTGTCGTCCACCTTGGCAATGGCGTTCTTTATGTTGGCGAGGTATGCGCCGTACTCTTCTTCGGTGTGCTGGTTGCCCACTTCGGCCACGGCTGTTTCGTAGGCCGCCTTTATCTCGTCGTAAATGGCCTGGTTGTTAAGCTGGCCTATGCGGTTGCCCACGGTGTACTTGTCCAAGAGGTCGGTGTTCTGGCTGAGGTAAAGCTCGAGACGGTCGTGGTTGAGTGTGGAAAGCACTTGCTGGAGCACGTCTTCGGGCACTTTGCGCAATATCCACGTCGAGGGGGAGGTGTTGCCATCCTGGTCGTGGAGAACGATGGTGCTGCCAGTGCCTTCGCCGTTACCGTGGTCCATCTGGTGATAGGCTTGCACGCCGCCGTCCCACTGTATGCGGTAGTTGCCCGCATGGTTTAGCTTGGTGACGAACTGCCGGCAGGCCGGGAGGTCGGACATGTAGAGAACCTCAAGGTGCGCGTTGTAGAGCGTAGAATCGGCGTACAGGCCGCAGCCGAGGTTTTCTATCATGTACGCGCTGTCGGCTACTTGCGTGAATTTCCAGATAAACGCGCCGGTGGGTTCAATTTCTTTCCAGCCCACCTGGTCCATGTAATTAATAGGGCCATACCAGCCGTAGTTGGTCTTGCCGCTCTGCTGGAAGGCGTCGTATCCCGCCGTGATGTAGTAGTATCCGCCGTCCTTTATCTGCACGGAGTTGGCCGGGTCGTCAAAGAACTCCACAAGCTCCATGATTTCGTCGTAAGCGGCCTTGCACTCCTCATCGCTCATCGTTGCGATATTGTTGATGGCGTTGAACACAAGCTCAGTGTATTGTATTACTTTTTCCTCGTTGTTAATGAAGCCCGGGTCGGTGCCGTAGGCATATTCGCCTTCCCAGTTGGCCGGCAGATTGTCGAGATATATCTGGAGCCAGTCGCGTGCTCCGCTGGGTACGTAGTAGCGGTGTATGTTCCACACGTTGGTATCCAGGTACTCGAAGTAGCTGCAAGTTGTCCCGCTCTCTTCGTTTGAGATGAACGCACGCCCGTTGGGTATAGACTCGTCTATGCACAGGATTGTTATGCACGTGGGGTCGTCAATCCAGTCGATAGGCGTGGAAAGCGAGCCGTAGTTTACCGAGCCGTAAGGCTCTCCCTCGCTCGAGTAGTGGAAACAGAACGGTGCGGCTTCGGCGATGTCGTCCACCATGTGCAAACGGTTGGCACGGGTGTTGGGGTCGTTGTCAAAGCTGCCTGTGGCGATGTATTCGCCGGTTTCCTTGTTTTGCAGGTAGTACTGCGCTTCGCCGGTAACGGCGTTTGGCTCGTCGGCCAAGTGGAGCACCCATACTATCTCGAGCGGCACTTCGTCACTACCGGGACGTATGAGTTTGGGAAGGTTGCCGATGTCGGCGGGTTCCAAATCCTTGAAAGGCCCGAGGTAACTGCCACGACTGGTAGTGACGCTGCGCCCTTCAAACACTACTTCCATGCCGTCAGCCACCTCCTCGGGATAAATGCTCGAGCCGATGACGTAATCCTGCGCATGGAGCGACGGCACTGCCGCCAATGCGACGAGCAATGCCAGGATTAAGGTTTTTGTTCTTTTCATATAACAGTATTTAAAGTTAGTGGTTCCTGTTGCGGTGCAATCGGGGATGTGAAGCCTTCGCACCCATATAAGGTCGGTTTAAACGCCGACAAATATAAGTAAAAAACAAATTACCCTCCTTGATTTACAAATCTTTTATTTTATTTATGTTTCATTAACCCGATAATACGAGATATGTAAAACTATACAGAGCGTATGAACCTTGGGGCAAAAAAAGGAGCTATCCACGTTAAAAAAGTGTTTTTCAATGGCGCAAAAACCGTTCACAAAACCGAAAAAAGTGAAAACTGATTTTCAGCGGTTTTAGCCCACATGGGAGCAAAGAAAAAATACAAGGCACATATTTCAAAATATGTCTGACCTATTTTAAAATATCTCAGACATATTTTTTGCCCCCTGAAAACTGCATTGAAACATGCCCTAAAAATGCGGACAAAACGCAGACACGCATCGGGACAACCGGTACTCTCGTCAAACAAACATGCGAATCGGCCGGATTCGTGCCGCTGTCGTGTAGATACCTGTGCAGAGGTAATCGGCAGCAGAAAAAGACAAGCCGGGCATGGCGCGGTTCAATCCACAAGGCGGTAGTTCTGCCACTTGCCGCTAAGATAGCGCAGCAGGAACACAAGTCCCTTGACCACCCAGTCGACAAACAACCCGAGCCACACGCCGAGCACGCCGAGACCGAACGATATGCCGAGAATGTACGAAAAAACCACGCGGCACAGCAACATGCACGTTACACTCACCACCATGGGGAAGCGCGTGTCGCCGGCGGCGCGGAACGTGGCCGGAAGGGCGTAGCTCATAGGCCATACCAGCACAACGAACAGGGCATGGACGAGTATTATGTCTCGCGCCATTGACGTGGCTTCGGGCGACAGGCCGTAAACGTCGAGCACAACGGGAAGCAACGCCGTAACCAGCGCACAGCTTGCCAGATGGGCCGCATAAATGCCCGTGACAATGCGGCGGTTGTAGAGCCGCGCGAGCCTGAAGTCGCCCGCGCCCACACAGCGCGACACCACGAGCGGTATGCCTGCCGCGGCGGCCATGCCGGGCAACACCTGGAACAATGTTACAGCCTGGGCAACGGCATTGGCGGCTATCGAAGCCGTACCGAACGACGCCACCATGATGAGCACGAGCACGCGGCCGAGATAGAACATGCCGTTTTCGAAACTATAAGGCACTCCAACGACGAAAAAGCTGCGCGCAATGCCCATGCTGACCCTGAAGCGCGGAACGACACCGCGCCTGCGCGCATGAACGGCAAGCAGCAACAATATGGCCGCGGCCGAGAGCACGCGGACGGCAAGGGTGGGCAAGGCAATGCCTTCGGTCTCCATATCGAAGCCATATATAAGCACGGCGTTGCCCGCCACGTTCAACACATTGGCCAATATCATTATCCTGAGCGGCAAAACGGTGTTGCCTATCGAGCGGAAAACCGCCGCGCCTGCGCTGTAAACACCCATAAAAGGCAGCGAAGCCGCGAGGATTCCGAAATACACGTCGGCATGGCGGCGCACGTCGGGCGCAAGGTCGCCGAAAAGCCGTCCGGTGATGAACGGCTGCAAGGCATAGGCCGCCAAAGCCAGCAGCGTGCCCGCCAAAGCCATGAGCAGCACCATCTGAACCGCCGCGTCGGCCGCACGCGGGCGGTCGGCATTGCCGAGATACTGCCCTATCACCACCGTTCCGCCCACGGCAAGGGCCGTAAGCAGACTGTTAAAAAAGGAAATAACGAAGTCCATCAGCGACACGCCCGAAACGGCAGCCTCGCCAACGCTGGCCACCATAATGGAGTCTACAATGCCCACAGTGTAATGCAGCAGCAACTCGCCCGCTATCGGCAGGAACAGCAGCAGTATGTCGCGATTAGAGAAGTGTATGCGGGCGGTATCCATAATCACGTTAACAGGCCTGCCGCCCGACAGGACAAAAAAGCACGGCTTGCTTCGGCAAAAAACTCAAACCGTTTTGTGAAAGCAAGCCGTGACATCAAAATGTTTAATTCTTATCCCGCGCAGCCGCGCGGCATGCTCGGGAATTTTATTTCAGGTAATCGGTAAAATAGCGCGTAATACGCTCATGAAGGTGCACCATATCCTTGCCCATCATATTGTGCCCGTCGCCGGGATAGGTGAAATAATCGGGCTGTGTGCCCGCGTCCTCGCAAGCCCTGAGGAACGAAAACGTATGCTGCGGAACGCACGTCGGGTCGTTAAGGCCGTTGATAATCTGCAAGCGCCCCTTGAGGTTTCCGGCTTTGTTGAGCAAGCTGCATTCGCGGTAACCGTCGGGATTCTGTTGCGGCGTGTCCATATACCGCTCGCCGTACATCACCTCGTAATACTTCCAGTCGATTACCGGCCCGCCGGCCACTCCTACCTTGAACACGTCGGGATAAGTGAGCATTAGGTTTATGGTCATGAAGCCGCCATAGCTCCAGCCGTGCACGCCGAGCTTAGAGCCGTCCACATAGGGCAGCGACTTGAGGAACTCCACGCCTTTTATCTGGTCTTTCATTTCCTCCACTCCGAGGTGGCGGAACGTGACGTTCTCAAACTCGAGGCCGCGGTGCTCGCTTCCGCGATTGTCGAGGATAAACACGAGGTATCCTTTCTGTGCCATATAAATCTCCCAGCCGCGCGTAAGGTAATTGCGCGCAGCCGTGACGTTCCGCGCGTGCGGCCCGCCATAAACGTACACAACGGCAGGATATTTTTTATTTGCGTCAAAGTCCACGGGCTTGACCATGCGGTAGTACAGGTCGGTTGTGCCGTCGGCAGCTTTAATGGTGCCGCATGTTATCTCGGGCACGTTGTATTCCTTCCACGGGTCTTCGGCCGTAAGTATGTTCTCCCTCTTGCCGCTGCGCGTATCTATGATATTAATGCTCCGCGGAACGGAAGGCGAAGAATAGCGGTCGAGCACATAACGTCCCGACGCCGAAAGCCCGGCGGAGTGAACACCGGTGCCGTCGTCGAGAAGCGTGCGACGAAGCGTCTTGAGGTTTAGCGAGTAAGTGTTGTACTGTATAGGCGAGCACTCGTTGGAAATAAAAATAATGTTCTTCGAAGCGCTGTCGAACCCTACGAATTCCGTAACAACGAAGTTGCCCTTCGTGAGTTGCGATGTTTCCTTGCTGTCGAGATCGTAAAGGTAAAGGTGATTGAAACCGTCGCGCTGGCTCTGGAACACGAACTTCCTGTCGTCCCAAGGCAGGAAAACGAGCGGATTCTGCGGCTCCACGTACTTGGGGTGCTTCTCCTCGAACAACTTGCCGAGGCATTCGCCCGAAACAGCGTCGTAAGCCATGAGTTCCATGTGGTTCTGGTCGCGGTTAAGCTCGAAAACATAAACGGTTTTCTCGTCGGGCGACCAGCTTATGTTGGTAAAGTAACGGTCTGTAGGGTCGGCGGTCTTCAGGTAAACCGTCTTTCCCGAAAGCACGTCGAACACACCTACGTACACCTTGTGGCTCGTCTCGCCGGCCATCGGGTATTTGATAGGTGTGAGTTTTGCTATGCGCGACACGCCGGCCGAGTCCTTGCAATTGTCGGCGCACAGAGGCGTTACATCCACCAGCGGATAGTCTGTAACCATGCTTTGGTCCATTTTGTAGAACGCAAGACGGTTTCCCTGCGGGCTCCAGAACGTACCTTTGCGTATGCCGAACTCATCTCGGTGCACCGACTGTCCATATACGAGGTCTGTAGAACCGTCGTGCGAAAGCTGGTGTACCTTCCCCGCGGCGGTAATAACGTACAAATTGTTTTTAAGTACGTATGCTTCATTGCCCGAAGCAGGGTTGTAGTCGTTTGCAACGGACTGCGGCACGAGCGGCTGCCTGCGGATTACGCGCCCTTCCTTCCAGTCGATGATTACACGGTGCTTTGAGGTTTTGAGCGTCACTTCTGTTTTTCCCGGCGAGTCGAACGAAGCGTAATACAGGCTTCTTACTTTTTCGCCTTCCATTCCGGCGCTGGCGTTTATCTGCTCGAGCGTAAAAAGTATCTCTTCCTTTTTGTTCTTCTTGCCTTTTGCGTTGCTGATTGCCGTACACTGCGAAGCGTCGAGCCTTACAAGGCAGTCTCCCCACCAGGCTGTGTAAATGTTTTTGGGCTGCAGGTTCCAGAATGTCTCGCCGCCAGACAAAAGGTCGTCGAGTGTGAATGATTTTTTCTGTGCTGAAACCGCCGTTGTCAGTAACATGCAAACTATTACCGGGATTAAAAATTTCTTATCTGCCATAACGTTTTCCTTTCGAATCATTGTCCGACCGCCCCCGCCCGTCGCGGTTCTTTCGGTCGGGGCGTCCACCGCGCGAGAAGTCCTTTTTCCCCTCGGCATAGTTCCTGCCGGAGTAATCTCCGTTGCGTTCGGAATATCCTGCTTTCCTTTCAAAGCGGTCTCCCTTCCTTTTAAAGTCGCCGCCTCGGCTTTCGGCGTCACGCACATTATATTTATTACGCCTGTCGCGTGAATCGCGTTCATTTCTGCGTGCTTCGAACTCCAGGTGCTTGCGCACTACATAGTCGGGTATATCCCCGTAATCTTCTTCGGAAGCCGCGTCGATTTTCTTTTTGAACTCGCGGTTCTCCTTGAAACGATGTTTCTCGGCCATGGTTCTGCGCTCCTCTTCGCTCTTGAGTTCTTTTCCGCTTCGGCGGAAGTCGTTCAGTTTTCCGTCGAATATCTGGTATTTCTGGAACTGGCAGTCGAGCGAACCGTTGTAAAGAGGGATTTTAATGCTTGGTTTCAATCCTATGCTGTCGAAGCATTCCTCGTGGTTTGATATAATCCATGCCTCGTTGCCTGTAAACTGGTGCTTCAGGCGTTCGCCAATCATCCTGTACAAACCAAGCAGGTTTGCCGGTGAAATTCTTACTCCGTATGGCGGATTTATCACCATTAGCGCCTTTTCGGCGGGCTGTGTGAAGTTGCGGAAATCGGCGCACGCTATAGCGAAATCCTTGTCCAGCCCTGCGGCTTCGACGTTTGCTTTGGTTGCGGCAACGGCTTTAGGGTCTACATCATAGGCATATACCATGTGTTCGAAGGGGCGTTCCTTGTCGCAGTCTTTTTTAACTGCGTCGAACATGTCGGCGTTGAAGTCGGGCCATTTCTCAAAGGCAAATTCGCTGCGGAAGCGCCCGGGCGCAATGTTGCGTGCCAGCATGCAGGCTTCTATTGCTATGGTTCCCGAGCCGCACATGGGGTCGATAAAGTCACAATCGCCTTTCCAACCGGTAAGCATTACCAGCCCGGCGGCGAGTATCTCGTTCATCGGTGCGTCCACGGTAGCCGTGCGCCAGCCACGCTTGTGCAGGCTCTCGCCCGAGGAGTCGAGCGAAAGGGTACAGTCATCGTCGGAGATATGTATGTGGAATCGTATTCCAGGATTTGTTACGCTGATATTAGGGCGTTGGCCTGCCTTTTCGCGAAAGTAGTCGACAATGGCGTCCTTCACCTTGTAGGCCAAGAACTTGGAGTATCGGAAATTTTCGGAGTACACCACCGAATCGACGGCAAACGTGGTTTTAAGGTCGAGCATTGAAGCCCAGTCGTAATTCTTAACTGCGTCGTACACCTCGTCGGCCGTGGTTGCCTTAAAATGCTTCAGTGGTTTGAGAATGCGTATTGCGGTACGCAAGGCATAGTTGGCGCGATACATTGTTTCACGTGTGCCGGTAAACGACACCATTCTGCGTCCTATCTGAATATTGTTCGCGCCTATTTCAGTTAGCTCGCCTGCCAGAACCTCTTCAAGACCTTGGAAGGTTTTGGCAATGAGTTCGAATTCTTGTTCCATTAATTTTGTTTGGGAGAGTTTCTGTGTTGTTGGATACGTGCTCCGGGCGGCACGTCTTCGGTAACCCATATGTTACCGCCTATTACGGCACCTTTGCCTATCCTTATGCGTCCCAGTATGGAGGCGTTCGAATAGACTATCACGTCGTCCTCGAGTATAGGGTGTCGCGGTATGTTTTTGATAGGGTTGCCGTTCTCGTCGAGCGGGAAGCTGCGTGCTCCGAGCGTAACGCCCTGGTACAGCTTCACGTTGTCGCCTATTATGCTGGTAGCTCCTATCACCACGCCCGTGCCGTGGTCGATTGTAAAGTGTTTTCCTATCTGTGCGGCGGGATGTATGTCGATACCCGTCTCGCTGTGTGCCATTTCGGTTAGAATGCGCGGCAGCAGCGGCACGCCTATGAGGTAAAGCTCGTGCGCCACGCGGTAGTTGGTCAGCGCCTTTATCACCGGATAGCAGCTTATCACTTCGCCAAAGCTCCCGGCGGCGGGATCGCCCAGGTATGCGGCTTCCACGTCGGTCGACAGCACGGCACGTATGCCCGGCAGGCGGCGTATCAGTTCGGCGGCCATGCTGCGTGCGCGCAGGTGCATGTCGGCATGCGCCTGGTCGCTGTCGTCGTCGTTTTCAAAGCACAGTCCGGCTTCTATCTGGTGGCGTAGCAAAAAGAAAAGGCGTTCCACGCTTACGCCTATGGTATAAAGCACCGTGTCGGCATTCACAACCGACTTGCCGTAATATCCCGGGAAAAGCACCGCGCGGCAAAGGTCGATTACTTCGGCCAGCACCTGCCCCGAAGGCAAGGGGTCGCCATGGCGGTGGCGGCGGCACAATCCTTTCATGGTAGAAGTTTGTGAAAGCAAATCCACCGTGTCGTTAAGGAGCCGCGTTATTTCGCTGGAATTCATCGATTTTTAGGTAACATCGGTTTTTGTTGTTGCAAATTTAGTGCAAGGCAATCGAAAGGCAAAAATAAAATGCGTTTAATTTACGGGCCTCGCGCAATAAATGGCCTATTATTCAGCAAAAACGGCAGCGGGGCCGGATGTGCCCCGCCGCTGTTACGGCGCGCCGAGAATGCGGCGCAACACTTTGAACTGCCTTGGCGTAAAGGCATGCTGCCCTTTGCGGTAGCCGGCGCGCACAAGAGCCCGGGCCAGCGTAGGGTCGCTGTCAATCCACCGCCGCAGGCGGCGCGTGGACGAGGCTTTCTGTGAAGCCGGGAAATAGGCCGAGGCCACATCACACACTTTGCGCGACAGTTTCATAGCGAGTCCTCCTTTCCGTCGGCAAAGTCGGCAAGCCACTTGGCGTTGTCGCGGTGGAACAGGCGGGTGTAGCGTGCGATGTCGTCGCCTTTGCGCCCTGTGGGCAGGAGCGCGTTGCCGTCGGGCGTAAGCAGGTTTCCGCCGGGTGTAAGGCGCAGGCACGAAGAGCCGCCGGCCGTGGTTGTAACCACGAGCACGCTGCCCGTGCGCTCCACCGTGAGCGACGAAAGCGAATAACGGCTCTGCGACACACAGTCGGCCAGGGCAAAGAGCCACGTAAGCCTTATGCCGCCCGTAGGTCCTGCCGAAAATGAGGCCGGCCGCATCATGGCCATGAACTGCAGGTCGGTTGTCAGGTTTTCGGCATACACAATGCCGTAAAGGCTGCGCGTTTCGCCCATCATGAAAAACTCGCGGCGGTTGTCGTAAAAGTACGAGCCGAGCAGTGCGGCCGAAACGTTGTCGCCCGTGCGCACCACCTCGTCGCGGTCGGAGAGGAAACGGTGCACTCCCGGCGCGGCGCCGACGCACAGGCGCGACGCGCAGCGGCTGTCGCTCACCTGCACCGCCCCGCAGCCGGCAATGGTAACCCTGTAAGGTTCTGCCGAAGGGTAATAACTCTTGTAGAGCTTGAAGATGTTTTTTAGTTTCATGGTAAGGTTTTGTTTTTAAGGTTTTTACTCTATGCAGGCCTGTGTATGCCCGGGCTTGTGCCGCCGGTGCCGGCCTGCCCCGCGTCCGACAATGCAAAGGTAGTCTGCCATTGTCCGAAAAAACCGGAGCGCCCGAAAAAGACAAATAAGACACGTTTGCGGGGGTTGCGCAAAGCCCCGGAAAAACACCGCTTTAGGGGTGGGCAAAAAAAGGTCCGAGAAATTTAAAAAAAGGTCGGACTAATTTTGAATTATGTGCCTTGTATTTTTTTCTTTCTCCCGGCAGGGTTTTGGCGCACGGTAAAAAACGTGTAAAATTCGGGGCACGTAAAATAAGGCTTTGCGGGGCGTTTTGTTTTCACTTTTTATTGCTAACTTTAATCCGCCTACGTCCCGCCGCGCAACGGAACGCGCCCAGCACTCAAACCATATACGGCGGAGTAAAGGCAATGCCATGAAACAACTTAAATTCAACGACATGATAAAAAGACTGCTCACATCGCTGCTGCTGGTGGCCGGCCTGTCAATGCAGGCACAGGTGCACCGCTATGCCTACAAGAACCCCACGGAGGGAGAGTTTCCCATACTGGCATGGTTTTCCATACTGCCCGAAAGCAACCTCACACCCGAACGTTACGAAGAAATGCGCAACGCCGGGTTCAACATCTCGTTCTCGCACTTCAGCACCGCCGAACAACTGGAAAAAGGCTTGCAGGCATGCCGGGGCACAGGCGTGAAGATAATGGCCACATGCAAGGAGCTGGAAAAAGAAACCGCCGCAACGGTGAACCGCTTCAAGAACGACCCCATGCTGGCCGGTTGGTTCCTGCGCGACGAGCCTACGGTGCACGGCTTTGCCGAACTGAGGGAGTTTCGCGACCGCGTGTACGCGGCCGACACCACGCACACCGTTTACCTCAACCTGCTGCCGAGCATTGTGAATCCCAAAGACCTTGGCACGAAGGATTACGAGGAATACGCGCAACGGTTCGTAGACGAAGTGGCGCTGCCGCAGATTTCCTACGACTTCTACCCCATAGTGGACGAAGGCGGAAAGATACACGTGCGCCCGCAGTTCTATGAAAACCTCGAAGTGGTGCGCAAGGTGGCGCAAAGGAACGGAATGCCGTTCTGGGCATTCGTGCTAAGCACCGCACACGACCCTTATCCGCTGCCAACAGCCACGCACATGCGCCTTGAAGCGTTCAGCGCGCTGGCCTACGGCGCACAGTGCATACAATACTTCACTTACTGGACGCCGATTGGAACGGTATGGAATTTCCACAACGCACCTATCGCCAAAGACGGGCGACGCACACACGTATATTATCTTATAAAAGACCTGAACCGCGAGATTCAGAACCTCGCACCCGTATTCCTCGGGGCGGAAGCCGCAGGCGTGTGGCACACCGGAAGCATACCGCAGGGCACTACACAGCTGCAAACGCTGCCAGCACCGTTCACGCGCGTGGAAGCCGACGGGCAGGGCGTATTAGTGTCGCACCTCGTGAACGGCAAAAGGCAATACCTCATGATTGTGAACCGCGACATCGACAACGCGCAGAACGTTACGATAGAACACTCCCGCACAGTGAAGCGCATAATGCCCGACGGCACGGAGCGCAAGGAGAAGGCAAACGGCGCACGCACCATGCCGCTCGCCCCGGGCGACTACCTGCTTTACAGGTTTGAGTAACGCTACGCCAAATACATGAAAACAAAAACGCATTCCCTGCTATTCCCTACACAAGCAAGACGCATGACACGAAACATCTTAGCCGCACTATTCCTGTCGGCATGCATAATGGCAAACGCGCAGGTCAACAGGCACGCCTACAGGAACCCCACGGGCAAGGAGTTCCCTATACTGGCATGGTACTCCGTATTGGGCGACGGCAACATCACGCCCGAACGTTACAAAGAACTGCGCAACGCGGGATTCAATATATCGTTCTCGCACTTTTACGACATCGAAGACATGGCCAAAGGACTCGAAGCCGCACAAGGCACAGGCGTAAAGCTAATGGTGATGTGCAACGAACTCGAAAAGAACACGGCCGAGACGGTAAACCGTTTCAAGAACGACCCCATGGTGGCGGGATGGTTCCTGCGCGACGAACCGACGTCGCACGAGTTCGGGCGGCTGCGCGAGTTCCGCGACCGCGTGTACAGCGCCGACACCACGCACACCGTTTATCTGAACCTGTTCCCGAGCTACGGCGACCCGGCTGTGCGAAACGACTTCCTCGGGGCAGAAAGCTACGAGGACTATGCCGACAAGTTTGTGAAGGAAGTGGGACTGCCGCAGATTTCATACGACTTCTACCCCGTAATCGAAGACGTGAAGGAAAACTACGTGCGCCCGTACTTCTACGAAAACCTCGAAGTGATACGCCGCGTGGCACGCAGGCACGGCATGCCGTTCTGGGCTTTCGTGATGAGCACGGAGCACGGGCCTTATCCGCTGCCCTCGGGTGCACACCTGCGATACGAGGCGTTCAGCGCGCTGGCCTACGGCGCACAGTGCATACAGTATTTCACATACTGGACGCCAATCGACCCGCACTTCAACTACCGTAACGCCCCAATATCGAAAGACGGGCGGCGCACGCACGTGTATTACCTGGCCAAAGAGTTGAACCGCGAGATTCAGAACCTTGCCTTCGTGTTCCTCGGGGCTGAGGCCGTGGACGTATGGCACACGGGAAGCTACATTCCCAAAGGCACGACGCCGCTGCAAACACCGCCCGCGCCGTTTACGGACATCAAAGTGGACGGCGAAGGGATTGTGGTGTCGCACCTGGTGAACAGCGGCAGCCATTACCTCATGATAGTGAACCGCGACATAAACCGCGCGCAGAACGTGACGATAGAAAACAGCAAGGCAGTGAAACGCATAATGCCCGACGGCTCGCAAAAACGGGAAAAGAGCGGCAGACGCACCTTGCCCCTCGCGCCCGGCGGTTACCTGCTCTACAAATTTGCATAACGACACGGCGGGAAGCCGCGGCGCAACGCACTGCCCAACACCAAACCGAAACATAAAACGATACCCGTTCGGAGAAATCCGGGACTGGTATCGTTTGGGGTTAAAACACATGGGACGCAAGAAAAAATATGTCCGACATATTTCAAAATATGTCGGACATATTTTAAATTATCTCAGACATATTTTTCGGCCCTTGAAAACCGGGCTTCCGCACAACAGACAAAGGCGGAGAAAATACATACACACCCCGAACGGCAACCGGAACGCAACGCTGGACGGCGGCAAAATTTTTGCGCACTACGGGATTTTCGGAATACAAAAACATAACTTTACCCGCAAAACGAAACACCACCCACAATGAGCCGGAACAAAGCCATTTGGCTGGCGCGACTGTTGTTCAGGCGCGGACAGCTGACCAAAGACGAAATACTCGACGCATGGGGACGCTGCGACGAAAACGCCCGGCGTATGGCCCCAAGCACGTTTTATGACAACCGACACCTGCTCGAAGAGCGTTTCGGAATAAAACTGAAATGCGAGAGCGGATATTACAGCCTCGACCTGCGCGACGGAAGGGAAAGGGATTTCATGAAACAGCTGTTCAGGTACGACGATACGGCGCACGACAGCGCACCGGCGATATACATAGACGAACAACTGCCGGCCGGCTACAGACACGTGGCCGCCATAACCGAAGCAATGGAAAGGCGCCTGTGGCTCGAAACGGAATACGAACCGTTCGACAAACCGGGATATACCACTGCGCTTGCACCCTACTGCCTGCGGACGTTCAGGGGGCGGTGTTACGTGGTGGGACTATCGGAGCGGCACAACGGAATACGCACTTTCGCACTCGACCGCATTGCGCGGGCACGCATTACGGAACACTCGTTCAGGACGGACAGCCATTTCAGTGCGGCACGGTATTTTGCAAACAGTTTCGGGGCTTACGGCGGAATGGACCTGAAAGCGGAACACATAGTAATAGACGCCGACACACGCGCAGCGGCTTACCTGCGCACCCGTCCCCTGCACGACTCGCAACGCGAGGTAAGTAGAGCCGACAGCACGCACAGGAACAAAACTGCCGGAGAAAAACGCCGGCAACATTCGCAGGAAACGCCACTGAAGAATATTTATCGTGACAACAACACAAAAGAAGAAGAATATCCGTATCGCTTTGAAATGGACGTGGCCATATCGGCCGACTTCGTGCGCGAACTGCTGTATTACGGCAACGAGATACGAATTGCCCAACCGGCGGCCTTGCAGGAAATGATACTTGAAGCGGCGGAAAAAACCGTTGCCGTGTACCGCAGACATTGAAAATTCCGCTGCCACCACCTCGCCGCTATGGAGATGAGATAAATCTCCACTGTTTTCTGTTTGACGTTACGCAATGGATGATTACGTTGCGCCTCTGCTGTTATATATACCGTTGACATCGCCTACTGGGATTTGAATAGGGATATAAAAAAGTAGCAACACGCTTTAAGCGCATTGCTACTTTATTATGATGAGCGGACTGCTTGTCAGTCTTTAGGCAGCGACAGATACCACAGCTCGCCTCCTACGAGCCTGCCGTATAGGGCTGCGTCATAGCCGGTGTTGGGCGCATATCCGCGCGAAGCTATCTTGCGTGCAAGCCATTCGTTGTCTATCATGCCGTTGCCCTTGTGGTTGGCAAAGCGGAGAAGATCGTAGTAACGGTTACCCTCGAAAGCTGTCTCGAGTGCGCACTCGTCGATAATAATATCTTCAACTGCGTCGATAACCTCTTCCTGCGTGATAGTTCCGTCGGCCACAGCCTGCACGATAGTAACGCGGTTCAAACTGTCGGCAAGTTCTTCCTGCCATTCCTCGGTCTGGCTCTCGGCAGCAGCGCGTTTGGCAGCGATTTTCTGTGCCACGCAACGGTCGTAAGTGTAGAGGGTGTCGCGATAGCCGCGCGTCTCGCCGCAACCGCGTCCGTGGATACCTATTACATTGTTAACGTCGGTGCGGAACTCAGACTGGCTGAAGTCGAGGAAATTGTTGACGTTAAGTTCGTTTGCCTGCGTTAAAGCGCGTACCATCTCGTCGACGCTGATGTAGTAAGCACCACCGGCCTCAGCTTCCGGCTGTATAAGATACGGAACATCTTTTGCTACCGTGTCGGTTTCGGTCATGACATTGCCGAGCGAGTCGAGCAATGCTTCGCCTGTTTCACCATCGTACAAGGTATCTATCTTTACTATATCGTGATATGCCAACGTAGGATAGTTGTCGGTAGCGATACCGTCCTTAAGTATCGAGAACGCATGCTCGGGGAAGCCTGCACGGTTGATAGCCTCGGCAAAACGCAACTGGACAAGTGCCTTGCGGTATGTACGCACTGCGTAATATGTCGAGAAACCGGTTGCATAAGCCTTGCGGCTTGCAAAATTGAAGTTCAGGCCCCTAATCGGCGTGTACTTGGTTATGAAATTATAGTCCAAGCCCTCGATACGGTTGAGCGGAGCAGAGCCGTGAAGGCGTGCGTCACCAACTCCTTCGTAATACTCCTGCACTTCAACGCCACCGTCTTGCAGGTAGCTGCAATACAACTGTTCAGCATTGAGGTCGAGATAGTTTTTCGACGGTCCTAACTGGCGGTAGGTCTCATCGGGTGTTACGGATGTAGAACCACTACCTACTGTACCGGAAGTTGTAGAAGTTCTGAAGCCGTAGATGTTAGCAATCTGGGTGAAGATAGTACCGTTTGCCGTACTTGCCGCACCGGGCACCAAAGCGATGACTTCATCGCCGGTAGAGCCGACCGAATAGCTCGAGAAGAGGCCTATCCATGTACCACCCGGCATGTATGAAGTGTTGGATTCGCCTATCATCTCACTGAAGTACATGTTGCTTGCAGGCATCGACGACGCTTCTTCCCTCAAGAAGGTGTAGTACATCGCAGCAGCTTTCTTATACTCGTTCTGCATGAGGTAGAGGTCTGCCATTACGAGCGGCACCGGAAGGAAACACGAACGTGCGGGGATAGACACGCTACCGTTGCCAAATGAACCGTAAGAAGGATAGCCCTGCGTGCCGCTGGTGAGATACTGTATCTCATAAGCGCGATACAGGCCGGCCTCGGAAAGGAGGGTTGCTATGTTGTCCTTCGAAATTCGAGGAGCGTTCTTGTCGAGCTCGATACCTTCGGTACTGCTTTCTACCGGTTCGGTAACGAAAGGCACGCTGCCGTAGTTGTTTACGAGCTGCATGTACGTCCAAGCTCTGATAGCCTGAACTTGTGCCCATTCCTTCTGCATATATTTGTACTGGTCTTTTACAGCGCCCGAGTCGCAGTTATGCAGGTAGAAGTTGCACTGGTTTATCACATTGTAATAATCTGCTGCCCGCAAAATCGCATAATCGCCGTCAAGCTGATCTTCAAAATTGAACAGGTGGCTTATGGAGTCGCTGGTGTACTCGGTTGTAGCAACCAAATCGCCGCGGGTCTCGCCGAGAATGACATTACGCTCTGCTATGTTCTGAACACTTTTGAGAATGCCGAGGTATGAATAGATAGTATCGGTACCGTTTTTCTCAGCGTAGCGTTCCAAGTCAGGCGTTAGCATATCGGAACATGAGGAAGCTCCGAAAAGTACGCCGGCGAACAACAATACTGGTAATATAAATTTATTTTTCATCTTATTCAAATTTTACAAGTTAAGCGTTACACCGAAGTTGCAATTGAAGCTCTGAGGCAGATAACCTGCGTCGATTCCTTGATAGAGAACACTGTTGCCTACGGAAACTTCAGGATCTTCGCCCAAGTATTTGCTTATGGTAAATACATTGTTTACTTCACCGAATACCGTGATACCTTGCAACCAGCTTAATGACAAAGGCAGTTTGTAGGTAAGACGAACTTTCTTGAGCTTGAGGTATGAACCGTCTTCAATCCAACGGTCGGAGAAACGTTCGTTGTTAACCCACTCGTCGCTTGTTGTGCTCATTACGCGCGGAACATCGGTTTTCTGGCCATCATAAGTCCAACGGTTAACCAACGCCGTTGTCTGGTTCCAAACCGTATTGCCCTGCTCGAGCTGTGCACGCTGGTAGTTGTAAATGTCATTACCCAAGGAGTACTTGAAGTTTACATCCAAGGTGAAATGTTTCCAACTGAGCGATGTGAATATGTTACCGTAAATATCAGGATTGGGGTCACCTATCTTGACCATATCGGCTTCGCTTATCCAACCGTCACCGTTTACATCGACGAAGTGAACGTCGCCGGCTTTGAAGTCGCGCGAAGGATTACCTGTAACGCCGGTAGGATATTTGAGGTAGCCGTACTTGCCGGCCGTTGAAGCCTCTGCGTCGCTCGAGAACACGCCCTTGGTCTTGTAGCCGTAGAATACTCCGGCAGCGTATCCTGTTGCGGTAAGAACATTGTCCTGTCCGTATACAGAAGAGGTGTATCCTTTTATAGTCTTATAGATTCCTGCCCTCTGGCCATTCTCGTCGAGATTGTAAAGGCGAATTACGTCGGTAGAAGGAAGTTCCTTGATTTCATTCTTGTAGTGGCCCAAGGAGAATCCTGCCTGCCACTTCCAATCTTTTGTATTCAGGAGAACCGCGTTGAGAGAAACTTCAGCACCGATGTTGCTGAGCTCACCTTCGTTCGTCCACATGTTTGCAAGACCGGTTATGTAGCTGACCTCTTTCTTAGTCAAAAGGTTTGTTACCTTGTTGTAGAAGAATTCTCCACCGATTGACAGGCGGTTGTTGAAGAGGTTTGCCTGCAAGCCTACATTGAAGCGGTGGTTGGTTTCCCAACGAATCTTCGGGTTCGCGATATTTGCGAGCTGAAGTCCGGTTGCCGTATTAAGGAACTTGATGTTCTCAAAATATGTGCGGGCTGCATAGTAGTCGATGTTGTCGTTTCCGCTCTCTTCGTATCCTGCGGTGAGTTTAAGGTAGTTCACCCAATCGGCTTTGAACCAGTCTTCGGAAGAGATGAGCCAGCCTGCCTGGATTGACGGGAACAGACCCCAGCTTACACCGAACAGTTTTACACCGCCGTCGGCTTCTTCACCGAAGCGTGAAGACGATTCCATCGTAACGAGTCCGTTCAGGAAATAACGGTTCTTGTAGTTATAGCTTGCGTTAAGATAGTATGCCATGTTAATCCACGTGTCGTTCGTACCTCCGTAAGAAAGGTAGCTGAGGTTGTAGGAAAGGTTAGGCATTTTATCGTTAGAGTTGTTATAACCGCTTGCGTAACTGTTGCTGTAAGTGTAGTTCGACAAACGCATTCCGCCGAATACATTAAGATAGTGTTCAGCCATCTGCTTCTTCCAGTCAATGCGGAAGTCGTTGAAGATAGTCGTCTCTTTTCCGAACATAGACTTGATAGAGCTGCTCACCGTACCTAATCCCTCGATGAAACGTTCGGGAGTACCGTTGTACGGGAGGTAGTACTTCTCGCTCGTACGGTTGAGGATGTAGCTGAAACGATCCGTAATGGTAAGTTCGGGCGTTATCTCATACCTTGGTGCTACGTTGAGAAGGAACTGTGTCTGCTCCTGGAAGTTCTTGTTGTTTCCTTTACCGTTGCGGAGAATCCAATAAGGATTGGCCAAAGCATAGTCCTCATAGTTCGACGCAAAGGTAAACGGGTTGGGCGAATCGCTGAAGTATTTTCCCGAATATACGTTGCGGTCCTGTGTAAGAACATTCTTCTTTGCAACGGGGTCCCAAGTTACCACGTATGTGTACGGGCTGAGGAAAGGAGCCTGTATCAAACCGAGCACGTTGGGCGACGCGATGTTGTCAGCGTTGTAGTTTTCAGCCCATCCGTTGTCGCGGAGATTGTAGGACACACGGCCGTAAGCAAGGTCGAATGCGGTGTACAGGTTGTCGAGCAACTTGATGTCGGTGTTGAAGCGCAGGTTCAGGCGGTCGAACTTGTTCATCCTTGCGGAAGCGTCGGCCACTGAATAGCCCAACGAAAGGTTGTACATTGCAACTTCGTCACCACCCTGTACGTTTATCTTGTAGTTCTGCGTGTAAGCTGTGCGGTACAGTTTATCCGACCAATCGGTGTTGTTGTGATAAAGCGGATAGTAAACGTAGCTCGGGTCTTCGTTAAGGAAGCCGATATGGAAGTTGTCGCTCTGGTCCTCGGAGTCCTTGTAAGTTCCCACGAGTTCGCTGAGGTAGCTGCGGTACTGGTTGGCATTCATAACGCTCGTGTACGAAGGCGTGGTTTCGAATCCGCCGTAAATGCGGGCGTTGATTCGTGTTGCCATGCTGGTTCCGCGGCGGGTTGTTATTATCACTACGCCGTTTGAGCCTTTGGAGCCGTAAAGCGCAGTTCCGTTTTTGAGCACCTGCACGTCGGCAATGTCGTCAACGTCGAGCATGCTGAGGATATTGTTTACGAAGCCTTGGTGAATTGTACCGCGGTCGTACTGCATATCCCATTCTACTCCGTCCACTACAACCAGCGGCTGTGCGTTCGTGTTAAGAGAGTTTATACCGTTGATGAACATGGCCACGCCCTGAGCGGGAGTACCTCCGCGCGAAATGGTGCGTACCGATGAATTCAGCTTGTTTTCCAAATCACCTTCTACCGTAAGTGCGGAAGAGTTGTCGATTTTTGCTTCGCTTACCGAGAAAATGCTTGTGCCGTCCTTGTATAGTTCCTTAAAGTGGGTGGTATACAGTTTGGCATCCTGTCCCGTTTCGCCTTTTATGGGAATTTGCATTCCGTTGTAGCCCGATACCGATATATATAATGCGGTAACGAACTTGGGAACGGAGATGGTATAAGCACCGTTTTCGTCGGTCATGGCGGTATAATAGCTGTTGCTCAGAGCCTGCACGCGCACGCCGGCCATGGCTTCGCCTGTTGCGGCATCGTATATTTTACCGCTGACGCTTTTCATCTCATAGGTCGGAAGAACGACCTTCTTTACTTTTTTCTGAACTGTGTCTTCGAGCATTTCCTCCTCTGCGGATATGTCGTCTTGTGCTAACAGGATATTAGTTCCTGATAACATGAAAAGACATAAAGAGGCACGCAAAGCCCAATGCATCAGTTGTTCTATTCTATTATCTTTCATTTGTCTTTAGTTTTAGTTAACAAGAACTCGGTTAATCATCTTTTCCTACGAACAAGAAACAGTCGATGTAAAGTGCGGGGTCGAAGTCTGCGCGCTGTTGTGCTGTACGGATTACCGACTTCAGCTCAATCATCGGGTAGCTTGGCTCGGCGCCCTGAAAAGCATACGGGAACTCGAAGTCTCTGAACAGAAGGATCGTATCGACTACGCCTGCGCGTGTCTCGAAGTAACCCGAACCGTCGAGTTCATTAACCGCGGCTTGGGTGATGTCGCGGCCCGTGCGGTCGTTGTAGTCGTATGTAAGCGTTGCTTCAAAACGGTTACGCTTGGTTACCGAATCGGGCTGGTTTGGAAGGTTCATGTTCAGCGGAACCATTACTACGTATATGTCGTATTTGCCCGACTGGATATTGGGTATCTTGAAGCTTACCGTAGGCTGCGAAGCCGACGACGAGCCGGGGAAGTAACGGAAGCTGTTGTTGCTTACGTAGCCTTTCACCGAGTCGTTGCGGTTGAGCGAGGTAAGGTAAACCGACTGTCCGTAATACAGGCTCTCGCTGTTTTCCTTTGCAGCGCTGGCAAAGCCGTTCACGTTCTGCCAATAAGTAGACTCGGCTTCCACACGTATCGTGGTGTGCCATGACTTGCTGGGCAGGTAGTTGTAATTGTTCACGATGTAAGCAAAACCGTTGGACACCTCCATGGGTTCACCGCCGTCGAATATCTGCGAAAGATAAGGCTGGTAGATGTTGGGGTTGTCAAGGCTTGCATAACCGCCGCGTACCAAAGAGTCGGTGCTGGAAATCCAGTTCTTGAAGTATTCGAGCGACGACTGTGTTTCGTCATACGTGGGCTGCTGTCCAAGACTGGTGATAACGTTCGACAGTATGACATTCTTCATCCGCACGTCGCGCATGGAGTCTACATTGAAACTGTTGTTGAGTATCTGTGTGCTTCCGTCGTTACGGTAATGATAACTTTCCTTATAATTGAAGTACTTGCTTACCTTGGCCAAAGCCTCTTCCCACGCCTCGTTGCTTGGCAATACGCCGAGCATGATGGAGTCTTCGTTCTGCCAGCTGTTCAAACTGCCGATAATGGTGTTCGAGATGTGGAATACCGAGTCAACATACTGCACTTCGCCGTCAACGGTTGCACCCGGAGTACTCGCGCCCTGGTCGAACATAAGGGTATCGTCCTCATGCAGGAAATTGTAGAGCGAGTCAAGCCCTCCAGTAACTTCTATTACCTCGTAAAGGTTAGGATCAAAAGCAGCCTCACCGCTCAACACGTGGAGCGAGCCGTTCGAAGCCGGCTGAGTTGCACCTTCGATAGCCACATCCTTGAATGTATTATCTATAAGGTTGTATTCGTTAACCTTAGAGTTAAGCATGGTTACACGTATAGTGTCGCCGCCGTTAACTCCCGAAAAGTTATAACGTGCAATATGGTTGCGCACGAACTGTTTCTCCACCTGACGGTTGCCACCTTCGGTGTTCAACATGTCGAGCCAGTATTGTGCGTTGTACGTGCCGTCCTTTGGAGCCCACACCGTAAAGGTCTGCGCGCTCTGCAGGAGTTTGTCATACGTCAGCACCTCGCTGGTCGGAGAGTATTCGTCGAGGGTGAACGTGGTCCTTTCAAGAATCTGCTTCAGGGAATCCAGCCCGGGATTCGACGCTATTTGAGTCCACAACGACTCTTTGGCAGTCGAGGGAGAAATATCAAAATGGTCGTCTGAACAAGCATTTAAGCCAAGCAACGCCAGAGTGCCCAGCAGGCCGGATTTGAGCCATTTGAAATATCTGCTATTCATATCTTAGTTTTTTTATTTCGTTTTTATTGGAAATACGTTCTGCGTTCCGGGTATCCTTTGCCTTGAAAAATACAAGCCATGTATTCTGAAATATGTCTGAGGTATTTTGAAATATGTCTGACCTATTTTAAAATATGTCTGACCTATTTTAAAACACGTGCCTTGTATTTTTCAAGAGCCGGGAGCATACTTACGGTTCGCCGCGCATTTTTAATTCCTCTCTATAGTCTCTTCCTTCTCCCAAGCCGGATTCTGGTGGAGATTCGGATTTACTTTTAGTTCGTTTTCATATACGGGGCTGTACAATGAATTCATCGACGCCAGTTTTGCCCTTACCGCATTGGTGTTGGTTGCATACTTGGTAAGCAGGAGCGTCAGCATGTTCGTTGTAGTTCCGTCGTGCTCGGCCATGCGTACAAGGTCGAACCAACGTTTGCCCTCGCCGAAGAATTCCCTGCGACGCTCGCGCATTACGAGGTCGAACAACTGCGACGGTTCCTGGTAATCGGTGAACGAAAGCTTGTCGCGGTCGGTTGTTACGGAAGGATTAGAGCGGTAAAGTATCATCGTTACGCAATTGAAAGCATCCTGGAGCTGCTCGGTTGTAGGAGCATCAAGGCGTGTGATGGCCTCGGCTTTCATCAAAAGCACGTCGCTTAGACGATAGATAATCCAGTTGGAATTGAATGAACCGGTCGATATGAACGTATTCTCCGTTCCTTCGCTGTTATCCTCGAGGTTATCGTGCGTAATACTCTGGTAGGTGTACTTGCCTATGCTATATACACGCTGCCCAGCCTCGGTGTACACCAGCGACTGCCAGCGGCGTATGTCGCTTTGGCTGAAAAGGCCGCTTGTGTTGTCAATGTTCCTCGTAACAGTCTGGCAAGGTGCGGAAGCTTGCAGGAGACCGGTGTTGTTATCGCGATGACGATATAATCCGTTATAGTCCCTGTAATTGTAAAGGCAGGTATTGCTATTCGTAGAACCATCGAACTGAAGTTCGAGAATACTCTCGCGGCTGTTCTTCTGTACGAATATTTCATCGTAAACATCGTCTACAACGTCCTGTGTACCACCATTGGCATTCATTCTGATGAGGTGATAAGGATTCTCGTTGTTCTCGGAGCTTGTACCACCACCCATGGGGTTATCGCGGTCGTAACGCTCCATGTACATGTCGAGCACGGCATCGCAATACTCTATTACCTTCTGATAGTCATCCTGCGATTTACTGCCATACTTGGCCACAGAGTCGGGCGAAGCGTTCTTGGCTGCACGCCACAGGTACATGTCGGCAAGAAGGGTGTAGATAGACTCGCGCGTGAAACGTCCCTTGTTGTCGAGTTCGTTGGTGTACTGGCGCATACCGTTGTCCTTAACGGCTTCGACATCATTGATTATTGAGTCGAGCACTACCTCGGCCATAAACTGGCGTCCGGAATGTTCCTTGACATCGTGCTCCGAACCTATGGGGTTGAATTCAAACGGAATCTCACGGAATGTACGCACGAGGTAAAAATAGTTCAGCGCACGCAGTGCCTTCATTTCAGCCTCAACGGGTTTCCAGTCCTCGGAAGTGAAGCTCTTGTCGCGTTCTACTACCAACGGACCGTACTGAAGCACTTTGTTGCAGAAGTTTATGGTCTTGTAGAACGCACTCCAGTTAAACAGGCTGTTCGTTTCGAGGAGGTTGGCGTTCATAAGGTCTTTCATGTCATCCCAGCTCTCCGTCATAAGGTCGAAGTTGTCGGAACGGCATTCGCCCCACACAACCATACGCTCCATTATGTCCTGGCTGATGAACTGCTTCCAGCAGCCGCGTATACCGCTCTCCAAGTCGGTTCGGTCCTCCCAGAACTGCTCCTCGGTAATTTCATTCGAAGGATATATCGTGAGGAAGTCATCGCACGACGTGGTACCCAAAGTAATGAACGCGCAGGCCGATACAAGCAAAGTCTTATATATATTTATTTTTTTCATATTGCTGCGGTATTAGAATCCAATATTTAAACTAAACGTAAACGAACGTGAACGCGGGGTTTGCGAATTATCCATACACGGTGACCATCCGGACTGTGAGTGTTCGGGGTCTACGCCTGAATACTTCGACCAGAATATAAGGTTGTTACCCGACAATGCAAGACGGAGCGAACGAAGGCCGAGGCGCTTCAGTTTCTCGGGTGCAAAGTCGTAAGCAAGCTGTACATACTGGAAGCGTACATAGTCGCCCGGTTCTACGTAGCGGTCGCTGCAAAGTGCGTTGTAGGAAGCACCTACTTCTGCGCTCATTGCACGAGGTATAGTGGTTATGTCGCCGTTCTTGCGCCAGCGCCAGCGGGTAGCCGTGCTCTGGTTACGGTTGGTGCGCATATCCTCTGCTTTCATGCGGGCCATGTTGACAATCTTGTTGCCCACACGGAAGTTGAAGCTGGTTTTGAGCGACCAGCGCTTGTAGTAGATATCGAAACCGAAACCACCGTTCAGCTTAGGATTGGAGCTGCCGAGATACACCATGTCGAGCTCGTTGATCTGACCGTCGTGGTTGATGTCTTCGTATATTACGTCACCACCTTCGAACTTGTAGTTACGTCCGCCGTAGTTGTAATACATCTGGAGGGGGTTACCCTTAGCGTCGTAGATGATATTGCCGTTAGCGTCGCGGGCAACGGGGCAGGTAGCGTTGTAGCTGCCGTTCACTCCGTACTTTTCAGCCCAGGCTGCTGTGTTGCCGGCATAGATGTCGTTCTTCTTGGCGTCGGCAAAGTAACCGCAGTGGTCGTAGTCGAAACGGTAAACACCTTTGTAACGGAAACCGTAGATACCGCCGAGGGCGTTGCCTATCTGAACGCGGCTCATATAGTTTTCATTATCGTAGTTGAAGTCGCCGTTAAGGCTCGAGAGCACGCTGGCGTCCATCTTGGTAATCTGGTTGATGTTCTGTGCGATGTTGAACTTACCGAGAACCTGGAGGTCGGGAGTAATCTTGATACGTTTGGTGGTGAAGTTCAATTCCCAACCTTCGTTCTCCATGTTACCTACGTTACCCCATGCAAGCGAGCTGAAACCGGTAGACGAAGGAATACTTACATTCTCCATCAAAAGGTCTTTAGTGTACTTGTGGTAAACGTTCAACTCGAACGAGAGCAAGTCTTCGAACAAACCGAGGTTGAAACCTAAGTTCCACGACGAGGTGCGCTCCCACTTCAGGTCGGTAAGACGAAGGTTACTCGGCGCAATAGCCGTACCGCCGCCGTAGTTACCGGTATTGCCGTACTTGTTGTAAATAAGGCCTTCATGGCGAGGCTCACCACCTACGACACCCCAGCTGGGACGGAATGCCAACATGCTGACATATTTGCTGATTGGCTTCATGAAAGGCTCGTCGCTGATGTTCCAACGGCCGGAAACACCGGGGAAGAAACCCCAACGGTTGTTCTTACCGAACTTGGTGCTACCGTCGGCACGGAGCGTGAAGTCCAATACATATTTACCCTTGTAAGAATAGTGGAAACTACCGAGTGCACTCATACGATGTGACTTACCAAGACTGGTGTTAGCGTCACGCAAGTAAGCTTCCACGCTCGGGTCGGTAACACCACCAACAACACCGCTCGACTTCAAATACTGCGAATTCGAATTGGTCGTTTCCATCTCCCAACATGCAAGACCTGTGAAGTAGTGGTCTTCATTGCTGAACTTAGGGGTAAAGATAAGGGTGTGCTTGGTGTTGAACTTGAGGTTCTTGCTCTCGCTGTCGCTCGTAAGGTTGATACCGCCGTCAACGTCCCAACTGTTACTGGTCAAAGAAGCAGGATAATAACCCTTTTGAGTATTTGTGAAAGCGTACATGTAAACCTCACCGTTGTAGTTCAACTGTGTAGAAGTCTCGTCCTTGCCCAAAAGCTTGTACTCTATCTGGAACTGCGGGTCGATAGCATACGTACTTTCGCGATACCACGAGAGGCGTCCTATTGCCACCGGGTTACCGTTGGCAACCATGTCGCGGAGGTAGTAGGAAGACTGCCCGTCCTGAACAGGGCCGGCAGCACCGGCAGCCGGGAACATCTTCATATACTCGTTAGTCCTGTAGTAACGCTGGTTAATCGGGTCGTAGTTATAGTTGTAAACCGACATGTTAGGCATTGCATTGTATGCCTTGTCGAGAAGACTTTCAACGTAGTTCTTCTTGTTGTTGGTGTACGTAAGTGAGAAGTTCGATGAGAACTTGATTCGGTCGGACACATAGTAGTCGAGTGCCATACGTGTCGAGAAACGGTCGAGCTGCTGCTCTATAATAGTACCGGTTTCGTGGTCGTAGTTGCTCGATATACGGAACGTTGCCTTTTCACCACCACCATTGAGAACGAGGTTGTAGTTGTGGGTCTGTCCGAACTGTGTAACTTCGTCACGCCAATCGGTGTTGTTGTTGAAATTCCTGAAATACATAGGACGGGAATCGTCATACGAGATTTCAACTATGTCTGAGGCAACGCTGCTCTGCGCAGGATTGAAGTATGCCTCCTTCAACATCATGGTGTACTCGTCACCGTTCAACATCTTCATACCCTTAGGCTGCCAAGAGCCGGTAAAGCGGTACGAGAAGTCGATACGTGTCTTACCGCGGCGTCCGCGACGGGTCTTAATTTCGATAACACCGTTAGCACCGCGCGAACCCCAGATTGCCGTTGCTGCTGCGTCTTTCAAGACGTCTATGCTCTGGATGTCTTCAGGGTTGACTGAGAGCAAGCGCGCGAACTGCTCGCTGTTGTCCATATCCTGGAGGTCGATGTCGGTAGTATTATAATTGTCGAGTACGTTGCCGTCTACAACAATCAAAGGCTCCTGGTCACCGTTAATGGTGGTAACACCACGCAAACGCATTGTTGTACCGGAACCGAGGTTACCTGAATTCATCACAATATCCAAACCTGCAATCTGTCCCTGCAGAGCCTGGTCGGCCGTCTCGAACGAGAGACCTTTCATTTCGTCCATGTTCAGGGTCTGGGTAGCAACCGACACTTCTTTTGCCGGTATGGTAAGGCCGTTGGTCTTTACCCTTTGCTGGGCTTTTACCGTAACGCCTTTCAGCTGGGTTCTACTGCGCATTTCTATACGGAACACCTTGCTGTCGCCTATCACCTGCGTGTGAGTCTGGTATCCTACGTAAGAAATCTGCAGTCTGTCTTTCCTGTTTTTAATAGGCATGGAGAAGTTACCGTTAATATCGGTAGTGGTAGCTTCAACGATACGGTTGTTCTGGTCGAGCTCAACCACATTCGCCATCATCACCGGCCCATCGGTACGATTCCATACATGCCCGGAAATACGATCTTGTGCCGCAACCGACGAAAGGCATAAGCACATCGCAATGAGCAATAAATATTTTATCTTATTCATAGTATTAATTTTTATTCCTTGATACGATATTTGGCCAGGAACCTCTTGGCTGCGGCTGTTGTAGCCCAATCGGTATCATACCGGCCGCCGTCGAGCTCTTTGAAATTCAATACACCGTCAATCTGGTGAACCACTGCGTAAGATGACGTTTCTATAGTGGCGTTATTAGCACTGGTTGCTATTGTACTTAAAGTGTAGTCGCGAGTCAGGATGTTCTTGCGGCTCTCGTCGTCTACCACAGTACGCTGCGGGCCGAGGATGTCGGAACCGTCGGTAGCGTTAGTGCCGTAAACCGACCTTACGAAGAGGGTTCCGTTGCCTGTAGACGAAACCTGAACCGAACGGTAACGGTTGGTAGAGTCGTTAATGCAGGCCGTTTCGTATTTGGTAGGCTCTATTGCAGCATGGTCTGCAAATATTGAATTATCCTGGAAGTGATATTTCAAGAAGTTCACAAGGCAGGTAATCATAGCCTGAGCCTTTAATTTGTACCTGCGGGTAATATTGAGTATCTCCGATTCGGGACGTCCTGCTTCGGTTGCTGCGTTAACCTCGGCCTCGCCGCTGGTGATTACTTCCGTAATCTCATCCCATGTGGGAAGTCCCTGGTTGAACGCTTCCTGTATAGCCTCGTTCGTAGGAACATATACCGTGTAACGGAAAGTATTGAAGAATCGAACGTTATCGGTAAGACCGTTCTGCGAAGAAGTGAATATGGTGTATTTCTCCAATTCAGACTCTACCTCGTCGTTGTCAACGCTGTCGGCAAGACCGGCGCGGTCAAGGATGTCGGCGTCGATTTGGCAAAGGTTGAAGAACTGGTAGAAGGGCGAAGCCTCTGCTCCGTCGGAAAGCACGCTGTAAACAGACTTCATCGTAGTCTGGATAGGACGGTCGATTACATAGGTCATACCGTTACCGTAACCGGTTGTTTCCTGGCGGCGGTCGTAGGTACGGATAACGTTGATAAGCGAGTCGTTGTCAACCTGGAAACCGCCCTGTACATAGAAGCCGGTGCTTGTCTGGTCGAAGTCGCTGGTGAGGCGGCCGTCGGTGGTGTTGGAAATCTTCACTGCACTACCGCCTTTGGTTACGTAGTACTGGTTCAAGCTGCCGAAGCCCGTTGCAGACTCAGCGTCGGAGTGAACTATAATGTGCGAATCCAAAAGGTCTTTCAGACGGTTGTTGATAATCGAGGCAGATATAGTACCGGGAACAGAGTTACCGATTTCGTTGGTAACCGGGTCCCAACTGTAAGCGCGTGCCTTTACAGGCGCTGCACGGTCTTGCAGACGTGTACTGTAATAGAACGACAAAACGCGGGGCTGCTGGCTCTGGCTGGAAGCCTCGTCATAATAAGTTCCAAGAGCTTCGTCGGTAGGAACGAAGAAACTGAAGCGCGAGCTCATTGCCAAAAGGTAGTAGCTGAAGAATGCGTTCAGAGGAGCCGCGTTCGGGTTGGTGATATAGCTGTCGTCGGCCGAGATAGCCCAGTTGAAAATCTTCATATCCCTACCTACAAGAGCCGGAGACGATACGGCTGCATATTTTGCAGGAGCGAACAGCTGATTCATTATATATACGGCACCGTTGTTTGCCAACAGGGTTGTACCGATTGTAGCCTTGTAGCCTTCAAGACCGCCGTCGAGCGTACCGAACATAGGATCCTTAGCATCGTTCATAATGGTTATGTACTTGCTGGGAACGGTACCTATGAACGAAGTCTTCATAAGGTTCATTACAAATGCCTGGATAACACGGAGAGGAATCTGGTCTATATTATATATGAGGTTCTCACGTGTGTTGTCTTTCTTTGCGTATGCCTCCATGAGGAATTCGCCGGCACCACCCGGAAGGAAGTATGCAGCCAGCACGTCGTCAGAAGGAACGAACATTGCGCCCATGTCGGTTTCCAGTGTCTGGCCGTCGGGATAATACTGGTTCCATCCCGGGTCGTATTCAAGAGGATACTGGAATGTATTGCCGTTGGGGTCGGTAAGAAGAGCTTCGCCGTTTTTCGAACGTGACGCCATGTAGCGTTTCTCGAACACGGAGTCGCGTATACCGGTCAACTGCGCGTGGCTGTTGGTAAGGGTTGCATTATAATAAGGTGCAGAAAAACGGTCGAGTATATGGCTGAATATATCAGTCTTTCCGTTGGTGCGTATCATTTCTGCCATATTCGACGGAGAGATAAGCACGCGGTCGAGTTTGTTTACATAACCGTTAAGGCAGGTCTGGTCCTGGCCTATAACCTTGCTTGCGTAAATGTGAGCATCGGTTGCCTCGCGTTCCGTTCCTGCGAACACCTTGAAGTCGTCGTCGGTAATGTTAGCCTCGCCCATCTGTCCTGCTATGAAGTGGGTCATCAGGGGAGTCGTTCCGTCGAGAGCGAGCCAAAGGCCGCCTTTTTCCTGTGTGCGGAAACGTTTCCAGTAATCGATGTCCGGTTCCTCGGTATCCTCGTTAAGGGTTTGCGGTATATCGCCGCTCGACCACGAGAAATAAGGAATGGAGTCGGTAGCCGAAGCCGATGTCGCTTGACGCAGACATTGGTTTTTCGAGATACCGCCGCCGGTGCTTATGTTCGTCATCATCTCAAGCAGGTAAGCGTTGTTGAGCATTGACGAGCCAAGCAACAGTTGTTTCATGGCCAACGTAAGGTCTTCGTATTTTGTTACGCCCCACTCGTTGCCTTTGTAAAATTCGGCAAACGCGTCGTCGTCAGCAACGAACAACGTTCTACTGCCGGTACGGTCCAGCACTTCCTGGAGGTCCGAGCCGGTCTGCGTGCCGATGTCATCAATTAGACGCACGGTATTCTTGTAATTCCCTTCGCTCTTCAGATACGAGTAAATGCTCGCGCCAAGCCAATCCGGCTTCTTGTCGGGCAAATCATAATCATCGGAACAAGAGTACGTAAATCCGCACATCGACAGTATACACATGGCAGCGAGCCACTTTCTACTTCTTTTAATTAAACGGTTTTTCATACACATTAAATTTATCCTTTTGTTTGTTTATATTTATTCGTTATACTTTTTATGTATCTTTTCCAGCCGGCATGCAGTGCGGAAAGGCCGCCGGAAGCCTGTTTCCGCCATTAAGGCGTAATAATCTCGCACGTGTTCCTTTTAACGTGGCATTTTCAAACTATTAATTATTAATTCTTTAGTTATTTTTCATTTACTCTCTACCCACAATATGGGATAGTAGACCCTCAAAAGTACACGTTTTTTTACTATCTGCAAACTTTTCTTTCGTTTTTTTTCTTTTTTTCAAGTGGAAGTTGGCAGCTTCACTTTCCAATCAATTCGTTTACGAACGCCAAATTACTATTTTTTTGTTAAATATAATGTATCCTTGCCTTCTTTTTATACTAATATCCTTTATTTTCTCGCCGCACTGCCTGACTGCACAAATTAGCGAGGTTTGAACCGTAGTCCGTGCGGGCTGTATCGCTCCGCCCTGATAGCCGCCGCACTCCCTATATATAATAATGTGTACCCGCATTATGAAACCCGGGGCTTTAGCACGGTTCCACATATTTTAAGTTCATTTTTACGACATAGTTGCACGATTTGATTTGCTGTTTAATATTTGCCTTTTGTTTAAATCGCCATATCGATAACTTAATACGTCTAATTAACAAAAATCTTTCATTTAAGATTTCTCACGTTAACAATTCCGGCTGATTTTTGCGCCGTAACGGCAATTTTAACATTTACACTCGTTAACCTTTGAGCAAAACCGGAGCTTGTCGCCCGAAAATTCCTTAACCGGAATTTTTCTTCAGGAGCAGAAAAAAATTAGTGGCTCGGATTTCGAAATCCGAGCCACTAATTTTAAAATCCGAGCCACTAATTTTCCGGGGCGTTCGGGAGGCACTGCACGGCATGCTTTCCGGTACGGAATTTGCTTGCCGGCGGCCTTCTGTTTAATCTGCCGCTGCGTCAGTTGAGCGGCATTGACTGTGCCGAGGTGGTCGGCCCGTTAACCTTGAGCCTTCCGCCGGGCAGCAGGTTCATACGGTCGATAAACACTACCCTCTGGTCGCCCGTCTTGGACGTGCGGCCGTGGTAAACGCAGAACATTCCCTTGCCGGGCACCTCGAGCACCATGTTATGCCCTGTTCCGGTTACATCGCCGCCCTGCTCCACATTCTTTTGCAGCACGGGATTGTCGGCCGACTTGGCAAAAGGCCCGAGCGGCGACTTGGCGGTGGCATATCCTACGGCATAGTTCTTTCCGCCGAAGAAGTTGGCCGAATACATCATATAATATATGCCGTCTTTCTTGAACGCGAAAGAGCCTTCGGTCCAGCGGCGGTTCACCTCGCCCGAAGTTACCGAACGGCTTTCCCACTCGGCCTGCGGATCGGAAAGCGACGACGGCGGGGTGAGCAACGCCACCGGCTCGCCTATCACTCCGCTGAAGTCCGGTTTCATTTCCACTCCGTACACCCAGCTTTCCTCTATCTCCGAGAACAAACCTTCGTTGCGCGCCCATTCGGATATTTCGCTCTCCACCGGGTGCTTGTAGCAGCAACGCGAGTAGTAGAGGTACACACGGCCGTTGTCATCCCACAGCACATTGGCGTCGATTATGGGATAACCGGGGTCGAACACCGGGCGTTCGTACAAATCCTTGAAAGGTCCGTCGGGCGAATCGGCCACGGCCACACCTATGCGGAAGTTCTCGCCCTCGTTGGTGGGATTCTCGCGCCAGTTGGCGCTGAAAAACATGTAATACTTGCCACCCCGTTCGTAAACCTCGGGAGCCCAGAAGCAATCGACGCCCCACGACGAACTGTCGCCGTTGTAAACTACGCCGGCGTCGGCCCAGTTGACAAGGTCGTCGGACACGCAGGCACGGAAGCCGTTAATGCCGTCGCTCGTGCCGTACATGTAGAACCTGCCGTCGCTCGCGCGGAGCACGAACGGGTCGCCGAACTTTACGTCGAGCGGGTTGTTGAACGTAGGCCGGCTGCAGCCCAGCAGCAAGGCCGGCAACAAAAGATAAAGCAGTCTTTTCATAACAGAAAGAGTTTTTATGTCAAACATTTTTTACCATCCACACATTATTATATATATAACTCGGCGCGAAGCCTGGCTATTTAAGCATAATTTCAATCACAGGCACTTCGACATCGGGCTTCCTTACGGGTACGGGCATTATAAGGTCGCCCACACGCGAAATCTCTACCGTATGCTCGCCGGCGTTTGCCGCAGTGCGCGAATAGTAAGTCATCTCGGAAGCGTCGTTAAGCAGCTGCGCATACTTTATCTTTCCTTCAAGCCCGGGAAGGTGGAGCGATTTGAACGGCCATTCGAGCACATGCACGTAAAGCCGGTTGGTTTCGGGGTTATAGGTGAGCAGGCAGTTGTTTGGTGCCTCGATTCCCGCCGGGGCATGGGTGCACCCGTATATGGAGCGGGAATGGTATTTCATCCACTCGGCTATCGCCTCGAGGCGTTCCACCGCGCGGGGCTCGAACTCGCCGCGCGCCGTAGGACCTACGTTGAGCAGCAGGTTGCCGCCCTTGCTCACCGCCTCGATGAGCATTACGATGAGCTGGCGTGCGGATTTCCACGTCTGGCCGTCGCGGCTGTAGCCCCACGACCGGCCGTCGAACGTCTGGCACATCTCCCAGGGAACGCTTTCGCCGTTGATTTTAAGCCCTTCATAGGGAATGTACTGCTCGGGAGTGAGGAAATCCCAGCCCCACGAGGTATCCTGCAAGTCGGAACGGTTGTTTATGATTATCTGCGGCTGCAACTCGCGCGCCAGCTTGATTAATCCTTCTGAATCCCAGTCCTCGTGCCCCTTGCCGTCCTTTCCTGGGTATGAAAAGTCGAGGAACAGCTCGTCAATCTGCCCGTATTGCGTAAGCAGTTCGGTAAGCTGGTTTTTCATATACTGGCGGTACTTGTCCATGTCGCGGCTTTTGTTGGCTTCGGCGCGTTCCTTCGGGTCGCGCGGCCCGTTGGGGTGCTGCCTGTCGTATGTAAAGTCGGGATGGTGCCAGTCGATAAGCGAATAATAGAAGCCTACCCTGATACCCTCGGCACGGAAAGCCTCTACGAGCGGACCGATGAGGTCTTTGCCATACGGCGTGTTCGTTACCTTGAAATCGGTGTACTTGGTGTCCCACATGCAGAAGCCTTCGTGGTGTTTTGTGGTGACAACCATATACTTTACGCCGGCTGCCTTTGCATAAGCCGCCCACTGCTTGGGGTTGTACAGGTCGGGATTGAAGTACTCGAAATAGCGGTTGTAATTTTCGTCGCTTATTCTCTCATACTGCTTTACCCACTCGTGCCTTGCGGGCAGGCTGTACAGCCCCCAATGGATGAACATGCCGAACCGGTCGTGCGTCCACCAGGCCATGCGCTCGGCTTTCTGTTCTTTCGTCTCCCTGGCCCACGACGGTACTCTCTCTTCCTGCTGGGCCGAAACGCGGCAAAGCGCCGTCGCCGCAATTAAAACTAAAAGAATTTTCTTCATGGTATGACAGGTTTAGGGTGAATGCCAAATGCGACGCCGCGTATCGAAGGAAAACGCGGAAACTCAACAAATTTAATCAAATATCCGCAATCGCGCAACGGGTTTACCGTAAATTGAAAACAGCAAGGCACGTCGCAGAAAATATGTCCGACCTATTTTGAAATATGTCTGACCTATTTTAAAATATGTCAGACATATTTTTTACCTGCTCCAAATGGGGTGCCGCAAATACGGACAAATACCGCCGCATTCCGGAATCTCACTGCCCGGAAGGGTTTATCGCCCCTTAACCCAAAACAAAAGTTCCCGCCCTGTGCGAGCGGGAACTTTATGTTCAGTCATTCGAAGCCGGAATTGAATTACACGGCCCGACTGTTTTTGTTTACCATGGATCTTCAACCTCCTCTCCTGCGTAAACCGAGCGGGGAACTATCTCGAAGTAGTCGAGCATACAGCAGGTACGGGTATTGTTGAGCACGGATTTGATACGTACAAAGTATTCCTCGTCGGGCTTCATCGTACCGCTCCAGAGAATCTTGCGCAAACGTATGTAATCGCCGCTGGCCGAGCGCAAAGACGCCGTAACCGTGCTACCAGCAGCAGGAATACCTCCGTGTTTGTTGTTCTTCATGTAGCCGTGGTTGCGCATACGCTTGTCGATTTCGCGGTTTATCTCAACGTCATCCACATCAGGCTCCCAGCCTATGTTCGGGTTGGAAGAAGCAATACGGAAGTCGAGCGGCAAACCTATAGGCGTGGGGTTAAGCCTGTCGGTGCCCAAATAAACCTGGAACATGCCGAAGTGTTGTATCTGCGGCGCGCAAATGCGCAGCTCGTATGTGCCTTCGTAGGGCACGGGCGGAAGCCTGAACGTCAGGTCGTACTGGCCGATGATGTTTATCTCGTCACCCTGCATGTTGTGTTGCACTTCGGAATGGTAGGGAACATAACGCCAGTAGGTGTCCTCGGTGTACCACCAGTTCTTGAGGTAGCCCGAGGGGATGAAACGCCACGTGTTGTCCTCTACCTGGCGGAGGCCGTTGGTCATGAGGTCGGGGCATATCGACGCAAAGTCGTAACGCATGCGTTCGTTAAGCACCGTGTTGGGCACGTCGTCGTCATAGATGAGTACTTCGTTTATCGGATAGTAGAAACCGTTGATTGCGTTGTTGGAGTATTTGCCGTTGCTCTGGCTCACAAGGATACCGGGACGCGGAACGGTTATCTCCTCATACGTGCCGTAGAAGCCATTGTCGTAAGTGGAGTAACGGTTTATGCGGCGGCCTTCGGTGGTGCGGCCTTCGGTGAACTTGAGCAGGCGGCGCGGAGAACCCATTGCCTCGTAGTATTCCCAGCAGTTTATTGTAAGGGTGTTGGGGTTGTTGTAAGCATAACCCATCTCGCTGTGGTGAACAACGAGGTTTTTCCACGTACAGCTGAACGGCAAGAGGTGGTAAGAGATGAACTGGTTAACCGCGTTGTCCTGCTTTGTGAGGTCGGTGCCAGTTGCACGCGGGTATGCCTGCTTGCACTTCTCTATAAAGGCAGCCTCTATCTCTTCCCAGTTCTGCACTATGCCGTTAACGAGCTGCGGCTCGGGTATGCCCCACTGCGCAACGTAGACGCTGTCGGTCTCGGGGAACACGGTGAAGCCGAAGAAACGGTGCTCGGGGCTGGGACCTACTTCGCCGCCGGACGTGTTACCCGGGTCGATAGAGCCTTCCTCAACATGGTATTCCTCGTAATCCTCGTCGATGTACGCAACAATCGAATCGGCCCAGCCGGTAAGCTCGAGCATGCGCGAGAATATCCTGAGGTTCTCCGTCTGCGAGATAAGGTCGGGCAGAGAAGAGTTACTCATGTCGATTATACGGTCGAGGCTGTGCACGATACCGTTCGACACTTCCTCGTCGCTCGTTATGATATGCGACTTGCTGTTGACGATGATAATAGTTCGGCCGCTTACGGAGTCAGTGCCGAAATCTATCTGTATGTAACGGTTGTTCATGTTGGGATAGCCGAGCGTGCCGACGGTGAACTGCGTGGAAAGGTAAGCCGGTGTCTCGCCGTTGTCGATAATCGAGTTACGCACGATGTATTCCGCTATGGAGTCGGAAGTAAGCGTAATGTCGAAGTTGGAAGTGTTGTTTATCGAGTCGAGATACGACTGGATAGCATTGTCGGAAGGCGCGAACACGGTGTAGTTGCCGCGGGCCGAAAGCAGTTCCGAGACGGTGGACTTTGACTTGCCGCTCAAATGCACCCGCGAGCACAGATAAGCGAACTTCTGAAGCCCCTCGGTCTCGGCACAATAGGAATAAGCGCTTTCGCCCTTGAAGACATACAGGTCGCTGTCGTCTATCTTGTCGCTACAAGCTGCGAACGACAAGGCGGCAATGCATGTCACAAGGAACTTGCATAGGAAAGTCTTCCTTGTTTTTCTCATAATATTATAATTCATTTTTTGGTTAATTTCCTGTCTCTACGCCTTGCAACGGTTTTCCGCCGTCCGGCGTACTGCACGAAATCGTATAAATCCCGCAAACGCCCGAATAACAAGCATAAAACGGAATCACTTCTTCATTGCATTAGGCATTGTTTGCACATGCCTTTAATTTCATGTAAACAAGATTTTCTAAAGTCTTTTTACAAGAAATTTGTTCGCAAAAATACTTTATTTTTATATTACGTGCAAACTGCACATTGCATTTTTTGCGAAAAATGGAAATTTAACATAATTAAAGTATTAAATTGGCCTGCAAGACAAAACCGGCAGGTTTACAGACACAACGACGTCGGATTTATTCGCCGCAAAACAAAACGAACCATAGAAAACATGGTAAACGATATACGTAAAATGCCGGATTCGGACATCTGCCTACCCCTGCGCAAAAACGCATGGGCAAACGGTTCAAACAGCAAGGCACGTCACAGAAAATATGTCCGACCTATTTTGAAATATGTCTGACCTATTTTAAAATATGTCAGACATATTTTTTACCTGCTCCAAATGGGGTGCCGCAAATACGGACAAATACCGCCGCATTCCGGAATCTCACTGCCCGGAAGGGTTTATCGCCCCTTAACCCAAAACAAAAGTTCCCGCCCTGTGCGAGCGGGAACTTTATGTTCAGTCATTCGAAGCCGGAATTGAATTACACGGCCCGACTGTTTTTGTTTACCATGGATCTTCAACCTCCTCTCCTGCGTAAACCGAGCGGGGAACTATCTCGAAGTAGTCGAGCATACAGCAGGTACGGGTATTGTTGAGCACGGATTTGATACGTACAAAGTATTCCTCGTCGGGCTTCATCGTACCGCTCCAGAGAATCTTGCGCAAACGTATGTAATCGCCGCTGGCCGAGCGCAAAGACGCCGTAACCGTGCTACCAGCAGCAGGAATACCTCCGTGTTTGTTGTTCTTCATGTAGCCGTGGTTGCGCATACGCTTGTCGATTTCGCGGTTTATCTCAACGTCATCCACATCAGGCTCCCAGCCTATGTTCGGGTTGGAAGAAGCAATACGGAAGTCGAGCGGCAAACCTATAGGCGTGGGGTTAAGCCTGTCGGTGCCCAAATAAACCTGGAACATGCCGAAGTGTTGTATCTGCGGCGCGCAAATGCGCAGCTCGTATGTGCCTTCGTAGGGCACGGGCGGAAGCCTGAACGTCAGGTCGTACTGGCCGATGATGTTTATCTCGTCACCCTGCATGTTGTGTTGCACTTCGGAATGGTAGGGAACATAACGCCAGTAGGTGTCCTCGGTGTACCACCAGTTCTTGAGGTAGCCCGAGGGGATGAAACGCCACGTGTTGTCCTCTACCTGGCGGAGGCCGTTGGTCATGAGGTCGGGGCATATCGACGCAAAGTCGTAACGCATGCGTTCGTTAAGCACCGTGTTGGGCACGTCGTCGTCATAGATGAGTACTTCGTTTATCGGATAGTAGAAACCGTTGATTGCGTTGTTGGAGTATTTGCCGTTGCTCTGGCTCACAAGGATACCGGGACGCGGAACGGTTATCTCCTCATACGTGCCGTAGAAGCCATTGTCGTAAGTGGAGTAACGGTTTATGCGGCGGCCTTCGGTGGTGCGGCCTTCGGTGAACTTGAGCAGGCGGCGCGGAGAACCCATTGCCTCGTAGTATTCCCAGCAGTTTATTGTAAGGGTGTTGGGGTTGTTGTAAGCATAACCCATCTCGCTGTGGTGAACAACGAGGTTTTTCCACGTACAGCTGAACGGCAAGAGGTGGTAAGAGATGAACTGGTTAACCGCGTTGTCCTGCTTTGTGAGGTCGGTGCCAGTTGCACGCGGGTATGCCTGCTTGCACTTCTCTATAAAGGCAGCCTCTATCTCTTCCCAGTTCTGCACTATGCCGTTAACGAGCTGCGGCTCGGGTATGCCCCACTGCGCAACGTAGACGCTGTCGGTCTCGGGGAACACGGTGAAGCCGAAGAAACGGTGCTCGGGGCTGGGACCTACTTCGCCGCCGGACGTGTTACCCGGGTCGATAGAGCCTTCCTCAACATGGTATTCCTCGTAATCCTCGTCGATGTACGCAACAATCGAATCGGCCCAGCCGGTAAGCTCGAGCATGCGCGAGAATATCCTGAGGTTCTCCGTCTGCGAGATAAGGTCGGGCAGAGAAGAGTTACTCATGTCGATTATACGGTCGAGGCTGTGCACGATACCGTTCGACACTTCCTCGTCGCTCGTTATGATATGCGACTTGCTGTTGACGATGATAATAGTTCGGCCGCTTACGGAGTCAGTGCCGAAATCTATCTGTATGTAACGGTTGTTCATGTTGGGATAGCCGAGCGTGCCGACGGTGAACTGCGTGGAAAGGTAAGCCGGTGTCTCGCCGTTGTCGATAATCGAGTTACGCACGATGTATTCCGCTATGGAGTCGGAAGTAAGCGTAATGTCGAAGTTGGAAGTGTTGTTTATCGAGTCGAGATACGACTGGATAGCATTGTCGGAAGGCGCGAACACGGTGTAGTTGCCGCGGGCCGAAAGCAGTTCCGAGACGGTGGACTTTGACTTGCCGCTCAAATGCACCCGCGAGCACAGATAAGCGAACTTCTGAAGCCCCTCGGTCTCGGCACAATAGGAATAAGCGCTTTCGCCCTTGAAGACATACAGGTCGCTGTCGTCTATCTTGTCGCTACAAGCTGCGAACGACAAGGCAGCCATAAAAACAACAAGAAGCCCGTAAAGATTTTTCTTCTTTGTCTTTTTCATGATATTTTATTTTTTCAATTATTATTTCTTACTCTCTCGCAAAACCTTGCGGAAGCCGCAAAGCAACGCTCTCCTTTCCTCTTCCTACCGGCTTCACGCGCCGAAAACCTTTGTCTGAACCGGCAAAGGCGCACTAAACCCTATAGGACATTGCATGACTGAGGTTGCTGTTATTAAAGTTTTTTTGTTTTTCTACACAAAAATAGAACATTTACTTTACTGCGCGAAAATTTTGCAATGATTTTTTATTCTACGGCTCAAAATTAACATTTCAAAAAAGCGCTCCACCGATTTTTGAACGCTGCCGCGCATACCTTATGTTTTAGCCGGCGCACGGCATACAAAAACCGTGCCGTTCGGGACAACGGTACGGCTGTGTATCGCCCCCGAAAGGAGGGCGCAAAAAATATGTCTGAGATATTTTAAAATATGTCAGACATAATTCAAAATATGTCTGACATAATTTTTTCTTGCTCCCGTGAAAATTTCACGGCAGGCAACTGCCTGAACCAAAGCGGGCATAAAAAACGCAACCCGCCGGCGGCGGGTTGCGAAAAGGGTTTACCATTTATCTTCAGGCTCTATGCCGTTGTACACGCTCTTGGGCACCCATTCTATGAAGTCGGGACCGAAGTTTGCATTGCGGTTGAGCAGAGATTTCATACGCATATAATATGTTACTCCGGGCTTGCAGTTCTGCGTGGTGATGATATTGCGCAGTTTTGCGCCATCGGGACCGTGGTTTCGCCCGCCGGAGGTTACGTTTGTAGAGTTGAAACCGAAGCTGTCGGGGCATTTCATGTATCCGTGGTTGCGCATACGCTTGTCGATTTCGCGGTTGTACGTGGGGTCGTCGGTATCGGCTTCCCAGCCTATTATAGGATTGTCGGGGTCGCGGCGCGCGTCGACCGGAAGTCCCACGGCGGTGAGGTTGTCGGGGTTGGTGCCGAAATAGAACTGCACCATACCGCGGCCTGCGTCGTTGCAATATCCCAGCCTCAGCTCGTATGTGCCTTCGTAAGGCACGGGCGGCAGCTGCCAGGTAACGTCGTAATATCCTTCGAGCACTATGTCGTCGGCCTCGTAGTTGAGGTAATTGATATTATATGTGTTCATCGAGAGGAAGAGCGTCTGGTCGGTAAACCTGACCTTGCGCAGGTAGCCTTGTGGAATGTAGAAGAACTTCTGCTCGGGCAGGAAGCGCATTCCGTTGGTCTGGATTTCGGGCTGCATGGACTGCGTGTCCCAGCGCATGCGTTCGTTGAGTACTTTTCCGGGAACGTCCTTGTCGTAAACCATTACGTCGTCGATTATGTGGTAGAAGCCGTTGAGCGCCTGCGTTTCGCGGTTTCCGTTGTCGGGCTGCACCTGTATTCCGGGGCGTTCCACATTGAGTTCGTCGTAGTTGTAATCGTCATACTCGCTGCAATAGCGGTTTATGCGGTAGCCGTCGGTCGACTTTCCGAACGTCAGCTTTATTATGCGGTGGTCCTTGCCCATCGATTCGTAGTACTGGAACTTCACTACTCCCAACTGTTCGGGCGTGTTGTAGGAAGTGCCCACCTGACAGAGGGTTATTACAAGATTGTTATAGGCCACCTGCTGGTCGGTAAGGTGGTAGGCCACGAACTGGTTCACGGGGTTGTCAAGACTGGTAAGGTCGTTTGACCTGGCGTCGGGATAATACTGCTGGCATATCTCGGTTATGCGCGGCAGTATGTCGTCCCAGTTGGTAACTACGCCGTTGTCGATATCGAGTTTGATTCCCCAGCGCGCCTCCAAAAGGCTGTCGGGCTCCACAAAGGCGGTGTACCCCCAGTTGTGGTGTTCCGGTTCATAGAGCAGCTGGCCGGAATACCACACGTGCGTGAATCCCTGGCGGTGTTCGAGTTCCTCGTATGCGTCGTCGCGGTAGCGCTGCATACTGTCGGCCCAGCTGGTTATTTCGAGCAGTTTGTAGAAAATACGCGTGTTATCGGTCATGCTGAGCAAGCCGGGCAATGACGACGTGGCGGGCATTACCACATGGTCTACCACGTGAACAACACCGTTCCCCACTTCGCGGTCGCTCACGAGTATCTTAGAGAACGTGTTCACCACCGTCACGGCGCGCCCCGTGTCGCTTGCCGCAAAGCCTATTATTATATAGCGGTCGGCCATGGTTTTGAGCTGCAGCACGCCTTCCTGGAAGTCGGTGGAGAGGTATGCGTCGGTATTGCCGTTGTCGATAATGCTGTTGAACACTATTACTTGCGCAAACGAGTCGGGCACGGCGTTAACGTCGTAGTTCTTGGTGTCGTACACCGAGTCGATGAAAGCCTGTACGGCGTCATTGGTGGGCACGAAGCAGGTATAGTTTCCGCGTGCTTCGAGCATGTGGTCCATGGTGGAGCCTTTCTTGCCCGACTTTGCTTTCTTGAGCAAAACGAGGTACTTGCTCAGCTCGGGCTGCGAGGCTATGTAATCGGTGGCCTGCTCGCCGGTAAAGACATACAGGTTGGATTCGTCCACCTCGTCGGTGCACGAAACCACTGCCGCCGACATCATCAACAGCGGCAGAAGGAAGAGCATGGCGCACTTCTTCCTTAGGATTTTCAGGTTTTTTAAGGTTTTCATGGTTATTATGGCATTTTGTTTATTCCTGAAACGGCATACGCGGGCTAAGATACAAATTCGGGTTCAAACGGCAAAGCCAAAATCGCCCAATTTTATATAATTTCGCCCACTCCGGTTTTAACATTTGAATTTCAAGTGCCTTTCCGTCGCCGCAGGCGCCCCGCCGCGGCCCCCTCGGGGCAAAGAAAAAAACAAGTCGGATGTATTTTGAAATATGTCGGACATATTTTAAATTATGTCCGACCTTTTTTCACGGGCCTGAAACTCCCATGCCACGGGCTTTCGGGCCGACGCATACAAAGGGGCAAGAAAAAAGCAGTCCGGGGCAGCTGTTTTTGTCTGCCTCGGACTGTTAAAACCCGAAATCCCTTTAACGGGAATAATCATTCCTTAACTTTTGCCGTTTTCCTGCGCCGCAGCGATATTATTGCCGCGCATACGAGCGCAAGCAGCATTACTGCCATTGCAACGTAGGCCACGGCTTCGGTGGTCTTGAGCGACGCGGGGTCGAACGTCAGCACGAGCGTGTGTTTGCCTGCCGGCACCTTAACGGCACGCAACACGTAATCGGCGCGCGCTATCTGTATCTCCTGCCCGTCCAGCTCAGCCGTCCAACTGGGGTAATATACCTCCGACAGCACGGCTACGCCGCCGTTTGCGGAAGACACCTCATACGTCAGCTTGTTGGGCTCGTAGGCCGTGAGCGTTATGGCGTCGGCCGAGTCGCGGCGCAGCTCCGTGGCGTTGCCCAATGCAGCCGCGAAGTCCTTGCCCACCACCGCTTCGTTGCGGCGGTCGATGCGTTTGAGCATGTCCATCTCCTCGCGCGCCGTTGCGGCATAAACCACCTTGCCCACAAACCATGCGTTGCCGTAGGCATTGGGGTTGGCAAGCGGCATTGTGCCGCCCTGCTGCGTGGGAAAGATAAAATATTTAGTGTTGAGCATGTTTATCGTCGGACACACCGAGTCGGCCGAGAAGGTGGTGCTGTTTTCCGCAAGCGCCTTGGGCAGCACTTCCCTTACGGCCTGCATTTCGGGCGTAAGGCAGTTGACGATGATGTCCTGGTAACGTCCCAGCTTGGCGGCATGGTATCCGCCCACGCTCTTGTGCCAGTAGGAAGTCTCGTTCTCGTTGAACGTGTCGGACGCAAAATTGAGCACGCGGTAATCGAGCGACTTGTCCTGGAGTATGGCCTTGTCGGTCTCGCTCATGGCGAACGTATTGTCGTGCTGGTATTGCTCGACGAACATGTCGTCGTTAAGGTAACGACGGTTCACCGACCACATGTCGGCAAGGCACAGCACGATAAACGCCGTTGCGGCATAAACGGGGCGCACCTTGCCCGTGCGGTAGACGAACAGCAGCGCAAAGCCTATTGCCACCACCCAGAAGCTCCTCCATGCGTCGGACGTGAGTATGTCGTGGCGTATGTCGGTTATGTTGTTTGCGTAAGTGTTCACCATGGCCGGGTCGAAAACCTGCAGCATGTTCTGCAACATGGCTTGCTCGGCATTCGTAAGGCAGTTGCCGAAGAACGTTCCGGGAGCAATGGCGAAAAGCAGGCAAATGCCGGCCGTCACTCCGCCCGTGGCGTAGAACAGCTTGGACTTGTCGCGCAACAGCTTGGGCTCGGCTATTATCTTGGCCAGACCCAGCGTGGCGAGCAACGGGATTGAGAACTCGGCCACAACGAGTGCCGACGAAACTGCGCGGAACTTGTTATACATCGGGAAGTTGTCAATCATCCAATCGGTGAACGCAGGGAAATTATGTCCCCACGAAAGAAGTATGGAAAGCACTGTCACCGCAAGCAAGCTCCATTTGACCGGACCTTTTACGATGAAAAGCGAAAGAACAAAAAGAAAGAATACAAACGCACCCACATAGACCGGACCGGAAGTGCCGGGCTGCTCGCCCCAATACTGCGAAAGGCCCGGAGTAGCACCGCCCAGCTGCCCGTAAAGCTGCTGGAACGTCTGTATGTACTCATGGTAACGGGGATTTTCCTTTGCCGTCTCGTTTTGCGGCAATGCGCCGCTCGCGCCGCCCTTGACACCGGGCACAAGGAGCGACCACGTCTCGCCTATGCCGTAGCTCCATTGCGTGATGTACTCGTGCGACAGGCCTGAGGTGGAAGCCTTTTTCCCGCCGTCGGGCGACGGCTGCGCCAACTCGCTCGTGCCGCGCATGGTCTGCTTGCTGTACTCGTAGGTGTGGTACAGGTTCGAGGCATTAACGGCTATGCCGAGCAATCCGGCCACGGCAAACACGCCGACACCCTTGAGGAAACGCGCGAACTGCTTTTCCTTTATGGCTGCAACAAGGAAACCTATCGACATGAGCGCTATCACAAACAGGAAGTAGTAAGTCATCTGCAGGTGGTTCGAGAAAATCTGCCACGCCACGAAGAACGCCGACAACACCCCGCCCCACAGGTATTTTCCGCGGTAGCAGAGAACCATTCCGGCCAGGGTTGGCGGTATGAAGGCAAGCGTAAGCAGTTTCCAGATGTGCCCGGCTCCTATTATAATAAAGAAGTATGACGAGAAAGCCCATGCCACCGCGCCGAACACCGACACCGACGGCCTGACTTTAAGAGAGCGCATTAGTATGTAGAACCCAAGCAGGAGTACGAACACATACATCACGCAGCCGGTCATACCTAATCCGTACACTTTCTCGAGCGTGTAGAGCAAGTCGCGCGACTCGTAGCTCGGAGCAATCTGGTAAGTGGGCATTCCGCCGAACAGGGCGTTGGTCCAGCGTGTTTCCTCGCCCGTGCGTTCGAGGTATTGCATTCTTTCGTGCGAGACGCCTATTCCTGCCGTGGTGTCATTGCCGGTAAGTACCAGTCCTTGCGTTACGGGAGTGAAGAAATAGGCCAGTCCCAGCAGTACGAACAGCACTACTGCCGCCACGTCGGGCATAAGTCCCTTTATCCGCGCTGCGGTTGTGGTTTCCGGTTGCTTTGCCGGGTTTGCGTTGTTCGGTTGTTTTTCCATTTTGTTTCTGTTCCGTTGGTGCGGCAATCCGCCGGCGCGAAGGCTGCCCCTGCCCGGCGGTTGCGCATGGTTATCGGTTTAATATCTGTAATGTTCTGCTTTGTACGGGCCTTCCACCGGCACACCTATGTACTCGGCCTGCGCCTTTGTAAGTTTGCTAAGGTGTGCCCCGACGCTTGCCAGGTGCAGGCGCGCCACTTCCTCGTCCAGGTATTTGGGCAGGCGGTAAACGTCGATGTCGTAACGCTTGTTGAAGAGTTCTATCTGCGCCAGAGTCTGGTTTGTGAACGAGTTACTCATCACGAAGCTGGGATGTCCGGTTGCGCAGCCGAGGTTTACGAGCCGTCCGTCGGCAAGGAGCGTTATCCTGTGCCCGTCGGGGAAGATGTAGCTGTCCACCTGCGGTTTTATGTTCTCGCATTTCACGCCGGGAAGTTTCTTTAGCGCCTCTACCTGTATCTCGCTGTCAAAATGACCTATATTGCAAACTATGGCCTCGTCGGGCATGGCTTTCATGTGCTCCGTGGTGATTACGTCGATGTTGCCAGTGGTAGTGACGAATATGTTTCCCTGCGGTGCAGCCTCGTCCATAGTTACTACTTCGAAGCCTTCCATTGCGGCCTGTAGCGCGCAAATCGGGTCGATTTCGGTAACGAGCACGCGCGCGCCATAGGAGCGCAGGCTCTGCGCGCAGCCTTTGCCTACCTCGCCGTATCCGGCAACGACGGCCACCTTGCCGGCTATCATCACGTCGGTGGCGCGCTTTATTCCGTCGGCCAGCGACTCGCGGCAGCCGTAGAGGTTGTCGAACTTGCTTTTTGTAACACTGTCGTTCACGTTGAACGCCGGGAAGAGCAGCTCGCCCCTTTCCTTCATCTGATAAAGGCGGTGTACGCCCGTTGTGGTTTCCTCGCTCACGCCGCGAATTTCCTTAGCCGTCTGCTGCCAGCGTTTCGGGTCTTCGGCCAGCACGCGCTTGAGCAGTTTCTTCAGTTCCTCCTCGTCGCCGCTGCCGCTCGGCGTGTCGAGCACCGACGGGTCTTTCTCGGCTTTCACCCCGAGGTGTATCATAAGCGTGGCGTCGCCTCCGTCGTCAACTATCATATTGGGCTTTTTCCCGCCGGGGAAGTTCATGGCCTGCAGCGTGCACCACCAGTAATCCTCCAGGCTCTCGCCCTTCCATGCGAACACGGCCACACCGAGGTCGGCAATGGCAGCCGCCGCATGGTCCTGCGTACTGTAGATATTGCACGAAGCCCACCTTACTTCCGCCCCCAGGGCTACAAGCGTCTTAATGAGCACCGCCGTCTGTATGGTCATGTGCAGCGAGCCCATAACGCGCGCGCCTTTCAAAGGCTTGAGCGTTTCATATTTGGCACGCAGAGCCATAAGCCCGGGCATTTCGTGCTCGGCAATGCGTATTTCCTTGTGCCCGAAGTCGGCCAGGCCTATGTCGGCCACCTTGTAAGGTAATGTTGAAAACAAAGCTTCTTCCATAATAAAATCAGTTGTCTTATATTATATTATTGTGTATTTCCGTTTTTTACCGCCTGCAAAGATAGTGAAAGGCGAGCGCAGAGACAAACGAAAACCTATGTTTTCAAGTTTGACTATGCCGAGCCGCATCCTATTTTATCCAAAATAGTGAAAGGCGAGCGCAGTGCAAAATGAGCTTAACCGTTTTTTACAATGCCCCCGGGCAACAAGCCCCGGACGCCCGAATACGGACAAACGCGCCCGCCCGGCGGATAAATATTCACGCACACACGGAAAGCCGCTTGCAAAGCCGCACGAAATATGTCTGACATAATTCAAAATATGTCCGACCTATTTTAAAATATCTCAGACATATTTTTTATTTGCTCCCGGAAGCCGTTGAAAACATCCCGAAAAACGGCCGAAAATGAACGGATATTCACGCTCTTGAATAAACATTCCCGCATTTACGGAGGGAACAGGAGTAAAAAATCCGGGATATATCGTTTTAACCTAAATTTATATTTCACGCAACAAGCAACATAATAAACACTTACGGACCGCCGGGCAAAACATTTTTGCACAAACAGCCGTACCGTGTGCAACAAAGAGCGTTTTTTCGCAAAAAAATTTTGACATATAAATGTTTCTCTATACTTTTGCAGCCTGTAGAATAAGAAAAACTCAAAAAAAACAATCATCATGTCTGAAATCGAATCAAAGGTAAAATCAATCATTGTTGACAAACTCGGCGTAGACGAAGCCGAAGTAAAGAACGAAGCAAGCTTCGCAAACGACTTAGGTGCAGATTCCCTCGACACCGTTGAGCTCATCATGGAATTTGAGAAAGAGTTCCAAATTCAGATTCCTGACGATCAGGCTGAAAAAATTTCGACCGTTGGCGACGCAATCGCTTACATCGAGGCAAACGTTAAACAGTAAAACGTTTCCTCCATACTTGAAAACATGGAATTGAAAAGAGTCGTTGTAACCGGTCTGGGCGCCATAACCCCGCTTGGTAAAACCGCTCCCGAAACATGGGAGAACATCAAGCTCGGAAAAAGCGGAGCCGGGCCGATTACTCATTTTGACGCGTCCAAGTTCAAGACACAGTTCGCTTGCGAAGTAAAAGGCTACAACGCAACGGACTACTTTGACCGCAAAGAGGTTCGCAAGATGGACCTGTACGAGCAGTACGCCGTTGTTGCAGCCGACGAAGCAATAAAGGACGCAGGACTTGACGGGGACGACATCGACAAGAACAACGTCGGTGTAATCTTCGGTGTTGGCATAGGCGGCATACACACCTTCGAGGAAGAGGCAGGAAACTACGCAAAGACCGGCGAAACAATGGGTCCGCGCTACAATCCCTTCTTCATCCCGAAAATGATTGCCGACATAGCTTCGGGCCAGGTTTCGATAAACCACGGCTTCAGAGGCCCCAACTACACCACCACCTCGGCATGCGCCTCATCGACCAACGCACTGGCCGACGCGTTCAACCTCGTGCGCCTCGGCAAAGCCAGCGCAATCGTGGCAGGCGGAGCAGAAGCAGCCATCTGGCCGGCAGGCGTGGGAGGCTTCAACGCAATGCACGCGCTGTCGACCCGCAACGATGACCCCGAACACGCTTCACGCCCGTTCAGCGCCTCGCGCGACGGATTCATCATGGGCGAAGGCGCGGGAGTGCTCATCTTCGAAGAACTCGAACACGCGCTCAAACGCGGAGCACACATCTACGGCGAAATAGCAGGCGCGGGAATGTCGGCCGACGCACACCACATCACCGCCTCGCACCCCGAAGGACTCGGAGCAAAGCTCGTTATGACACGCGCGCTCGAAGACGCAGGCCTTAAACCCGAAGACATCGACTACATCAACGTGCACGGCACGTCGACACCCGTAGGCGACGTATCGGAAGTGAAAGCCATAAAGGAAGTGTTCGGCGAGCATGCCTACAAGCTCAACATAAGCTCCACAAAGTCTATGACGGGACACCTGCTCGGCGCAGCGGGAGCGGTGGAAGCTCTCATCTCGCTGAAAGCAGTGCAGGAAGACATCGTGCCGCCCACAATCAACCATGCCGACGGCGATAACGACGAAGAAATCGACTACAACCTGAACTTCACGTTCAACAAGGCGCAAAAACGCGAGATACGCGCGGCGCTGAGCAACACGTTCGGTTTCGGAGGACACAACGCATGCGTGATAATCAAAAAGTTCGCCAAATAAGGCAAACTGACGCATGATAAACTTAATCGACCACATAAAGCTCCCTTTCCGAAAGGATAAGGAGCTTTATTCGTCTTTATACCGTATCCTCGGTTTCTATCCCCACCACATTGCGCTCTACAGGCAAGCCCTGGCGCACAGCTCCTCGGCCATACGAAGCAAAAACGGCAAGAAGATAAACAACGAGCGCCTGGAATTCCTTGGCGACGCAATCATCGAGGCCGTTACGAGCGACATTGTGTTCCACCATTTCGAACAGAAAAGAGAAGGTTTCCTTACAACCACCCGCAGCAAGCTCGTGCAGAGGAACACCCTCAACCGCCTGGCAGAGGAAGTGGGGCTCGACAAGCTTGTGCACTCGAACGGGCATACAACCGGCCACAACAGTTACATAAGCGGCAACGCCTTCGAAGCACTCGTAGGCGCCATATACCTCGACCGCGGATACAAGTACTGCATGTGGTTCCTGCGCCGCAGGATAATCGCCGAGCACCTCAACCTCGACAAGGTGGCCAACAAGGAGGTGAACTTCAAGAGCAAACTGCTCGAATGGGCACAGAAGAACAAGCTGCAAACCGACTTTGCCCTCGAAACCCCGCCGCAGAAAAACGGCGAGCCGCTGACGTTCCACTCCGAAGTGATAATAGAAGGTATCGTATGCGGGAAAGGAAACGGATACTCCAAGAAAGAAAGCCAGCAAAAGGCCGCACGCGAAGCGCTCCACCGCCTGCGCCACGAAAAAGAACACCTGAGCGCGGTGTTGAAGTCGAAAGAAAAGCGCACGGCCATTGAAGAGGAAATAATAAGCCTGCCCCCGAAAACCGATTGCGACACCGTTACCGCAAAAAGCCGCAAACCGCGACGCCACAGCTCTGCTCCAAAACGCGAGCCGGGAATGGAGAAAAAAGAAGAACAGCAAAGGCAAAACCGCAGCAAGACCGAAACGGAGGAAAAAGGCAGGCCCGCACCCAATGCAAAGACACAAAAAAACACTGCGGCCAAGAAACAATCGTCGAAAGAAGACATCATAGCCGAAGCAGAATCGAAAGCCTTTGCCAAGCAGGAAGAATACGCCGTGTGACAGCGTGTGCAGACACACACCTCCGGCACAGGAAAAAACAGGGCCGCTGAATTTGTCTGCATTTTCGGCACGGTTTTCAAAATAGTTTTCAGAGGGCGAAAAATATGTGCCTTGTATTTTAAAATATGTCTGACCTATTTCGAAATATGTCGGACATATTTTTTATTTGCTCCCACGTGGGGTTTAAGCACTGAAAATCAGTTTTCAATTTTTCACGCCCCGAAACAGACATTTCCGCCATGATTTTCCGCCCACCCGCCATGCGTCCGCGCGTTTGCACGGAGTATCGCTATTTCCCTACAGTTCAGATGTATATATTTTTGTTTAATTCTTATTCACAACTCACAATTAAACTAAATGCGGAAGCATTTACTGCGCAGGATTGAAACTTTTCCACTAAATTTGCGTCTTGAACGAACTAAAAAACGCCAGAAACGCATTTAGCCATGAGCCTTACAAGTATTGCGCGCCCGTTCTTCATGCCGCGCGCAAAAGCAATCGAAAAATACGCAGATTCTGCTGAAAAAATACAACGGCGCGTATTAAAACGCCTGCTCGAACGCGCCGGCAACACCGAATGGGGCAAGAAATACGGCTACTCCGACATGAAAGGCTATGAGGACTTTGCCCGCACCGTACCCATAAACACATACGAAGAGACGAAAGGATACATCGACCGCATGCGCCGCGGCGAAGCCGACATACTGTGGCCCGGACGTGTGAGGTGGTATGCCAAATCGTCGGGAACAACCAACGACAAGAGCAAGTTCATACCCGTGAGCCGCGAGGGGCTGCAACGGGTGCACTACGCCGGCGGGCGCGACGCCGTGGCGCTCTACCTGCGCAACAACCCCGACAGCCGCATATTCGACGGACGCACGCTCATACTCGGCGGCAGCCACGCACCAAACTACAACCTGCCCCACAGCCTGGTGGGCGACCTGAGCGCAATACTCATAGAAAACATCAACCCTGTTGTGAACCTGCTGCGCGTGCCTTGCAAACAAACCGCTCTGCTGGCCGACTTCGAAACCAAGCGCGACCGCATAGCACACGAGGCAGCCGGCAAGAACGTAAGCAACATAAGCGGCGTGCCGTCGTGGATGCTGTCGGTAATCGACCGCGTGCTCGAAATAACAGGCAAGACATACCTCGACGAAGTATGGCCCGACCTGGAAGTTTTCTTCCACGGCGGAGTGGCTTTCACACCATACCGCGAGCGTTACAAACAGCTGATACGCAGCCCGCGAATGCACTACATGGAAACGTACAACGCCAGCGAAGGATTCTTCGGCCTGCAGGACGACCCCGCCGACCCCGCCATGCTGCTCATGATAGACTACGACGTGTTCTACGAATTCATACCGCTCGAAGAGGTGGGAATGCCCGAAGCAAAGGCCATACCCCTTTGGAAAACCGAAACCGGCAAGAACTACGCCATAATAATTTCAACATCGTGCGGACTCTGGCGCTACCAGATAGGCGACACTGTAAAATTCACCTCGAAAAACCCGTACAAGTTCATTATCAGCGGCAGGACAAAGAGCTTTATCAACGCCTTTGGCGAAGAGCTAATGGTGGACAACGCCGAGAAAGGACTCGACAAGGCATGCAAAGCCACCGGAGCACAAGTGCTGGAATACACCGCCGCACCAGTGTTCATGGACATACACGGAAAATGCCGCCACCAATGGCTGATAGAATTTTCAAAACAACCCGACAACCTGGAACAGTTCGCCGAAGTGCTCGACAAGGCACTGCAGGAAATAAACTCCGACTACGAGGCCAAACGAAGCAAGGACATCACCCTGCAAAGGCTCGAAATAACCGAAGCGCGGCCGGGACTGTTCAACGACTGGCTGCGCTCGAAAGGAAAACTCGGAGGGCAGCACAAAGTGCCGCGCCTGAACAACTCGCGCAACATAATAGAAGAAATCCTCGCCCTTAACGGCGGAAAATAACCCCGCAACAAGGGAGACAGTCCATTTGCACATACAATAAAAAACCGATGAACACCTGCAAGATTATAAGGAACACGATAGCTTTTGCCGCTTTCATGTCCGTTTTCTCATGTGCAAACCCCGGACGTCCCGACGGCGGCCCATACGACGAAACCCCGCCGAAAATAGTAGGCACCACACCGGCCGAATACTCGGTAAACAACGTCCAGCAGCGCATCACGCTCATGTTCGACGAATACATACGCCTCAACAACGCTGCCGAAAAAGTGGTAATCTCGCCCCCACAGCTCGAACAACCCGAAATACGCGCCTCGGGACGCAAGATACTTATCGAACTGCGCGACTCACTGCGGGCAAACACGACATACACAATCGACTTCTCCGACGCTATCGAAGACAACAACGAAGGCAACCCGATGGAAAGCTATGCGTTCGTATTCTCGACAGGAGAAAACATCGACACCATGGAAGTGTCGGGCAAAGTGCTCGACGCCTCCAACCTCGAACCGGTAAAAGGAATCCTCGTAGGCCTGCACTCCAACCTTGAAGACTCGGCATTCACCACCACACCGCTCGAACACATCGGCCGCACCGACGGCAGCGGAAAATTCGTGATAAAAGGACTGGCGCCGGGCAAATACAGGATATACGCTCTCAACGACGCGGAAAACGACTTCATATTCAAACAAAAAAGCGAAGACATCGCTTTTACCGAAGACATTATCATACCGACGAGCGAACCGGCTACGCGGCAAGATACCACTTGGGTGGACTCCGTACTCATAGACACGATAAAAACAGTGGCGTACACGCGCTATATGCCCGACGACATAGTGCTGCGCTCGTTCAAGGAAACACTGACACAACGCCACCTGCTGAAAACAGAACGCAAAGACCCTTTCTCGTTCACCATATACTTTACGGCGGCTTCAAAGCACTTCCCCGAGCTTAAAGGTATAAACTTTGACGAAAAAGACGCATTCGTCATACAGTCGAGCGAAACAAACGACACAATAACCTACTGGGTGCGCGACACGGCGGTAGTGGCAAAAGACACGCTGGCCTTCAAACTCACATACGAAGAAACCGACGACTCCACAGGCCAGAACATAATGACCACCGACACGCTCGAACTCATTTCCAGGATTTCCTACTCGCGCATAATGAAAGACCGCGAAGAAGCAATGGAAAAATGGAACAAAGAACGCGAAAAGGCGCTGAAACGCGGAAAACGCTTCCGCGAACGCCAGCCGCGCCAATGGATAAGGATAAGATATTTCTCCAAGGGGACAATGGCTCCTACCGACAACTTGAAATTCCTTGTCAACGAGCCACTCGAAAAAATCGACAGCGCAAGAGTGCACCTCATGCTTGCAGTCGACACACTATGGGAAGAACAACCTTTCATTATCGAAAACGACACTAACAACATGCTCGGATATACGCTTTACGGCGAGTGGCGCCCCGACCAGAGATACAAACTGCGAGTCGACTCGGCCGCATTCACGAGCATTTACGGCAACAACAACCTGCCGCTCGAAATGGGTTTTTCAATACCTCCGCTCGATACCTACGCCTCGCTCTTTGTAACCTTGAGCAACTACGACAACGGCCAGGCATACGTACAACTGTTGAACGGCGACAAGCCCACTCGCACGGTGAAGGCCGACGGCGACCATGCCGACTTCTTCTACCTTTCACCCGGAAAGTACTATATGCGCATGTTCGTCGACCAGAACAACAACGGAGAGTGGGACACGGGGCTTTTCTCAGAAAAAAAACAGCCCGAGCCTGTGTATTACTATCCCGAGGCTATCGAACTGCGTGCCCGCTGGGATACAGAGCTACCCTGGAACGTTCGTTCCGTTCCTCTAATCGAGCAAAAGCCCGAACAAATCACGAAGCAAAAGCCCGACAGAAAGAAAACCATTTTAAACCGTAACGCGCAGCGCGAACTTAAAAAACGATCGAAATGAAAAAGTTCCTGACAATAATACTCGCATTCTTTGCCGCCACAACCGCTTACGCGCAATGCCCGGCCAAGAACGAGGCGTTCAACAGCGGCGAGACACTGTTGTATGACCTGTACTTCAACTGGAAGTTCGTATGGCTCAAGGCCGGTTCGGCCTCGCTGAACATCAGCAACACCACATACATGGGAAAAGACGCCTACCGCACACGCCTCATAACAAGGGGTTCTAAAAGGGCCGACCGCTTTTTCATCATGCGCGACACAATCATGAGCTACACCACACGCGAGATGGTGCCCATGTACTATAAAAAAGCGGCAAACGAAGGAGGCTCTTACCGCACCGACGAGGTGTGGTACAGCTACATCGACGGTATTTGCCACGTAAAGCAGCGCCACCGCAACAAAAGGGGCACCATAAAGGTGAAGAACGAAAGCCGCGAAGACTGCATATACGACATGCTGAGCATAATGCTCAAGGCACGGTCGATGAACATAAGCAACATGAACAAAGGCTACCGCTACCATTTCCAGATGACCGACGGCGGCAAGACGCAGGACGAAGTGCTGATATTCCGCGGGCGCTCAACGTTCCAGGTTGAAAACTCGCCGGTGAAATACCGCTGCCTTGTATTCTCATACGTCGAAAAAGACGATGACGGCAAAGAAAAGGAAGTCGTTACCTTCTACGTAACCGACGACAAGAACCGCCTGCCGGTGCGCCTCGACCTCAACCTGAAGTTCGGAACGGCCAAAGCCTTCCTTACCGGAGCAACGAACATACGCAACCCGCAAACCGCAAAAATTTCAGGAAACTGACGCAACCGCCTTCACGCAACATAAACAAAAGCCTTGCCCGTCATGAAAAACAGGCAAGGCTTGTTATTTCCGGCCTCACGCACATGCAACCACGCATGGCCGTATCCTTACAGTTGTCCGCTTTCTACCATACGCACCACGCGCTCAGTATATTTGTCATCCCCTTCGGGGTCGTAGGCCTTCTTCAGGCTGTTGCCGAAGAGCCCGGCAAAAAACTGGTAATACCCTGCCTTGAATGAGCCGAGGAACGCCTGCACCACCTCATACGATGTTTGGTTGCACTCACGGTAAATCAGCTTAACCAGCAGCTTACCCTGCGAAAAAGTAAGTTTCTTCACCACAGGTTTGTATTGCTCCTTTATGCCTTTTTCCACTATGTCTATGTGCTCCTTGCGCGATTTCTCGTCGGGAAGCGTTGCAAGGTACTCGCCCGTCTCCATGAGAATCTGCCGCGCCTGCTTGGCATACGGCAGCACGCGCTTCACGTTGTTCACAAGCCTGTTGTACCTGGCTTCGTCGCGCTTGCTCTTGAATTTTATGGGAGGATACTTGTACAACGTCGGCGTAACGATGTCGGGAATGCTGTCGCCCTTGTAAAGCGTTTTGCCTACTTGCACATAAAGAGCCATGGGGGGAACTCCGGTATCGCCGTCTTCATCCTGGGCGGCAACACAATGCGCCGCCCCGGCAAACAAAAGCAGAAGCAATATTCCCTTGGCATTCATACCGGCAAAAATAACAAATCACATCAGGCAAACAAAGCGCACCTGCCCATTTTTTACCGGGCACAATTATTTTTACCTTAATTATTCTTAATGCCGGCTAACAAACATTATGCCAAATTCCACGCCTCTACCCTGCCCGCACCCCCGGTTCCGACCTCCGAAAAAATATGTCTGAGATATTTTAAAATATGTCTGACCTGTTTCAAAATATGTCAGACATAATTTTTTTCACGTGCCGTGTATTTTTTTCCTTGAACTACAGCGCATCCAATTATATACCGCCCGATTTTGAAAAGACGGCGGAAAAACGTAACTTTGTCACAAAGTTTAACGTAACTCACCGCACTAAAACCGTTAAGCCTGTGGCGCACATTCTGGCTATACGCCTTTCAGCCCTGGGAGATGTAGCGATGACGGTTCCGGCCATACATTCGCTTGCCATAAGCTATCCTAACGACGAGATAACCGTAGTATCGCGCCGCAAATGGGGTGCGCTCTTCCACGAAATGCCGGCAAACGTGCATTTTTACGGTATCGACATGGACGACTACGCCGGCATACGCGGCCTGGAACGGCTCTTCCGCGAACTGCAGGAAATGCGGTTCGACTGTGTGGCCGACCTGCACGACGTTCTGCGCACCAAATACCTGAGCCTGCGTTTCCGCATGAACCACATACCCGTTGTGCCCATAAAAAAGGGCCGCCGGGCAAAAAAGGAGCTCACGCGGCGCAAAAACAAGCGGCTCAAGCCGCTCGAAACCTCGGTGCAACGATATGCCGACGTGTTTGCCCGCTTGGGTTACCCGTTCGAATTCAATTTCACCTCAATCTTCGGCGAGGAAAAAGGCGACGTAGGCACACTGGCCGAACTCGTAGGGTCGAAAAACGAAGACGAATGGATAGGCGTGGCACCCTTCGCACAGCATAAAGGAAAGATATACCCGCCCGAACTGACGGAACGCGTTGTTTCGATACTGTGCAAATACCCCCGGCGGCGAATATTCATATTCGGCGGCGGAGAGGAAGAAAAAAACATATCCCTGGAATGGGAGAAGCGTTATCCGGCAGTAACTTCCATGATAGGCTACGGGCGCATGGAAGACGAGCTCGGGGTGTTGAGCCGCATGGACGTGGTTCTCTCGATGGACTCGGCCAACATGCACCTCGCCTCGATAACAGGCGTGCCCGTAGTGTCGATATGGGGAGCCACACACCCGTATGCCGGCTTTCAGGGATGGGGACAGGAACCTTCAAACTTCATACAGGCCGACATGGACTGCCGCCCGTGCTCCGTGTATGGCAACAAGCCATGCCTGAGGGGCGATTACGCCTGCCTTACAAGAATAAGCCCCGACACCGTGGCCGAGAAAATCGAATCGATAATAGAAAAACGAAAACTCACTAACGCAAAATGAACGAGTTTTGGTATCGCATACGGCGCGGGGCCATGTACACCGCCTCGCTGCTGCCTTTCAAAGTGCTTTATGCCATAAGCGACCTGATTTACTTCATAGCATACCACATTATACGCTACCGCCGCCGCGTGGTAGCCAAAAACCTGCGTAACTCGTTTCCCGAAAAGGGAGCAGACGAGCTGCGCGCCATAGAAAAACGCTTTTACCACTCGTTTTGCGACTCGGTGGTCGAGATGTTCAAGCTGCTTTCCATTTCACGCGAGGAGCTAATGCGACGCATGTCGTTCAGCGGGACGGAAGAAATAGAGAAATCGCTCGAAACGCACCCGCAAAGCTTCATCTACCTCGGCCATTTCTGCAACTGGGAATGGATTTCCTCAATGCCGTTGTGGTTCAGCCCCGGAAGGCACTGCGCACAGCTTTACCACCCCATGCACAGCCCGTTCTTCAACCGTCTTTTCCTTGAAATGCGAGCGCGTTTCGGTTCGGAAAACATACGCAAGACCGAAGCCTTGCGCCGCCTGCTTACCCTGCGCTCGCAAAACGAGAAAATCATTGTGGGATTCATTTCCGACCAGACACCGCGCTGGGTAAACATACACGACTGGGTTACATTCATGAACCAGGACACTCCTGTTTACACCGGAACCGAGCGCATTGCAAAAAAAATAGGAGCTTCCGTATTCTTTGCCAACGTTGAACGCATACGCCGCGGATACTACCACTGCGACCTGCAGCTTATCACGAACGACGTGAGGTCTTATCCCGACTACAAGCTGACCGAGGAGTACATGGTGCGCCTTGAGCAGATGATACGGCAACATCCGGAGAGCTGGCTGTGGTCGCACAACCGCTGGAAGCGCCGCCGCGACAACGCGCCCGCAGGAATGCAGGCCTGACTCCTTTCACGACATAAACAAATACCTCCGCAGAATCCTTATGTCTGCGGAGGTATTTCCTTTATAAGGCAAAACGTGCCCGGGCTATCGCCTAAAGGGGATAGCTGTCGAAAGCATACAGTTCGGTAGAGAGATAACGCTCGCCGGTATCGGGCAATACTGCCACGATTCTTTTTCCGGCGTTTTCGGGTTTCCTTGCAAGTTCGAGCGCCGCCCATGCCGCCGCCCCCGACGAGATTCCCACCAGCAGCCCTTCGCGCAGCGACAGTTCGCGTCCGGTACGTATGGCGTCGTCGTTCTTAACTCGTATCACGCCGTCCACATATTCGCGCACAAAGTTGCCGGGTATGAAGTTGGCCCCTATTCCCTGTATCTTATGCGGCCCGGCCTTGCCGCCCGATAGCACGGGCGAGCTGTCGGGTTCCACGGCGTATGCCTTGAGCGAGGGATTATGGCGTTTCAGCCCCGCTGCGGTGCCGCAGAGTGTCCCGCCCGTACCTACGCCTGCCACAAGGATGTCCACATGTCCGTCGGTATCGCGCCATATTTCCTCGGCCGTAGTTTTTTCGTGCATTGCCCGGTTTGCAGGGTTGTCGAACTGTTGCAGGATTATCGACCCGGGTATCTTGTCACGCAGTTCCTCGGCCTTGTCAACCGCCCCCTGCATTCCTTTTGCCCCGGGAGTGAGCACAAGCTCGGCCCCGCGCGCCCTGAGCAGGCTCTTGCGCTCGTCGCTCATGGTTTCGGGCATGGTGAGTATTGTTTTGTAACCTTTTACTATTGCCACCCAGGCCAGCCCCACGCCGGTGTTGCCGCTCGTCGGCTCGATGATGGTAGCCCCGGGCTTGAGCAGGCCGCTGCGCTCGGCGTCTTCTATCATGGCAAGGGCTATGCGGTCTTTCACGCTGCCTCCGGGGTTGAAATACTCGAGTTTTACTATCACTTCGGCTTTTATGTCGGGCGAATCGGTTATCTTGCTTAGTTTAAGCATAGGCGTGTTGCCTATGAGTGCGGTAAGTTCCGTGCGGATGTTTTCCATGATTTTGCGTGTTTTGCATATTAAACAATAGTGGTTGCAGCCTTTGGCATGTACCACGTACAAAGATATTGAGCCTATGCTTACCGGGGCGCGAACACGGCATATATTTTTGCGGGCAGGGCGAATTTTTCACCGCCGGTGTTACTTTACCCCAAAACGGTCATCAGGGAATTAAGTAGTAACGTAGAATGCGGTCTCTTCGCCAACTGAAGCCTAACGACCGATTTGGAGTTACACTGGCGTGCGTCGGTGTTTGTCCGCGTTTTTCGAGCATTTTCGGAACGGGTTTTCAGAGGGCAAAAAATATGTCTGACATATTTCGAATTATGTCAGAC
>ERZ824600.117-NODE-117-length-114105-cov-7.144261_pt1 | contig 114105 bp, 96 predicted proteins | sample MGYA00519933_ERZ824600 | MGnify/ENA primary metagenome ERZ824600 (study PRJEB31778, sample SAMEA3449178) | human gut metagenome | biome: human gut; feature: human-associated habitat; material: faeces | place: United Kingdom | collected 2010/2012 ...
ATTTTCCTACATCAGGGGGGCTTTTGTCACTGTCCTTTTTTTCTGGACCTGTTCAGCTATACACTGTGCGGCGGGGCTTTTTTGCGTCCGGATCTTGTAATCCGCCCTGAAATCGGGTATAGTAAAGCCAATCCAAACATCTGGAGGAGGGATGAACCTGTTATGAAAATTTTCTGCGATTGCCGCTATCTCGTATTCCCTGTCAGCCGCCTCGCCTGTACCAAACGGCTGGAGTTCCGCGAAAACGGCAGGCTGCTGATGGAAATGGACGCCGCGCTGGACAACCTCGCGCCGGATCAGTGGATGCTGCTGCCGACCGATCTGCTTTATGGGCGGGAAATCGACATCCAGTCGTTCCCGGAAATGCCGCTGCAAATCGGCAAGGCGGAAGCGAAAAACGTCCCCTTTTCCACCTTTCTGCGCCCGGCCTTCCATTTTTCCGCCGCACAGGGCTGGATCAACGATCCCAACGGTATGACCTGGTACAACGGACGGTACCACCTGTTTTATCAGTATAACCCGCTTGGGTGCAGCTGGGGCAATATGTCCTGGGGGCACGCCGAAAGCCCCGATCTGCTGCACTGGGAAGAAAAGGATCCGGCGCTCTATCCGGACGAAACCGGCATGATGTTTTCCGGTTGTGCGGTGGTAGATTTCGACAACCGTACCGGACTGCAGGCCGGCAGCGAGCCGCCGCTGCTGCTCTACTACACCGCGCAGGGCGGCTCCACCCACTGGTCGGCCGGCCGGCTGCCCACCCAGTGCCTGGCGTACAGCATCGATGGCGGAGCCACCTTCACCAAATACGATAAAAACCCGGTTGTGGCGGAAATCACCGACCAGACCCGCGACCCCAAGGTGATCTACCACGCGCCGACCGACCGCTATATCATGACGCTGTACAAAACCGGTGCGGAATATATGCTGTTCGCCTCCGCCGATCTGCTACACTGGGAGCCGCTGCACACGATCGAAATCCCGGAGGAATGGGAATGTCCCGATTTCTATCCCCTGCCGCTCGACGGCGACCCTGCAAAGGAAAAATGGGTGCTCATCGGCGCGTCCGACCGGTATCTGGTGGGTTCCTTCGATGGTTACCGGTTCACGCCCGAGCAGGAGATGCGCCGGCTGCACCACGGCAACGGCAGTTACGCCGCCCAGTCTTTCTTCCAGACCGCCCCACAGGATACCCGGCGCATCCGCATCGCCTGGAACAACGCCGCCGTACCCGCCGGCGCTGCGTTTCAGGGATTTATGAATATCCCCTGTGAAATGACGCTGCGGCAGATCGATGGAGCCATGCAGCTGTGTGCGCAACCGGTGGAGGAGGTCACCCACCTGCACAGCGACACCGTACCCTTCGCCGTGCCGATGCTCGAAGCCGGCGCCGGCTTCCGTCAGCCGCTGGCCTCCACCGCGCAGGATATCCACATCGAGGGTATCCCGAGCGCCGACTGCCGGCTTCGGCTGACCTTCTGCGGCATCGAAATGACGGCGGATTTCGCCGCGGGCACCCTCAGCTGGAAGCAGTGCACCGCTCCGCTGACCTGCCGCGGCGGCAAATTCCGCCTGCGCATTCTGCTGGATACGGCGAGCGCCGAGATCTTCCTCGATCAGGGGCAGGATATTCTCGTATGCGGCGCGCTTCCGGATGCGAATCTGCTGTACTGGGAGGCACAGGTGCTTGGCGGGCAGCTGAACGCCCTTTCCGGCGAGGCCTCGTCCCTTATTTCCATCTGGTAAGACGGATTTGGATTACAGCGAAGCAGCGCTGCTGCGTGTCACAATGCGATTGTACAAATGCGCCGTTTCTCGGACCTCTGCCGGCGAGGGAGCGAGAACGAAAAGACCGTCCTCGGGAAGTCCGTCGCCAGGCAGCAGACATTCCATAAAGGGATCTTTGCCGCAAGGCGGCAAGCCCACTGCAAACGGCTGTGTCCGCGCCTCTGCCACCTATTGAAAAAGGCAAGCAAAAGTCCGGGCAGGCCGTTTTTGCGGCCTGCTTTTTGTATGCCGCACCGATTTTCTGTTTCAACCGCCGGCCTTCCGGGCATACTATCCGGAGACCATTCCGCACGATATGCCGCTGTCCTGTGCGCGGCGGGAATCGCGCGGATCCGGGAGGGAAACACCAATGACAAGACCGGCCAAAAAGGCGCGGGAGAGGCTCAAAGGCCACTGGGGGCAAGCCATTCTGGTGCAGTGTCTGGTGATCGGCAGCAGCCTGCTGCTGCTGCTCGCCGAGCTGCTGTGCCTGCGGCTTTTCGGCATCCGCGCCGAGGACGCCATACACCTCGACCAGCTGCGCATGCGGCCAAAGCTGTGGCTGCATATCGGCATCATCGTGGCGATGATCGTCGTCGATCTGCTGCTGGTTTCGCCTCTCCATCTCGGACAGGCCGCCTTTTATGACACTCTCGCCGCCGGACGGCCCGTTTCGGTGCGCCAACTTTGGCGCGGTTACCGCCCCGGCCGCTACGGCCGCGCGGTGCGGCTGCGCTTGGCGCTGTGGATGCTCCGCCTGCTCTCCGGCGCGGTCTGTTTTCTGCCAAGCGCGGTGGTTTTCGCTTATTCGACCTATTTGCGGCAGACCGGGCTGACCACCCCGTTTGTGGACGTCTGCCGGATCTTCTGTCTCGTTTTCGGCCTTTTCTCCCTGCTGGCGGGGTGGATCCTGTGGGAGATGTGGATGCTGCGGTTCCAGCCGGCGGTGTATCTGGTTGCAGAGGGACTGGGCGTCTGCCGTGCACTAGGTGCCTCCCGTCGCATCATGCACCGGCGTACCGGCGGCTTCGCCTGGTTTCATCTGGGCTTTGCCGGCTGGCTGTCCGCCTGTTTTCTCGTCTTCCCCTATTTCTACGCCGCACCGCTGTTCATGACCGCCAAAACGGTGATGATCCGCCGCTATCGCCGCGCCTGTCCCGAGAGCGTACGGGAGAAAAAGCGGAAAAAGCCCCGCCGGCGGACAGCCTCTCCCTTCGACACCAAGGTGCTGCCGGAATTGACCTGACCAGGCGCGCCCTCCCTGTCCGGGCATCTGCGCAGCAAAAGACGGTTTTTTCCCCGAAATGGCGTTTAGGGGTTGTCCCCGGGCGGACAAGTATGTTACAATAGGCAGGATGCGCAGCGGCAAAGGCTGTTTTTGCGTATCCTACCACGATGGGCGCGTGCGCGGAAAAGCTGCCCCATCCTGAACCGGGAGGCCCATTATGATTACCGTATCCGACGTCAGCCTAAATTTCGGCGGACAAAACCTGTTTACCCACGTGGACCTGAAGTTCACCGCCGGCAACTGCTACGGTGTGATCGGCGCAAACGGCGCGGGGAAATCCACCTTCCTGCGCATCCTGTCGGGGGATCTGGATCCCTCCTCCGGCACGGTGGCGATCGATCCTAAAACCCGCATGTCGGTGCTCAAGCAGGACCACTTTGCCTTCGACGAATATTCGGTGCTCGACACCATTATCCTCGGAAACCCGCGCCTGTATGAGATCATCCAGCAGAAAGAAGCGCTGTACGCCAAGGAGGATTTCTCCGACGAGGACGGCGTGCTTGCCTCTGAGCTGGAGGGCGAATTCGCCGAGCTCAACGGCTGGGAGATCGAAACCGACGCCGCCCGCCTGCTGCAGGGGCTCGGACTGGATTCCGCGCTGCTTGAGGCGCCGATGAACACGTTAAGCGACAAGGAAAAGGTCAAGATCCTGCTCGCGCAGGCGCTGTTCGGCCAGCCGGACATCATCCTGCTCGACGAGCCGACCAACCATCTGGACATCGCTTCCATCCGCTGGCTGGAGGATTTTCTGATGGACTATATGGGCACCGTCATCGTCGTCTCCCACGACCGGCATTTTCTCAACAACGTCTGCACCCATATTGTGGACGTGGATTACAACAAAATCAAAATCTATGTCGGCAACTACGACTTCTGGTACGAGTCCAGCCAGCTGATGCAGCGGGTACTGCGCGACCAGAACAAGAAAAAAGAGGACAAGATCCGGGAGCTGCAAAGCTTCATCGAGCGTTTTTCGGCCAACAAGTCCAAATCCCGTCAGGCTACCTCCCGCAAAAAGCTGCTCGAAAAGCTGACGGTGGACGAAATGCCCGCCTCCTCCCGGCGCTATCCCTTTGTCGGCTTCCAGATGGACCGCGAGGCCGGCAAAGAGATCCTCGCGGTAGAGGGTATCAGCAAGACGGTGGACGGTATCAAGGTGCTCGACCGGGTGTCCTTCCGGGTCAACAAAGGCGACAAGATCGCGTTCATCGGGGAAAACGAGATTGCCGTGACCACCCTGTTCCGGATTCTCGCCGAGGAAATCGAGCCGGACGAGGGCGCCATCAAATGGGGCGGCACCACCAGCCGGTCGTATTTTCCAAAGGATCATTCCGCCTTTTTCGACGGCTGTGATCTCAACCTGCTGCAGTGGCTGATGCAGTATTCCTCCGACAATACCGAAACCTATCTGCGCGGCTTCCTCGGACGCATGCTGTTCTCCGGCGACGACGTGCTCAAGCCGGTGAAGGTGCTCTCCGGCGGCGAAAAGGTGCGCTGCATGCTCTCCCGCATGATGATGTTCGGTGCGAATGTGCTGCTGCTCGATCAGCCGACCAACCATCTGGATCTGGAGTCCATCACCGCGGTCAACGACGGGCTGGCCGATTTCAAGGGCAATGTCCTGTTCTCCTCCTACGACCATCAGTTCATCCAGACGGTCGCCAACCGTATTATCGAGCTGCTGCCGCAGGGCTGCTTCGACAAGGCCATGACCTACGACGAGTTCCTTGAGTGGAAGGGACAGCCAGCCGATTAACCAAAATGGCTGCATATCTGTCCGGAAACCCAAAACCGCCTGCGGGCTGCAAACAGCGGCCCGCAGGCGGTTTTTTCAAAATACGCGGCAAACCCCGCCGCTCCTCTTTTCTATTCGTCCTCTTCGTTATGCCGGTATTTTTCCCGTGTGGCAATCCCTCCGCGGATATGGCGCTGGGCCTTGTTGACCTCCAGCACCTCCCGCACCCGGTCGTACAACTGGGGATTCACCGTTTTCAGCCGGTCCGATACGTCTTTATGTACAGTCGATTTGGATATATGAAACTTCCCCGCGGCAGCTCGTACTGTCGCGTTATTTTCGATGATGTACTCGCCCAGTTCGATGGCTCTCTCCTCAACGGCCCCTTTCATGCAATCACCTCTTGAAGTTCTTAGTGTATCCATATGCTTTAAGTGCGGGGCTTATGCAAAAAGCGATGAACAGCCGCCTATTTTTCTTCGGCAGGGTCGTCCGCAGACGGCCCTGCTTTTCTTTTGGATAAGCCAGCGAAAGAAAAAGGTTGCATTTGTTTATATTTCGTGATATCATGATGTACATTGAACAAAGCAAAGCGAATTTTGCTCTTTTTATCCCTATATTTAAAATCAAGGAGGATAATATGAACACAAAGCGAAACGTCCTGCTTAACCCCGGCCCCTCCACCACCACCGACACCGTAAAACTCGCGCAGGTGGTGCCGGATATCTGCCCGCGCGAAAAGGAGTTTGCCGCGCTGATGCGGGGGCTGCGGGAAGACCTGCTCAAAATCGTGCACGCCGATTCGCAGAAATACACGTCGGTGCTCTTCTGCGGGTCAGGCACTCTCAACATCGACGTGGTGCTCAATTCCCTGCTGCCGGAAAACAAAAAAATTCTGGTGATCAACAACGGGGCATACAGCACCCGCGCGGCGGAAATCTGCGCCTATTACGGCCTGCCGCACATTGACCTGCAGCTGCCGGCGGACCGGCCGGCGGACCTCGGCGCGGTGGAGGCCGTGCTGCGGGAAAATCCGGACATTGCGCTGGTGCACACCACCCACAACGAGACAGGCACCGGTCTACTCAATCCCATCCGTGAAATCGGCGCGCTCGCCCACCGGTACGGCGCGGTGTTTACGGTAGACACCACCTCCACGCTGGCAATGCGCCCGATCCATATCGAGGAGGACAACATCGATTTCTGCATGGCCTCCGCGCAGAAGGGGCTGATGGCGATGACCGGGCTTTCCTTCATCATCGGCAACCGGGAAATCCTCGAACGGTCGAAGGATTATCCCAAGCGCTCCTACTACTGCAACCTCTATTTGCAGTATCACGTGTTTGAAACCACCGGCGAGATGCATTTCACGCCGCCGGTGCAGACCATATACGCCGCCATTCAGGCGCTGCGGGAGTACTTTGCCGAGGGCGAGGAAGCCAAATGGGCGCGGCATACACGGGTGTTCCGGGCAATCGAGGCCGGGCTGGACGCGATGGGCTTCCGGCAGGTAATCCGCCCTGAATGGCGGGCCGGGCTGGTCGCCGCAGCGGTCTATCCGGACGATCCCCGTTGGGACTTCGAGGCGGTGCACGATTACTGCTACGCCCGCGGCTTCACGATCTATCCGGGAAAAATCGCCTCCGCCAACACCTTCCGCCTGTGCGCTCTCGGCGCCATCGATGAGCCGGATATCAACGCATTCTTCCGGGTCTTCCGCGAAGCGCTGGACACCCTCGGCGTCGCCGTACCGGTAAACTACAACGATTGAGAAAGGGAGCTGTACCTGATGAAAAAAACCGTTTACGCCTGTTTCTGTACCGATGTCATCCACGAGGGACACCGGAACATCCTGCGCAAGGCCCGCGAATACGGCGAGGTAATCGTCGGCCTGCTCACCGACCGTGCCATGATCCGCTACGATCGCTTCCCAACCATCTCGTTTGAGGAGCGGCGCAGACTGTTCGAGGAACTGGACGGGATCAGCCGGATTGTCGTGCAGGACGACGTGCTGTACGATACCGTTATCGCCGAGCTGCGGCCGGATTACGTCATTCATGGAGACAACTGGAAAACCGGCCCGCAGGCCGCCATTCGCGAAAGCGCGCTGCGGGCACTGGAAACATACGGCGGGCAGCTTATCGAGGTGCCCTATACCTATAGCGAAGAGGTGCGGCTGATCGACAAACGGCTGCGGGATAAGCTGGCAATGCCGGAATTTCGTGTCAAGCGGCTCAAGCAGCTTATCGGCATACGGCCGATCGTTAAGGTGATCGAAGCACACGATGGACTCACCGGCCTGATTGCCGAAAAAACCGTGGTGGAAAACGACGGCGAATTCGACCAGTTCGACGCCATGTGGGTCAGCTCGCTGTGCGATTCCACCGCCAAGGGCAAACCGGATATCGAGCTTGTCGATATGACCTCCCGCTGCCGCACCATCGACGATATTCTCGAGGTCACCACCAAGCCGATCATCTTTGACGGCGATACCGGCGGACAGACCGAGCATTTCGTTTATCTGGTGCGCACCCTCGAGCGCATGGGCGTCTCCGCCATCATCATCGAGGACAAAATCGGCCTGAAAAAGAATTCGCTGTTCGGTGCGCAGGTGAAGCAGACGCAGGATTCCATCGAACATTTCAGCGAAAAAATTGCCGCCGGGAAAAAGGTGCAGCTGACCGATGATTTCATGATCATCGCCCGCATCGAGAGCCTGATTCTCGAGCAGGGAATGGCCGACGCGCTGGAACGAGCGCACGCATTCCGCGCCGCCGGCGCGGACGGCATCATGATCCACAGCTGCCGCAAGACGCCCGACGAAATCCTGGAATTCTGCGACCGGTTCCGCGCCGATGATCCGGATACCCCGATCGTTGTGGTGCCCTCCTCCTACAATACGGTCACCGAAGACGAATTGCAGCGGCACGGCGCAAACATCGTCATCTATGCCAACCAGCTCACCCGCAGCGCCTTCCCCGCAATGGAGCAGACCGCCAAAGACATCCTGAAACACCACCGTGCCAAGGAAGTGGACGACCGGCTGATGCCGATCAAACAGATTCTCACGCTCATCGACGAGCTGTAATCCGGTTACAGAAAGGAACATTGCCATGCAGGTTCAGACCTTTTGCGGCATCCTGGGAGCGGATTTTTATACCGGCGTGCCGGATTCCCAGCTCAAGCCGCTGTGCAATTATCTGATGAACACCTACGGTACCGATCCCCGGCACCATGTGATCGCCGCCAACGAGGGAAACAGCACCGCGCTCGCCGCGGGCTACCATCTCGCCACCGGGCGGATCCCGGTGGTGTATATGCAGAATTCCGGCGAGGGAAATATCATCAACCCCGTCGCCTCCCTTCTGCATGAAAAGGTTTACGCCATCCCGATGCTGTTTGTCATCGGCTGGCGGGGCGAGCCGGGCATCCATGACGAGCCGCAGCACATTTTTCAGGGCGAAGTCACGCTGAAGCTGCTTGAGGACATGGGAATCCCCGCTTTTGTCCTCAGCGCCGGCACCACCGAAGAGGAGCTGCGCGCCGCTATGGACGGTTTTCGTCCCCATCTCGCCGCGGGTGGAAACGCCGCCTTCGTGGTGCGCAAGGGCGCGCTGCGCTATGACGAGCCGGTCACCTACCAAAACCGCTTTTCTATGCGGCGCGAGGACATCATCCGGCAGATCGCTGCGGTATCCGGCAAGGACCCCATCGTCTCCACCACCGGAAAAGCCAGCCGGGAGCTGTTTGAAATTCGCGAGGCCGCCGGTCAGGGACACCAGTACGATTTTCTCACGGTCGGTTCGATGGGACACAGTTCCTCCATCGCCCTCGGCATCGCCCTGCAAAAGCCGCAGACCAAGGTATGGTGCATCGACGGTGACGGCGCTCTGCTGATGCATATGGGGGCTATGGCGGTGCTCGGCAGCTGCCGGCCCGACAACCTCGTGCACATCGTTATCAACAACGCCGCGCACGAAACGGTCGGCGGTATGCCGACCGCCGCCGGTGGTATCGACCTTCCGCAAGCAGCGTTAGCCTGCGGTTATGCTTATGCTGTCTGTGTGGAAACCCCGGATGCGCTTGAGCGCGAGCTTAAAGCCGCGAAAACGCGCACAGGGCTGTGCCTGATCGAAGTCAGGTGCGCGATCGGCGCCCGGGAAAACCTCGGCCGGCCGACCACCACCGCGCGGGAAAACAAGGAACACTTTATGGCCCACTTGCGGGCATTGCCCTGAAAAAAGCACAAAACAGGGGTGCGGAAAACCAGAACGGTTTTCCGCACCCCTGTTGCTGCCTTTATCCGATCGTGCCGGCGGTCAGGCTGCTGACCAGCGCTTTCATTTCGGCCTTGGAAGCCACGCTGTGCGTTTTCTGCACAAACGCCTGCTTTTCCGGCTCCGAAAGCGATTCAAACCGCTTCATCGCGGCCTCATTCTGCGCAAGTGCCATCCCCAGCCCAAGCGGCAATTCGATTTCTGTCATACGTCCCTGCTCCTTTCTGCCCGAATACTACCAGTGTGCGCAGAAAAAGGACAGAAATACGCAGGAAATCCGCCAGCCACGCGGTCAATAGCCGCAGGCGTACAGCAGCATTTCGCTTTTGTCGTCGGCAGCGGGCGTCTTATCAAAGGCGGAATAAACAGCTATCCGGGTGAAACCAGCCTCCCGGAGCATCAGATCCATCTCCCCGAACGCATAGAGGTGGGTCTGGAAATCCATCCGTTCCTGCCGCAGCAGCCGGTTCCCGTCGTACAATTCATAGACTCCCGGCGAAAACTGGGTCCGGCTGTTTTCCTCGTAGTGGTTCCGGTTCTTCAGCAGCAGGTCATAGCCCTGCGCGGTCTTCACCGAAATTGCCAGTCGTTCGGCGTCGTCCTCCGGACAGCGGGCGGTTACCGTATCCACCGCGAAGACAAAATCTCCGCCCGGTCTGAGCAGCGTTTTCATTTTCCGCAGGATCCTTCCGCAAAGCGAAAGATCGGTAAACAGGGACATCGATCCGGAGGAAATGAAGATATAGTCAAAGGACTCTCCCGGCGCGTAATCCAGGATATCCGCCTGCACCACCCGCGCATGGGGCGCCTTCTGCCGGAGTTTTTCCAGCATCTCCTCCGAACGGTCGGTACCGACGATATCCAATCCCCGCTCCCAAAAGGGGACGAGAAATCGTCCGCTGCCGCACATCGGCTCACAGATCTTCTTTCCCGGCTTCGCGTAGGAGAGATAAAAATCCAGCTCATCCTGCGGAGCCGTCGGATGCAAAATCTCGTACATTTCCGTGCATAAACTGCCGTATGCATTCAGCCGACTGTTTTCCATCGCTGCTGCCTCCTTTTCCTGCATGTATCCGGTGCTTTCGGCGCCGGTTTTCTTTTTTCAGCTCAGCTCCAGCATCCCGTGATAGAGTCGGTAATACATCCCCTGCTGCGCGAGCAGGTCGTCGTGCGTTCCCCGCTCCACGATCTGTCCGTGCTCAAGCACCATAATCGCGTCCGCATTGCGCACCGTACTTAGGCGGTGGGCGATGACAAACACCGTGCGCCCCTCCATCAGCCGGTCCATGCCCTTTTCAATGAGCGCCTCGGTCCGGGTATCGATCGAGGAGGTCGCCTCGTCCAGGATGAGCACCGGCGGATCGGCAATCGCGGCCCGCGCGATGGCCAGCAGCTGCCGCTGCCCTTGGGAAAGACTCGCCCCGTCGGCGGTGATCCGGGTCTCGTAGCCCTGCGGCAGCCGCCGGATAAAGGAATCCGCATTCGCGATGCGGGCGGCCTCCCGCACCTCCTCGTCGGTCGCGTCCAGCCTGCCAAAACGGATATTCTCCGCGATCGTTCCGGTAAACAGATGGGTATCCTGCAGCACGATCCCCAGCGAGCGGCGCAGCGCGTCCTTACGGATCTCCCGCACGTCAAAGCCGTCGTATACCACGCGGCCGCCCTGCACGTCGTAAAAACGGTTGATCAGGTTGGTGATGGTGGTTTTCCCCGCGCCGGTCGAGCCGACAAAAGCGATCTTTTGGCCGGGTTTGGCGTACAGGCTGATGTTCTTCAGGATGGAATGTCCCTCGTCATAGCCGAAGTCCACCTCCTCAAACCGCACGTCCCCCCGCAGCGGAACGCGGGTGCCGTCCGGCTTCTGCCATGCCCAGCCGACGGCTTTCCCGCCGGTGGCCGGCACCGCAGTCAAGTCGATTTTTCCCTCGTCCGTCTCCGGGGGCTGCGCCATCACGTCAAACACCCGTTCCGCGCCCGCGAGCGCCGCCAGCAGGAAATTGCTCTGCTGGGTGAACTGATTGATCGGCGCGGCGGCCTGCCGCACGAATACCAGATAGCTCGCCAGGCTGCCGACATCGGTCATCCCGTTCATCGCCATAATCCCGCCGAGAACGGCCACAATCGCATAGTTGACATAGGAAATGCTGACGATCGCCGGTACCATCGTCGCAGAAAACGCCTGTGCACCGGTCCCGGCCCGGCGCAGCGCCTCGTTTTTGGCGCGGAAGGCCTCGATATTCGCCTGCTCGTGGTTAAAGACCTTTACCACCTTCTGGCCGTTCACCATCTCTTCGATATAGCCGTCCAAATCTCCTAAACAGGCCTGCTGTCTGGTGTAATAGGCTTTGCTGCGCCGGCCGCTGAAGCGGACATACAGAAACATCGCCGCATAGCACACCATCACGATCAGCGACAGCCGCCAGTTTAGAATAAACAGGATGATCAGGGTCCCAACCATCTGAATAAAGCTCTGGATCACCATTGCAAAGCTGTTGTTCAGCGCGTCCGCGATGGTATCCACGTCGTTGGTGAAATAGCTCATCACATCGCCGTGGCGCCGGCTGTCGAAAAAACGCAGCGGCAGGGTCTGCATATGCGAAAACAGGTCCCGGCGGATGTCAAACAGCACCTTCTGTGCCGCCCGCACCATGATCTGTGTATAGCCGTAGGCCGCGGCGACGCCGAGCAGATAAATCACCGCTGTCACCGCCACGCCCCACACCAGCCGATCGATCCCGCCGGAGGCCAGACCATTGACGACCGGGCGGATCATGTAGTTGCCCAGCAGGTTCGCCAGCGCGCTGACGGTGACCAGTACCGCGACCGCCAACAGCAGCAGCCGGTGCCGCCCCATATAGGCCAGCAGCGTGCGCAGGGTACCGGAAAGGTTTTCAGGCTTTTTGCCGCTGAGCTGACGTACCGGCATCGGTATCCCCCCTTTTCATCTGCGAGGCATAGATCTCCTGATAAATCGGGTCGCTTTCCAGCAGCTGCGCGTGAGTGCCCGCCGCATGGATGCGCCCGTCTTCGAGAATAATGATCTGATCGGTACCGATCACCGAGGTGATCCGCTGGGCGATAATGATCTTGGTCACGCCGGTCAGACCGGCCAGCGCGTTGCGGATCTCCCCCTCCGTCGCGGTATCGACCGCGCTGGTCGAGTCGTCAAAAATCAACACCTTCGGCCGCTTGAGCAGGGTGCGGGCGATACACAGCCGCTGCTTCTGCCCGCCGGACAGATTGACGCCGCCCTGTCCCAGATCGGTGTCCAGCCCCCTGGGCATCCGCCGGAGAAACTCTTCCGCACATGCTGCCCGGCAGGCCTCCCACAACGTTTCATCATCGGCGTGCGGGTGGCCCCACAGGAGATTTTCCCGCACCGTGCCGGAAAACAGGACATTTTTCTGCAGCACGATGCCCACCGCGTCCCGCAGCGCTTTCAGGTCATACTCGCGCACGTCCCGTCCGCCGACCCGGACAACCCCCGCCGTCGCGTCATACAGCCGGGGGATCAGCTGCACCAGCGTGCTTTTTGCCGAACCGGTGCCGCCCAGAATCCCCACCGTCTGCCCGGCCGCGATATGCAGGCTGACGCCGGACAGGGCATATTCCTGCGCGTCGGGGTTGTATTTGAAGGACACATTCTCGAAATCCACACGACCGTCGGGGACATGTGTCACCCCGTTTTCCGGCGACGACAGTACCACCTTTTCGCCGAGCACCTCCCGAATGCGGCGGGCACTCGCGAGTGAACGGGTCAGCAGCAAAAACACGTTGGAAATCATCATCATGGAATTCATGATCTGGAACACATAGCTCAAAAAACCGGTCAGCTCTCCTACCTGCAGCGAGGCGTCGAGGATCATGTTCCCGCCGAACCACATAATCAGCACAACCGCCGTATACAGGATCAGCTGGAACGCCGGCAGGTTGAGCACCGCATAGCGGAAGGTGTTCTGGCTGCTCTCGGTCAGCGTCTTATTGACTTCCTCAAACTTTTCCTCCTCGTATTCCCGGCGCACGAACGCCTTGACCGCACGGATGGCCGTAAGTCCCTCCTGCACGGTGCCGTTGAGCCGATCCACCGCCTTCTGCAGCAGCGTATACCGCGGCGCGATCTTATGGACGATGTAGAAAAGAATCACGCCCAGCACCGGCGCGCACAGGATAAAAACCACCGCCAGCGAAGGGTTCATCCAAAACGACAGCGCCACCCCCATCACCAGCATCACCGGCCCCCGCACCATTGGCCGAAATCCGCCGATGACGGCATTCTGCAGCACCGTCACGTCGGTAGTCATACGGGTGATCAGGGACGAAATTTCAAAATGATCCAGGTTGGAAAACGCATAGCCCTGTACCCGCGCATATTCGGCCTCCCGTATGCCGGCTCCCCAGCCGTAAGCGGCCCGGGCCGCAAAACGCGCATACAGCAGCCCGGTGACCAGCGACAGCAGCGCACAGATCCCCATCTGGATACCCTTGTGCAGGATGTACGTCATATCCCGGTTCGCCACGCCGATATCGATCAGATCCGCCATCAGCAGCGGAATCACCAGCTCGAAGCCGGTTTCGACAACAATCAGCAGCGCACCGATGAGCATATCCTTCCGGTACGGTCCGAGATACCGAAGCAGGTATTTCAGATCCCGCATGTGCCATCCCCTCCGTCGCGGAAATTCTGCCACGCCCGGGACAGGTAGTCGGCAAAGCGTGCTTTTTCCTCGTCGCTGAAGCCCCGCAGCATGATCCCCTCCATCGCACGGCAGCGATCCTGCCACTGCTGCTGCGCCTGCCGCCCCTTATCCGTAAGCGCAATCAGGTTGCTGCGCCGGCTTTCCTCGTCCATCTTTCTGGTGACAAATCCGCCCTTTTCCAGCGAATCCAGCATCCGCGACACCGCCGCCGAATCCACCTCAAAATATTCGGCCAGCTCCCGCTGACGGCAGGGCTCATGTCCGGCCAGATAGGTCAGCAGCTTCGGCTGTCCCACCTCCAGCCCGATTTCCCCCAGACATGGCCGAAGATAATGACGCTGCGCGTGGAATGCACGGTACAACAGCATATGGAATGTCCGTTCCATCGGTTTCCCCTCCAAATAATTGACTTATCAATTATTGCATACGTCAATTATAATCCGCCCGACGGATTTGTCAATACATCGGCGCAAAAGGGGGACAAACGCGGCAAAACACGTATAACAGAAAAAAGGCCGGCCTGCCGCATGACAGACCGACCTGCATGGCAAGAATCCCCTGCCCTGCTGTCATTCCCTTATTTTCCCCGCATTTTCGAGCGTGTCCAAAAATTTTCCGAACCGCTCCCGCTCCGCCCTTTTTCGAGCCGCTGCGGCCTGTGCCGCGCAAGTGTAGCTGCCCAGCCGGTGCCGGACGCCCTGAAAGGTTAAGGCGGCCTGCCATCGCCGGCTTTTCGGGTCATAGTTGACACCGATCATTTCTTCGGCGGATGCGGTGGAATTGTACTCCATGATTTTCAAGATTCTGGACACCTGCGTTCTGTCCACAAATCCGGCAGCTTCCCGCATTTTTTGAATCTTTCCTTCGTTTTTCCGGCAGCCGCAGCTCCGAACGGTTCCGGAGGTAAGAGAATCCAGCCGCAGCAGCACAATTTTACCGCAGCTACACCGGCATTTCCACAACGGCGACCGGGTACTGCCATGCTGTACGGTTTCGCCGGTTTTTTCCAGCACGGTCAATTCTCCGTAACGTTTGCCGATATACGGGCTTACCCGGCGGCACCCGCAGCTCACCGTGTGCCCACGCGTCAGGTTATCGGCCGCTGCCTCAATGATCCGCCCGCAGTCGCATCGACATGTCCAGTAAACACAGGGATGAGGCTGTTTCGACCGGCACAGCACGGTCAGCATTCCAAACCGCTGCCCGGTCAGATCGATCAGCCGGCTCACATATATCACAACCTTATACTGCCGGATACGGATTTATCGGCTCCGAAATGCTTTAAAGCCCCGCAGGCACTTGCCTTCCGCGCCGCTCAGCCGCCTTCTTCCCTTTGGCCGCCGGCAGCAGGAGCAGAAACCCTCCGGCACCTGCCAGGAAAATCCCCGCATACAGCCAAACGCGGGTCTGTTCACCGGTCTGGGGCGGTTTGGGATCGTCCGGATCAACGGGAAGCTCCTCAACCTTGAATTGCCAGTCCAGCTTTCCCACGGCATCCTGAAACGCGTTGTCCATCGTCAGCGGCACGTCCAGAACCACCTGCAAATCGATATCAGCTCCTGAATAGAAGGTGCCCAGGCACACCCAGTCCGTCAGCCCGGCCGTTTGACTGGCAGGCGCGGCAAACAATTCGGATTCCCCGTCCTGCGTGACCGTCAAATGCATTTGAGAAAGAAAATCCTCTGCCTCCTGTGCGCCGAGAGAGCGCAGATAAAGCTTTACCTTCACCTTGTTCGATGCAGCATTTCTCACCGTAATTTTCTGCGTCAGGGCGTCACCCGGCATAACCCCCTTAAAGCTGTCAAACAGATCGGTGGGTGAATCACTGCTCCCCGGTGCGAAGATAAACTTCTGCGCGTCGCCGTCATAGATGACCGAGGCATCCGCAGCGGATGCGGGAATCACCAGCCATACCGAAACCGTCAGCGCAATGAGGCTGCAAATAAATGTTTTGAATCCCCTTTTCATGTCCTTGCCCCCCTTATCTGCTGATGGTGCCGTCCGGATTAACCGTCACGCCCCACGCATCTGCCACAGCCTCCGGCGGTTCACTCTGTACGGCCGAAGCCAGGATTTCCACAACCAGCTGACAGCCGGTTTTTTCAGTTATCTGCGTACACTCCCGGATCAACACGCCGGTGGGATCACTGGAGCCAACAGCCGCGGCATGGTACCAATAACCATCTGTCCCGCTGATCCAGCCCGTATCCTCTGCAAAAATAATCTCGTAATCTATGCCCTCAGCCGGCTTTTCGGCGGCAACACTGCCGCCGCTGTTTACCCACGTCACCACAACTTCTGCGCGGATATAGGCCGGCGCGGTGCCGGTATTCCGGATCCGTACATCACTCTTGCGGCTTCCGTCAAAGTTTTCCTCAATAGCACAGGTGATCTCAGCCGGCTGAAAAATATTTTCCAGCGGGTTAGTCCGCATGGCTAAAAACGCCAGCGCGGTGCCGACGCTCAGTGTCAGGATGAGAGCGAAAACAAGGAGCAGCACAATAAGCTGTTTTTTTCTTTTGGCGCCTGAATGGTTTACCGTATACATGTCGCCCGCTCCCTTCTCATTCCGGCTTCCCGGTAAACGTATTGATGCAGGATGTCTCCCCGTCCAGCCACCGCCCGCCAGTTCTTTCATTTTCAAAGGTCAGCCGGTTATTTCCGCCTGCCGACAAGGGAATTTCCCGCCTTGGGGATACCGGCGTATACCGCCACGACCACGCGGTTTCCTCGACGATGTACCGGCCCACGGGCAGGCCGGTGATCCGGATGTGGCTGTTGCCCCGGATGGTTACGGTCAGGTCAACCCCCTCGTTGACAGCCTCCGCACCCCGGATACGAAACACAAAGTGCGCATCGGGATCAAGGGTTTCGTTCGCGCCCTTTTTCCAGATCTCCAGCTCCGTATCCGCCGGATCATAGACAAACCGGATGATGTTGTTCTCTTCGTCTGCCGACAGCTCCAGCGTCAGGCTGAACAGCCGGGGCGTATACCCCGGAATTTCCACCGGATATTCCGTAACAACCGCATCGGGGGTCGACGCGGTTTTGCTCCCTGTCAGCTCTTTGCCGTCTTCATCCACGTATTGAACCGTATAGCGAATTTCGGCAGCCGGACGGTAATAGAAAATGATTTCCTGATCCGCGCTGTTCAGGATGACACTGGTGCTCGTCTGCAGGGGGAAATACAGCGTCCCGGCTTCTGCCAGATTCAGCTCATCTCCCATTTTCGCCCTTTCCGTCACACTGGAACCGATGCGTGCTTCCCCCGTTTTATCTTCGGCCAGCTTTCTTTCAGTTCCTTCAAGGTAATAATGGACGGTATAGGACACAAAGGCCTCGTTGGAGAATTTGGGATACAGGTTATAATCCTTTGTAATCGGCATGGTGAAGGAAAACGGCTTTTCGATTCCGTCATCCCCCCGGTAAAACCAGCCCACAAAGACTTCGCCGGATTTCACCGGATCCTTCGGCGCTTCCGCAAGGGTGTACTTGACAATATTTTCCTCCACACCAGTATAGCCTTCATAGGTGTAGGGCTCCGTCATAGCAGCGTCGGTAAAGGTTTTGACCGTGTACAGGCCGTTGACCCATTTGGCATAGAGTGCTATATCGTTAGCGGGCATGTTGTGCTCAGAAAAAACGTACTTCTCACCGGTGCACTGCGGATTCAAATACCAGCCCGCGAATTTGGCATCCGTTTCCATATCCGCAGGCGGCGTGACCGGTGTCCAGTCATACGGCGCGAGGTTTGCCCGGTATTTTACCTTGGCCGATTCCTCCAGCGGGGTACTGTTATCGCCGGAGAAGAAATTGAGCGCATATTCATCGCGGGTGTAATAGAAGGAAACCTCCCCGCCGCCGCGCAGATCAATTTGCCCGCCTCTGAATTCCGGATCGGATGCCCACTGCGTATAGCCCTCCAGACCAAAGAAATCCTCCGTCTCGGTGACATAATTGTAGTTTGCGGTGACGGCAAACGCTTCTGTAAAATATTTGCCGCCGTATGCGCGCTCGCCCTCACCATCGAGCACTTCCACGTAATAGTGCATCACATACTGATCCGCACTCGTCCGGTCTGCTGTCAGTGTAAAGCTTTCGGCCGGCATGATTTCAATAAACACCAGAACTTGAGTATAGGCGGACGAGCCGGAAGGCTTCCACCGCTCGCCGCTGTCGTAAACTGTGCCGTTTGTACCATGAATCGGCCAATGACTGCTGATATTTTTGCCCCAGCGTTCGGTTATCGTATAAACCGTATCCCGGCCGTCACGAAAGGTCAGCGTGAATTCCGTTCGGGTAAAATACACATTGAGCACCGCTTTGCCGTCAGCAGTGATGGTAATGGTTTCGCTCTTTTCATACCTCCACAAATCCCGGTCGGGATGAAGCGCCCCCATCTGGCAAGCAGCGGTATGCGTATGGCCCTCCAGCCCACAGATCAGCTTATAGCAGGAGCCAGTGAAATCCGTATGGGTGTGCCCTGTTTTGCCGCAGGTGAAGCAGGAATCATCGTGGGTGTGTTCCGGCTTATTGCTGCAGTTTTCCGTATTGCAGCTTCCGTCGCCGTGGGTGTGCTCGGTTTTCCCGCACAGCAGGCCCCATACACAGGTAATGCTGTGCTTATGCTCTTCCTTGGAACAGCAGGCCGCCGTATGCGTGTGTTCCTCTCTGCCGCAGCCGATGCAGTCCGCCTGATGCGTGTGTTCCTCCTGCGTGCAAATCAGCTCATAGCATTTTTCATTATGCACATGGGCGCCCGGGCAGATATAGGTTTCCTCATCCCATGTGACCTCCGTATCGGTTTTCCCATACGCCGGATACGAATTCAGATACGCATACTCGTCATCGTTGGCATTCTGTCCCCAGATGACAATGGTATAGTCCGCCGTATCGCTTTCCCGCTCCCACTGCGCGACATAGGTGACACTTCCGGTGATGGTATAGTCGACAGCGGGGCTCCAGCCCTTGAAAATATAGCCGGCGCGCGTCGGCTCTTTCACATAACTTTCTGCAAAGGTCGTGCCGTATTCGGCATAAATCGGGTCGGAAGCATTCACGCCGCCGTTAGGATCAAATACCACGGTATAAGACAACCGGTCATAATGTATGCTGATCTCCGTGGAGCCGTCTGCCGCAATGATGCCCTGTTCCACGCGGCTGCTGAAACCCTCCATCTGCTTCGCCTTGGCGTCAGTGTAGGCGTCGATATCGCCTTTGAGCTTCACGGAGCCGATGAGCTCATATTCCTCGCTGCCCAGCTTCTGCCGCCAGGAGGTGACGGTGTACTCCGCCTCGCCCGCCCGATAATACAGCACCATACGGATATTCTCCGTCACATCCGGCAGGTCAATGCTCAGAAGATGATTTGCCGAATCCAGCGAAACGCCGCCCGGCAGCGCGCCGGCGCTCTCTGCCGTGATGCTGTAATTAAGGATTTCCGGCAGTGCGATTGTCGCCTGAAATGGCTGGCCGGCCGGCACCGTGGCGGAATACGGCTGCGCTGCCATAGCGTTGTTTTTTTCATAGACATAATTTACGGTGATTTTCGCGGTATCCCCGGTTTGTGCCGCGACAAAGCCCGCCGGCACAAACAGCGATATAAATACACTCAGACACAGCAGGAGGGACAAAATCTTCTTTTTCATTTCTTAACCGCCCCCTTATTCTTCCGGCCAGCCGGCAGCTTCCCGCGCGCTGTCTCCGTTGTTGTCGGCCTGCACGGCGCTCGCATGAACCGCTATTTTCACCCTGCCGTTTTGATACACATCGCCCATATCTTTGGAAAAGGCCACGGAGGTAAACAGCGGTTCAGTGGTTTCTCCCGTCTTCAGCACACGGCCGTAGTAATACCAGCCGTCTTTTTCTGTCCAGTTTTCGGTATCGATATTCAGCCCGATCAGGCTTAAATCAGTTTCCCCGGCCGCATCTTCCATAAGGGTCAGTTCCTTATCCAGCCGGATGCGGACATAGGCGTCCTTATCGCCGGTATTTTCCACCTCGACGACTTTGGACACCTCTGCGCCCGGCATTACGCCGATCACGTCCGCAAAGGGAACCGGATCACCTCCACCTTCCGGAACGGCGGATTCCCGCAGCGCAATCCGGACATTTCCAGCGGTTATGACATTCGCAGCGGTATCCTCCGCCGTAAAATAGGCTATCGATCCGTAAGCCGCCAACGACAGGCATGCCGCCGCCAGGGCAGCAGCCAGCAACTTCTTTTTCACGGTATCCTTCCTCCCCGCACATGATTATCCCGTTTTTCAGCGCACCGCCCACCTTGTCAGGCAGAGCGTGTGTGAACATTCCCGCATGCCGCCGGAACCCTCACACACGCCCTGTCCTCAGCCAAGGGCAGGGACGGTGTATGTACCCGTTACCGGCGATTAGCCGCCGTAGGGAATCTGCGTCTGATTCGTGAACCATGCGGCAATTTCCTCAACGGTCATCGTCTGAACACGGCTCCACTGGACGGCCGCGCCCTGCGCCTGAATCGCTTCGGCGGTCACAACCACATCGTAAGGCGTCTGCGCGTTGCCGTTTTCAGTTTCGGTGCTCAGAACGATCTGATCGAACAGTGCATCTGTAACGCCATCCTTCTCGAGGATCCCCTTGTAATAGAAATAGTCGTCGGCCTCGTTATAGACCCAGTTTTCGCCCAGTTTGCCATCCTGCGAATCGGTGCGGTAGGACAGCTTAGCTCCCTCCGGCCACTTCACCTTGACGCGGACAAACGCCGGGTTCGCGCCAACGTTTTCCACAGTCGGATCCTTGGCGACCGCTTCGCCCGGGAACATTTCTTTCGCTTCTTCCTTGCCGGTTTCGTCCCACTTCGGCTCGGTCAGCTCAATATCAACGTTGCCGATGGTGAGGGTGTTGGTCTTTTCCTCTTTGTCCGTGAAATAGGCCAGAGAAGACCCAATCACGGCAACGGCGGCCAGAGAAGTGGCCAGCGCGATGGAGAAAATTTTCTTTTTCGTGTTCATGATGCAAAACATCCTTTCCGATAAATTGGCCCGGCGGCTTACAGGAGCAGCCGTCAAAGCCGGCAGTTAGGTCCCGGCGGCGAGTCCAGACGCCGCCCCGATTCGGAAGCCTTCTCCCGGTTACAAACCGGCAGATACCAGATTCCACGCCTCTGCGGCCGTAAATGACGTACCGTTGGTTTTGTAAAGCTGTACGGCATACGCTGTAAAGGTTAAGGTCGGATAGCTCTCGGCGGTCAGCGCTTCCATCTGCTCCTTGGTAACGCTGTCCTTTACGGCTACCCGGTCATCTGCCAGAACCGGGAATTCCTGTGCGGTGCCGGCACTTTCCACTTTGCGGCAGAACACGTCGGCTTCGCCGTCCAAAGCCGTCCAGCCGTCCGCCATGCCGCAGGTCATAAACGCATCAAAATCCTCCGATTTATCGGCCTTGACAAACAGCCAGCAGGCTTCGCTGTTCTCCGTTACGGTTACCGTCGGATCTTTATCGATGGTACAGCCGGGAACCATTTTGTAGGTGGTTCCGGTGGTTTCAGCCAACGCGATATTCACATCACCCACCGTAAAGGTATTTACAACAGGATCCGTTTTATCGGTCAGCCATGCCAGCGTCCCGCCGATTGCACAGCAAAGCACCAGTACGGCAGCGGTAGCGGAAACAATCATTTTCCTTTTCACTGTGTCTTTCCCTCCTTTCTCTCAGATTCCATAAAATATCGCCCAAAAGATCAGGCGGTATTTTCCTCATCGTGCGCCGGCGCGCCGGGATTCCCTGTTTCGGCCTGTTCCGGTTTTTCTTTTTTCCAGGCAGCCAGCAGTTCTGGCAGAAACACCAACAGCAGCAGTACAGCGCCGACCGCAATGGCCACATACAAGCCCGGCGGATTCTGTATGTAATGGGATACATAACCGAGATACGGAATCGCAAAAACCGGCACTCCGATCAGGTTGTTGAAATGAACCGGCGCGCCGTCGACGCTCTCGTTGGCATCGCCTTTGGTATAAAACCGCTGGTTTTCTTCATCTATTTCCACAACGCGGTGAGTGGCCACAACCAGATCTTCATTCAGCACGAAGGTGATCGCCTGACCGACCTCGACCCCCTCCGGCTTTACCGCCTTAACATACAGGAGAGAGCCGGTGGGATAAACCGGTTCCATGCTGCCGGACAGGACGGTGTAGGGCTGCAGCCCGAAAAGACGGACCCCCGCCAGCAGGACAGCAAGGAGCACCGCTGCAACCACAAGAACGGTGGTGATCCGGCTCAGCAGTTTTTTTAACGGTTTGCATTCGGCCATAACCCGGTCCTTTCCGCAGCCTTTTCCCGCCTGACAATGCACTGGGAAGGCTGACACGCCCAAAAATGATGACATAAGAATGATTATGTCGCTAACACCAACAAAACCGAAGCTGTGAACGGGAACCAAAGGGCCTGAAAGGCAGCAGAAGTATACGCGAAAAAGAAAAAAGGCTTGAAGAAAAAGGCCGGAGGGAAATACTGGATGCCCCCGGCTTGTTTCTTCATGCCTTTTTAAAATTTTTTAACGATATGTATTGCGAAGTGGAGCAAAATATGATACACTATTTGCGTCCGGTGGCGACATAATCATTCATATGTCATCCCCGGCTTTGTTTTCGTGACAACATAATCATTCTTATGTCATCAGCAATTTTTCCACCCGTTCCATCCGCTGTCTGTGCTCGTTGCCGGTTTCTATGGTGTAGATGCGGGTGGTATCAATGCTGCTGTGCCCCAGCAGATCCGCCAGACGGACAATGTCCTTTTCCACCTGGTAAAAGGTGCGGGCAAAAAGATGTCGCAGATTGTGCGGAAACACTTTGTTCGGTGATACGCCCGCCTGTTGGCACAGCGCTTTCATGTCCCGCCAGATGTTTCGCCGGTTTAACGGCTTACCATTTCTTGTTACAAATACCGTTCCGGCTGATATGCCGGATTTTTTTATATACAAATGCAGCAGCTTCTGCAGTGACGCGGGAATGAAAATGACCCGCGTCTTATTTTTGCAGTTCACCACCGCCCGGCCCGCGCGCACCGCTTCGACTGTGATATACTGCAGCTCGGACACCCGGATCCCGGTACCACAGATGGTTTGAATGACCAGTGACAGCCGGCTGTTCCCCGCTGCACCCACCAGTTGGTGCAGCTCGTGCCTGGTCAGCTCCCTGTCCTCGTTGCAGAAAATCTGCCGCTGGATTTTCAGGGGACGGACACAGCAGTCCGGCAATCCGATAAACCGCAGAAAGCGGTTTATCGCAATCAGCATGGAATTGACACTCGCTGGGGCATACCGCGATGTCAGGTCTTCCTTGTAGGCAACGGTTTCCTCCTTGCTGATCCGGCGCCCGGACAGATGGGAACAAAAGCCGTGAACGTCCCGCAGATATTTGTCTATGGTCGCAGCGCTTTTTTCTTCTGCAATCATGTTTTGCTCAAACCCTCGTATTTCTGCTGCATAATCTTGTTTCATATCCTTAACCTCCCTGTAAGTTTCAAATTTATAGTCCCCGGATTCCACTGTACTATAACTTTAGAAACAGAAAAAACGGGAACCGCATGAATCCCGTCTTTTCTGATGAGATACAAAAACAGCCCTCCAAAACGGAGGGCTGTTTTTGCATAAAGCCCGTTAAACATCCGGATCACAGGTTTTCTCCAACAACCATGTAATCGACACTATCAAGATGCTGGAAAAGGCCATAAGTTGATAGTGTTTATATAGAGGAATTAAACGATAAGTTTTCCGTCATCTACGAAACCAAAGACATCCAGGACACCAAAATCAAAAAGCGGCCGGCAGCTCATTGTGAACCGCCGACCGCAGGTCTGGGACTATGCTGCACCGAAAAAGCGTTTACGCCGGTTATTCCGTCGAAGGTTCCTCGGGATCCCCTTCCGTTTCCCTGGCGTCTTTTGCTGAAATAGACAAACGTTTCACCGAATAACTGTAAATCGCGCTGATAACAAAGCAGATCACCCCGCCGCCGACCATTGAAAGAATCCGCAGCAGTGTTTCCAGCCCCGCAACATCCCAGGTCACCAGCTTTAAAACACAGACCATCGTCAGCACCAGGCCATACAGCCGCAGACCGCCTGTGTGTCTGACAAAACCCGCAATGATGCAGGTCAGGGCGGTGAGCATGCAAATCAGGCTGAGGACATAAGCGCTTGCAAACCAATCCGTATACCCTTGTACCACCGCCAGCACCAACACGGTGAGCTTAATTCCCTCCAGAACGTCTTCCTGACGGGTAGAACGGCCCAGAGACTTCGGCGTCCGCCAGAAAGCCCAGGCCATTGACAGCACGGCCAGCAGTACGCTGACGACGGTTTCTGCGGTTCCCTGATACGGCACAAAAGCAATGAGCAGCGCCGAAACCGCCAGCATCACATGCTGAACGGCACGCAGGGCACTGGAATAAGCGTACCGCTTGTCGGCATCGAGCTTCTCATACAGCACCTGCATACCAAACAGTACGAGGCTTGTACCGAAGATGGAAATCAGGAAGGACAGAGAATCACTGGACGAAAAATCATAAAGCAGCTTTAGTGTCCAGAGTGTCGCCGCAATCAGGGCATAATGAACCAGCCCCTGCACCTTTCTCCAATACCCGACAATCAGCGAAAACAGAAATGTACCCATCGTCACCAGCGTCAGAACATAGCTCCATGCAAACCAGGGCGTAAAGCCCTGCAAAAACGCGAGTGTCAGCACCGTGAATTTGATTCCCGTATAAATATCCTGCGCCATATTTCCCCGCCCCAGGGTAAGCGGCAGACGGCAGAAGGCATAGATGGCGGTAAACACCGCCAATATACCGTACAAAACCTCTTCCGTCACATCTCGAGGGGAAACAAAGGCAACAGTCGCTGCATTGACGCTTAACAGCAGCACCTCAACCGTACGCATGCAATACGCCGGTGCCGGGTTTTCCCCGCGGTCATAGCGGAAAAGACAGAGCAAAACATTAAACACCGTCAGCGCCAGAAGCAGCGAAACACCCCAGTAACGGTATCCGGAACCGAGCATAATAATAAAAACGGTTCCCTGCAGGAAGAAATAAGTGAAAATGCGCATCCCGGCAAATTGCTTCGCCCGCGTTTTCCCGGGACGGAAAGCCCACTGTCCCCAAAGCAGGGCGGCATAGAGCACCATATACAGCAGCGGCAGCGCCACCGTTCCAAAGCGTGTCAATTCATGGAAGCCCCAAATGGACATAAGGAACCATTCCACGCCGAGCAGGACGTCTGCCGCTATGGTGCAGGCATTGTTTTTCCACCGTATCCCGGTCAGCAGCAGCAATACGGCAGGTACGATCAGCCAGGGCAGGCGCGGCTCGGCGAGACAGGACATACTGTACTGCCAAACCACAAACAGCAAAACTGCACATAAGCAGCCCGACAAAATGACGGTCAGTGTGGTCAGACGCCTGTCAAAATTCAGCTTCGTGCTCATAAACAGGGAAAGTAGAGCGTTCAGCAGCAGAATTCCCATCCCTACGGCCGCCATGATCCAAGCCGCAGTGACCCGGGCGGAGGAGCTGCCCGCAGCGCCGGCGTAGCCAAGGCGGAAAACCACCATCAGCACATTCTGATAAAAAGCGGCCGCCCAAAGCGTCTTACTCGCGATATGAATCCCCATACGGGCGGCGGCACTTTCCAGCCGGGTTGTTGATACCGCCAGCAGATAGGACAAAAAGGATACGCACAGGAACTGGGCAAAAAAGGACGAGGCTACACCCCAGTCCGGCAGCCCTGTCCGGGGAAACGCGCCCTCAGAAAGCGGCAGGCCCCCGATAAAACGGCTCGCCATGAAAGCTCCCGCCGCCAGCGTTACCGCGACCGAAAGAAACAGGCCAAACCGATAGGTTTTCCGGCAGCACAGGATATTCCCCAACAGAATCACCGCAATTGAAGTAGCCTGATAAACCAGAAGCATAACCAGCTTATCATCTTTCAGCCCCGCCGCATAGGCAAAACAGATCGATATACCCATGCCGGTGTGCGCCACTATGCTGATGAGTGTGGAGTTGAGCAGTTTTGACAGCACTAAGGCGGCAATCAGCCAGAGCAGCAACAGGCCGAACGTGACAATGTCATTGAAATAGCCGAAATGCACATGCGTCAGCAATATCGAGATAAACAGCAAGCCACTGCCGCACCCCGAAAGAATCAGCGTAAACGTATTCCTGCGGCGCCTGGCCAGCAATATGCCGGCAGTTGTTATGCCCGTACTGATGGCATACATCAGAATGACTTTTACCACGTTGGAGATATCCTTATAAATCCACACGGCAAAGACAATCAGGCCGATAAAGAACAGAATGGACGCCGCAATCCCTAATACATTTCGTCCAAACCAGTTCTCCATCCGCCCCGGAGTGCCCTCCTTTTTGGTGGCGGCAACCGATGCAGGATGGACCGGCTGTGATGCCGATATCCAAGCGGGAACCGACTGCGGCGATGCGGGCTGCGCGGCAGGCCGCACCGGACTGGCAGCGGCAGACGCTGCCGGCGTCCATACAGGAACCGGCTGTATCGGCACGGGTTGAGCAGCAGGCGGCACCGGATTAACAGCGGCAGGCGGCGCCGGCATCCAGACAGACACCGGTTGCGGCGATGCGGGCTGAGCAGCAGGCGGCGCCGGATAAATAACGGCGGGCGCCGCCGGCATCCAGACAGGCACCGGCTGCGGCGACGCGGGCTGGTCAGGTGACGACGCCGGATTGACCACAGCAGGCGGCGTATCCTTTTCGGAGGAAACGTATTCCTGCTGACCGCGTTCCCGGATAAAACGCCAAAGCTGTTCCACCTGTTGCTTCAGCTGACGGTTTTCCTGCTTAAGCGCATCTACTTTGACGTTAAGCAGGGCAAGCACGACAATAACAGCAGCGGCGGCAAACAGCAATACAACCATCATAAAGATTCCTCCGCTTCTGATTCGATCTTGTTAAACTGTTTTTTCAGGTCTTCCAGAACAAAGGAAGAGGCGATCCGCCTGCCGTCAGCAGTCAACAGCCGAAAATGCTGAAACAGAATATGTTGCTGAATTATATACCGTTTATTTTCCACAATGGTCTGCCACCAGACGCGGCCGCCCAGCGTCTTCGGATATACCGGCTCGCTTCCGTTCCATGCCAGAGCCAGGATAATATCGTTGGGACGGCCGCCGAATACAGCCGCGATAATCTCGCTATTTTCAAAAATTGAGCACAGCGCTACACTGCCGGTCCAGCCGAGGGAGGATCGGCCCTTTTCAATCTCCACCAGGGTTTTCTTGGATATACCGAGCATCAGCGCCATTTTATCCTGACTGAGTGAATATTCAGCGCGCACTAATTTTATTTTAGCATCGCAAAGCGATACAAATTCCGATTTATCCATTTCAACACCCGAAACAATTTATAGTGTAATTTTACACTATATATGTATAATTGTCAATATTCTTTTGGTCTAGCCAAGCATGGCTTCCCCAGCGAAAATGCTCTTCTACAGCCTCGATAAACTACCGTTTTCAATTCTGTAAAACAAGCTGCGAACTGGCACCGGCGACTCGTTTCTGGAGGTGCCGATAGTAAATCGGTGGCATTACAGAAAACGCCTGAAAGGCTCCGCAAAAGGTGTGTGAAGAAGCCGACTTGCCACGCGGCGCTCCCCCCTTCCCCTCTCTCGATTCAAACAGCTTCTATTCTTTCGGATTTCCTAAAAAAGAGGGGCGCTGCACGGCTTCGATGATCCGCATCTCCGCCTCCACATTATTGCCTTCTTCTCGCTTTCCTTTTTCTGCTTCCTTTTTTCGCCGCCCCCTGTTTCTTCTTTTTTCTATATCCATCCCTAAAGCTCTACGGGACCCCCGGCTGAGCCGGGGGTTCTCTATACAACAAAACCCCCGCCGGACTTTATCCGGCGGGGGTTTTCATCACCGCTTATTCGCTGGTATAGGGCATTAGCGCGATGTGGCGCGCACGCTTGATCGCCACGGTCATCGCACGCTGATGGCGTGCGCAGGTACCGGTCACACGGCGCGGCAGGATCTTTCCGCGTTCGGAAACAAAACGATGCAGACGGGCAACATCCTTGTAATCGATGCTGTCCACTTTATCTACGCAGAAGCTGCACACCTTGCGGCGCGCTTTGCGGCCGCCGCGCTGCGGGCGCTCGGAACGCTCTCTCTCTGCCATGAAAAGGCCTCCTTTACATCAAAATTGGCTCAGGCTTGCCGAACAGCCTCAAAACGGAAGCTCGTCGTCCGAGACGATCTCCTCAAAATCCCCGCTGGAAGCGGTAGAAAACGCCGGCTGCGGCTCGTTGTACTGCGGAACCTGAGTGTCATAATGGGATGCCGGCGCGGCACCGCCATTCTTGGATTCTGCGAAAAACACATTGTCGGCCACCACTTCATAGGCCGTGCGCTTGTTGCCGTCCTTGTCGGTGTAGGACCGGGACTGCAGGCTGCCCTGCAGCGCGATACGCTGCCCCTTGCGGAAATACCGGCAGACAAATTCAGCGGTCTGACGCCAGGCGACAACCGGAATGAAATCCGCCTGCCGTTCCTGACCTTTCGGGGTGTACGACCGGTCAACCGCAACCGTAAAGCTGGTCACGGCAACCTGGGACGGGGTGTGCCGAAGCTCCGGATCAGCCGTCAGACGGCCGAGCAGACAAATGTTGTTCATTCAACCCCACCCTTTCTCACTTCTCTTTGCGCACGATCAGCGAACGGAGAACGCCGTCGGTGATCTGGCTGACACGATCGAGCTCCATCGGGAACTCCGGGCCGCTGCTGAAGTTATACAGCACATAGAACCCATCGGCTTCATCGTTGATCAGGTAGGCCAGACGGCGCTTACCCCATTCGTCGATGTCGCCGAGCTCCGCATTCTGCGCGATCAGGCTCTGGAACTTCTCCTTGAGCGCGGTGACGCTTTCCTCCCCGTTTTTCAGGGAAAAGATGAATACGGCTTCGTAATCGGCTTTGATAGTAGGCATGTTTATTGCACCTCCTCACGGTCTAATGGCCCCGCCTCGGCGGACGGAGCAAGGATGTAGCGCTTTTGAACAAGCGCTAAAATATTATAGCAGGCTTGACCTGCCGCGTCAAGCAAAATCGCGAAAAACAGGCAGATTTTTCTTGACCCGCCGCGGCTTATCCACTATAATGGGTAAGAATAAAGAAAAATCCAGCGGCTTTGTGCTGTTGAATCTGCGCTTCGGCTCCAGATCGGATGCCGCGAAAGGAATGGTCAACCCGTATGCTGCAATTTGAAGAATTAAAACTCCGGCTGGAAAACATCGGGCCGGACATTGAAGAGCTTGCCGGCGCGCTGGGGCTTGCGCAGGCGAAGCGCGAATCGGCCGAACTGGACCAGAAGGCGGCGATGGACGGCTTTTGGGACAACATGGAAACCGCACAGGCGGTCACCCAGCGCAACGCCGCGCTCAAAGCCAAAATCGAAGGGTACGACCGGCTGGTCGCCGATTATCACGACGGCATCGCGCTCATTGAGCTGGCCGACGAAGAGGGCGACCTGTCGCTGCTCGACGAATGCACCCAAAACGTCGAGCATATCGAAGCGGAGCTGGAAAGCCAGCGGCTGTCCACCCTACTGACCGGGGAATACGACGGCAAAAACGCCATTCTATCCTTCCATGCGGGCGCCGGCGGCACCGAGGCGCAGGACTGGGCGGAAATGCTGTATCGCATGTATACCCACTGGGCGGAGCGCCACGGTTTCCGCTATAAGATCCTCGACTATCTCGACGGCGACGAGGCCGGCCTGAAAAGCGCCTCCATTGTGATCGAGGGAGAAAATGTGTACGGCTATCTCAAGGGGGAATCCGGCGTGCACCGCCTGGTGCGCATCTCGCCGTTTGACGCCTCCGGACGCCGGCACACCTCCTTTGCCGCGCTGGAGGTCATGCCGGAACTCGACGACACCATCCAGATCGACATCCGTCCCGAAGACATCAAAATGGATGTGTTCCGCTCGTCCGGCGCCGGCGGCCAGCATATCAATAAAACCTCCTCCGCCGTGCGTCTGACCCACATCCCCACCGGCATCGTGGTGGCCTGCCAGAACGAGCGCAGCCAGCACCAGAACCGCGAGATGGCGATGACCATGCTCAAGGCGAAGCTGTTCGAGATCAAGGAACGTGAGCATCTCGATAAAATCGAGGACATCAAGGGCAACCAGTCGCAGATCGCCTGGGGCAGTCAGATCCGCTCGTATGTGTTCATGCCATATACGCTGGCCAAGGACCACCGCACCGGCTTTGAAATGGGCAACATCAACGCGGTGATGGACGGCGACATCGACGGCTTTATCAACGCCTACCTCAAGGCCGCCGCCACCGGCACACTGGAGTATAAAGAGTAAATCGTCAGGATGCAAAAACCGGACAGAATGCGCGCGCATTCTGTCCGGTTTTTTGTTTTCCCCTCTCCACCCGCCCTTTATTCGGCAAAAAGAGCGCGCCGCCGCCTGCCCGCGCGGCAAAAAGACAAATTTCGACGGGAGAATCTTGCGGTTTTCCTGTTTTTCTTCTGTCAGTTGTGTTATAATAAGTTGGTAACAACTCTCTAACAACTTCCGAAACCCTACGGAGGACAGCGGATGAGCACAAATATATCCAGAGAAAAACGGGAACAGCTGCTGCAGAAGCTGGAAGACCTGAAAAAGTACATACTGCTGCGCGAAGACAGTGAAGCAGCCGACGCCTATCTGCCGACCCTGAACGAAGCGCAGAACGCCATCCGTGCAAGGCGCTACGAGCTGGTTTATGAGGAGCACCGGGAAGCGGCGGATGACCGTCTGCTGTCCCATCTGCCGGTGCTGACCGAGGAGAAAGCGCTGGCTGTCCGCCGTGAAGGCACAATGAATTTCCTGCTGGAGGGCGACAATCTGGATGCTCTCCAGATTCTGCAGAAAACCCACCGCGGGCGGGTGGATGTGGTGTATATCGATCCGCCCTATAACACCGGCAATCAGGACTTTCTCTACGACGACCGCTATGTGGGAGAGGACGATCAGTTCCGCCACAGCAAATGGCTGTCGTTTATGCAGCGCCGCCTCGAACTCATCAAGCCACTGATGTCCGCGGCCGGCGTCCTTTTCATCAGCATCGACGACCACGAGGTCTGTCAGCTCAAGCTGATTCTGGACAAGCTGTTCGGGGAAAACAATTTTATCGGCCTGCTGCCGCGGGTCACCAAGCGTTCCGGCAAGGACCACAGCCTCGCGGTCGCCAAAAATCACGATTATATCCTCGCCTATGCCCGCAGCGCGGAGCACGCGCGGTTCAAGGGCCTCGCAGTATCCCCGGCGGCCTATCCGCTGCAGGACGAATATGCCGCACAGCGCGGCGGCTACAAGCTCAACCAGACGCTCGATTACGACACCCTGTGGTATAACCCGAAAATGGATTTCCCGCTGACCGTGGACGGCGAAACCTTCTACCCCGGCGGGGATGCCGCGGCATATGAACGGCGGCAGCGGGGCGAACACAAGGAAAAGGACTGGGTATGGCGCTGGAGCCAGGAGAAATTTGATTTCGGTCTGGCCAACGGTTTCGTCGTAGTCAAAAAGGGCCGCGGCCGCCGGCGGATTTACACCAAGACCTACGCCAACGCGTCCATTGAAAAAGCCGGCAACGGCTACACGGTGCAGATCACCGACCGGGAAAGCCTGCTCTCGTCGCTGGCCTTTACCGACAACGCCTTTTCCAACGACAACGCCAAAAAGGAAATTGCCAAAGTCGGCCTGGACCGCTTCGGTTTCCCGAAACCGACGTCTCTTGTTCGGCAGCTGATCTCCCTGGTGGATAACGCGCAGGTTGTGCTCGACTGTTTTGCCGGCAGCGGCACGACCGGCCAGGCGGTCATGCAGCTCAACGCCGAGGACGGCGGCCACCGCCGCTTTATCCTGTGCACCAACAACGAAAACGGCATCTGCCGGGAAATCACCTATGAGCGCATCCGGCGGGTGATCGAAACGGAGAATTATGCGGCTTCTCTCCGCTATTTCCGCGTGGAGCATCTGCCGGTGGAAAACCGCCTGTACGATGAGTACGCCTTTGAACTTCTCCATCATATCGAGCCTCTGACCGCCCTCGAAAGGCAGAAAAGCCTTGCCGACGAGGAGAAAATCGGCATTGCGCCGGACGATCAGGCACTCGAGGAGTTGCTCGCGGACAAAAAACGGCTGTCGAAGCTGCGGGCGCTGTATCTCGGCGGCTATATCCTGCTCTCGCAGGAGCAGCAGGAGCTGCTGACCCGGCACGGCATCCGCGTCCGCTTTGTGCCGGATACCTACTATGACGCGTTTTCGCTCTGAGCACCAAATTGGCAATGACTGCCGGAAAGGCCGGATACATACACATGGAACATCAACTGAAAAAATTTCAAAGCGATGCTGTCCTGCGGTTATATGAAACCATGCAGCAGCCCGGACGGAATATCGTGCTGAAAAGCCCGACCGGAAGCGGCAAGACCCTGATGCTGACCCGCTTTATGGAAATGTACGGCCAGGCACACCCGGAAGTGGTGTTTGTCTGGCTCACCCCCGGCGCCGGCGGGCTGGAAGAACAGAGCAAAAACAAAATGGACCGCTATGTCCGCGGCGCGCATACCAAGCTGCTTGACGATGTGATGACCGACGGCTTTGCCGGCGGCGATGCCTGCTTCGTCAACTGGGAGAAGCTGACCAAAACCGGCAACAACGCCCTGCGCGAAAGCGAACGCGTCAATTTTGCCGAACATGTGGAATCGGCCAGAACACAGGGGCTGCGGTTTGTGGTGCTCGTGGACGAAAGCCACCATAACAACACGATCAAAGCCGAAGCGCTGCTGACGCTTTTTGCTCCCGAGAAAATTATCCGCTGCTCCGCCACGCCGCGGCTGACAGAAGATGCGGCGCTGATTGAAGTGGATGAACGGGACGTTATCCACTCCGGCCTGATCAAAAGCCTTCTCGTCATCAATGAGGACTTCCCCTCCCATATCCACGCCGACAGCCAGATTGCCTACCTGCTCACCCGGGCGCTCGAAAAGCAGTGCAAGCTGCGCAGCGCGTACCTGTCCCGCAATCTGGACATCAATCCGCTGATCCTTATCCAGCTGCCCAATAAGGCGGAATATATGCAGCAGGATGTGGAGGCATTCCTGAAAACGCAGGATGTGACCCTCGAGAATAAACGGCTCGCCATATGGCTGTCCGACCAGCATGAAAATCTTGAGACGATCGAGCAGAATAACGCGGAGCCCATCGCCGTCATCATGAAGCAGGCGGTGGCCACCGGCTGGGACTGCCCGCGCGCGCAGATTCTGGTCAAGCTGCGCAGCAATATGGACGAAGTGTTTGAGGTGCAGACCATCGGCCGGATCCGCCGCATGCCGGAAGGCCGGCATTATGACAGTGAACTGCTTAATAGCTGCTATCTGTATACCTTCGACACCAAATTCACGCAGGGGGTGCGTCAGCAGCTGAGCCAGCAGGCGGCCGACGCGTGTACGCTCGAACTCAAGCCGGAATATAAAGATATCACCCTCACCGCCGAGCAAAAGACCGAAGTTTCCGTCGGGCGCGATGCCCGGCAGGCACTCAAAGCGATCCGGCAGTATTTTGAGCAGGAGGCCGGCGTCGGCGGCAATCTGCAGGATAACCAGAAGCGGCTCGAGCTGTGCGGCTTTACCTTCCGCGTCGATGTCACCTGGACCTTTTCGTCCGGAGAGGTACGGCTGCTCGAGAGGATCGATCCCCGGAAGCTCAGCCGTGTTGAAGCCGAAGAACGCATCAGCACCCATCTGCACGGCCGGGAATACCATCATCAGGTGGCTCAGTTCGGCCTGGATCTCGGCATTCCGTACCAGTCCATGAACGCGATGCTCAGCCAGCTGTTCAGCAGCCGCGTTCCCTCGCCGCTCAAAATTCTGTCGCTGGATGTAAAGGCGCTTTATGCTTTTGTCATCAACAATGCCGGTCTGCTGCGCGAATATCTGCGCGAGGCAATGGCAGCGGATCTGAAACAGACCCGCATACAGGTACCGGACACCGCCCGGGTGCCCTTCCGCATCCCGCAGACCACGGTGTTTACCTACAACAGCACGGCCAAAGCGCAGATGGTCATGGAAAAGAACGTGTATGCCGGCTATCTCGCTTCCGCCAGTCCCCGCTCGACCGGAGAATGCCGCTTTGAAAATTACTGCAACGATATTTCCAGAACCATACAGTGGTTCTATAAAAACGGCGATAAGGGCAGCGAATATTTTTCCATCGTTTATCCGGATAACACCGGCTATTTGAAAAGCTTTTATCCCGACTATCTGATCGGGGTGGATGCAGGAGACGGGAAAACCGAAACCTGGATCATCGAGATCAAGGGCGGATTCACCCGTCAGGGCGGCAGCGAGGACGCGGACCGCTTTTCGCCCAGGAAATTCGCCGCGCTCGCGCGATACAGCGAGGAGTACCGCATCAGGGTCGGCTGGGTGCGGGAGGATAAAAACTCCACCCGCCTGCTCATCAATACGGGACCTTACAGTGAGGATCTCCACAGCGACAGCTGGCAGCTTCTGACCGACGTGCTGCCATAAGAGAAGGGCGCTGCCAAATGTATTATTTGGCAGCGCCCTTCTTTGTTATTTTGGTCGGCACACTCCCGGCCGCCGCGCATCACAAAAAGCGGTCAATTTTCTTTGAGCACGCAATGGCGAGCGCCCCCGGGCCGATGTGGCAGGATACGCTCAGGGAAAGCGGGTCACAATAGGTCACATCCAGCCCCAGTTCCCCGCGGATGACGGCTGAAAACGCACGGGCCGCCTCTTCATTGTGGGTGTGCGCGACAAAAAGCCGCAGCTGCTCCGGCCCGCCGAAACGCCTGTCCATATCTTTACGCATGGCGTCGAGCATTACCGTCTGCGCCTGCTTTTCTCCTCTGGCTTTCGCAAAAGCGTCGAGCTTTTCGCCCTGAATCTGCAGAACCGGCTTGATTTTGAGCACCGTCGCAATGGCGGCGGCAGCCGGGGTGATCCTGCCGCCTTTTTTGAGGTATTTCAGCGTGTCCAGCATGATATAAATGCTCGACTCGAACTTGACCTCTTCCAGAATGGCCCGGATCTCGGCGGCGGATTTTCCCGCCCCGGCCAGCGCCAGGGCATCCATGACCGCCTGACGGAGGGTGACCGAAATGCGCTGGTTGTTCACCACCTCCACCCGGCCGTCATAGTCCTGCGCGAGCGCGAGCGCCGTGGCGCAGGAGCCGGACAACCCGCTGGACATCGGAATATGTACCAGGGCATCATGCGTCTCCAGCACCTCGTCCCACAGCGCCAGCACATCGCCCGCGGCCGGCTGTGAAGTGGAGATGTCGGCATCGCCGTGCAGCTTTTCGTAAAAGGCCGCCTGGGATAGGCTAATATCCTCAAAATAGGTTTCCCCGTCGATAACGAACGGCATCGGCAGCACATAAACGCCGAGCTCCTTCGCCATAGCCTGTGTGATGCCGCTGTTGCTGTCGGTCACCACTGCGATTCTTTTCGCCATATGTTCATTCTCCTTGTTTCGGGATAAACCGCAGCAGCTCATCAAATCCGCCGTGCGCATAACCGCTGATATCCCGGTTGTTTTTGTTGATCAGACAGTCGGTCAGCAAAAATACCGGCATGCCCAGCGCAGCGGCAATCATGTCCTCCTCCACATCGTTGCCCACCATCAGGCAATCCTCCGCGCGGCAGTCCAGACGCTCGAGCAGGTCGCGGTAATAGGCGAGATTCGGCTTGCAGAAGCCGGTGTTTTCGTAAGTGGTATACAGTTCAAAGTCGGCGGGCTCCAGCCCCGCCCAGCGGATACGGCTTTCGGTCGCCGCAGCCGGGAAAATGGGGTTGGTGGCAAGAGCAATGCGGTATCCTCCGTCCCTCAGCTTATCCACCGTTTCCTTCGCCTTCGGATTGAACCCGCAGTCCGCCGCCACCTGCTGGAACTCGATCCGGTAATATTCATCAAATACCGGCTTGTCCCGCAGCACCTGGTCGCCAAGCTGTGCCGCAAACCGTTTCCAGAATACCTCTTCGTTCGTGCAGCTGCCGTCATTTTTCACCATCGCAGCCGTGCCGGCCCATATGCCGTCAATCAGGCTTTTCGGCTCATACCCATACGGCGCCAGCTTGGCCGCCAGCCGCTTGAAATACGCTTTGGTAAACGCGTCCTGATCCATCGGCAGCAGGGTGCCGTCCAGATCAAAAAGAATCACTTTTGTCATACAGTCATCTCCACAGGATACAGCCGCCCTTATCCGGCCGTGCCTTGGCCTTCCAGAGTCACGGTAAAGCAGTCGCCTGGCGAGCATGCCATACCTATGGCCGTATTGCAGGAGCCGGTTTCCCCCACGGCAAGTTTTCCGACAGCCTGGCCGGTTTTCTTAACCTGTTCCCCGCTCCCGTTGAACCATTTCACCTGAACGGCGCAGGTCTTCGCCTCCGCAATTCCGTCATCCAGCCGTTTGGCGCTGCAGCTGAAATCGAATATGCAGCCGCCTTCCCCATCCATTTGTACATTGGATATGGCAGCGTCCAGAATCTGAAAGCGCGCGCCGTAAGAGGTGATCTCCAGGGGGAATTTCTGCGAAAAGGTAAAGGTGGGTGCTTGCACCGGGGGCTGGGTCGGGGATGTGGTGGTTGGGTCTTTGGCGGTGGTTTCGTCAGCTGGCTTGATGGTTGTCGGCGCCACGGTCGTTGTGTCGGAGAACACGTCGCTGGTACCGCTCGTGTTCTGCTCGGCTGTGGTCTTTGTCTGCGCAGCCGAAGAGGACGCCGTCGAGGGGGCGGATTCCGAACTACTGGCACAGGACGCCAGAGAAAACAAAACCATGACTGCCAGAAACACTGACGCAACTCTTTTTTTCAATCTGCTCATACCTTCTTATCCAAACATTTCGATAATACCGCGTTAAATCATACCGCGCCTGTTTTCGATTGTCAAGCTTTCTTATTTACAGCAGCCATCATTCGGTCCGCAGGGCATCCACCGGCCGCAGCTGCGCCGCTTTGCAGGCGGGATACACCCCAAAAACCGCGCCGGTGAGTACCGTGAACAGGATCAGCCCCACCAGCGTGCTCAGCGGAATGGGCACCGCCATTCCGAGAACGGCGCCGCCGATCAGCGCGGCCATACACCCAATCGCAATCCCGATAACGCTGCCGATGAGCGACAGCACCACCGCCTCCGCGAGGAATTCCCCCATGATCCGTCCGCGGGTGGCGCCGATCGCCTTTTTGATACCGATTTTGCGGGTGCGCTCGCTGACCGAAGACAGCATCACGGTCATCACCCCCATGCCGGACACCAGCAGGGAAATGCCGCTGATCACGGTGAGCACGAGGGTAACGATGTCCATCAGCCCGCTCAACCGTTCCTTCTGCACCGCCAGATTATCGGTGCGGTAGCGGCCACTGAGCCCGGTTTCGTTTTCCAGCACGGAAACGATCCGTTCCTCGGTACGCTCGACATCCGCCTGTGCCCCAACCCGCACGGCGATCTGGTCAAAATTGTCCCGTCCGGTGAGGGACTGCAGCGTGGCATAAGGCACATAAACCATACCGGGAATAAATTCCACCACATTCTGTAAAAGGCTGCTGCCGGCGGCGGTCACGCCGACAACCGTAAATTCTTCGGCCACTCCGCCGACGTGCAGCTGCACCGTCCTGCCGACGATATTCGTGCGCTGGTAATACTCCCGTGCAACGTTCTCGTCCACTACACACACCCGCGCATGACTTTTGACATCGCCGGGCGAAATCAGCCGGCCGTGCTTGAGTTCCAGAGAAATCGCCTGCTTGGCGCCGGCATCGATGCCGCACGCCACCACCGAACCGCTCGAGCCGCCGAGTGCAGCGCTGCCGTATTCGATCATCAGCGGCATCGCGGTGTCCACCCCCGCCAGCTGCCGGATAATGGCGAGATCCTCCTGGGAAAGGCCGGCCCCGTCTCCCGCGCTCACCGACAGCCCGCTCATGCCCATATTCTCCAGCTCTGTGTTGACCGCGCTTTTACCGCAGGCGCTGATGGCGGTCACGATCACGACCATCGTCACGCCCACCGTGATGCTGCCGACCGTCAGCAGGGTGCGCAGGAAACGGCGGGTCAGGCTGCGCAGTGCGCTGTGAAACATCTCCCCCATTGTCTGTCAAAATCCTTTCTCAAGCCGCCGGCAAAACCCGCTGCCCGTCGCGGCGAATGGTTTCCGGTTCAGCGATCAGCCGGTCGCCCGGCTGAAGCCCGTCCGCCAGCAGATACCCGCCGCCCAGCTCTTCGCTGACGGCAATATCCCGGCGCACCGCCCGGCCGTCTTCATACAGATAAACGTATTCCTGCCCGTCGTCGTCCTGATTGACACAGCCGTAGGGGACGATCAGCGCATCCGGAAGGCTGTCCACGATCACCCGCGTTCTGGCGGTCAGCCCAAACCGGAGCGAATCGTCCAGCCCCTCCTCGTCCAGGGTCACGACCGCGTCCACCACCGTCCCGGACAGTGAGCCGGATACCTGCTGATGGGCGGTCGCATCGATTTCGCTGAGGGTGCCGGCATAACTTTCTTTTGCCAGTGCGTTCCCGCTGACCAGCACCCGCTGGCCGATTTCGATCCGGCGGAGGTATTCTTCCGGAATGGCAATTTTCACCTGCATTTTCTCGCTGGACGAGATGACCACGCACGGCTCGGCGGCGTTGTTCAGGGCGTCGGTGGAAATGCTCACCGCCGTAACCACACCGCTGACCGGTGCGGTCACCTCCCGGGCAATATCGGGATCCGGGATCAGCTCCGGCGGGACGCCGCCCATTGCCGCCATAGCCTGCTTGGTGGCCTGCCGGTCCACCGTCAGCAGGACATCCCCCTTGTGCACCACATCCCCTTCCTGTACCAGTATCTCCTCGGCAATACAGGCGATATCGGTATACACCGAATAGCTGCCGGCCGATTCCAGCCGTCCGGTACACTGGACGCTTTTTTCCACCGTCTGTGCCTCAAGCGTGTGCAGGGACACCTCCGGCACCGATTCCTTCAATGCATTCCCCGCCCAAACGATCCCGGTAATCGCTGCTGCCGTCAACGCACCGAGTATGACATATTTTCTGCCTCTCACGCACACCACGCCTTTCCCGCCTGTCATAACCTGTTATGCCATTTATTGTGGTGCCGCGCGCGGAAAATATGCTGTGCATTTTCTGGTTTTTACCGCTCCGGCGTATGGGAATTTTACCGTCTTGCGGATTATCCTGCACATATTCCGTCCATACTAAGCATATCTATTTCTGGAAGGACGGGGAGAATATGGAAGGCGCTTTAAAACGGGTTTTACTCAAAAACGAGGAGCAGCCGCACGAACTCCTGACCGCAATCCGCGACGTCTGCCGCCAGCTTGATGCCGCTAACCAGCGATTTTCCATGGAAAGCGACAGCGATCTCATCGAAGCGTGCATTTATGAGATGGAGGCCCTGCGCGCACGGTATCGCTATCTGCTCAAAGCCGCCCGGGAACAGGGGCTCACCGCCGCGCCGGCTGCCGTCGTGGAAATGAACCGCATCAGTCTGGCAGCACAACAGGAAAAGTCGGTCTGAGCCGCCGCGCACGGCTCGGACGAAGAAGGGACGGGTCAATCAGATGAGCATCGGCATGTGGATTTTTCTCAGCATACTCGGCGCTGCCGTCGTACTGGCGGTCGGCATCGCGCTGCTGCGCACCAAACGTCCGGTACGCGGGCTGGCAGGCTCCGGCGCGCAGGGTATCTGTGCGCTTGCCGCAGTCAATATCGCCGGAGCGTTTACCGGCGTATCCCTGGGGCTGAACCTGTTTTCTGGGCTTTGCTGCCTGGTATTGGGCATTCCCGGCGTGGTCATGATGCTCATCCTGAAGCTCATCTTTAACCAGGGATAATTTCCTGAACAGGAAAAAACAGCAGCTGCGATAAAACGCAGCTGCTGCCAGCTTGTCGAAAAAAGTCCGGCTTATGCCGTCCTTTTCTCCAAGCTGATACAAAGGTGGGGAAAATCAGACGATTTTCCCCACCTTTTTTCGCCTGCGGGCGGTTTATCCGCTTCGCTCGACGCGGAGGGGGCTTGCAGCCCCCTCCACACCTCCCCTGCCGGGAGATTATCCCTTTTTCGACAGTCTCACAGCAGCTGCGATAAAACGCAGCTGCTGTTTCCTTTTTACAGAATATCCGGCGGGTGATATTTTCCATCACGCTGGAACAACGTTAATTCTTTTGCAGTAAATCACGGATATCTTTGAGAATGGCCAGCTCGTTTTCTGCCGGCTGTGCAGCGGCGGCTTCTTCCGCCGCCGCCTGTTCTGCTTTCTTTCTCAGGCTTTCCATTTTTTTATGCGCTTTCATCATCAGACGCATCACCACAAAAAGAGAAAACGCAATAATCAGGAAATCAAGGATACACTGCAGGAAGCTTCCATACGCCAGCGCGGTTTCCGCCTGTACGACATTGCCCGCCGTATCCATAACCGCCGGATGAATTACCCATTTCAGATCAGAAAGTATGACCTTACCGGTGGCCAGACTGATAAGCGGCGTAATAATATCTGCCACCAGTGAAGAGACGATTTTGCTGAAAGCGCCGCCGATGATCACACCTACCGCCATGTCGACAACGCTGCCCTTCAAGGCAAATTCCTTAAATTCGCTGAAAAACTTTTTCATTCCGTTTCCTTCCCCTCTGCTTTGATATTCTGCATAATACACCATAATTTCAGTATAGCATGCCGCTTTCATTCTGACAAGCTGCTGTCCAAAAGTAACGCGTGCATGTGATCAAAACAGAAGAGAAAACGCCGTATCCAAAGCAGAGCGATTTACGGTTTTTCTTCCGGAATAAAGGTGATCCGCCCGGTGGAAACATCACAGGCGGCGACAACGATCGTCATCTCCTCACCCACCGTGTAACGGGCACGGCCGAGCGGGTCACGAAGCGACGCCGCCCCGTCGAAGGTCAACTCCTCTTCCGGCAGGCTCTCCCGGCGCACCATGCCCTCCGCTGTGTTGGGCAACTCGACATACACCCCAAAATCGGACATGCCGCTGATGGTTCCGGTAAAGGTACGGCCAAGGAACCCGGCCATATATTCCGCCATATAACAGGCCTCGCAGTCCCGTTCCGCCGCCATGGCGCGCACCTCGCAGCGTGAGGTTTCCTCCGCCATCGCCGGCATCGCTGCGGCATATTGCTGCCGGACGTTCCCCTTGCCCACCCCGGCGGCAAGCAGCGCCAGCATCCGGTGCACCACCAGATCGGGATACCGGCGGATGGGCGAAGTAAAGTGGCAGTAATCGCCCAGCGCCAGCCCGAAATGCCCGATCGGATTCTCGCTGTAATGCGCTTTGGCCATGCTGCGCAGCAGCCCGGTTGAAATCAGCCGGGCATACGGCGTATCCTCCGCCTGATCGAGCAGCTCCTGCAGCGCGGACGGCGATGCCTTTTCCGGCGAAAACCCCACCGTAAAACCGAGCCGCCGGGCTGTATCGGCAAGCATCTCCAGCTTTTCCGCGCACGGCTGCTCGTGCACGCGGTAAAGGAAAGGCAGCCCCTGCTCCCGGCCGAAACGCGCCACCGCAACGTTTGCCGCAATCATAAACTGCTCGATCATCCCCTCCGCCTCGCCGGAAACCCGCGGATAAACCGCCGCCGGCCGGCCCTGCTCATCGAGCAGGAACCGCGCCTCGACGCTTTCAAGCCGCAGTGCACCGCGCGCCGCAGCCTTTTCCCGTAGCCGCGCCGCAAGCTCACGCATCGCCAGCAGCATCGGCAGCACGCCGGCATATTTTTCCTTCACGCTTTCCTCAGCGCTGTTCATAAACAGGTCGTTGACCTCACTGTAAACCCCACGCACACACGACCGGATTACCGAGGGGAATATTTCGCTGCGAAGACATTCGCCGCTTTCATCAAAATCCATCAGCGCCGACATGGTCAGCCGGTCCTCCCCCGCATACAGCGAGCAGGCGCCGTTCGACAGCGTTTCGGGCAGCATCGGGATCACCCGGTCGGCAAAATAAACCGATGTGCCGCGGCGGTACGCCTCTGCATCCACCGGAGAGCCCGGCGTGACATAGTGGGAAACATCCGCAATGTGCACCCCCAGCCGCCAGCCATCGTCGGTTTTTTCAAGAGAAACCGCATCGTCAAGATCCTTCGCATCGCTGCCGTCGATGGTCAGCACCGTCAGCCCCCGCAGGTCACGCCTGCCGGCCAATGCCGCAGCATCCAGCGGCTGTGCACTTTTCGCCGCGGCATCCGCCAGAACCTGTGCATCGAATACCGCCGGGATCCCGTAGCTGTCGATAAGCGCGTCGGCACACACCCTGGCGCTGTCCGCGCTCCCATAGCTTACGAGGATCTCCGCGAGCACCTCGCGGCCATCCCATGCGGCGGCAAAGCGCACCTTGTCCCCCAGCTTTGCCCCGGAAGACGCGGCAGAGGCGCGCGTGACCTCCAGAGGACAGCGGAAAAAGCCGTCCGGCTCAACCTGCCGGCGGCCGTATTCGTTTTCGCTCAGCCGGCCGCTGTACAGCCGGGCGCCCTTTTCGGTGATGCAGACCACCTCGCCGGATAGGCCGCGCTCATCCCTCGGGCCGGGCCGCAGCCGCACCGCGTCGCCCGGGAGTGCACCGTGCAGATTCCGCCCGGCGATAAAGCAATCGCCGCTGCCGTCGTCAAGCCGGGCAAAGCCAAATCCCTTGGACAGGGACACCAGCCGGCCGGACAGGGTATTCTCCATCGAAATGGCATACGCACCGTTTTTCCGGCGTTCCAGGCGGCCGCTTCTCTCCAGCTTCGACAGCTGCAGCAAAAAGCCCATGCGTTCCCGCTTGCCGACCCGCAGGGTGTGCATCAGCCCCTCCGCAGACTGCTCTTTTTCAGAAAGCGCGTGCAGAATCGGCTGTTCCCAGTCGATGCGGCGTGCCGCCGCCTGCCGGGAACGCGCCGGCACGCCTCTTTTTCCCTTTTTCTTTTGTTTCATATTTCTGCTCTTTCCTTCTCCTTACAAAAAGGCCCCGCTCGTGTCGAGCAGGGCCTTTAGACATGTTTTGGCTGTTTTTATTTCGTCACAAACTGCGTAATCAGCATGCCGACAAACACCAGCACGAAAAAGCCGATCGCAATGAACTTGGTCCAGCGGGCCAGTTTTTCGTCAATCGAACGGGCACGGCCCTTTTCCATCAGCGAATCCGCCGCGCCGGAAATCGCGCCGAGATTGGCCTGCCGGCCTTCCTGCAAAAGGACGACGGCGATAATCAGCAGCGAAAAAACAATCAAAACAATACTGATAACAATTTCTAAAGGATGCATGGACGAAACCTCCATTTTAGTATTCCTTACCGGACACCCATCTATACTAGCACAAACCTCTGCAAAATGCAAGCCATTTTTCTGCATTCTCCGCTGCGGATGTGCGGTTTTGGCCTTTTCAACCGTTGTGCCGGCTTTGCACAGCTGTGCTGCCGTTCCGGCCGTCTCAGGCGTCCTCTCCCAGCTCGATGGCCACCATCGCGTGGCAGGAAAAACGCTCCACGGTATACCGCAGTACCCCGTCGCTGAAAGCGTACAGCAGGTCTTCGCCCTGCGGCACCAGATAGACCCTTTTGGGTTCCTTCTCCAGCCGCAGCGCGCACTGCGTGCCGTAAACCGGCTGAATGTCCTCGATGATTTCCACGCCGTCGCCGCGGCGTCTGGGCACGGCATACAGCAGATGATTCACCAGCCGCCGCGCCTGCGGCTGCGCCGTCAGCGTCGTCACGCCGTATGCACCAAGGCTGGTTTCAAAGCGCTTGTCCCGCCCAAGCAGCCGGTCGAGCACATCGATAACCAAATTTTTCAGATGCAGGCTGCCCTGCTGTGCGTACTCGGCAAAGATATCCCAGGCAATGTACGCTGTATTGCCGGCGATCACCACCGCCGGACTGACCCGCTCCCGGTCATACGGCGTATGCTGATGCGAACAGAAATGTCCATACCCGCGGTTGAAATAGGGATCCACCCGCATCGCCGTCACCTCACCGGGAAAATCCGCCTGCGGTTCGATCGCGTAGCTCTGGGAATACATGACGTAGCAGGTGCTGCCGTTGGGCGGCAGTTCAAACGCCGGCCGCAGGTAAGAGGGCACAAACGCCGCCTTCCCGCCGAAGCGCACGCCGAAATCCAGCGCGAACGCCCCATCCGCCGTACCGGAACGGCCGGAAAGCAGCAGCCGGCCGCCTTTTTCGGCAAAAGCGGCGATTTTCTGCCGCAGCCCCTCGTCCTCGAGCGTGATGCCGTCTGGCAGGATCAGCAGCTTGTAGCGGGAAAAATCCGCCTCGGTATCGATCACATCGTATAAATAATGCCCTTCGAGCAAAATGCGGTTGGCGCCCGCATCGCTGGGATGATTTCTTTCGCGCCCGCCGGAGAAAGCCTCCGCGCTCAGCAGCGCCACATCCGCAACGTTGTCCGCACCGGCCAGCCAGGGCTCCTTCTGCTCGAGTTCCGCATACGCCTGTCCGATCAGGCGGTAGGTGGCCAGATCAAACTGTCCGTCCGGATGCAGCTGATCTCCGACCGAGCACCGGCCGCCGCACGCCGCCGCCAGCGCCGCCTCATAGCGCAGCGCGTTCGGATGCTTGAAGCCGCCGAACTCGCCCCAACTCTTGTGGAATTTTCCGGTCATGCCGAGAAATTCCCGGCCGAGGGTGCGCGCATACGCCGCGGACAGCGGAAAATGATCGTAGCCCCAGCCGCCGGTCGGCAGCGATTCCAGCTCCAGATGCCGGGTGTTGCAGAAGGCGATCTTCCGGTCCCCCCGGGGAATGTGGCCGCCGTTGTGGAAAATGGCCATGCCCGGCGCATATTGGAATACGGCCGCTTTCACCCGTTCGGTATAGCGGAAATATACCTGCCGGGCATAGGACTCCCGGTCTTCCGCCTTTTGCGGGTCAAGCCCCTGAGCCTCCATCCCCTGTATGCAGTATTCGCACAGGCAGGGCGTCGGCTCCACAATGTCGAAAAACACGCCGTCGAATTTTCCCGCATAGCGCCGCATGACCTCTTCCGTCTCGGCGGCGAGCTTGTCCAGATACGGAGTTCCGAGGCACAGACGGTGATACCCCGGGTACAGCAGCGACGGCGTTCCGGCAGGGCCGGCGCAGATGCATTCCGCGTGTTCCCGGGCATAATGCTCGTCAAGACCGGCCGAGATATAAATCTGTGTGCGCACGCCCAGCTCACGGCAAACCTCCAGCTGTTCGTCGAGCAGATCAAAATCCAGGCCGGGATGCCGGGCATTGACCGCAGAGTCGAAATAAGACCAGCCGTGATGGCACTTGGCAAACAGCGTGATGGAATCGATATGCCCCACTTTCAGGGCCTGCGCAAAATTGTCGCGGGAAAAGCGCGAACCAACCCCCGGGATTTTTTCCGACGTGTGAAAATCCAGATGGACCTGACGATAGGGCAGCATAATCCTACCTCCTCAAAATAAAACTCATCGTTTTACACTGGCGGTATGTTCTCAGCAGAAATTTTTCACCCTCGGGTGTATATATTGCGTGCGCACCGGGCAATCTATTGTCGGCAACAGATACAACTCATGAAAATTGCGTTTGCCGTATCCGCTGCCGGAACCGCTATCGAACGGGTTACACTCCGTCCGGCAGCGGTTTTCCTTTTCTCCGGCAAAACCGCACGAAGCAGGCTCCGTGCGGTTTTAACGATTATTCCAGGGTCAGCTGTTCCCCGATATCCTCCGCGGCGGGCATCGCGCCGGCGGCGGGGATGTTTTTGCGGTAGCGGTCGGGCTTCGCCACCATCCCCTCCGCGAACGGTTCGACCGTTTTGACGTGATGGCTGCCCTTCAGGGTCATCACCTGCACCCCGATGGTGGAGCGGGTGGTTTTTGCCGCGATCGCGCCGGTGTGCACCAGCAGCATCCGCCCGGCGGTGGAGGTCAGCATGAATTCGCCATCCTCCGGCACCTGCCGGATGGCCACCGTCGGCGCTTTGTCCGAGAAAGCACCGACCAGCCGGCGACGGTTGGTTTTGGTCGCATACGCCGACATTTCCACCTTGGCGGCCTTGCCGTTTTCAAAGAAGAACAGCATATAGCCGCTGTAATCGGCGGTCACCGCCATATACAGCGCCCGCTCGCCCTCCTCGAAGCCGAGCTTGCCCGCAACATAATCCCCCAGCACGCTCGCCTTGGTATCACCGAACTCCGACGCCTTGGCCTTATACACCGCCGCCCGGTCGGTGAAGAACAGCAGGTCGCGGTTGTTACTCGCCTCGACCGTCTGTATAATGGTGTCCCCTTCTTTGAGCTTTTGTTCACCGCTCATGCGCAGTGACTGCGGGGTGATCTTTTTGAAGTAGCCCTCTTCGGTGAAGAAGAAGGTGCACGGATAATCCGGGATCTCCTCCACCAGCTCCTCGGCCTCCTCGATTTCGGAGGCATAAATCAGGCTGCTGCGGCGGGGCTGTCCGAACTTCTGCGACACCTCACGCAGCTCCCCGATGATAATGCTTTTCACCCGCGCCTTGCTTTTGAGGATATCCTCCATGTCCGCGATATCCTTCTCGAGCTTGTCGATTTCGTTGGTGCGCTTGAGGATGTACTCGCGGTTGAGATGGCGCAGCTTGATCTCCGCCACATACTCGGCCTGAATCTCGTCGATGCCGAAACCGATCATCAGGTTCGGCACCACCTCGCTCTCCTCGTCGGTCGAGCGGATGATCTGAATCGCCTTATCGATATCCAGCAGGATTTTTTCCAGGCCCTTGAGCAGGTGCAGCTTGTCCTTGGCCTTGTTCAGGTCGTATACCACCCGGCGGCGCACGCTCTCCATCCGGAAGGCGATCCACTCGTCGAGCAGCTGCCGCACGCCGAGCACCTGCGGCACGCCGGCGATCAGCACGTTGAAATTGCAGGCAAAGGAATCCTCCAGCGGCGTCATCGCGTACAGCCGGGTCATCAGCTTGTCCGGATCCACGCCGCGCTTCAAATCGATGGTGATTTTCAGGCCGCTCAGGCCGATTTCGTTGCGCACATCCGCAATTTCCCGGATGCGGCCGTTTTTGACCAGCTCGGTCAGCTTGCCGATGATCGCCTCCACCGTGGTGGTGGACGGGATTTCGGTCACATCGATGCAGTTGGCGGATTTGTCATAGCTGTACACCGCGCGCACCTTGACGCTGCCGCGGCCGGTGGCGTAGATTTTTTCCAGCTCCCCGCGGTCATAGATGATCTGGCCGCCGCCGGGAAAATCCGGCGCCTTGAGGGTGGAAAGGACGTCGTGGTTCTCGTCCTTCATCAGCGCAATCGCAGTCTCACATACCTCGGACAGGTTGAACGAGCAGATGGAGCTCGCCATGCCGACCGCGATGCCGACGTTATTGTTGACCAGAATCGACGGGAAGGACACCGGCAGCAGGGTCGGCTCCTTCATCGAGGAATCGTAGTTGTCGACAAAATCCACCGTATCCTTGTCGATGTCCCGGAACAGCTCCCCGGCCAGCGGGTCGAGCTTCGCCTCGGTATACCGGGAGGCGGCGTATTCCATCTCGCTCGAATATGCGCGGCCGAAGTTGCCCTTGGAATCGACATACGGATGCAGCAGCGCCTGATAGCCGCGGGACAGCCGCACCATCGTCTCGTAAATGGCGGCGTCGCCGTGCGGATTGAGCTTCATGGTCGCGCCGACGATGTTGGCGGACTTGGTGCGCGCACCGGTGAGCAGCCCCATTTTGTACATGGTGTACAGCAGCTTGCGGTGTGCGGGCTTGAAGCCGTCGATTTCCGGGATGGCGCGGGAGAGGATGACGCTCATCGCATACGGCATATAGTTGGTTTCGAGGGTGTCGGTGATCCGCTGGCTTTCCACCAGTCCCGCCCCGGCGATGTGCGCGTTTTCCGGCAGCTTGTCCAGCGTCTGCGCGCGTGGTTTACTTTTCTTACTAGCCACAGTCGTTCATTCCTTCGTCTGGTATTTCCGGACAGTCTTATGGCGCGCCGGATCAGCTCACGTCCACCATATCGAGATACAGACTCCCGCGCTCGGCAATGAAGTCCTTGCGGCCGTTCAGGTTGTCGCCGAGCAGCACGTCGAACATCATCGACGTCGCCTCCGCCTCGGTTGGCTCCACCTTGATGAGCCGGCGGGTTGCGGGATTCATCGTGGTCATCGACATCATGTCGGGGTCGTTTTCACCCAGTCCCTTGGAGCGCTGGATGGTGTATTTGGCGTCGCCGATTTCGGTGAGGATTTCGCTCTTTTCCTTGTCGTCGTAGGCAAAATAGGTATCGTTTTTGCAGGTGATCTCGTACAGCGGCGTCTCCGCGATAAACACCCGTCCCTCCTCGATAAGGGTCGGGGTCAGGCGGTAGAGCATGGTGAGGATCAGGGTGCGGATCTGGAAGCCGTCGACGTCGGCATCGGTGCAGATAATCACCTTGCTGAAGCGCAGCAGCGACAGATCAAAGGTCGCGAGATCCTTGTTGGCCTTGCTCTTGACCTCCACCCCGCAGCCGAGCACCTTGATCAGGTCGGTGATGATCTCGTTTTTGAAAATCTTGTCGTATTCGGCCTTCAGGCAGTTGAGGATTTTGCCGCGTACCGGGATGATGGCCTGAAAATCGGGATTGCGCGCCTGGATGCAGGCGCCCATAGCGGATTTACCCTCCACGATGAACAGCTCGCGCTCGGTCACGTCCTTGCTGCGGCAGTCCACAAAGCTCTGCACGCGGGAAGCGAGATCGTTGCCGCTCTGCAGCGTTTTCTTCAAGTTCAGGCGGGTGGTTTCAGCCTTTTCGCGGCTGCGCTTGTTGATGAGCACCTGCTCGGTCAGCTTGTCCGCTTCCGCCTTGTTTTCGAGAAAATACACCTCGAGGTTGTGCCGCAGGAATTCGGTCATGGCCTCCTGAATAAATTTGTTGGTAATCGCCTTTTTGGTCTGATTTTCGTAAGAGGTCTGGGTCGAAAAGGAGGACGACACCAGCACCAGACAATCCTGCACGTCCTGAAAGCTGATCTTGCTCTCGTTTTTGAGATACCGCCCGTTTTGCTTGAGATAGGCGTCAATCTGCGCCACAAACGCCGAGCGCACCGCCTTTTCCGGCGCACCGCCATGCTCAAGGAAGCTGGAATTATGGTAATACTCGAGCAGATTCATCTTGTTGGAAAAGCACAGCGCCACATTGAGCTTGACCTTGTATTCCGGCTTGTCCGCGCGGTCGCGGCCGCGCCTCTCCGCTGACCAGACCTGCACATCGGTCAGCCGCTCTTCCCCGACCAGCTCCCTAACGTAATCCTCAATACCGTTCTGATAGACGAATTCCTCGGTATCGAAGCTGCGGCCATTCTGCAGCCGCAGCACAAACAGCAGGTTGGGGTTGACAATCGCCTGCCGGCGCAGGATATCCCGGTAATAATCCGCCGGGATGCGGATATCGGTAAACACCTTCAGATCCGGCTTAAAGCGGATGGTGGTGCCGGTGTCCTTGCGGGCGTACGGCTCCTGCGTGAGGCCGCCGATGTTTTCGCCGTGCTCGAAATGCAGGGTGTACCGCGTGCCGTCGCGGCGCACCTCGACGTCCATATATTCCGACGAATACTGGGTTGCGCAGGCGCCCAGACCGTTGAGGCCGAGGGAATATTCGTAGCTCTCGCCCTCGTTGGTGTTGTACTTGCCGCCGGCGTACAGCTCGCAGAAGATCAGCTCCCAGTTGAATCGCTGCTCCCGCGGGTTGTAGTCCACCGGCATGCCGCGGCCGAAATCCTGCACCTCGATCGAGCCGTCTTCATAGCAGGTGGTGATGATGCGGCTGCCGTAGCCCTCGCGTGCCTCGTCGATCGAGTTGGACAATATTTCAAACACCGCGTGCTCACAGCCCTCCAGCCCGTCCGAGCCGAAAATAACGGCAGGCCGTTTACGCACCCGGTCGGCGCCTTTGAGGGAGGTGATGCTTTCGTTGCCGTAGCTTTGCTTTTTGGACGCCATAGTGTGAATCATTCCTTATCGTCGTTGTTTTCTGCCGGCCGGACGCCGGCAGGAATGCCATCAATACTTTATTGTATCCCGCCAACCGCCATTCTGTCAAGAAATAGTTGTGTTTTCCGCCTTTGTCCACCGTATCTGGTGGTCGTCCCGGCGACTAAAACGCCGCGAAAGCGCATACACTATACCATAAAACGCTCCGGAAATCAGAGGAGGAATCCAACATGTATGCAGCCGTTCGCCGCCGCACCTTCGATTTGAGGGCTTTTCTGTTTTTTGAAGGGGTCACCCTGCTGCTCGGCATGCTCGGGGGCTTTCTTGGGGGGACATCCGCCTTCGAGACGCTGCGCAAGCCGCCGCTGACCCCGCCCGCCGTGGTATTCCCGATCGTGTGGACCATTCTGTACCTGCTCATGGGCTTTGCCGCCTATCTGGTGTGGAACACCGACGATATAGACCGGGCGCCACCGCTGCGGATGTATTTTCTCCAGCTGGTGGTCAACGTGCTCTGGCCGGTGATCTTTTTCCGGCTGCAGTGGCGGCTTTTCGCCTTTTTCTGGCTGGTGCTGCTGTTCGGCCTGGTTTCGCTGACTGCTACCGGCTTCCGCTATATCCACCGCACCGCCGGCCGGCTGATGATCCCGTACCAGCTCTGGCTGCTGTTCGCGGGCTATCTGAACATCGGGGTATACCTGCTCAACCGCTGAAACCGCTAAAACGCGCCGGCATTTTTGCCGGCGCGTTATTTTATACCCTTCATGCAGCACACAGGACTTTTTTTATTTTCTTTCGTCCTTGTCCTCGTACAAGCCGCGTATTCCCAGGAAGCTGCCCACCAGAAATAAGATCAGCCCGATTACGGGAAAAGCCAAAATCGGTCCGGTTATATTTCCGTCAATTTTTAAAATCGATAACATGGCAAGCAATATTCCGCCGATAATGTATGCCCCGCCCAAAACCACCTTTTTCACGGACTCCCCCTCTTTCTGCTTTTGTCTGGCCGCACCAGCCGGCGCATGCCGGTCAGAAATTCCCGCCGTTCCAGCCCCAGTGCTCCGTTTCCTCATAGCGGACATAAATACGCCCGGGATCGATCCCCAGTTCTTCCGCAAAAACAGCGGTAACCGCCGCGGTCATCTTTTCGCAGTGCGCCCGCTCAAGCGCGCCGAGCACCTTGACTTCGATAAAAGCGGCCGGTCCCGGTTCCCCGCGGAAATACAGCCGGCAGTTGTCCTCGAAATCGAGCATCAGAAAGCTTTCGCTTTTGCCTGGAAAGCAAGTGATCGCCTGGCCGAGCCGGGCTTTAAGCACCTGTTCCTTTTAGTTTGTCAGCGGCACGCTGACCTTCGATGAAATAAACGGCATACGTTGTCTCCTTTCGCTTTATCCACAAATTCAGTGCCGGCTTTTTCCGTCCCACTGGCAGCGCGCCAGATCCACCCGGCCGTCCGGTAGCAGCACGGCACCGTCGCGGCGCAGCAGCTCCCGGTGACGCTCCCTGCCGCCGAACGCGAACGCATCCGAACAGCCGCCCATGCGGTTGACCACCCGGAAGCAGGGAATGCCGTCCGGGTCGGGATTGACATGCAGCGCATAGCCCACCACCCGCGCCCAGCGCGGATTGCCGGCCAGCAGCGCCACCTGGCCGTAGGTGGCCACCTTACCCGCCGGGATGCGGCGCACCACATCGTAAATTCGGGTATAGGCGTTTGCCGCGCCGTCACGGTTTTCCGGATTCATACACAGGTTTCCTCCCTTTTGTCAGACTGCATTCCTGTGCCCTCAGTATAGCCCAAACGCCGCCAAAACGCAAGCCAAAACCGGGCGGATATGCCGGTTTGCGTCTTTACGGATTCCCCAAAAAGGATTACAATAAGCCTGTTCAAACGCAGTAAAGAAAGGGAGAGGCAAATGACCAGAGTAAAAATCGAACCGGGCATATGCGGATTTGATGCGACGGTAACGGCGGAATCCGCCGATCAGATGGAGGTGACGCTCCGGGTGGACGGCGGCTGCGAGGCCGTGCAGAAAATGATGCAGGCCCTCGGCGGCACCTTCGACGCGTATGAACTTTGCCTGACCCGTCCGGGCAGCGGGCCGCTTTACGACTACGCGCTTGCACATTTTCCGGTGCACGCGGCCTGTCCGGTGATCGCCGGCATCACCAAATGCGCGGAAGCCGAATGCCGGCTCGCATTGAAGAAGAACGCTTCCATCGTCTTCTTGGAGGCGTAAATCCCGTATACTTTGCCCCTGCCGCCGCATACTAAAACGGCCGGCAAACCCGGCGAAAAGCGGAAAAGGGGGATGTTTTTTATGGAAAAGGGCAAAGGGCTCGAAACACTGCTGCGGGAAAACGAGCGGGCCGCACAGTTCTACTGCGCGCTGCCGGAAGATCTGCAGTATGCCGTACAGCAGCACGCCGCCCGGATCGATTCCCTGAAAAGCCTCCGCCGCTGCGCAGAAGATCTGACCCGAGGCATGTTCTGACGGCATTTCCGCACGGGGAAACGCGGTTCGCCGCGTTTCCCTCTCCTCCGCCGGCCGGAGACTTGCAATTCCCATTCGGCATGGTATAATGGTAACAACATACAAAAAGGGCGGCGAGACGATGAAAATACAGGAATCTGCGGAAAATTATCTGGAAGCGATTCTTATGCTCCAGCAGGAAAAAGGCTTTGTGCGTTCCATCGATATCGCCGGCAAACTGGAGTTTTCCAAGCCCAGCGTGAGCATCGCCATGAAAAACCTGCGGGAAAACGGGTATATCGAAATGGACGGCGACGGGCTCATCACCCTGACCGCGGCCGGTCAGGCGATCGCAGAACGGGTATATGAACGGCACGTCCTGCTGACCAACTGGCTGGAACGGCTGGGGGTAGACCGGGAGCACGCCGTCGAGGATGCCTGCCGTATTGAGCATGTCATCAGCGCCGAGAGCTTTGAAGCCATCAAGCGCCACGCTGCACAGAAAAACACGGAATAAATGAAGCGGTACCATAAAACCGGCACCGCCTTTTTCATCATCGGCAGCGAAAAACCGGGGGACAGATAAAATCTGTCCCCCGGTTTTTTATGCCAGAAAGCCTTCGATGATTTTTTCTTCCGCCTGCTCCTCGGTAAGCCCCAGCGTACGCAGTTTCAGGATCTGTTCGCCGGCGATCTTGCCAATCGCGGCCTCGTGGATCAGCGCCGCATCCACATGGGAAGCCTCCAGCGCGGGCTGCGCCGTCACCGTCCCCTGCTCCGCGAGGATCGCGTCGCATTCCGAATGCCCGGTGCAGCGGCTGCGCCCGCGCAGGCAGGAATAAAACTCCTGATGGGAGCGCCCGCGCGCCACCGACCGGGAAATCAGATCGGCGCCGCAGCCCTCACCGTCGAGATTAACCTCAAAATCGGTGCGGGCCGCCTCGTTGCCGTCGGTCATGATCCGCTCGCGTACCAGCAGCTTTGCACGGTCGCCCAGCACCGCCGAGGTCTTGCGCAGGGTGGAATCCACCCCGCCGAGCTGCACCGTATCCATCTCCAGGCTGGCCCCCTCGGCCAGATGCACATCAGTCACCGGATCGATGCGCTTCGCCCCGCTCCCGGAACCTGTCGCGACATGCTTTTCCTGATACAGCACATGCGCGTCCTTTTCGATAAAAAAGCGGTGGATGCCGTTGTGCCGCGCCTCGGCGTCCTCGTCGTTGTGCACGCCGCAGCCCGCCACGATGGTCACGTCCGCCCCCTCGCCGATATAAAAATCGTTGTAAACGAGGTCGTCGAGATCGCCGTGGGTAACGCAGGCGGGGATGTATACCTTTTCCCCCTTGGTGCCGGGCTTCACATGCACCACCAGTCCCGGCGCATCGGCCTTGGAATCAATCTGAATGTTGGCGGTCGACTGCCGTGCGGCACACTCGCCGTTTTCACGGATGCTGAACGCCCCGTCAAAGGAGCCCTTGAAATCGGATACAATTTTCAAAAACTGCTCAGTGATCTTGTTCATTCTTCTGGTCATTCCTTTCCCCGGCTGAACGGCGCTGCGCCGGCTTTCTCAGCGGCCGGCGTGTGTCCGCTCGCGTCCGAGCGGGCAAAGCGCCGCCTTTTCGTCCGCAAGCAGTCCCGGCAGAATCTCCTCCCGCGGGCCGGCCGCGCGCACCCGTCCGCCTGCGATAACGACAATCTCATCCGCGATCGAAAGGATGCGTTCCTGATGGGAGATCACCATCAGGGTGCCGACACCCTCGCTGCGCAGTTCTTCAAAGGTTTCGACCAGACGGGTAAAGCTCCACAGGTCGATGCCGGCCTCCGGCTCGTCGAAAATCGACAGCTTCGCCCGACGCGCGAGCACGGTGGCGATCTCAATACGCTTGATTTCGCCGCCGGACAGCCCGGCGTTCATCTCACGGTCCATGTATTCGTTTGCACATAGCCCCACCTTGCCCAGCAGGCCGCACAACGTTTCTTCGCTGAGCTTCTCCCCCGCCGCAAGCTCCAGCAGGCTGCGCACCGTCAGCCCCTTGAACCGCACCGGCTGCTGGAACGCATAGGCGATCCCGCGCCTGGCCCGCTCGGTCACGTCCATGTCGGTAATATCGGTGCCGTCAAAAACAATGCGCCCGGCGGACGGCGTTTCAATACCGGCGATCAGCTTGGCCAGCGTGGTTTTGCCGCCGCCGTTCGGACCGGTCACCACCACCAGCCGTCCGCCGCCGATCGCCAGATCGACGTCGTGAAGAATGCCCGCGCCGTCCGGCAGCGTCCAGGCAAGGTGTTCGAGCTTCAGCATAAGGGGTTCATCCTTTCCTGTTCCGGGGGTGCCCGGAAACGTCCTGCACCGGATGCGCCGCAGAAAGCTTATTCTGCAGCGCATCCGGTGTTGATTTCTGTTCCGCCCGCCATCCGGCAGGCTTATTTCCGCATCGCCCGCATGGCGTTGAGGATGGCGAGCACCGATACGCCCACGTCGGCGAACACGGCCTCCCACATGTTGGCTAGCCCCGCCGCGCCGAGCAGCAGCACCAGCGCCTTGACCGCCAGCGCGAACACGATGTTCTGCCGCACGATCTGCAGGGTTTTGCGGGATATCTCCACCGCCTCTGCAATTTTGGACGGCTTGTCGTCCATCAGCACGATGTCGGCCGCTTCGATTGCCGCGTCGGAACCCATGCCGCCCATCGCGATGCCCACATCCGCACGGGAGAGTACCGGCGCATCGTTGATGCCGTCACCGACAAACGCCAGGGTACCCTTCGGGGATTTTTGGGTCAGCAGCGCCTCGACCTGATCGACCTTGTCGGCCGGCAGCAGTTCGGCGTGCACCTCGTCAACGCCGAGCGCCTTCGCCACGCTTTCCCCGACCGCCTTCGCGTCGCCGGTGAGCATCACCGTCCTGCGCACGCCCTCGCGCCGGAGCGCTTCAATCGCCTGCGCCGCGTCCGGCTTGACCTCGTCGGAGATCACCAGATGCCCCGCATAGACGCCGTCCACCGCCACATGCACGGTGGTGCCGACCCGGTGGCAGGGATGCCAGGCGACCCCGACTTCCTCCATCAGCTTGTCATTGCCCACGCACACCGTCCGGCCATCCACTTCGGCACGCACACCGCGGCCGGCGAGCTCTTCCACCCGGCCGATACGGCCGCGGCCGATCGCTTTGCCGTAGGTTTCCCGCAGCGAACGGGATACCGGATGATCGGAATCGCATTCCGCGAGCGCGGCGATTTCCAGCAGCTGCGCTTCGGAAACCGTGTCCGGATGAATCGCGGTGACGTTGAACACCCCTTTGGTTAGGGTGCCGGTCTTGTCGAAGACTACCGTTTCCACCCGCGCGAGCGCTTCGAGGTAGTTGCCGCCTTTTATCAGCACGCCCGCTTTTGACGCGCCGCCGATGCCGCCGAAAAAGCTCAGCGGCACCGAAATCACCAGCGCGCACGGACAGGAGATCACCAGAAAGATCAGTGCCCGGTGAATCCATTCCGCCCATTCGCCGCTGAAAAACAGCGGCGGGATCACGGCGAGGAGCGCCGCACCGATCACCACCACCGGGGTATACACCTTGGCAAAGCGGGTGATGAAATTCTCCGCCCGCGCTTTTTTGGCGCTGGAGTTTTCCATAAGGTTCAGGATCTTGGCCACCGTGGATTCACCGAAAGCCCTGGTGACCTGCACCCGGAGGGCGCCGCTCTGGTTGATGCAGCCGCTGATCACGTCGTCGCCCGGCTCCACCTCACGCGGCAGCGACTCGCCGGTCAGCGCCGCGGTGTCAACCGTGCTGCGGCCGCCGCGCACCACACCGTCGAGCGGTATACGCTCGCCGGGCTTGATCACGATGACCTCACCGATGGCCACCTCTTCAGGATCCACCTGAATCAGCTGCCCGTCCGCTTCCCGGTTCGCGTAATCCGGGCGGATATCCATCAGCTTGGCAATCGAGCGGCGGGATCGCCCCACGGCATAGCCCTGGAACAGCTCACCCACCTGATAGAACAGCATCACCGCCACGCCTTCGGGATATTCGCCGGTGGCCATCGCCCCGAGGGTGGCAATGGTCATCAGGAAATTTTCATCGAATACCTGCCCGTGGGCGATGTTGCGCACCGCACGCCACAGCACATCCCAGCCGATCACCACATATGGGACCAGAAACACCAGCCGCCGGATCCAGCCCTCCGCCGGCAGCAGCGCCGCAGCCACTAAAAGCACACCGCTGACCAGGATTCGCACCAGCATCCGTTTCTGCTTTTTCGTCATGAACGTTCCCCCCTTCCCGGTTTTACAGGAGGATCGAGCAGTCCGGTTCCACCCTGCGGCAAACCTTGACCACCTGTTTCATGATGGCAGCAAAATCGGCCTCTTCCGCCGAAACGGTCATTTTCTGGGTCAGGAAATTCACCTTCGCATCCTGTACGCCGTCAATGCGGCGGATAGCCTCCTCCATCTTCCGGGCACAGTTGGCGCAGTCGAGATTTTCCAGGGCATACGTCTTTTTCATCACAGAGCACCTCACATTATAATACGTTTTTGCTGTCAGGGCAATGCCGGAAACGAATTTTTATTCTCCCACGTGTTCGAGTCCCTGATTGATGATGCGGCGGACGTGGTCGTCCGCGAGTGAATAAAATATGCTTTTGCCCTCCCGGCGACAGCGCACCAGCTTGTTGGTCTTGAGCACCCTCAGCTGGTGGGACACCGCCGTCTGGCTTAAGCCCAGCAGCTGGGCCATATCCCCGACGCACAGCTCGGCCTCGAACAGTGCGTAGAGAATACGGATGCGGGTGGAATCCCCGAACACCTTGAACAGCTCCGCCAGATCGTACAGCATTTCGTCCGGCGGCATGTCCTCGGTCACCTGCCTGACCACCTCGGCGTGGATGCAGGTATCCAGTTCCGGAAGCGGCCCTCTGGTTTCGCCCATATGGATCTCATCCTCTTTCATATGAATATCTGTTCATATGATATTCTATTTATTTCAAAATGTCAAGCGGTTTTATAAAATAGTTTCCGCAGGCGGCAGAAATTTATGTACGGCAGAGAATTGTCAAAAGAATCCGAACGTGGTAAAATAAAGTGAAGAATTCCAACAATGTGCGAATCTTTGATCGGTACGATGCTGTCTTTCTATCTTCGTACGCTTCAGGAGGCGTTTTTATGCTGGCTAAAAAATCCGCAGCTGCTCTTGCAGCGGCACTTTTTCTGACATCTTTGCTGCTCAGCCTTCCCGGATGCAGCCGTCCTGAGGACCGTATCGGCACCTCACAGGCGGACGCCTCCGCACCGTCCAAAACCACCTCTGCCGCGGAATCGGCCGCCGAAAGCTCTGCCGGCGGTACGGCAGGCGAACAAACCGCAATGACCATGACAACCACACCCGCAGCGCCAACGACAACGGCAGCAACCGTGACTCCCACGACAACGGCGCCAACCGCGGCTCCCACGACAGCCGCCCCGGTCAGGGTGGAGGGCATCACCCTTTCGACCTATGCGGTCAGCCTGACGGTTGGACAGTCCAAAATGCCGATCGTGACCATGACGCCGGAAAACGCCGCGGATAAAGGGGAAATCTGGACCAGCAGCGATACCGGCGTAGCCGCGGTATCCTCACTGGGAAACATCACCGGTATCGCCGCGGGCAGCTGCACCGTCACCGTCACGAGCCGTGACAATCCGGCGGTCAGCGCCGTCGTGGAGGTGACCGTCACCCGCAGCGTAAGGGATGAGCAGGATCGCCAGGCCCGGGAGATCGCCCAGCAGATCGCAGACAGCATCGGGCCGGGCACCGATCTGGAGCGGGTAGGCCAGGCGGCACAGATTGTTAGCGGGTACTATCAGCGGGGTATTCATAAGGAATCCGGGGACAATTACTATCGTCCGTACGGCGTATTTATCGCCGGGGAGTCCTCCTGCGCCGGAACCACGCGCGCACTTGGCCTGGTGCTCGAGTGCATGGGCTATTCCTGGGAGCACGTCAACGAAAACCAGTGGGCTCATCAGTGGTGCCGGCTGACGATGGACGGCCAAACCGGCTGGGCTGACGGACAGATCGGGTTGGCCTACTACGGCGATCACCCGTGGGTATAACCCGCTGAAAAAAGCTTCCCCGGCGCATACGTTGTATGCGCCGGGGTTTTTCTGTCCGTAATATTATCTTTTCACGTGCGGTTCTCCTCCGCCGGTGCGGCCACGCGCCGCTGTCATTCGATCCACTGTACCGGGCCGAGCACGCCGGACGGCGGCATCGCGAGAAAGGCGGAAAAGGCGTCCCGCTCCCGGTGACCCGGATTGTTCCGCACCTCGATCACCAGATGGTTTGTCCCGGTGCGCAGGCCGTCCAGCCGGAACCGGTATGGCGGCTGGATCCGCACCCCGCAGGGAACGCCGTTGAGGGCGACCTCCGCCGTCTCCCCAACCTGCCCGAGATCCAGCCATACCGGCATACCGGTATCGGCCGCCTCAAATGCCGTCTCATACCGGATCGCGCCGCTGAAACGCGGTTCTCCCCGGGATGACGTCACGTCGAACAGCGGGCTGTCCGCGGCCAGCGGCCGCCATGCCTCCCCGCCGGCGTCCTGCAGGGAAATGGTGTACCGCCACGTACAGGACTTCACGCTGCCCCGCGGCTGCCCCGCCTCCTGCGCGGTGTTGTCCGGCCCGAACACAAACGCACGTACCCCGAACGCCTCCAGCCGCAGCGGCATCCCGTCTTCCGGCGCATAAACCGCCGCTGCCGTATTGTCAAAGGCGTCGTAGCACACGCCGGTGCCGGTCACCGGCAGGATCAGCACCGTATCGATCCGCGTACTCTGCTCGTTGAAAAACAGGAAAACATCGTTTTCTCCGCGGCGCAGATGATAAAACCGCAGATACGGGCAGGGCTGCTGCGCGGTGATATCTGCCCAGCCGCGTGCCTGTATCCAGTCCGCAAGCCCGTCCAGCGGCACCACCGTAAACGCCGGATCAAAGCGCCGGGCGTCGCTCCCCTCCGCGGTCGTGCGGCACAGCCCGTCCGCAAACACCACCGGGCAGCCCGCTTTTGCCACCGCCGCAAGGGCTTCCAGCAGCGCCTGCGGCAGGATCTCGCTGTACGGCACGATCAGCGTCGAAAACGGAATGCGGTTGATCACCAGCCGGCCGTTCTCCACCGCAGCCGTCTCCAGCATGTCCGCCGGCACCACGTCGGCATTGAGCTGGCGGCGGGTCAGCGCTTTGAGCACCTTCTGGAACAGCATTTTATCCCCGCCGCACCATTCCGCCTCCGCGTTGTACAGCACCGCCGCGCTGAGCATCGGTTCACCCCCGGTGAGCAGATGGCACATCCGCTGGGTGTACTGCATCAGCCGGCCGAACAGCGGAAACTGCGGATGGCGCCCCTGCGCATAAAAGTGCGGCGGGCAGTCGGCATCCGGATATTTCGGGGAAAATGCGTGCGGCACAAAACGGTTGATGCCGTTGACCAGCATGTGGTCGGTCATCCATTTCATCATCGGCAGCCCTTCCGCCCAGCCGAACGCGCCGTAGATCTCGCAGAGCGCGCGCCCCTTTTTCCGCGGCTGGAGATGGGCGTGCGAGGCGCCCAGGCGCGCGAGGGCATAAGCGAAAAACTCCGGATCGGTGCCCGGCACCCAGGCGGTGTGGGGCATGTCGGTCATGCCGGGCAGCAGCTGGTGCAGCACCACGTCGATGCCGGCCATATCCTGCGCGTCGAGCGCGCGGAAATAATGCCCGGGTCCGATTCCCAACCGCATGTGGGCGTTCATGTCCTCCACCACGTGGCCGATGTATTCCACCCCGTGCGCACGGCACCAGTCTCCCAGCACGAAGGCAAAGCGCTCGCTGTACAGCCGGGTAATCGTGTCCATGTAGGCCTGCCGCAGCCGGGCGCTGCAGCCGTCGTGCGCAAACCACAGCGCCGGCAGCATCGCCTCCAGCTCCCGTGCATCGCAGCCGAGCGACCGTGCCAGCATGCCGGTCAGATCGTCCCCCCACGGGAGAATCAGCCCGGGCTTGCCCACCGTATCGTAATACCCGCTCGTCGAGCTGTTGAAGCCCGGCTCATCCGAGAAAAAGCCGGCAAAGGTATTGCCGAAATAGGCATGAAAATGCGCATAATGCGGCTCGTATACCGCTTCGAGCATCGCGCGTCCGGCCTGCGGGGAGATCATGTGCAGATGGTTTTTCCGCGAATCCGGGCAGCGTGGGGTGCGCAGCACAAAAAACAGCCGCCATACCCCGTCCGGAATATCCCACTCCACCATGCCGCCGCGGATGCGGTCGGTCAGCACGAGCGGTTCGCCTTCCAGCCGGTCGCCGCGTCCGGCCAGCCGGTAGGCGTAGACCCCCACCAGCTGCTCCTCTGCCGGATTGAACCGCTCCGCCATCACGCTGGCGTTCGGCAGCGGCCCGGCCGCATCCATATGGATCTCCCGGATATTTTTCTGCCGCAGGTCGTCCCGTCCTTTCGTGATCAGCCCGTTGGCAAAGCCGGTGGGAAACTGCCGGTCGTCGAGCAGCCACACCCGCATATCCCGCCGGCGCGCCTCCTCCAGGATGAACCCGAAATCCGCCCACCATTCGTCCTCGCAAAAATGCGGATGAATCCGGCTTTCCACGCAGAATTCCCGGATGTGGCTGCGCTGCATGGCGTCGATCTCTTCCCGCAGCACCGCGTGATCCTCCCCATGCTGCCAGAAAAACGGCAGCACATAGCTGCCCTCCTGCCCGTGCAGGCATTCTTCCAGCCGTGTATCCATACCGTTCCGTCCTCCCCGTCTGTCCGTTTGCCTTCAGTATAGGGCGGCATTTCCGCCGCGTCAAGCGGCACCGGCTTTTTGGCAATTCTCCCGAATGACCGTGCAACAATCAACAGAAAAAGCGCCGGCAGCAACCTGCCGGCGCCTCCTGTTTTCGGTTTACTTAAACGGGTTTTCCCCTGGATAGGGCAGGTTTTTCGGCTGGTTGTAGGCGATGTCCGCCACGCCGAGATACTGGAACACATCGTGCAGCACCCGCCCGGCGTGGCCGAACGCCACGGCGCCGTGATGCGGATAGCGCTTGCCGATGAGCACATGGCGGTAAAAGCGCCCCATCTCCGGAATCGCAAATATGCCGATACCGCCGAACGACCGGGTCGCGACCGGCAGTACCTCACCCTGCGCGATGTAGGCATGCAGGCTCGCGTCCGCCGCGCTCTGCAGGCGGAAAAAGGTGATGTCGCCGGGTGCGATGTCCCCCTCCAGCGTGCCGCGGGTGAAATCCGGCGTGCCCCCCTGCTCAAGCAGGCGGTTCTGGATGAGCTGGAACTTGATCCCGCAGCCGTCACACAGCCGGCACTGCGGGGTATTGCCGCAGTGGAAGCCCATGAAGGTATCGGTGAGGGAATACGGGAATTTTCCGGCGATCTCCTGCTCGTACATATCGCGCGGCACCGAGTTGTTGATATCCAGCAGGGTGACCGCACCACCGGTCACGCAGGCGCCGATGTATTCGCTCAGCGCACCATAAATATCCACCTCGCAGGCGACCGGGATGCCGCGCGCGGCAAGGCGGCTGTTGACATAGCACGGCTCGAAACCGAACGCCTCCGGGAAGGCCGGCCAGCATTTGTCCGCAAAGGCGACAAACGGCCGTGCGCCGCGGTTGGCGTCCGCCCAGTCGAGCAGGGTCAGCTCAAACTGCGCCATACGCTCGAGCAGGTCCGGATAGCGGTTTCCCTCACCAAGCTCTCTGGCCATATCGGCGGCCACCGCCGGAATGCGGGCATCCCCGGCGTGCGCCTTGTAGGCGACCAGCAGATCCAGCTCGGAGTTTTCCTGAATTTCCACCCCGAGATCATACAGCGGCTTGATCGGCGCATTGCAGGCGAAAAAGTCCTGCGGCCGCGGCCCGAAAGTGATGATTTTCAGCCCCTTAAGCCCGATCAGCGCCCGTGCCGCCGGCACGAATTCTTCGATCATGGCGGCCACCTCGTCGGCTGTACCGACCGGGTATTCCGGAATATGGGCGCCGAGCCGGCGCAGGCCAAGGTTGTAGGAGCAGTTGAGCATGCCGCAGTAGGCATCCCCGCGGCCGTTAATGAGGTCGTCGCCGGTCTCCTCCGCCGCGGCCGCATACATCACCGGCCCGTCAAACTTCTGCGCAATCAGCGTTTCCGGCGTCTCCGGCCCAAAATTGCCGAGGAACACCGCCAACGCGTTGCAGCCGGCCGCCTTCACCTCATCCACGGCGCGCAGCATATCGCCCTCGTTTTCCACCGTGGTTTTCGCCTCGTAGATGTCGATTCCGCGCGTGCGGCAGGCCTCCGCCACCACCGCCCGCCGCCGCTGCGACAGCGAAATCACAAAGCAGTCACGGCTGACCGCGATCAGTCCCATGCGCACCTGCGGTATGTTCATTGAAAAGGCCATATTTCCCAACTCCCCCGTACTGGTTTTGGTTTCAGTATACCCGCCCCTGTCCTGACTGTCAAGCGAAAAAGCGGAGCAGGGCAAAAAAGCGGAATCCTGCCGAAATACCGGAGCTTTTTGCAAAACGTCACCACCGCCCGTCCGTCGGCGTAGACTGGGAAAAAAGGAGGAATGGGTATGCGTGCGCGACTTCGTCCGCGTTTTTCCGGCTTTCGCCGGCGTTATTATGGCTATGCGGAGAAAAAACGGATCCGGCGGCGCCTGCGATTGACAGCGCTCGTTGCCGCCGTCTGCCTTCTTGCGGTGCTGATCAATGCGCGCATCGCGCCGCTTCTGCGTGTATACGCCGCAAACGCGGCGCGCTCCGCGATGACCGAGGCGATCAACACCGCCGTTACGAAGGTGATTGACGGCAGCGAAATCCGGTATGCCGATCTCATTCAGGTGCAGACCGACAGCAGCGACAACATTATTGCCATTGAATCGGATATACTAAAAATCAACCGTCTTAAAGCGGAGGTCACGAATGCGGTGCTCGAGGAGCTCAAAAGCGCGCGGTATCATCAGGTGAGCGTGCCGCTCGGCGACCTGCTTGGCGGCAATCTGCTGCTCGGGCGCGGACCGCGCATCCCGGTACGTATCAGCGTCGCCGGCTCGGTGGAAACCGGCATGGAAAGCCGGTTTACCAGCGCCGGCATCAACCAGACCAGCCACCAGATCAGCATGACGGTGCAGCTTGCGCTGTTTTCCGCCGTGCCGGGCAGCGAGGAAACGGTAGATGTCGAATCGCAGTTTCTCATTGCGGAAACGGTGCTCGTCGGCAAGGTGCCGGATTCGTTCACCAATGTCACCGGGGATGACCGGGACACGATCGGAAAAATATTCGATTACGCCGGCACGCAGCAGTAGCGTTTCCGGGAAAAATCTGGTATACTGAGTGAAGTATGTCAACAGAAAGCGGGTTGAACGGTATGGACTTGGAACAGGCGCGCCGGCGCGTACAGGAGCTGCGGGAGGTTATCGATTACCATTCCCGCCGCTACTACGATCAGGATGAACCGGAGATCGAGGACGATGAATTCGACCGGCTGACCCGCGAATTGCGGGAGCTTGAGGGGCAGTACCCGGAGCTGATCACCCCGGATTCGTATACCCAGCGCGTGCACGGGGAAATCTCCAGCCTGTTCACCCCGGTGGAACACGCCGTGCCGCTCGCGAGCCTGCAGGATGTGTTCTCGTTCGACGAAGTGAAGGGATTTGACGAACGGGTGAAAGAAACGGCAGAAGATGCGGTTTATGTGGTGGAGCCGAAAATCGACGGCCTGTCGGTGGCGCTCGAATATGTAAACGGCGAATTTGTACGCGGCGCGACCCGCGGCGACGGGCAGGTCGGCGAGGATGTCACCGCCAACCTGCGGACAATTAAGGCCATTCCGAAAACGCTCACCCGGCCGGTGCCGCATGTCATCGTGCGCGGCGAGGTGTATATGCCGCGGGATCAGTTTGCGAAGCTGGTGCAGGCGCAGGAGGAGAACGGCGAAAAGGCGTTCAAAAACCCGCGCAACGCCGCGGCCGGTTCGCTGCGGCAGAAGGATCCCGCCGTCACCCGTGGACGGCACCTGTCTGTTTTCGTGTTCAATCTCCAGCTCATCGAGGGCGAAACGGTGACCTCTCACGACGGCTCGCTCGCCCTGATGAAGGAGCTGGGCTTTTCGATCATCCCCTTTCATGTGACCACCGCCTCCATCACGGAGGTGCTCGATGAAATCGAACGCATCGGCAGCGTGCGCACCACTCTGCCGTTCGATATTGACGGCGCGGTGGTAAAGGTCAATGACTTTGCCCAGCGCGAACAGCTCGGCAGCACCTCGAAATTCCCCAAATGGGCGGCGGCCTATAAATACCCGCCGGAGGAAAAGGAAACCACCCTGCTGGATGTGGAAATCAACGTCGGCCGCACCGGCGTGCTCACCCCCACCGGCGTGTTTGAGCCGGTGACCCTGGCCGGCACCACCGTCAGCCGCGCGACCCTGCACAATGAGGATTTCATCCGCGAAAAGGCGCTCGCCGTCGGCGATACGGTGGTGCTGCGCAAGGCGGGCGATATCATCCCGGAAGTGGTGCGGGTAACCCGGCATAAGGAGGGCGCACTGCCCTTCGCCATGCCGCACACCTGCCCATCCTGCGGCTCGGAGGTGGTCCGCGAGGAGGACGAGGCCGCGCTGCGCTGCAATAATCCGGAATGTCCCGCCCAGCGGCTGCGGCATCTGATTCATTTCGCCAGCCGCGACGCGATGGATATCGAAGGGCTCGGCCCCGCGGTGCTCGAGCAGCTGGTAAAGGAAAACCTTGTCCAAAACGCCTATGACCTGTTCCACCTCGACCGGGAAAAGGTCGCCGCGCTTGACCGTATGGGCGACAAATCGGCGGATAACCTGCTCGCTGCCATCGAAAAGGCCAGAGATGCCGATCTTTACCGCGTGATTTTTGCATTGGGCATCCGGCACATCGGCCAGAAGGCCGCCAAACTTCTCGCCGAACGCTTCGGCACGATGGAGGCAATCCTCGCCGCCTCAGCGGAGGATATGGCCGCCATCGACGGCTTCGGCGGAATCATGGCGGAAACGGCGGCGCAGTTCTTCGCCCTGCCGCAAAGCCGGCATTTTATCGAGCAGCTTGCCGCCGCCGGGGTCAATATGACCTGTAAGACCGAACGGGCGGACGCCCGCTTCGCCGGCATGACCTTCGTGCTCACCGGCACACTGCCTACCCTCAAGCGGGACGAAGCCTCCGCCATCATCGAAAAATTCGGCGGCAAGACCGCCGGCAGCGTATCCAAAAAGACCAGCGTCGTCCTCGCCGGCGAGGATGCAGGCAGTAAGCTCACCAAAGCCCAGCAGCTCGGCGTGCGCATTATCGGCGAGGATGAATTCCGCCAAATGATTGAGTAAACGGCGAAGCAAAAGAGCCGGGAGGCCTTACGGAACTCCCGGCTTTTTCCATGCCCGCTGCTGCACGGGTTTGGCTATAAGCTTTGCCTGCCGGCATAATCGTCTGCGGCTGATCCCCGGCCTTCCCGCCGCCCAATGTGGCGGCATAATCCTTTCCTCTTCCCGCCGGTCGTACTTTGTGGTATAATGGGGAAAAATCACGTCTGCCGTTCAGCCGGCGGACAGGCAAGCAGGAAGGCAGGAAGCTCATGACAACGCTATATCTCGTCCGCCACTGTGAGGCGGAAGGCAATACCGCCCGGATCTTTCAGGGCAGCATCGACCGCGACATCAGCCCGAACGGCCAAAAGCAGCTCGAGCGGCTCGCGGAGCGGTTCCGGGATATCCCGCTCGCAGCGGTGTACTCCAGCCCGCTTTTGCGCGCCTATAAAACCGCGCAGGCGGTCAACCGCTGGCACGGCCTGCCGATTGTCACCGACGACCGGCTGAAAGAGATCAACGGCGGCGTATGGGAAGGGCGGCCGTGGGCCGAGCTGCCGGCGCTGTATCCCGAGGACAGCCGCCGCTGGCTGCAGGAGCCGTGGAACTTTCACCCGCAGGACGGCGAAGCGATGCCCGCGGTGTACGCCCGCATGGCCGAGGCGCTCACCGCCATCGCCGCCACCCACGACGGCCAAACGGTAGCGGTCGCCTCGCATGGCTGCGCGATCCGCAACGCTTTGTGCTGGGCGCACGGCCTGCCGGTGGAGCAGCTCAACGCGATCGCCTGGTGCGATAACACGGCGGTGGCCTGCCTGGAATTTACGGGCGCGTCGGTGCGTCTGGTCTACGAAAACGATAACAGTCACCTGGATAAAGACGTGTCCACCTTCGAAAAGCAGTCCTGGTGGCGCGCGGAAACCGAAAATCCGTTTGAATGAGAAAGGACGGCGCATATGCGTATATTAGCCGTTGACCTCGGTCTGGCGCGCACCGGTATCGCCGTATCCGACCCGGGCGGCATGATCGCGGCGCCGGTGGGCACCATTGCCGAGCGGCATATGGACGTGCTGCTGCAGAAGGTTGCCGCGGCGGCCGCCGAACAAAAGGCGGAGGCGATCGTCGTCGGCCATCCCCGCAATATGGACGGCACCCGGGGCGAGAGCGCACAGCGGGCGGAAGCGTTCGCCGCGGCCCTGGGCGAAACGACCGGGCTGCCGGTGAACCTGTGGGATGAGCGGCTGACCACCGCATCGGCCATCGGTTATCTCAACATGACCGATACCCGCGGCAAAAAGCGCAAGGCGGTGGTGGACACCGTTGCCGCTACCATAATTCTGCAGGACTATCTCGATTCTCTGCGCCTGCGCAAAGAGCGGGAAACACAGGCGTGAAAAGGCGGCGGCATCGCCGCCTTTTTTGGCGCATACTTTTCCCGGATTTTGGCACCCTAAAACCGAAAACACGGGAACAGGAAGGGGAACGTTCATGCCCACATTTGAAGAACTTTACGAGCAGGTAGCCAAATCCGCACTGGCGGGGGAATCGGAGCAGCAGATCCGCGCCAAAACGCTGCATTTCGACCGCCGTGCGCTGGCCTGTCTGCTGCATCCGGAGAAATATGCCCCGGTATGGCGCACCGGCGACTGCGACTGCACCAGCGATAAAGCCGGCTGCGCGGCCAAATGCCCGTTTGACGCCATGCAGATCGATGACGACGGCAACGTTGCGGTAAATCCCGACCGCTGCGTGGGCTGCTCGGACTGTGTGGAACGCTGTGAGGGCGGCCATTTCACCGTCAGCCGGGACACCGTGCCGGTGCTGCGCGCGGTGCGGGATGGTGACGCGCCGGTTTATGCCATTGTTGCACCGGCCTTTATCGGCCAGTTTGCCGAGGATATCACGCCGGGTCAGCTGCGCGCCGCCTTTAAGGCGCTCGGCTTTGCCGGCATGGTGGAGGTCGCGCTGTTTGCCGATATCCTGACCCTGAAGGAGGCGCTGGAATTCGACGCCACCATCCACACCGATCAGGATTTCCTGCTGACGAGCTGCTGCTGCCCGATGTGGATCGCTATGATCCGTAAGGTTTACGCCCAGCTGACGCCGCATATTCCCGGCGCCGTCTCCCCCATGATCGCCTGCGGCCGGGTGGTCAAACGGCTGGCACCGGGCGCTAAAGTGGTGTTTATCGGGCCGTGCCTGGCGAAAAAAGCGGAAGCGCGGGAGCCCGATATTGCCGACGCGGTGGATTATGTGCTCACCTTCCAGGAAACGCAGGATATTTTCCGCATCGCCGGCGTCCGGCCGGAGGATTTTCCTCCCGACGATCGCGAACATTCCTCCCGCGGCGGACGCATCTATGCGCGCGCCGGCGGCGTAAGCGAAGCGGTAAAGGCAGCCGTTGCCCGTCTCTCCCCTGACCGGGAAATCCCGCTGAAAAGCACTGCCGCCTCCGGCGTCCCCGCCTGCCGCGCCCTGCTGGATAAGCTCAAGTCCGGCGATATTGACTGTAATTTTCTCGAAGGAATGGGCTGTGTGGGCGGCTGCGTCGGTGGGCCGCGCGCCCTGATCGGGCGTGAAGAGGGCGCCGAGCACGTCGAGCATTACGGCGAGCGGGCGGCCTATGCCACCCCGCTGGATAATCCCCATGTACTCGAGCTGCTGAAGCGGCTGGGGTTTGATACCGTCGAACAGCTGCTCACCGAGGACACCCTTTTCACCCGCCATTTTGCCTGACCGCCGTCCGTCACTCTGGCTTTACCGCAGTTTTCCCCCAAAGCCGGAAGAAATCCCCCTTGCGCAAACCGAACAGATGTGCTATTCTAAAGAATGAACATCTGTTCGGTTTTCATTTTGTCTTGGGGAGGGATAGCGCGATGCCGGAGCGTGTGACCGTCTCGGTGCGGCAGCTGGTGGAATTCCTGCTGCGCGGCGGGGACATCGACAGCGGCGCGGCCGGCGGCCGGGACCGCATGGCGCAGGGCAGCGCGCTGCACCGGCGGCTGCAGCAGGAGGGTGGAAAGCATTACCGCCCCGAGGTATTCCTGACCCTGACCCGTGAGGTCGGCGGCGTAACCGTAACGGTGGAAGGCCGCGCCGACGGCATTCTGGAGGAAGAGGACGGCAGCGTGACGGTGGACGAGATCAAAACCACCACATCGCCGCTCGACGGCTTTGCCGAGGATTATCCGGACACCGGGCTTAACGGCTTTCTGAGCCATGATGCACGGCTGCACTGGGCGCAGGCCATGTGTTACGCCTATATCACCGCGGTGCGCCGCACCCTGAAAACCATCACCGTGCGGCTGACCTATTTTCAGATGACAACCGAGGAACAGCGGCAGTATTTTCATCGGTTTACCCTTGCCGAACTGGAAGCGTTCTATCTGCACCTGCTCGCGCAGTTCAGCCGCTGGGCGGTCATGGCGGCTGTTCAGCGGAAAAAGCGGGATGACTCGCTGCGGGAACTGCCCTTTCCGTTTGCCGAAAGGCGGCCCGGCCAGCAGGAAATGATGGATGCTGTGGCGGATACCGCCAAAAATGGGCAGCGGCTGTTCTGCCAGGCGCCGACCGGTATCGGCAAGACGATTTCCGCTGTCTATCCTGCCGTTGCCGCACTTGGTGCCGGCCATATCGAAAAATTCTTCTATCTGACCGCCAAGGCCAACACCCGCAACGGCGCCGAACGCGCCGCCGAACGGCTGCGGGAGGGCGGCGCGGTGCTCAAAACTATCACTCTGACCGCCAAGGACAAAATCTGCTTTCTTCCGCATCGGGACTGCCGGCCGGAAAGCTGTCCATACGCCAGCGGCCATTACAGCCGGGTCAACGCCGCGCTGGAGGATTTGCTGAAGGGGCCGGACGCCATCACCCGCACCGACGTGGCCGCCTGCGCCGAGCGGCATACCGTCTGCCCGTTCGAGCTGCAGCTCGACGCCTCGCTGTGGTGCGACGGGATCATCGGTGACTATAACCATGCCTTCCATCCGCAGGCCTGCCTGCATCGGTTTTTCGATGACGGCGGCGCCTATCTGCTGCTGATTGACGAAGCCCATAACCTGGTTGATCGGGCGCGGCAGAATTTTTCCGCCGCGCTCTCCTGCACCCCTCTCCGGGAAGCAGTCGCACTGCTCCCTCCTGCGGGGGACGCCGCCCGGCTGATGAATAAGCTCATTCGCGGGATGCAGCAGCTGCGCCAAACCTGTCTGCCGGCGAACCACCTCGCGTCCAAGGCGCCGATGGTCAATTTCAACCGGCTGGTCGGCAAGCTTATCGATGCGCTGGACGAATGGCTCGCCCGGCAGGCGGAGCCGGCGCCGGACGCACTGATGGCGGTCTATTTCGACCTGCTGCGCTGGCAGCGCACCGCAGAGGTGTACGACACACGCTACATCACCCTGATCGAAACCGACGGCGGGGAGAGCACGGCGCAGCAGCTTTGCCTCGATCCCTCCGCCCGGCTGCAGGGGACTCTGGACCGGGTGAAGGCGGCGGTATTTTTTTCGGCCACCCTCTCGCCGATGAATTATTATATCGATGTGCTCGGCGGCGGCGCGCAGGCACAAAAAAAGACGCTCCCTTCGCCGTACAGGCGGGAGCATCTCTGTGTCCTGATCGCCGACCGGATCCGTACCGTCTACCAGGACCGTGAAGATACGCTGGTGGATGTGGCCGACTGTATTTATTATACCGCCGCCGCCCGGCACGGCAATTATATGGTGTACTTTTCTTCCTATGCCTATCTGGAGGCGGTGTATGACGAATTCAGGGAACTGTACCCGCAGATGCACACCGTGCGCCAGACCGCCGGGATGGAGGACGCCGAACGCGAGGCTTTCCTTACGCAGTTCCGGGACGATAACCCGCATACGCTCATCGGCTTCTGCGTTCTCGGCGGGCTGTATGCCGAAGGGATCGACCTGCGCGGCAACCGGCTGATCGGTGCGATCGTGGTCGGTACCGGCCTGCCCGGACTCAGCACCGAACGCGACCTGCTGCAAAGCTATTATGAGCACCGCAGCGGCAACGGCTTCGCTTTTGCTTACCGCTATCCCGGCATGAACCGGGTCCTGCAGGCGGCCGGCCGGGTGATCCGCAGCGAAACCGACCGCGGCGTGGTGGTGCTGATCGACCAGCGCTTCGGTTCTTCCGGCTGCCGGGCCTTGCTGCCGGAGCACTGGCATGGCTATGCGGCCGTGCGTACCCCGCAGGATATTGGCCGTCGCCTTGCCGCCTTCTGGACGGACGCAAAACAGCATGACCCCGCAGCTCATACAAACCCCACAACGGCAGGTACATTCCCGGCCGCTGTCCGTCCGTATCCCGCATCCGTCCCCTAAAACACCGACGCTTCCTCAAAAATACAGCGTAAACGCCGTACCGCACACGAAACAACAGCTGTCGGCAGCCGTTTCTGTCCGTCTCCCGCCGCTCCTCTGTATAATGCGGCGGTGCACCGGCACCACGCGTTTCCCCGGCCGCTCAGCCCCCGGCGTGAATCCTGCCCGCCCGAAATTCGGGCAGGAACCAGGCGTCGTCGATCGAAAAAGTGCGGCCGTTCAGATATTCCAGTTCGTCGGCTGGCGTAGTGAAGGCGAAACGGAGCTTGTAGGAGCACAGCGCCTGCCGGTTAAATCCGGTGCCGCGGTTGAGCGCATTGGTGCCGTATTTGCCGTCGCCGAGCAGCGGATGCCCGATGGAGGCCAGATGCGCGCGGATCTGGTGGGTGCGCCCGGTCAGCAGCTCGATTTCCAGCAGCGCCAGCCCGTTTTTCTCCTCGAGCACACGGTAGCGCGTGGCAATGCTGCGCGCCCCTTCGGCGGCATGCGCCGACACATATACCCGGTTTTGTTTCTCGTTTTTTTCCAAAAATCCCTCGAGCGTGTCCTCCCTTTTGGCCGGCACGCCGTGGACGATGCATAAATAGAACTTGTGAATCTCCCGCTTTTTCAGCTTGTCGTTGAGAATCCGCAGCGCCGCGGCGTTTTTGGCCGCGATGACGATCCCGCAGGTGTTGCGGTCGATGCGGTTGACCAGCGCAGGCGCAAAGCTGTTCTCCTGTCCGGGATCGTACTCGCCCTTTTCGTACAGATAGCGCTGCACCCGGGCGATCAGCGTATCCCGGAATTCCTTGTCGTCCGGGTGCACCAGCAGTCCCGCCTTTTTGTTGAGCAGCAGCAGATTGTCGTCTTCATAAACGATGTCAAGCTGCTTGGCCGCGGTCAAAAAATCATATACCGGCGGCGCCTCATCCAAAAATTCGGCCTGCACAACGTATACCGTCACCGTATCCCCTTCCTGCAGGCGGTAATCGATCTGTGCGCGCTTGCCGTTGACCCGGATATCCTTCTGCCGAACCCGTTTGTACATTTCCGATACCGGCAGCCGCGTGAAGGTCTTCGTCAAAAATTTGTCCAGCCGCTGTCCGGCGTCATTCGGTTTTATGGTAACCGTTTTCCTCATAAGCTGTGCCCTTTCCCTAGTTTGTTGCCATTATTTTCTATATCCTATCATATCCGCGTACTCTTTTCAAACGATTCCGTGTCTGTTATAATAAAGAAAATAGAGAAAACAATTGTTAATTGTCTATATGCGTTTTTTATTTTGTTTGTCTTGAAATACGACTTTTTTCGACATTTCTCAGTGCGCATGGTTTTGGTGCGGCCGAATTCCTATATTCTCCCGCTCTGCCGCCTGCGGAAAACAGCCGGGAATGGCGGCCGGATTGTGCTGTATGTATGCCCGGCGCTGTGTTCCGAAAAAGCCGAAAAACATCAATCCGATGAAGGGAAGGAAAGTCAAATGTCTACAGCCAAAGGGCTCCATGACGGCCATCGCGCCCGTGTTCGACAGCGTTTTCTTACGGAGGGTCTGCGCGGATTTGAAAGTCATCAGATCCTGGAAATGCTTCTCTTTTATGGAATTCCCCGCCGCGACACCAATGAGCTGGCGCATCGCCTGATCAATACCTTCGGCAGCCTGTCCCGCGTGATGGAAGCGGAGTATGAAGATCTGCTCAAAGTGCCTGGCATGACCGCGCAGGCGGCGACGCTGATCCAGTTCTGCCGTCAGCTGTCGGCGGAATACATCGCTGACCGGGATGAGGTCGGCTGTCTGCTGGATTCCACCGATAAGGTCGGCCGGTTTCTGCTTCCGCGTTTTCTCGGCCGCACCAAAGAAGCGGTCATGCTGATGTGCTTCGACGGAAAATGCCGGCTGCTCAACTGCTCGGTAATTTTTGAAGGCAGCATCAACACCGTGGACATCAGCATCCGCCTGGCGCTCCAGCAGGCGCTGCGCTGGGATGCCGCAGCGGTTATCGTGGCGCATAACCATCCTTACGGCCATGCGCTGCCTTCCCGCGAGGACATCAATACCACTCTCACGCTCGGCCGGCAGCTGAGCGTGGTTGATGTACAGCTGCTCGATCATATCATCGTGGCGGACAACGATTATATATCGATGCGGGACAGTGCGGAATTTGCCCCTATTTTCCATCGTGTCTGGACCAAGGAGAACCATTATTCCATGCCTGACATCCCGGACACCGGCCGCTGACCATGTAAAACGGTGCCCTCCTGTAAGACGGTACCTCACGTGAAACGGCATCCGCAGCAAAGCCGCTCCGCTACCGTCGGTTCCGCCACAAAAAAAGCCCATGCCGGTGAGGCATGGGCTTTTTGGTTTGTCCGTTATTCGGCGTCGCCCGCAGCTTCTTCCGCCGCAGCCGGCTCCTCCGCCGCTTCTTCTGCCGGAGCCGCCGCACCCTCTTCCTCGAGCAGGGCACGGATCGACAGGCTGATGCGCTTCGCATCGTAGTCCACATTGGTGATCTTCACATTGACCTTCTCGCCGATTTTCAGGACATCCTGCGGCTTGTCAATGCGGTGATCAGCAATCTGGGAAATGTGGATCAGGCCGTCCACACCCGGAATAATCTGAGCAAACGCACCAAATGCGGTCATGCCGACAACTTCGGCCTCGACAACGCTGCCCACCGGATACTTGGCCTTGAAGATTTCCCACGGATTGTCTTCCGCCTTGCGGTAGCCGAGCGAAATCTTCTTTTTCTCGTGATCGAGATCACGGATATACACTTCCACCGTATCGCCGATGTTCAGCACATCCGACGGATGCTTGATGCGCTTCCAGGACAGTTCGGAGATATGGATCATGCCGTCCACGCCGCCGAGATCCACAAACGCGCCGTAAGAGGTCATCGACTTCACCACACCGGTGTAGGTCTGGCCGACTTCCGCCTTCTCCCAGAACGCCGCTTCCTTCTCCTTGCGCTCCTCGCGGGCGATCATCCGGATCGAACCCACCGCACGGCGGCGGCTCTGGTTGACTTCGATAATTTTGAAACGCACCGGCTGGCGCAGCAGGGGACTCAGATCCTCCATGCGCACCGCGCTCGCCTGCGACGCCGGAATGAACACCCGCACGCCGTTAGTGACCGCCAGCAGGCCGCCCTTGATGACATCGGTCACGACGCCGTCGAGAATCTCGCCGCTCGCTTCCGCCGCGACGACAGTCTCCCAGCCCTTCATCGCATCGACGCGCTTCTTGGAGAGCATGATGGTGCCCTCCTGATCGTTGGTACGCATGATGAGCAGCTCCAGCTTATCGCCGACCTTGACCACGTCGGACGGCACGACGTTCGGATCCGCAGAAAGCTCGTCCGCCGGGATATAGCCGGCCTGCTTGCGGCCGACGACCTCGACCTGCACCTCGTTGGGCGCGATGCCCACCACGATGCCGGTCACTTTCTCGTCTGTACTCAAACTCTGAAGAGAAGCCTCGAGCGCCTCCTCAAAAGTCATTTCATCGAAGGATTTTTCCGGCACGGCGGGAACTTCTTCCACCGCGGGCGCAGCCTCGGCGGCGGGAGCCTCTTCCGCCGGTACCGTGGCGGTTACGGCTTCGTTCTCCTGGATTTCGCTGTTGTTGACAATTTCGGACATGGTTGACAGTACCTCCTTTATAATATCGGCAGGAGTCGAAGCACCGGCTGTCACGCCTATGGAATGCGCGCCCGACAGCATCTCTTCGGACAGCTCGTCCGCCGTTTCGATCAGGACGGTTGCACAGTTTTGTGCACAGACCTCCCTGAGCTTCGCGGTGTTCGAGCTTTGTCTTCCGCCGACAATCACCATTCTATCGCATACCTGCGACAGTGCGACCGCCTCTTTCTGTCTTTCGGCAGTCGCATTACATATTGTAGCAAAAACAAAAAGGTTTGTATAGTGTTTTTTCGCAATTTCCGCGCACTTTTCCCAAGTCTTTAGCGGAAAAGTTGTCTGGGAAACCATCACGGCGGGGGTTTGCGGCGAAATTTCCTCAGTTTTGCACCATTTTTCCAACGATTCAGGATCATCAAACACGAACACGCGGCCGGTACAGTGTCCCCGAATCCCCTCCACCTCCGGATGCGCCGCGTTGCCGATGATAATCACCGCTGCACCGGCGGCCGACTGTTCGCGCACGATACGGTGAATTTTCTCCACAAACGGGCAGGTGGCGTCGCAGACCTCCGCCCCGCAGGCCCGTGCCCGGTCCATAATCTCCTGCGGCACACCGTGAGAGCGAATAACCAGCACAGCGCCCGGCGGCGTCTGTTCCGGCGCGTCAACGATCGTAACGCCGCGCGCCGCGAGCTTTTCGACCACCTGCGGATTATGGATGATCGGGCCGAGGGTGCAGACCCGGCGTCCGGCATCCAATAAAGCATTGACCCGGTCGACCGCGCGGCTGACGCCGAAGCAGAATCCGGCGGATTTGGCAAGATGGATCTGTGTCAATGGTATTCCCCATTTCTGCGGAATTTATTGCGCGTTCGCCTGATCGATCATCTCCCCGATGCGCTGCATCAGCGCGCGGGAGGCAAAGCGCAGATCCGGACGCTCCGGATCGTCGAGGTGCAGCTCCTGCGGGGTCATCGGCTTGCCGAAAATCACCTTTGCCCGGTGGAACAGGCGCACCTTCTGATCCTTGGCCACGATGCACACCGGCAGGATGTTCGCGCCAGTGCGCGCAGCGATCAGCGCCGCACCGGACTTGGCGCGGCCGAGCTGGCCGTCGCGGGAGCGTGTGCCCTCGGGAAAAATTCCCAGCAGGCGGCCGCTGTTGACGATTTCCTCCGCCTTGTCAATCGCACCGGTATCGCCCTTACCGCGTTCGACCGGGAACGCGCCGAACAGCCTGCCGATGAACCAGCGGGAGAATCTCCCGCGGAACAGTTCTGCCTTGGCCATGAAAAAGACGTGGCGTTTCTGGCACATTTCGAGATACACCGGATCCATTTCGGAAATGTGGTTGCAGCACAGGATGGTGCGGTCATCCGGGGTCTGGGCGGGGATGTTTTCTTTTCCGTAGGCCTTAAACGGGAACAGGAACCAGTACAACGGATGGAAAAACCACAGCAGGAAGCGTCCAAACTTCATAACGGCACTCAACCTTTCGGATTGTGTTGATGGGTTACAGCCTTTCCTCCACCAGCCGGCGGAGGGTATCGATCGACTCCTCAAGCGACAGCGCGGTTGTATCCACCAGCACCGCGTCGTCGGCCGCCTTCAGCGGCGCCGCTGCACGGTGCGTGTCGTCGTAATCCCGCTTGACCATATCAGCGAGCACCGCGTCGTAGGTCACCTTTTCGCCCTTTTCGCACAGCTCGGCATACCGCCGTTTTGCGCGCGCCTCCGGGGACGCGGTAAGGAAGATTTTCAGCCGGGCGTCCGGCAGGACCACGGTGCCGATGTCCCGCCCGTCCATGATTACATCGCTCTTTTTGGCGGTATCCCGCTGCAGATCGAACAGGAAGCGCCGCACCGGCGGCTGTGCCGAAACGACCGACGCCGCCATCGATACCTCCGGCGTGCGGATTTTCCCGCTGACGTCCTCCCCGTTCAGGATCACCCGCTGCGTGCCGTCGGCGTATTTGAGCTCGAGGGTGATCTCCGGCAGGCGGGCCTCCACCTGCGCCGCCTCTTTGAGCGGCACGCCGTTTGTCAGCATGTAATACCCCACCGCGCGGTACAGCGCGCCGGTATCCACATAGACAAAATGAAGCGCCTGCGCCAGTGCGCGCGCGATGGTGCTTTTGCCGGCTCCCGCCGGTCCGTCGATAGCCACCGTCATGGTCGTTTTATTCATGCGTATGCCGTTCCTTTCTCCATTATATATGCATCCCGGCCGCCATGCCGGTAGAAAACGCGATTTGTAAGTTGAACCCGCCGGTATAGGCGTCCACATCCAGCACCTCGCCGGCAAAGTACAGGCCGCTGACCTTTTTCGACTGCATGGTTTTGGCGTCGATTTCCCGCACCGCCACGCCGCCGGAGGTCACGATCGCTTCCTCCACCGGCCGAAAACCGGAAATAACGATCGGAAACGCCTTGAGCAGCCCCACAAGTGCGGCGCGCTGTCCGCGGGTGATATCGTGCGCCCGCTGCTCCGCCGGGATTCCCGCCAGCCTCGCGGCCACCGGGATCATTTTGCGCGGCAGCAGCGCCCCAAGGATGCTGCCGGCCTGACTGTTGGGGCTGTCCCCCAGCTCCCGCAGCAGCCGGGCATCCAGCTGTTCAGGCGTCAGCGCCGGCTTCAGATCCAGCACCAGCCGGTACCGTCCCGGCTCCATCTGCCGCATATGGGCGCTCGCGCTGAGCACCAGCGGCCCGGACACCCCGAAATGGGTGAACAGCATCTCACCGAAATCCTCGTAAACCGCCCGGCCGCTTTCGGTGTCGATCACCCGTGCCGCCACGTTGCGCAGGGACAGCCCCTGCATTTCGGCGCAGAAGCCGTCCGGCGACTCGAGCGGCACCAGAGAGGGCCGCAGCGGCGTCACGGTATGCCCCGCCTGTCGCGCCAGCGCATACCCGTCGCCGGTCGAACCGGTCAGCGGGTAGGAAAGCCCCCCGGTGCAGACCACCGCGGCGTACGCCGGCAGCACGCGGCCGTCCTCCAGCTGCACGCCGGTGCAGACGCCGTCCTCCAGCCGCAGCGCCGTCACACGCCCCTGCAGAAAACGGACGCCGCCGGTGCGGGCGTACTTTACCAGCGCATCGACGATATCCACCGCCTTGTCCGAGCAGGGGAACACCCGGTTTCCCCGCTCGGTTTTCAGCGGCACCCCCAGTTCTTCGAGCAGATGCATGGTATCCTGCGGCCCGAACGCGGACAGGGCGCTGTATAAAAAGCGTCCGTTGGAAGGAACGTGAGCGATAAATTCCTGCACGCCGCAGTTGTTGGTAACGTTGCAGCGCCCTTTGCCGGTAATCATCACCTTGCGGGCCATGCGGGGATTCCGCTCGACCACCGTCACCGCAAAGCCGCGCCGTGCCGCGCTTCCGGCGGCGAGCAGACCGGCCGCGCCGCCGCCGATGACCAGTACCGGTGCGCCGTTATCCGTGGTGTTCGGCATACCCTTCCTCCCCGTCGGCCGGCTCCCGCGCCGTCTCGCCGCCAAACGGCTGGTACACGCGGTATTGTTCCCAAAGGGACTCCAATTCCTCAAGCACGCCGCGGTTCTGCTCCTGCCGCTTGAGGGAGATCGCCACCAGCAGCGCATTGACAATGCTCAGCGGCGCGACCAGGGAATCGACAATGGTCGCCATATCGCTGTGCGCGAGCAGCAGGTAGTTGGCATAATCGGCAATCGGCGACAGCTGGCTGTCGGTGATCACGATGGTCTTGGCGCCGCGCGAATGCGCAAAATGCATGGTCTTGACCGCTTTGCTGGAATACCGCGGGAAGCTCAGGCCGATGATCGCATCCCGCTCGTCCACGCGGATCATCTCCTCGAGGATTTCCGACTCGCTCGAGGTGCTCAGCAGGCAGATTTCCGGGAGGAGCAGCTTGAGGTAATAGGCGGCGAATATCGCCAGCGCACGGCAGCTGCCGGCGCCGAAAATATAGACCCGGCGCGCCCCAACCAACGCATCCGCCGCCTGATAGAACACCTCCCGCGGCAGCTCCTCAAGCGTCTGACGGATGTTGGCCATATCGTAGGCCATCACGCTGTCGAGCACCTGCTCGTCGGTCATGCGCGTGCGGGAGACATCCACCCGCTGCACGCTGGTCAGCTTGCTGCGGATCATCTCCTGCATCGCCTTCTGCAGCTGCGGATAGCCCTCAAAGCCAAGCTCGGCGGCAAAGCGCACCACCGTCGACTCGCTGACGCCGACCGTTTCGCCCAGATGCAGCGCCGTCATAAACGCCGCCGCGTCGTAATGCTCCAGAATATACCCGGCAATCCGTTTCTGTCCCTTGGAGAACCCCGGCATCCTGTCCATGATATGGGTGATCAGATTTGTTTTCACCGCGGATGAACCCTCCTGTGCCGATAATACCGGCAGCAGGGCGGCGGTTCCCAAAGAAACCGGCCGCCCTGCCGCGTTCTTGTAAAAGGTATTGTACTCCAAAGCATCCAAAAATGCAAGACCGAATCCAATTTCCTGCAAAACAAAACCTCTGCCTCAGAACAGGAACACCGGCATATCCCGGCGCTCCTCCTCCCGCTGCTGCTCCGGCTGAGCGGGAGCAGCAGCCGGCTTCGGCCGAACGGCCGCTCCGGCTTTCGGCTTCGCCTTCGGCGGCTTTTTGGCTGAGGAACGCGCCGGCGCCTTGGGGGCCGCCTTGCCCACCGGCCGCCCCGGCCGCCGGACGGCGTCGAGCGCACTGGGCAGCTCGTCGAGCAGCGCCTGCACCGCCTGCTCCGCTTCTTCACGGCCGGCCGCCTGCCGGAAATCCCGGCCGATTGCCGATTCCAGCCGCCGCTTCAGCCGGCGCAGCTCCAGCGCGCAGCGTTCCTCGTCCGCATCTGCCCCGCGGCTGCGCTCCCATTCGAGCTGTACCTTCAGCCGCTGTGCATCGTCCCGCAGCTCGGCATATTCCTCGCTGCGCGCCTCGGCAAACGCCTGCAGCAACGCCTGTTCGTCTGCCTCGTCACAGAAGGTGATCTGCAGCAGCGCGGCCTGTCCGCCGCAGTCCAGAATCCGCTCCCGCAGTTCCCGCAGAGCCTGCTCCATCCCGTCCTGCTGCGGCACGGCGGCGACCCCGTCCTGCAGGTATACCGCCCCCAGCTCTCTGAGCGCTTTCCATACCGCCACACGGTAGCGGGAAGGGTTCGCCGGAATTTTATAATTGAGCGCAAGGAAGGTCATCGCCTTCACATTCCTTTCTCAAGCGGCAGTCCGCTGCTTTATGTTAGCGATCAGCCGGAAAATCCGCCGGTTCCTGTGTTCGGTTTGTCGCCGGCCTGCGTTATCTTCCCCAGCGGGCGAAAGCTCGCCCCGCTGTCTGTCCCCGCAGCCGCCAAACCTGTTTGCAAACCCTGAACCGCATTTCCAGCCAACCAACTATAACAATGGTTAAACCCATTATAACGACCGTTTCCGGATATGTCAATTGTCTTTTTCCGCCTTTACGCGAATGCTGATCTCGCCGGTGGACAGCCGTCGCAGGCTGCCGTCCGCGCGCCGCACGAGCAGGGCGCCCTGTTCGTCGATATCCTCAGCCACCGCCTCCTCCGGTTCGTCGCCGCTGTACACCAGCACAGGCTTTCCCAGCACCATCGAGCGCGCCCGGTACTCCAGCAGGAAAGAACGATCCGCGATCATCGCGTCCAGCTCCCGCAGCTGCCGGATCACCGCTGCCGCCAGCCGGTTGCGGGTGAATTCCGCCGGCCGGTGCGCATACAGCGCCCCGGCGACCTGCCGCAGCTCCTCCGGGAATCCCCGCGCCTCCACATTGATACCGATGCCGACCACCACGCTCTCCAGCTCGCCGCTTTCGATGCCGGTGACCGCCTCGGTGAGAATGCCGCAGACCTTTTTTCCTTCACGATACAGGTCGTTGACCCATTTGATCTGTAAATGCTGTCCCGTGACCTGCTCCACCGCACGGCATACCGCTACGGATACGGCGGTGGTGATCAGCACCGCGCTGCCGGCGTCCAGATGTGCCGGACGCAGCAATACACTGAGATACAGGCCGCTGCCCGGCGGGGAAAAAAAGCCGCGTCCGCGCCGGCCGCGGCCAGCGGTCTGCCGTTCGGCCAGTATTGCCGTACCGTCCGGCGCACCCTCCAGCGCCAAGCGCTTAGCCTGCAGGTTTGTCGAATCCAGTTCAGGGTATACCCGAATATTCCGGGCCGCCTCCGGCTCGCCCAGACAGGCGGCAATCCCCTGCGGGGACAGGATGTCGCTGTCGGGAATCAGGCAGTAGCCGCGGTTGGTGCCCGCCTCAATGTGATGCCCTTCCACCCTCAGCCTGCCGATGGCCTTCCATACCGCGGCGCGGGAAATGCCCAGCGCCGCCGCCAATTCTTCACCGGAAACGGTTTCCCCCGCCCGGCTCTCCAGCACCTGCAGCACCTGTTCTCGTGAAGTCATTGCCCATCCTCCTCCGCTTTTCCGGGAAACAGGAACATCCCCGCACAGAGAGCTGTTCCCTGCCGGGGATGTCGGTTATCGGCCGTTGTAAATCCGTTTCATCAGGCCGACCATCTGTTTTTTGCTCACCGCGCGCGGGTTGGTCGCGGTGCATTTGTCCTTAAGCGCAATTTCCGCCAATTCTTCCACGCTTTCCATAAAGGCCTGCTGATCCACCCCGGCCTTTTTCAGCGAACCGGGGATCTCAAACTCCGCCAGCATCCGCTCCACCGTGATAATCAGATGGCGGATCGCCTGCGGCCCGGAATAGGAGCCGCCGCCGATGAGCACGCCGAGCTGGCTGTATTTCATCGCCGCCTGACTGTCCGCCGCATGGTTGCGGTCGGCCAGATAGGAGTTGAACTCGATCACATATGGCAGCACGATGGCGTTGGCACGCCCGTGCGGGATGCCGAAGCGCCCGCCCACAATGTGCGCGATGGAATGGTTGATGCCGAGCCCCGCGTGGTTGAACGCGACCCCGGCCATTGAAGAAGCGTTGTGCATATGTTCTCTGGCGTTCATGTCGTCGCCGTGCTTGTACACCCACGGCAGATGCTCGACCGTCAGCCGCACCGCCTTTTCCGCGAGCGCGTCGGAGAAATCGTTGGCATCGGTGGAGACATAGGCCTCTACCGCATGGGTGAGGACATCCATGCCGGTGTCGGCCGTTACCTTGGGCGGCACGCTGCGCACAAGCGACGGATCAAGGATCGCGATATTGGGCAGCAGCTTGTCGTCCACCAGCGGATATTTGATGTGGGTGGCCGAATCGGTGATCACCGCGAAGCTAGTCGCCTCGCTGCCGGTGCCGCTGGTGGTGGGCACCACAATACACAGCGGCTTTGGCGCGCCGGTCACCTTCTGATACATGTAGCTGATGGCCTTCGCGGCATCGATGGCCGAGCCGCCTCCCATCGCGAGTACCGCATCCGGCTTATGATCGAGAATGCGGATCAGCCCTTGCACCACCAGATCGATGTTCGGATCCGGCGTGATATCCGAAAAGATGCGGTATTCGGCGCCCATCTCCTCGAGCACCCGCAGCAGTTTCTTGATCATCCCAGATTTTTCGATAAAAGGATCGCAGATGATGCACATCCGGTGGATCGGATACTGTTTCAGATTTTCAAAAGCCGCCTCACCCGAAAAGATCTTGGTCGGCACATAAAACCCGTTCATCGGCCCCATCGTTTCTCCGGCGAAGAATAACATCCGGGCAGAACAGCGCATCCGGTTTCCGCCGGCCGACCGGATGCGGGACAAGGTTTTAAGAAAACTGTCGAACGTCTGCCCATAATTGTTTATAGTATAGCATATATTGGGGGCGCTGTCATCCCCTGCTTGCATTTTTCGTTATCGCGCTGCTTTCTTGGCGTATACGGCACCGGTATTCCGGGCACAGTAAGTCCGAAAAATGGGATAATGGGGTGTTTTTTTATGGAATCTCTCTGGGCAAAAACCAGTGCCTTTGCACCGCGTGAGCAGCTGACCCGGGACGAAAGCGCTGACGTCGCGGTCATCGGCGCCGGCATCGCCGGCCTGCTCACCGCCTGGTTTCTCCAGGAAGCCGGCCTGCGCGTTGTGGTTCTCGAAACGGGCCGCACCGCCGCCGGCCAAACACAGAACACCACCGCCAAAATCACCGCCCAGCACGGCTATATTTACCGTACGCTGCTGGAAAAGCACGGCGAAGATAAGGCCTGGCAGTATGCGCAGGCCAATGCCGCCGCCATCGAGGATTACCGCCGGATTATCCGGGATAAACGCATTTCCTGCGCCTTTGAGGAACAGGATGCCTATCTCTATTCCCGGCAGGATGCCGCTATGATGCAGGACGAGGCCGAGGCCGCCCGGCTGCTGGGCCTCCCGGCCAGTTTTACGACAAAGGTCACCCTGCCCTTTCCGGTTGCCGGAGCCGTCCGTTTTGCTCATCAGGCCCAGTTTCACCCGCTGCAGTTCCTGCAGGTGCTTGCACGTGAACTCACCATATATGAAAACACCCGCGTCCTTTCCGTGGAGGAAAACCGTGTGCATACGGCGGACGCGGCGGTAACGGCGGAGCACATCGTTTTCGCCTGTCACTACCCTTTCGTAAACTTTCCGGGGCTGTATTTTACGCGTATGCATCAGGAGCGCTCCTACGTTATCGCACTGGAAAACGCCCCCCTTCCGGACGGCATGCTGATCGATGAAGCCGCTGACGGCTGTTCCTTCCGGCATTATGGCCCCTATCTGCTGCTTGGCGGCGGCAATCACCGCACCGGGGAAAACAGCGCCGGCGGCCGATACGATGACCTGCGCCAAAAAGCAAGCGAATGGTTCCCGCAGGCGCGCGAAATCGCCCACTGGTCAGCACAGGATGTTATTACCGCTGACGGCGTGCCGTATATCGGCCGCTTTGCCGCGAGCCGTCCGGAATGGTATGTGGCCACCGGATTTCAGAAGTGGGGCATGACCACAGCGATGGCGGCAGCCGTCATTCTGAGGGACGCTGTCTTGGGAAAAACCAACCCTTATGCGGATGTTTTCGCCCCCTCGCGGTTTTCGGCCGGCGATATTCCGGCCGTTGCGCGGGAAGGCATGCAGGCTGTCAAGGGACTTACGCGGGAAAACCTGTCTCTTCCCCGGGAAACACTGGATGCTCTGCCTGTCGGTCACGGCGGCATTGTGGAATTCGGCGGAAAAAAGGTGGGGGTGTATAAAGAAGACGGGGCCTCTATTCACATCGTCGATACCCGCTGCCCGCATCTCGGCTGCCAGCTGGCATGGAATCCCGATGAAAAGACATGGGACTGTCCCTGTCATGGTTCCCGCTTTGCCTATACCGGCCGCCTGCTCGATGCCCCCGCCCAGTCGGATATTGCCTTACGGTAAAACTGCGGCAGATATTGCGGTTTCCTCCCGCTCATGGTATGCTGATACTATTAGATGGGAGGGATTTCCGTGAATTTTTTCCGGTTAAAGGAACCACAGGCACTCCAAAAAGTGGTTATCGCCGTATTGGAAGATAAGGACTTTGCCCTTCGCGTTAATACCATCGCCCGGAACACCAAAAACACCTGGCAGCTTGATCGTGGAGAAGCCGAGATCAGCCGTGATACCTTTCAGGGCAAGCTGGCCGAAAAGGTTGCGGAAACCTACCTGAAAAAAGTACGGCATCTGCAGTATCTTTCTTATGATGCCTTCCGGAACGACGCCGGTAAAAAGCATGCGCCGTTTGACGGCCTGCTGTATGACAGCGGTTCCGATTTGCAGGGGGTCATCCAGCTGGTGCTTGGGGAAGTACAGCTTTCTTCCCATGGTTCAATCTCGCCCGAGGCACGCGAAACCATTCGTCGGCTGGGCTGCCGGACGGTTGAGATAAAATCCACCCAAATCGATCAAAAGCGCAAAGAGCAGGCTGATTTTCAGACCTACGACCATTCGCAGGATGTCATCCAACTGATCGAAGTCATTTCACGGGAGGATTTTTTGACCTATCCGCATTACTGCCGCAGCGGCGAGATCAGTAATCTGCACGCTTACTGCCAGCTTGTCCGGGAACGCAAGCCGTCTTTCGCCGGTTTGTCCGGAAAGGCGCTGCGGGACGCGGTGATTGCGAACGAAAAGCGGTATCAATGCGACCTTTTTATCCGCGTTTATACCGATGAAGCACAAAAGCACGCCTTCATACTGGGCTATATAACCCGTGATGATTTTTTTGGTCGTGATATTCAGGTCAAAAAGATGAGCCGGCCAAACAAGTCGGAAAAAGCCGTCTATTTCGCGAAAAGTCTGTCTTTTGCCGAAGCAATTGAACACCTGAAGTAATAAAAAACCAGGGAACTGACGTCAACGCACGTCGTTCCCTGTTTTTTATCTGTGTATATCGTTTTTGCTCCAAACCGGCTTTTCGTACGCGGAAAAGCATAAAGCGTCCGGCGGCATAAAGCTGCCGGACGCACAATTTTATGATTTACTTTGTTTTAGAAATTCAGACAAGTGTATAGTAGCGTCGACCGACAACCTCTCATGCATTCGTTCTGCCGTATGCCTACCAGAAAGTCTCTCTTCAGACAAGCCATAGCGGCTCAATAGCCCTGTGTCAATCCGAAGAATATCTGCCTTACGATAGCTGAAAAGATCAAATTCCCGCAGATGGCAGCAAAGCGATGGCTCATTATCAAGCACTTGTGCAAGATACCGCTCATGCGTGACAGGGTTCTGCGTCCATACCAGGTCTCCGCAAGCCATTTCTTTCAGAGCGTTTACGGCGGCGGAAAACCCTTTGTCTTCACGATAGCGGTAACCGGCAAGCGTTTGGTAGTCCTCCCAAGAATCGAAAGCTGCATCGAGTCCCCAGCCAATTCCAAGAATGGATTTTTCCACACAGATCCGGAATTTCAATTCCGGGTCTTTACAGCGGTTTTCCGGTTCCCGGTTGTCAATCAGATTCATACGCCAAACAGCCATAATATTATCACCTTTCACTTCGCGTCAGTTGTTCCAAGAACTACACCAAATATTAGTATTCTGCAGTTTATCCTCTACGAATAAGTTTTTAACTTTAAATTACTTTAATATATCTTTAAAGTAAAACCAAACTGGGATTGTTCCGTGCTTAGTTGTACCTTCGCGAAACAACTTTGCTAAACTATTCGGATTAAAGTTATCACTTTCATATTGCACACCAGTAATGAACCCTTGCGTTGTTCCAGCTTTAGAATAGAACATTTCCCAATCTGTAGACGATACATCTTCAAAGTATGCTGTAATTAAGCCCGAGTGATAAAAGGCATTTTTATCTATCATGGTTATTTGTTTCGAAATAGTAAAGCTTGTTAAAGAGACACACCCCTCAAATGTATATGCAGGAATCTTGGTCATAGTTTCGGGCAGATGAACAGATGTTAGTGAAGTACAGTTTTTAAATATGGTTTCACTCATAGAATTAACTGAGTCGGGAACATAGACTTCATTTAAAGATGTACATCCCTCAAAAGCTGAACTTCCAATACTTATAAGTGTATTTGGCAATTTAATACTTTTCAAAGATTTGCACTCTTTAAATCCGCCAGATTTAATTTCTGTGATTGTTATCCCGTTATGGATTTCAGGAATTTCAATGCTTTCAACACTATCTTTATAAGCACTATCGATTCCAACTGAATATGTATTATTCGGTAACAACACATAAATCAGTCGTTTATCGTCTGCCGCTGCTTCTCCTGTAGAAATACTTCCCAGATTCTGTTCTGTGCCATCCGTATAATACACCCACAGTTCGCCGTCGATGATCTCCATATGGTCGATACCTCTGCCAGCGTCGCCCTTGTCACCCTTCTCACCCTGTGAGCCTGCTGCGCCTGTGTCCCCTTTTGGCCCCTGCTCACCGGGATCCCCCTTTTCGCCTTTCAGCGAAGCCAGCCAAGCGGTTTCCGTTCCTTCATAGCCGTTTTCTGTGGCAAGCTGATAAGCCGATTTGCCATCAGCCCCCTTCAAACTGATAAGCCAATTCTGCACGGTGTCCGTATAGCCGCCCTCACAGGCCAGTTCATAGGCCGACTTGCCATCGGCACCCGCCGCTCCGGCATCGCCCTTGTCGCCTTTCTCTCCTTTGGCTCCTACCAAAGAGGCCAGCCACTGTTCCAGAGTGCCGTCGTATTCGGGATTAGCCTCTTTGAAAAGCTCAAAAGCGGATTTGCCGTCGGCGCCATCTGCGCCCTTTGCGCCGTCTGTTCCGTCCTCGCCATGTAAAGAGGTCAGCCAAGCAGTCAAATCACCCTCAAAACCGTTTTCCTGCGCCAGCTCATAGGCCGATTTGCCGGTTTCACCCTGCTCTCCGGCAATCCCTTTCAACGAAGCCAGCCATTCCAGTTCTGTTCCCTGATAACCATGCTGTACCGCCAGTTCATAAGCGGACTTTCCATCGGCGCCCACCGCCCCGGTGTCGCCTTTGTCACCTTTCGCTCCAGTCTTGCCAATCAGGGAATCCAGCCATTCATCGGCTGTACCAGTATAGCCCTGCTCCACCGCGAGGTCATACGCCGACTTGCCCGCTGCGCCGGTATCACCCTTTTCGCCCTTGTCACCTTGCGCACCCGCCGCCCCGGTGTCGCCTTTGTCTCCCTTGTCGCCCTTAGCGCCTACAAGGGAAGAAAGCCACTGTTCAATCGACCCGTTATAACCGTTCTCCTGCGCCAGTTCAAAAGCCGATTTGCCGTTGGAGCCGGCCGCACCGTTATCCCCTTTCTCTCCTTTTTCACCCACAAGGGAAGAAAGCCATTCCGCCGCCGTTCCGGTGTAGCCATTTTCCCGCGCCAGTTCAAAGGCCGACTTCCCGTCAGCGCCCGCAGCACCGGTATCTCCCTTGTCTCCCTTGGTGCCAGTGTCGCCTTTGTCACCTTTATTGCCGTCAGCCCCCACAAGGGACAGCAGCCATTCGCTTTCCGTTCCGTCATAGCCGTTTTCGACAGCCAAAACATAGGCCGATTTGCCGTCGGCACCTTTGGAACCGGCAGCGCCGACAAGAGAGGTCAGCCACTGTTCCTCTGTACCGGTGTACCCGTTTTTCACCGCCACAGCATACGCCGACAGACCGTCCTTGCCCGTGAGGGAGGTGAGCCAGTCTTCCAGCGTTCCGGTGTAGCCGTTCTCCTGCGCCATTTCAAAAGCGGATTTGCCGTCGGCGCCGTCTGCCCCCTTTGCTCCGTCCTTGCCGGCAATGGCCGTGAGCCAGTTATCCAGCGTCCCGGTGTAGCCGTTCTCCACCGCAAGGTCATACGCCGATTTACCCGCAGAACCGGTCTTGCCGTCCCTGCCGGGCGCACCGATCAGCGAGCCGAGCCATTGCTCCATGCTGCCGGTGTAACCATTCTCTACCGCTAATTCATAGGCCGACTTGCCCACCTTGCCTTCGGGGCCGGTTTCTCCGGCAAGAGACATCAGCCATTGTTCCAAATCCCCGCTGTAACCATTCTCCACCGCCAAATCATAGGCCGACAATCCACCGGTTGTGGCGGAGGTCGGCATGCTGGAATTCCGGTTATGGACGAGCAGGGCCACCACCACAGAAATAGCCGTAATCAGCAAAATCAGAATTACAATATGCAGGGTCTTCATCGCTATGCGCTTTCCGTGCTTGGGTTTTGTCTGTTCCATTCCTTGACACTCCTCATTATCAAAATTTTTTGCCGTTTGAACCGATACGCAGTATTGTTGTGCCGTGCATAGTTCACATTTCGGTTTTTCTTTTGTACATATCCCGCCGTATCCATCGGCGCAGCCTGTCCGCTCTGGGCAAGGTATAGGGACTTCCTTTTGACGCCAAAACCGAGCAGGAGACAGACCATGCCGCGGATATGGTCGTTTATGGAAAAGGATTCGCCAAGCTCACGCTTGGCAATCTGCTTTCTGATACAGGCGTTTTCCCATAATTGCCGCTTTTGTATTTCTCCGGCTTCTGCCCTATCCAATAGCTGTTCGTCCTTTGGCAAATTGTCGCAATTGTTTGCTGGATGCTCCGCATATAAACGCTCCCATTTTCCATATATAGTCTACCACCAAACGCTTCAAATGTCAAATATAAATGTCTTTATGATAATGAAATATCCATTTGGTTAATCTATCCTCTATATAGAGGTGAGAGACCATGTCAAAAGAATTATTTTCCTTAGCGGATAAAATAAAATTGCTCCGGGAAAAGGATGGCCTGACGCAGGCGGAAGTAGCCCGCAGCCTCGGTCTGTCACGTTCTGGAGTGAATGCCTGGGAAATGGGATTGTCCGTTCCATCCACTCCGTATATTGTTGAACTGGCAAAGATGTTTGGTGTCTCAACCGATTATCTTTTGGGCATAGAAGATACCTCTACCATTTCTGTTAAAGGGCTTACGCAAAAACAGATCGCCGTCTTGCTCCAAACCATAGAGTGTTTCCGAACCGCCTGCGAGGATAAGGATAAAAATCGTTCCTCTCTATAAAGTAAGACCCCGCCGTCACATAAAAATGACGAAGGATTTTCAAATTTTTTATAACTCAGGCGCCCCGGCGTCCTTTCTGCGCTGTCATACTCCGTCCCATTCTGATCGACACAGCGGTTTATCCGCTTCATAAAACAACAGGCGGACATCCCCCGAAAGGGATGTCCGCCTGTTGTTGGTGAGCCATCGGGGATTCGAACCCCTGGACCCGGCGTTTTGCTTCGCAAACCGCCCCGTGAAACGCCTCCCCATTCACTGTGGTCCTTTCCTCTTTCCGGCGTTTCGGGCTGTTCGACGCATGGATCCCGTTGTTCCACGAAAAACAGCGCACACCCTTTCGGGTATGCGCTGTTTTTGGTGAGCCATCGGGGATTCGAACCCCGGACACCCTGATTAAAAGTCAGGTGCTCTGCCAACTGAGCTAATGGCTCGTCTTAAATACTGCCTTGCTATTATAGCCAACCGTCCTGCAATTGTCAAGTAAAACCTTACCAAAAGACAAAAAAACTTGTACGGCATCCGGTGCAGAACGGTACGCCGTACAAGTTTTCGAAAATCATTTCCCCAATATCACCCTTTGGGATACCCCATCCAGGTCCAGAAATCCGGTTTTTCGGCAAACGGACGCAGACACAGCGAAAAATGAAAATCCTTATCGGAAAAACGATATTTTTCCAGCAGATCCGGCCCGCAGCTCGCCGAACCGATGCCGGCCTGTTTATAGTCGGCGCACAGTACCGTCTTTTCGCTCGGCGGCAGCTCCCAGTCATGGCCGGCCGCGGTCAGTTCCGCCGCCGTATACGGCAGTGCGGAAAACGAAAACGCACGGGAAGAACCGACGAACAGGCCGGCGCCGTCCCGATCATAGACAGCGCCCCATTCCGTACCGCAATGGCTGCCGGTTTCCTGCGGACGAATATACGGCTGACCGTTTTCCCTGACCGGCACGATATACTGTCCCTTTGCCGCGCCGGCACGCTTATCCACATAGCTTTCCTGCGGCCCGAAGCCAAAAAACTCTGCCGTATCCATCCGGCCATCCAGCTCCAGCTGCAGGCCAAAACGCGGCAGGCATTCGACCCATTCGCCCACGCGCACGTCACTTGCCATCGCCAGCGCGCCGTTTCCGTCCACATGCCAGCTCACCGACAGACGCACCGGACTGCGCAGCATTACTGCGGTCAGCGCCATATCCACCGCCAAACTGACGCCATTCTTTTCCCGGCGGACATCCACGGCATACACGCGCGGTACAACGCGATCCAGACCGCAGCGCTTCCAGATGTCCTTCACACGGCTGTCGTTATCGGTCGGAGCGCGCCAGACGATAAACGACGCGGGCGCTTTCAGCAGCTCCCTCCCAGCGTAGACCAGACTATCAAAAGCCCCCGTCACCGTGTTAAACCGATAAGCAAAACGTTCCCCGTGCAAAAGGACCGTTTCTTCCGTCTCCTCCGCTTCAACACAGCCGGACGATGCGCGCATCGGTGACACAGGCACATCCGCCGGCAGGGCAAACTGCCGGAAGCCCAGCTCATCCCCCCGGCCCCACCAGGCGGTATCCTCCGGCGCGGCAAACGACAACCGGACAAAGCACCGGCCATCCTCCGGCAGCGCGTACGGCAGGCGGATTTCCTCCGCTTCGCCGGGCAGCATATCCGGAACCGCAAAATCCCCTTCGGCGGCAATCTTACCGTTCCGGGTCACCTCCCACCGGCCGAGAAGTGCGGCAGGCGAGGTGAACTGCAGACGGTTGATCAGCCGGAAGCAGCCCCGGCCGGCATCGACTTCTTCCACATCCACCGGACAGAGGACATTTTTCAGCTCAAGCAGACCGGTATGCGGGCGGCGGTCCGGCCACACCAGGCCGTCGCAACAGAAATTATTGTCGTTGGGCCAGTCGCCCCAATCGCCGCCATAACCATACCGCGGCGGATTCTCCCCGGCATCTATCGGCACGCTGTGGTCACACCATTCCCACACAAAACCGCCGCACAGCTGCGGCCGGTTCCACATCAGCTGCCAGTATTCCTGCAGATCACCCGGACCGTTGCCCATCGCATGGCAGTATTCGCAGAGCACCAGCGGCCGCTTTTCCTTCTCCTCCAAGGGGAATTCCCGCACATACTCAAGCGGCGGATACATATTGCTGACCACATCCGCCATGCTGTCGTCACACGACGGGCCGGCATGTACCCCCTCATAATGAGTCAGGCGGGACGGGTCGCGCTCCTTGAGCCATTGCAGCGCCCGGCGCAGCACCGGCCCGTACCCGGATTCATTGCCGATCGACCAGATCACCACGCTCGTGCGGTTTTTATCCCGCTCCACCAGACGGCGCTGCCGGTCGATTACCGCTTTCTCAAAAGCCGGGTCATTGGCAATCAGGTTGAAATCTCCTGCCGGCTGAACGCCGTGGCATTCCAGATCCGCCTCGGCAATCAAATACAGCCCCAGCTCATCGCACAGCTGTGGAAAGCGCGGATCGTTCGGATAGTGCGAGGTGCGCACGGCATTGATATTGTGCCGCTTCATCAGCAAAAGGTCCCGGCGCATATGTTCAACCGATACGGCATAGCCGGTATACGGATCGCTGTCGTGTCGGTTGACCCCCTTGAATTTAAGCGGTTTGCCGTTGAGCAGCACCACGCTGTCCCGGACCGTGATTTCCCGGATGCCGATTTTCTCCGCCATCCATTCGCCGTTATAGCCGATCGTGAGCGTATACAGCTGCGGCTGCTCCGCGTTCCAAAGCACCGGATTCGGCAGGAAGAAGCGCACGGCGCCGCCCTGCACCCGCCCGTCGCCGCAGGCGCTGCCGTCCGGAGCGGTCAGGCGGAAAACGCAGTCCGCGGCATCCGCGCCCTCCACTGTGCAGGAAATCTCCGCCGCACTGCCGTGCAGGCGGGTGGATACCTGGTAATCCCGCAGATGCTGCTGCGGACGGGAGAGCAGATAAACGTCGCGGAAAATGCCGGACAGGCGGATCTTATCCTGATCCTCCAAATAGGTGCCGTCACACCATTTGAGCACCAGCACCGCGATTCGGTTGACGCCCGGATGTACGAACGCGGTAACGTCAAACTCGCTTGTGGAATGCGACACCTGGCTGTAACCAACAAAGGCGCCGTTGATCCACAGATAAAAACAGGAGTCCACCCCTTCAAAAACGAGATACCGTTTCTGTGCGTCATCCTCCACCGTGAATTCCCGCCAGAAAGCCCCGGCAGGGTTATCCACCGGCACATACGGCGGATCATACGGAATTGGATAATTGACGTTGGTATAGTTGGGTCGGTCGGTTTCCGGCAGGCCGTAAAGCTGCCAGTTGCCCGGAACCGGCACTGTCCCCGCCGCCTCGAGGCCGTTTTGCGGGAAGTCCTCGGGCACCAGCCCCGGACGGGCAAAAAAGCGGAACTGCCATTCGCCGGACAGCAGGGAAAAACGCGGGGAGGTTTCCCGGCGTCCGCTCTTTGCGGCATCCTCCTTATCAAAAGGGATAAAATAGGCGCGCGGTTCTTCACAGCCCACATGCAGGGCAGACAAATCTTCATGATATCCCGGCAAACGCATGATCATCATTCCTTCCTTAACAGCTGCGCAAACACCTACACCCCGATCCTTTACCGGACAATCCGGGTGGTTGTGCCCTCCCCTTCGGCTATGCATCAGTTTTAGCTCATTATAGCGGAGTCAACGGCAAAAGTCTTGCGGTAAAATTCATAAACTTCTCTGCTTTTTTCTGGATACTATCACCGAAAAACGCCCGCCTTTTTCCTGCCGGTTTTCACTTGTGTTTGTCGGTAAACCGCGGTATGATAAATACAGCAAGGAGGGAGCGCCCTATGAAAAATACCATGCTTGCCGCTGTCTATCACGGCACCGGCGACCTGCGTCTGGAAGAACGACCGCTGCCGGTGCTGCGTGAATCACGCGACGCCATCGTGCGGGTCACCCGCTCGACCATCTGCACCAGCGACCTGCATATCCTGCATGGCGCCGTCCCCCGTGCAAAACCCGGCATCATACTGGGGCATGAGTTCGTGGGCGAAATCGTGCAGGTGGGTGACGGGCTTTCTTCACTGCGTCCCGGTGACCGGGTGGCCGCCAACTGTGAAACCTTCTGCGGCGAATGCTGGTTCTGCCGGCGCGGCTATGTCAACAACTGCGAAAAAGGCGGATGGGAGCTCGGCTGCCGGATCGACGGCTGTCAGGCGGAATATGTGCGGGTGCCGTTTGCGGACACCGGTCTGACCCGGCTGCCGGACGGCGTTTCCGATGAGGATGCGCTGTTTCTCGGCGACATTCTGTCGAGCGCCTACTGGGGGGCACAACTCGCCGAAATCCGGGCAGGCGATACCGCTGTGGTCATCGGCGCGGGACCGGTCGGCCTGTGCGCGGCACAGTGCGCACGGCTGCTCGGCGCCGGCACTGTCGTTGTTCTGGAGCCGGATGCTTTTCGCCGGCAGACCGCTCTGGAAAACCGGCTGGCGGATTTTGCGCTCACCCCCGGCGAAGACGCCGTCCGGCAGATTTTCCGTCTGACCGAAGGCCGAGGCGCGGACGCGGTCATTGAAGCCGCCGGCGCTACGGACACGTTTTCCCTCGCCTGGCAGATCGCGCGGCCGAACGCGGTGGTCGCACTCGTAGCCATGTATGAGCAGCCGCAGATACTGCCGCTGCCGGAAATGTACGGCAAAAACCTCATTTTCAAAACCGGAGGCGTGGATGCCTGCTGCTGCGGTGAACTGCTCGATCACATTGCCGCCGGTCGGCTGCACACCGGTTTCCTTATCACCCACCGTGCGCCGCTCGCTGAAATTACCGAGGGCTACCGCATCTTCGGCGGACGGCTGGATCACTGCATCAAATGGGTGGTCACTCCGTAAAAACAGAAAACGAATTTTTATTTACATCCTCCGGCAAAAATGCTATGATAAAATTGTCAATCTTAAGGGATTCCGGCGGCGCCGGGATACAAAAAGGAAGGATAAATCAGCGTATGGAACACTATTTTCATCCGGAAATCGAATGTGCCTCACGCGACCAGATCCGCGCATGGCAGGATGAGCGTCTGGTCAAAACGGTTCGCCGCGTTTACGATAACGTAGCCTATTACCGCCGCCTGATGGACGAAAAGGGCGTACAGCCCGGCGACATCAAGTCGGTGGACGACCTACATCTGCTGCCCTTTCTGACCAAGGACGACCTGCGCGATGCCTATCCTTACGGCCTGCTCGCCGCTCCGCTGCGGGACTGTGTGCGTATCCAGTCCACCAGCGGCACCACCGGCCGCCGGGTGGTCGCCTTTTACACACAGCACGATATCGATCTCTGGGAGGACTGCTGCGCGCGTGCCATCGTCGCCGCCGGTGGCACGCCGGATGACGTGGTGCATGTCTGCTATGGCTACGGCCTGTTTACCGGCGGTCCCGGTCTTAACGGCGGTTCCCACAAGTTGGGTTCGCTGACCCTGCCGATGTCCTCCGGCAACACCGAGCGTCAGGTTCAGTTCATGTGCGACCTCGGTTCCACCATCCTGTGCTGCACCCCCTCTTACGCCGCTTATCTGGCCGAGTCCATCTGCGAACGCGGACTGCAGGATAAAATCAAGCTGAAGGCCGGTATCTTCGGCGCTGAGGCCTGGAGCGAGGAAATGCGCCGCGACATCGAGGAAAAACTCCACATCAAAGCCTACGATATTTACGGCCTGACCGAAATTTCCGGTCCCGGCGTATCCTTTGAATGCAGCGCCCAGACCGGCATGCATATCAATGAAGACCATTTCATCGCCGAAATCATCGATCCGGTTACCGGCGAGGTGCTGCCGGACGGTGAAAAGGGCGAGCTCGTATTCACCAGCATCACCAAGGAGGCTTTCCCCCTGCTGCGCTACCGCACCCGCGATATCTGTGTGCTCACCCGTGAGAAATGCTCCTGCGGGCGCACCCATGTCAAGATGTCCAAGCCGATGGGACGCAGCGACGATATGCTGATCGTCAAGGGCGTCAACGTTTTCCCGTCCCAGATCGAAACGGTGCTGCTCAATAAGGGCTATCCGGCCAACTACCAGATTATCGTCAGCCGGGAAAACAACAGCGACCGGCTCGAGGTTCAGGTCGAAATGACCCCCGAAATGTTCTCCGATGCGGTCAGCGAAATCTCCCGCCGGGAAAAGGAACTCATCGAATCGCTCAAGGCGATGCTCGGCATCTACGCCGTTGTCAAGCTGGTCGCCCCCAAGACCATCACCCGCAGCGAGGGCAAAGCGGTCCGCGTGATCGATCAGCGCCATTTGTATTGAGAAAGAGGTGTACTGCATGACGGTCAAACAGATTTCCGTATTCCTCGAAAACAAACCGGGAAAACTGGCTGCGTTTACCGAGGTTCTGCGGCAGAACAACATCAATATGCGCGCGATGTCCATCGCGGAAGCGCCGGACTTCGGCATCGCCCGCATCATTGTGGACGATTCCTACCACGCCGTATGCGTGCTCAAAGAAGCCGGATACGTCTTTTCCATCACTCCTGTGCTCGCCGTCGGCATTCCGGACGAAGCCGGCAGCCTTTTCCGCATCCTGAACATTCTGGGGGAAAACGGCATCAACGTGGAGTATACCTATGCCTTTACCAGCCGTGCAAAGGACCGCGCCTATATGATTTTCCGCGTAGCCGATAACGATAAGGCTATCGAGGTACTCTCGCAGCACAACATCCAGCTAATCTGTCAGGACGAAATGTAATTTTTTTATTTTCCAGATAAACAGTCGGAGCTGATTACCAGCTCCGACTGTTTTTATCTGTAAGGTTCCGACACCGGCCTGTGCGGCAGAATACCAAAACCGTGCATGTTTTTGTGTGTATTTTTCACACGCCGTTTCCTTTTGTCTGTGAATACATATCGCTTATCTGCGTATTTTCATTCATTATTTTTGTCGTTGCTGTCAGCAAATTCATTGCTTTTCGTCTCATTTAATGAATGCCATTCATTTTTTGCACAAAGAGGGAGTTTTTTTAATTTTTTACGTTGAATACACATAACGACTTCCTCAAATCGAATTTAACGATATAATGAAAAAATGTGAGGATTGATGACGATTGGAGAGGCTTACCAAAATACGCCAAGCACGAAAGCTGACACAAAAACAGTTAGCGAAAAAGCTCAACGTTGACCAAACCACGATCAGTGCCTATGAGAAAGGACGTGGCCTGCCCAATTCCGATATGCTTATCAAGCTGAGCAAAGAACTGCATATTTCTGCCGATTATCTCATTGGATTATCGGATTTTCCGGGCATTCCCGAAATTGGTACGCCTAACTACATACCGATTTACCGCTCTGTACTCGACGGCATAGGCCAGGGAGAACCGCTTGGGTATGAGGTTATTCCGATATCCGCAGTTTCCAAGGACCGGAGCTTCATCGGCATACAGATACAGGACGATAGCATGTTCCCGCTGTATCTGCCCGGCGATATTATCCTTGTGGAAAAGAGTGCCCGCATCCGAAAGGGAATGTATGGCCTGTTTACCATCGAGCTTGACGGACACCGGGAAAATGTCCTGCGGCAATATTTCAGTACGCCTTCTGAAATTATCCTGCGGGCCACAAAAATCGATATCGAACCGCTCATCTTCACGCATGCCGAATGCAAGAGGCACTGCGTATCCCTGGTGGGACCGGTATTTCAGCTCATCCGGCGTACCGAATTGGAGTACTGAACGCAGACTTCATCCGGTACCCGGATGTCCTCGGCAGACACTGGAAAAAAATTGCGAATAAATGCAATTTTCCACTTGACTTTTGGTTTTCCATATGTTAAATTATAAGGCGTCGCCACAAAAGGTCAATTACATGGGGGTATAGCTCAGCTGGGAGAGCGCTTGAATGGCATTCAAGAGGTCAGCGGTTCGATCCCGCTTATCTCCACCACAACGGGAAGAAACCTTGAGAAATCAGGGTTTCTTCTTTTTTCTGCCCGAAACGCGATCGCTTGATTTTTCTCTGAATTTTGAAGATTCAAGAGGTGCGAAAAATGAGCAAGATCCAAACGAAAACCGCCAACACCGTGTAGGAAACCTTTGACCGCAGATGAAAATTGAAATGGAGTCGGAAGGCGTACATTATTTTCAGAGCAAACCGCCCTAATGCGGCGTGGGTATGACTTATTGGATAGACTGGAAGAAGTCCTTAGTCACTATCACCGCAATGTCGAAAAGTTCATAAGTTAAACGAAAAGCAGACAGAGAAAAAATCCTGTCTGCTTTTTATAATGTCTGAACGTTTTCATCTTCTACATACAAAAGTATATCTTCCACTTTGCAATGCAGTATACGGCACAGATCGTTGATTTTTAATGTGCTGATTCCTTTGTTCTTTCTCATCTGGTCGAGTGTTCCGCTGCTGATTTTATGCTTTGCGGTTAATATATATGTTGTTTTCCCTTATTTTTCAAGGGTTTTCCAAAAAGGAGTATACACAATCATTGCTATCACCTAAAACAATGATACAGACACAAAGATTGCTTGGATGTAACCAGAATTATGGCTATAACTTTACTGAAAAAGAAAAGCGGGAAATCATGCTGGCAGTTTAGTCTTTTTTCTTTTAAGAATGCTATGGAAAAAATTTTAGTACAAATCTCTTGGAAAAAATCGAAGTGAAACAATTTATCAAATTTGAGGATATTTCCGATGTGAACATATGGAGCGTTTTTCCTGACTCTCAACAACTAAAAATATGCTACGTTGATGTATACCTTGAATACATTGATAAGGATATGTATGGAGAAGGCAAGGTCATTACAGGTATGCCTACTTTTATATGTTCTTATCAGCAAGGCAAATGGTATGCTATGATGAATGAATAGAGGCATAGCTTGTGAAAACAGCGGAATAATTCTAAAAAAATGCCCTATGCACCTCAACAAACCCGCAAAAACAGGCGGGCAGTTATTACGCTGTCAGCCTGTTTTTATTCTAAAGAAAATCGCCGTAACCCCGTATTATTGCTTGCTTTTCTTGGAATGTATGTATTATTCAAACGTTCACACGGCGGGTTAACACAAGTATTTCCTCGAAAACCAAAGCCCTGCATTAAGCTGCCCTTTCCTCCCGGCAGAATATTCGCACCTGTCGATACCTGGTGCATAAAATGGACTATCCCACCCGAACGGAGGCGATCCCGATTTGAGAACGACCATCATGCATGCAACGGTGCTCTCCGCACAAAACTGTCAGATGACCGTCTGCGACCGGCAGACTTCTCAGGAAGTAGTGGTCCACTCCCCCTGTGCCTGCCATTTCCGCGCCGGCGATCAGGTATGCATCACGTATAACGGCGCGATGACGATGAGCATACCGCCGCAGATTACAGCGGACTGCATCACCCGGATTTCCCCCTCCGGCTGCTGACTGGTGGCCGAAAGGCAAGGCGTCCTGTGCTGTAAGCACAGGACGCCTTTTTCTTGTGTATAGAAAACCCCCGGCTATGCCGGGGGTTCCGGAAAAGCTTTAGCGATCCGTATGAAAGAAAAACTCCTTTTGGTAAGATGAAAGTGCGGCCTGACAACTGCACAAGAATACCAAAAGGAGGACATTCGGATGGCGAATGACAACAATAGTCTAGCACATACAACGTGGAACTGCAAATATCATATCGTGTTACCGATAGTAACCTAAATCACACAGGGATATACCTTTATAGCAAGGGGAAAATTATGATTCATTTGACCTTTGATTATAAAAGTGATAAAGATTGCGCCACATCAGGTCAATATTTGAGGTATCACCGAAAATTGCTGGGAATGTCGACTAAAGAACTGGCGGAAAAAGTTGGAATTGTACCGGCAACACTGGTATTGTATGAAAATGACAAACATCCCATTCAGTACGACTCAGCGATAGCACTGGCAGATGTACTCGGTATAGACCGGAACCGACTTCTTGATGACTATGCTGCCTTTGTGGGCTATCCCTGCTCGAAACTGCTGCAAACAGTCCGAACAGAACTGTCCATATCACAAATGCAGTTTGCAGAAAAAATAGGGGTATCCCAAACGGCATACTCAAGCTGGGAACGCGGTTCACGAATCCCCCGCCGAAAAGAGTATGAGAAAATCATCACGGCATTGAAAGGTTTTTCTATCGATATTGATACATATTTTTCTAATTGTATTTTAGGGAAAATGTAAATCGCACATTTGCGGCTATCCTCCCCTCCATATATAATGGAAGCACAAAGGAGGAGTGCCAGATGAAGAAACAAAAATACTATGTCACATATACACCAGATGAAACCCACATAGTGCTGTATGCCCTTAACCACCTGCGGAACAGCTTGCTTCAGGAGGGACGCGATCCCGCCTGTATAGACGAATTGTTTTTGAAGGTAGCAAATGCCCCGGTGAAGAAGCGATAAAAAGTACATATCTTTCCCATAAGCCGCCGTATTCTGCCATAGAATAGGCGGCTTTTTCATTTCCTCCGTACATAGCCCTCCGTTCTGCCAATGGGGGGCTAAATCTATGAAAAAGGAGGAAACCGCCTATGGCAAAACCAAAGGTCATTGCAGTAGCCAATCAGAAAGGCGGCGTTGGGAAAAGCACCAGCGTATATAACATCGGCGCGGGACTGGCTATGAACGGGAAAAATGTCCTGCTGATTGATGTTGACCCGCAGGGCGATCTTACTAAAATGCTTGGGCAAAGAAAGCCCCACGACCTGCCTGTAACGCTTGGCAACGCACTGAATGACGTTGTGGCAGATACGGAAAACAGCAGCCACCCGGAAATCCTGCGCCATCACGAGGGCTTTGACTTTATTCCGGCAAACCGCACGTTATCGGCTGTGGAAGTGAGCCTTGTGAACACCATGAGCCGGGAAACCGTGCTGCGGCGCTATGTGAACAGTATCAAGAAGCCCTACGACTATGTGCTGCTCGACTGCAACCCGTCCCTCGGTATGCTGGTGATCAACGCCCTTTCCGCTTCCGATTATGTGTTGATCCCGGTGCAGGCCGACTATCTGGCTGCGGAGGATATGACGGAGCTGGTCGGCACCATGCAGAACGTGAAAAAGGGAATCAACCACAACCTGAAAATCGGCGGCGTATTTCTGACAATGGCAAACGAAACGAATTTCCGCAAGGAGGTTGTTTCGGCGGTCAAAGAGAACTTCGGCAAGCATTTGCCCGTCCTGCAAGCGGTGATTCCCTCAACGGTGCGTCTGGCGGAAATCAGTACGGCGGATCACAGTATTTTCCGCCATGAACCGCGAGGGAAAGCGGCGGAAGCCTATCGGACTTTGGTACAGGAGGTGATGGAGATTGGCGAAAAACAGCGTAGCCGGTCTGCTGACCTCGGTAGATGACCTGTTTTCCACACAGGAAAGCCGCGACGATGCCAAGCTGGAGCGCGTTATCAATCTGCCGCCGGGTGAAATCAGCGATTTCCCCAATCACCCGTTCAAGGTGCGAATGGACGAGGAAATGCTGCAAATGGCGGAAAGTGTTAAAGAGCATGGCGTTTTAGTGCCTGCCCTTGTGCGGGAAAAGCCGGACGGCGGGTATGAAATGATCGCCGGACACAGGCGAAAGCGCGCGGCAGAACTGGCCGAGATTCCTGAAATCCCCTGTATTGTCCGCAATCTCACCGACGATGAAGCCATCATTGTTATGGTGGACAGCAACTTGCAGCGTGAAAAAATCCTCCCGTCCGAAAAGGCTTTTGCCTACAAAATGAAGTTAGATGCCATGAAAAGACAGGGGTACAGGGCGGATTTAACATCTGGCCCACTGGGCCAAAAGTTATCAAGAGATGAACTTGCTAAAGATTCGCCTGACAGTTCCAGACAAATCCAACGATATATACGCCTTACCAATCTCATTCCTAGCTTGCTGGATTTGGTCGATAACACGGTGCTGAAAGAAAAAGACAAACCGCAAATGGCGCTGCGCCCGGCTGTTGAACTGTCATATTTGAAGCAAGAGGAACAGGAGGATTTGTTCCAGATTATCACCGAAGCCGACTGCACGCCGTCCCATGCCCAAGCGATTAAAATGCGTAAGATGTCTGAAGCCAAAGGGCCGGATGAACGACTGGATAAAGACGTTTTCCTTTCTATTATGGAGGAGGAAAAACCAAATCAAAAAGAACAAATCAAAATCCCGAAAGAACGGATCAGCAAATATTTTGCGCCGGGGACGCCCGCGCAGAAAATCGAGGATACCATTGTTAAGGCGCTGGAACTCTACCGCAAGCGGCAGCGCAGTATGGAACGATAGCCGGACTGCCAAGGGAGCAGTGCGCCCATGTCTTGACTGGACAATGGACAATGCAGTTCCACCCCCTCTCTCATACTCTCTCCCCCTTGATTACCAGCTAAACCAGCTAAAAAGAAGAATTTGAGGGCAGCAACAGCATTTTTAGTGTATTGCTTTTCCACAATCCAATACGAATACCATTCATCAGGACGACCGGAAATCGGCCGTCTTTTTTTCGCCTATTTTTAGAAAAAAGGAGAATCCATATCATGAAGAAACGACGTGTATTTTTGTCGCTCATCCTATCCCTGTTTTTGCTCTGTTCCTTTGTCCTTCCGGCCTTTGCCGCCAGCTACCAGAACGGCGATACCGCCGAGGTTACGGTATCGAGCGTGTGGGCGTTTCATGGTGGACGCCAGATCGGAGAGGCCAGCTCCACCAGCAACGGCGGAAATCGCGGCAACCATTACAATAATCGGCTGTATTGGTTCGAGGGCTATTCGATTGATATTTTGCAAATGGACGGCAGCCGGTACACGCCGCAGTATCAAGGCAAAATATATGCTTACTGTATCCATAAATGGCAGGATTACGGCACCGGCAGCCGGAAATTCTACGTTGATCCCGCCGGGCAAGGCAACTTAATGAATAGCCCGTACTGGAAGAACAGCCTGAACCAAACCCAGCGGGATTTACTCAAGCTGGTATCCATATACGGCTTCCCGGCCCGCACGCCCCAGCAGTTGGGAGTGTCTACCGTGGACGACGCCTACGCTGCCACCCAGGCGATCATCTGGGAGATCGTCACCGGGAGAAGAAATGCAGCGGGCCTTGTCAGCAACTATAAATCTGCGGGTAATGAGGATACCCCGAAAGTGGCGGCGGCCAAGGACAATGCCCGGTATTTTTATGACAAGTATATGTTATACCCCTATACGGGAAACGGCCATACCGTTGGTGAGGCCACCCCGGCCTTAACCGCCTACAATAAGATTCTGGCGGATATGGCGCGGCATGATATTCTTGCCAGCTTTGCCAATTCGACATTGACGCTTCGCTGGGACGCCGCCAGTAAAACCTACAAGGGCAGCCTGACGGATGGAAATGGCATGTTAAGCAATAGTTCGATCACGTCTTCCCTGCCGTCCGGCCTTTCCGCCTCGATCTCCGGCAACACCATCACCGTTACGGCTACTAAGACATTCGGCACAACCAAAATCAATCTAAAAAAGAACCTGCCAACGCTGCACCAGGTATCTCCCCTTGCGGTGTTAGAAGTGACCTCCGGCACCGGACAGGAAATGCTGTGCGGGGTCATGGATGATCCCCGGCCATATTCGTTCAACGTCCGCACCGCACAGGGGACGGCTAAAATCATCAAGACCAGTGAGGACGGCGTGGTGTCCGGCCTGCGATTCCGCGTCACCGGTAATGGCATCGACAAGACCTATACCACCGACAGCAAGGGACAAATCATCGACACCCTCCCTGCGGGAACTTACACAGTGATGGAAATCAACACACCGGGCCGGTACAACACCCCGGCCAGCCAAGCCCTCACCGTTCCCGACGGCGGCACGGCAACCGTAACCTTTAGCAACATCTTGAAAAAGGGCTATGTGGAACTCTACAAGACCGACACCACCACCGGCAAGGCGCTGGCCGGAGCAGTATATGGTATCTACAACGGCGCCAACACCCGGATCGGGGAACTCAAAACCAACGCGGACGGCTACGCCAAGAGCGGCCTGCTCCCTTATGGCGACGGCTACTACTTGTTAGAGGAAAAAGCCCCGGAGGGGTATGTGCTGGATACCACTAAGCAATATTTCAATATCACCGTCAACAATCAGACCATCACCATCCGCACCGCCAACAAGAGCCAGATGGGCCAGATTGCGGTGCGAAAGGACGACGGGGATACCGGCAAGCCGGTAACGGCTCCCGCTACCTTTGAAATCCGGACTGCTGCCGACATCAAAGCCCCGGACGGCACGATCCGTCTGAAAGCCGGGGAGTTGGCCGATACCGTCACTACCAATGGTGGCGTCGGCACGTCCAAGCAGCTTTATCTGGGGGACTACCTCGTGACGGAGCGGACAGCCCCGGAAGGCTATGTACAGGACGGCAAGCAGTATCCGGTATCTCTGGAATATGCGGGGCAGACGGTCAATATCGTGACCGAGAGCGTCACCGTTCCCAACCGTCCCCAGATGGGCACCATTGCGATTCACAAAACGGACAGCGAAACCGGCAAGCCGGTGACAGGAGCCGCTGCCGTCTTTGAAATCCACGCGAAAACGGACATTGTGACCGGCGATGGCACCGTGCGGTATCAGGCCGGGGAACTCGTGGACACCATTACCACCGCAAACGGTTCCGCCACCAGCAAGCCCCTGTATCTCGGTGCGTATATCGTGACCGAAAAGACCGCGCCGGAGGGCTATGTCCTCAACGCGGAGCCGCAGGAAGTCGCTCTACGTTATGGCGGCCAGACGGTGGAGATTGTGACCGAGAGCGTGACCTTTGCCAACGTCCCGCAGATGGGGCGGATCGTGATACAGAAAAATGATGCGGAATCCAGTAAACCCCTTACCGCGTCCCCGGCCGTTTTTGAACTGCGGGCAAAAACCGATATTGTCACCGCAGACGGCACTATTCGTTATAAGACGGGCGAACTGATCGAGACCCTCACCACCGAAAAAGGCGTTGTCACATCCAAGCCTTTATATTTAGGGACGTATACCGTAACTGAGAAAGCGGCCCCATACGGTTATGTACAGGATACCACCGCATACGATGTGACTTTGTTCTATGGCGACCAAACGGTGAAGATTGTGACCGAGGGCATCAGCATTGACAACGCTCCGCAAATGGGAACGATTACAATCTCCAAAATTGACAAGGAGACCGGCAAGCCGATCATCCTGTCCGACGCCACGTTCCAGATTAACGCGAAAACCGATATTGTCACCGGCGATGGTGTGGTGCATTACAAAGCGGGTGAACTGGTGGATACCCTCACCACCGTGCAGGGCGTGATCGCCTCCAAGCCGCTGTATCTTGGCACTTACACCATAACCGAGATTACCGCGCCGGAAGGGTATCTGCTGGACGATACACCCCATGACGTGACGCTGGCCTATGGCGGACGAGCGGTAAAACTCGTCGCAGAGAGTCTGTCTATCGAGAATGCCCCGCAGATGGGCACCATCACCATTAGCAAGGTGGACAAGGAAACCGGCAAACCGATAGTTGACGCAGACGCGGTGTTTGAGTTGCGGGCAGCGGAGGACATCATCACCGCTGACGGAACGGTACGGTATGGCAAGGGTCAGCTTATCGAAACCCTTACCACGAAAAACGGTGTTGTTACCAGTGGTTGGCTGTATCTCGGCAGCTATGCGGTGACGGAAATCACCGCCCCGGAGGGGTATCTGCTGGACGATACTTCCCATGATGTGACGCTGGCCTACGGCGGGCAGGACGTGGCGTTCATTGCCGAAAGCCTGACCGTGGAAAACGCCCCCCAGAGGGGACAGATCGTCATCAACAAAGTGGACAGCGAAACCGGCAAGCCGATCATCCTCTCCCCGGCGACTTTTTCAGTCTACGCAGCGTCGGACATCATCACCCCGGACGGCACGGTACGGTACACCAAGGGGCAGTTGGTGGATACTCTCGTCACGGAAAACGGCGTGGCGACCTCCAAGCCGCTTTACCTGGGGGATTATATCGTTATCGAAACAATCGCGCCGGAGGGATATATCCTCGACATGACCCCCTACGTGGCGGCGCTGCTTTATGACGGACAGGTGGCTGCCGTCAAGCGGATGGCCATGAGTGGACCAGTGCTGGAAGCTGGGCAGGACGAGCAGGCGGAGAATCCCCCGGATGTGGATACTTCGGAACCGGAAGCCGGGCAGCTGGGAACCACCGTCCCGGACGCCAACAACAATGTTGGCATTACCGTCCCCAACCAACCGATCCCGAAATCACCCAAAACCGGTGACGACAGCAAACCGTGGCTGTGGGTTGCCCTGATGGGCGTTTCCGCCGTGGATGCTGTCACGCTCGGCGTGATCGGCCTGAAAAAGCGCAAAAAGGAGGACGCTGAATAATGGAACTGAAATCTATCATCGCCATCAGCCTTGTCGTTTTCATTGTGGCGGGGCTGGTATTCCTGTATGTGCGTAACAGAAAAAAGAAATAGCAATTCCCCTACGGGGCGGCAATTCTCCGGGGTTCCCACGAAGTCTTTTGACTTCGTGGAGGAAGGAGGAGCAACGAAGCGTGTGAGACTTTCGCCGTAAGGCGGAAGCAAGCGGAGCGTAGTTTGCGACGACGCGCCGCCCTTTACATATCCCTAAAAATATGTAAAGGAGATGGATTCTCGATGAAAAAAGAGAGATTTGAACAGAGGCTTTTCCGAATTTTCGCACAGGCGGGCTATTCGCCGGTACAGCTTCTTACAGTTACGCCGGAGGAAATGGTGGAGATTCCCGGCATTACCGTCCCCAATATCCGCTCGGTTTTATGTGTGCAGAACAAGGTGCTTGCCGAGCAGAACACCCTACGGGCTGGCGGGCTGGTGGAAGAGCTGCTCCGCAAAGCCGAAGAAAGCAGGCGGGACAATGAATAAGCCCCATGCACTCGACATACTGGCAAAAAAACAAGGCTGCTTGGTTTCTGATGAAGGAATGGAAAGAGGCGGTCTATTACCTCATCTGCAATGGGAGGTGTAGCTATGCCAGAAGCAGAGCATGAAAAGTGAATGGCGGAAAATTATGAAATCACCCAAACGGTGCGGATCGGCGGCAAGGAGGTCGTGTTCGGGATTGATGAGAATTGCGCCGAGCCATACTTTTGCGCCTTTTATACAGCCAACAAGCTTTTTATGAATACAGCGATTGCATGGTGGGCGATAACTTTGCCGGGATGATAAAGCTGTTTGGGGAGCGAATCCAGCAGCAGGCCGGCAAGGTGCTTACAGAGCAGGAACCGGCGAAAAAAGAATAACGCCGAAGCGATAAGGAGGCACGATTGGAAATGCGTACAAATGCGGGATATACCATTACCGATTCCATCCATATTGGAAAAGCGGAATTTGTCATCGGGGAAATGCCAAACGCTCCGGCCCCGTTTGTAACATGGGAGTGTAAGGATGGCGACAACTACTTTTGGGGGCATTATTTTCCCAGCCGCCAAGCGGCAGAGCGTGATTTGCTGGAACGAGCCGGTCGGGAACTGGAATACCAGAGCCGGGATCAGGAACAGCCGGAAAAAAAGAAAAGGGAGCGTGAACGGTAATGCAGCTTACAATCAAACCCATGCAGCCGGAGGAAAGGCTGTATGTTTATCAGCAAAGCCGCCAGCTTCAAGCGCATACCGGTAGTATCGGGCATTTACGCGGAGACTTTGGAAAAAGCGGACGCGAATTTTACACCACATGGGAAGATCATATCAAGGATTTCCGTTCCGATGATTTTGGCGATGAATTTGATAAGGTGGTTAACACTCTACGATTTGAAGATGTGGGCGGCGGGCTATTTAAGGGGCGCAATTCCATGCGGCTTTACTGCAAAGAAAACCCGGAAAGCGTCTTTCAGGGCAACTACTGCGAGAAATACGGTTTCCGTATCGACAAGGGGCAGCACAGCTTTCTGATACGCTGCAACCCGATGGCAGGCGACTACAATTTCTATGTGTTCTGCTACGTCAAAGAGCATTTGGACGCCCACATGGAAAAAGCCCGGAATGGGATCCGCTTTATCACCCCCGAATACCGGGAACTGTTCCGAATCACAGACGGAGAGCAAATCCAAATCACCTGCCCAGACAGGGAAAAAACGCTGCGGACGTGCCGGTATATCGACGAAACCCACACCGAGATCGGAAGCAATAACCTGTATCATATCTGCCAGTTTGCCGAACTGATGGAGAGAAACGGGAACAAAGTAATCCCCATGCGTTCGTCCTTGCCGGGAAAGTGCTTCAGCACCCTCCTTTCTACAGATAAGCTGATTATTATCCAAAAGGGCGAAATGGGATATATCCCTTCCGAAATGCAAATCGTCGGGAAAACCGCCCGCGAAGCGGCGGATATTGCGAATGATACCATAGGCGTTACCAAGGCGCAGGAGGCCGCTATGCTGGCCGGTTCCCTGTTCGGCTGGCAGACAGCAGCAGCCGATCCCAAAAACTACGACGACAATGGAAATCCCATTAAACCAATCAAAAAGAAAAACCGGGATTATGAACGATGAGGAGGTGCGAAAATGGCGCGGAGATATGAACAGATTACCGAACTGTACCGGCAATCTATACGGGAAATCACCTCCCGCCCTGAAAACTGGACTTCGTTCCTGCGCTCCGCCTGCCGGAATTACCGGCTTTCCTTTGACGAGCTGGTGCTGATCTACGCACAGCGCCCGGACGCTACCGCTGTTTTGCCGATTAAGGGCAAAAACGGATGGAACAAGCGGTTCGGACGGTGGGTCAACCGGGGTGCAACCGGTATTGCGGTGTTTGACCGCGAATATGTCCACGGGACGCGGCTGAAATATTACTTTGATATTTCAGATACTCACGAGAGCCAATTTGCCCGTCCTGTCCCTCTTTGGGAGGTGCAGCCGGGACAGGAAGCGGACGTGATCGAAAGCCTTGAAAACCGTTTCGGGGAACTGGAAAGCAAGGAAAACTTGGCGGAGGCGCTGCTCTCCACAACCCAAAACGCTGTTGAGGACAATATGCCGGACTACCTTGCCGACCTGTTGATTTCCCGCGAGGGCAGCTTTTTGGAGGAATTGGACGATCTGAATGTAGAGGTTGCCTACCGGAACGCGCTGCAAGCCAGCGTGGGATATATCTTCCTCACACGGTGCGGTCTGAACGCAGACGAATATCTGGGGCGTGAGGACTTTGAACCCCTTTTGAATTTCAATACCCCGGAAACGGTCAACGCCATCGGCGTAGCCACCCGGGATATTGCGGAAATCGGGCTTGCGGAGATTTCCCGCACCGTCCGCAATCTGCAAAGGGCAGGCAAAAATGCAAATCGCACATTTGCAGAAACATCAAAGGCGCGGTATGCTGAAAACACAAAAAGAACAAACCAGCCGGAAAGGAGTGCTGAACATGGAACTGACCTATACCAATCAGGGCGATTACCGTCTGCCGAATCTGGCAGTACCGGAGGAGCCGGAGGCGCGCTTGGGCAAATACGCCTTGCTCCGACGTTCGTATCTGAAGGAACACCGCCGGATTCTGTTCACGAACCTTCTCACCTCGGGCAAGCTGACCGGACACCTGATGGAGATCGAGGAAGCGGCGCAGAACCGCATGGAGCAGATCGTGAAAGTGATGGCAGCGCAGGAGGGCGTGACGGAGGAACTGAAAGCCCGCGACCAGATGGAATGGGTGCGCAGGATGAACGCAATCCGAGACTCGGCGGAGGAGGTTATCCGCAGGGAACTGATAACCAGCTAACCCTTCTACCCACCGCCGAAGAACAACAGAATACCATAGAAAAAGCGGAGGCCGAAAAAGCCTCCGCTTTTTCCATTTCCCAAGAGGACATCGACGCGGTTTTACAGGATGGAAGCGGCATAGAAAATGGCAAATACCGTATCTATGAGCAGTTTCAAAAGAGCCTGTCCCAAAGCGAAAACGCCGCGTTTCTCAAAGAGGAATATGGGATCGGCGGCGCGTATCCGAAGGTTGCCGCCAGCCGGATTGACGAATGGCACGACGGAAAGGGAATCAAAATCAGCAGGGGCAGTATTTCCAACCCCAACGCGAGTATTACCCTTTCGTGGAACAAAGCCGCCAAACGGATTGCGGAACTGATACAGCTTGACCGCTACCTTTCTGCCAAAGAAAAAGCCTATTATCCCACCTATTTGGAACAGGCGGAGGAAATGCGGCAAAGGGCCGCCGAAGCTGCGGCTGCGCGGGAGATTTTAAGCCGCGCCCCGCAGGAAAACGAACCGGCGAAAAAAGAAAACGCCCGGTATGCGTACCATTTGGGCGATACTGTCTACCTTGGCGCAGAAGAATATGAAATCCTTGCCTTTGACGAAAACGAGGTCAGGTTGTTTGACGTTGGATTCCCCCTTATCAATAAGGCGCTGCCACGGGCAGAGTTTGACGCAAAGGTGCGGGACAATCCCATGAACGGCCACCTGATCGTGCCGGAAGAAACGGAACAGCCGCCCGCCCCCCGTGCCGATGAAATGCTGCGGAAGGCGGAACAAATTGCCGCAGCCAGTGCACTGCCGCCGGAAGAACGGTTTTTCCTGATGGAAACCGACGACGGTTATGCTGTTTGGGACGATCTAACAGAAGCCATTTATGTAGATGATGAGGGCGTAAGCGAGGAGTTCGCCAGCGAATGGCAGGCCCAAGCCTATCTGGAGGAAGTTAAAAAGGCGGTCAGCGAAAAGGAATCTGCCGAATGGCTTGCGGTGGAACGGGCGAAGCTGCCGCCCTTGGAATATGATGAGATTCTTGGAAAAGAAATAACCAGTGGGGAACGCCGTTTCGTGGTGGAGAGCGTCCATGATGACAAGGCCAGCTTGCGGGATTTGACCTTTGAGGAAAGCGTAGGCTTTCCCATCAACCGTATGGAGAATATCGACACGGTGCGACGGCTGCTTGCGGAACAGGAACGGCCCAAGCAGGAGGAGCCGGTCAAACTGCGCTCTGTCGTCATTGATTTGACTGCACCGGCACAGGAAGAAGAAAAACCGTCATATATTGCCGACGATTCTTTCCTCGTTTTCGATGAGGCCGGAAAAATCCAATCTGAAATTCAGATTATCCGCATTACGGATGATGAAATCACCTACGCAACCCCTGCTGCGCCGGGGACTCCTCCTGTTACCATGCAACGGGAAGAATTTGAACAAAACCTGAAAAACGGGCGTTTTCGCCGGAAAGATTCTGTCCCCTCGGAAATACTGGAGCAGGAAGAACAATACCTGCTCGGTGAGGGAGATATACTCACCATTGACGGTAAGCAATATGCGTTGGTTTCTTATGGCAATCAGACTTCCACGGTTCGCGCACAAAATGAAACGCAGGAAATTATCAGCTTTCCCACAGACGAACTGCTGGAACGACTGCGAAAAAGCCCGGAAAACAACCGCTATCTGCAAGGCTCTTATGATTTAGGCGTGTTCGGGGAACCTTTGCCAGCCGAAGAAGTACCGGCAAAAAAAGAAAAACTGCCTGCCCCGCCGCCTGTGCGCCGGGAAAAGGTTACGCCCTTTGTGCTGCACCCGGAAATCCCTACCAATGAGCGTCATAACTTCCGCATTACCGATGACCACTTGGGCGAGGGTGATGCAAAGGCCAAATTCAAGAATAATGTAGCGGCGATCCGTACCCTGCGGGAAATCGAATTTGACAACCACCAGCCGGGTTCCGGTCGGCTTGCCACGCCGGAGGAACAGGAAACCCTATCCCGCTATGTGGGCTGGGGCGGGTTGCCGCAGGCGTTTGATGAGAACAACGAGCAGTGGGCGGACGAATTTGCCGAGTTGTACGGATTGCTTTCCCCGGAGGAATACGAAGCGGCAAAAGCCACGACCTTAAACGCCCATTATACTTCTCCCACCGTTATCAAAGCCATCTATCAGGCGGTGGAAAACATGGGCTTCCGCACCGGCAACGTGTTGGAACCGTCCTGCGGGATCGGCAATTTTTTCGGGCTTGTGCCGGAGAGCATGAAGGGCAGCAGGCTGTTCGGCGTGGAACTGGATTCCATTACCGGACGGATTGCCCAGCAGCTTTACCAACAGAACAGCATTGCGGTGCAGGGCTTTGAGGATACCGAGTTGCCAGACAGCTTTTTCGACCTTGCCATCGGCAACGTACCTTTCGGCAGCTATTCCCTCCACGACAAGCGGTATGACAAGCACCATTTCCTAATCCACGACTATTTTTTCGCCCGCACGTTAGATAAGGTGCGCCCGGGCGGGCTTATAGCGTTCGTCACCTCCAAGGGAACGATGGACAAGAAAAATCCCAAAGTGCGGAAATATATCGCGGAGCGCGCCGAACTCATCGGCGCGATTCGTTTGCCTAATAATGCTTTTTATCTCAATGCCGGTACGCAAGTAACAACGGACATCATCTTCCTGCAAAAGCGCGAAAAGCTGATTGACGTGAGTATGCCGGAGGCGGATTCCGGTCTGGAATGGCTGCACCTCGGGCAGACGGAAAACGGTGTACCGGTAAACCAGTATTTCATCGACCACCCGGAGATGGTGCTGGGCGAAATGGTCTTTGACGACATGATGTATGGCAACGCCAAGGAAACCACCTGCAAGCCCTTTGCGGGCGAAAACCTTTCGGATTTGCTGGCGGAAGCTGTGCAGAATATCCATGCCGAATACACCGACTACGAAATCGAGGAACTGGAGGGCGGGGAAGAAGATAAATCTATTCCCGCCGACCCGAACATCCGCAATTTCAGCTTTACGCTGGTGGACGGGGCCATTTACTATCGGGAAAACAGCCGGATGTTCCCAGTGGAGCAGTCTCTTACCGGTCAAAACCGCGTAAAGGGCATGATCGCCATCCGCGACTGTGTGCGGCGGTTGATCGAATACCAGACGGAAAGCGCGCCGGACGAGGTGGTGGAACGGGAGCAGCGGGAACTCAACCGCCTGTATGACAGCTTTACCGCAAAATACGGGTTGCTGAACAGCCGCGCCAACACCACCGCCTTCTCCCCGGACAGCAGTTTCCCTATCCTGTGTTCCCTTGAAGTGCTGGACGAAAGTGGAAATTTAGAACGCAAGGCCGCCATGTTCAGCAAGCGCACCATCAAACCATATATTGCGGTCAGCCGGGTGGATACCGCCTCCGAAGCCCTTGCGGTTTCTATCGGTGAAAAAGCCTGTGTGGATTTGGGATTTATGGCAAGCCTAATGGGTGGCAAGGATAAGATTGAGCAGATCAAGCGCGACCTTGCCGGGGTGATTTTCAAAGACCCGGAATCCGGCGAAGACCCCTTTGCAGGCTGGCTGACCGCCGATGAATATCTCTCCGGCCGGGTGCGGGAAAAGTTGAAAACTGCACAGCGGGCGGCGGAGCGCGACCCTGCCTACGCGGTCAATGTGGAAGCATTGGAAAAGGTGCAGCCCAAGGATTTGGAAGCCAGTGAGATCAGTGTCCGCCTTGGCGCTACTTGGATTCCCGCTGAGTATGTGCAGCAGTTTTTGGAGGAACTGCTGGATGCGCCCTACTATACACGGCGGATGGTCAAAGTGGAATTCGCAGCGTTTACCGGCAGCTGGGCCATTACCAACAAGAAATTTGGTGACGGCAATATCAAAGCAACGGTGACCTACGGTACGAACCGCGCCAACGCCTACCTGATTGCGGAGAACGCCCTGAACCTGCGTTCTACCCAAATTCGGGATAAAGTTACGGCGGCTGACGGAAGCGTTTCTTGGGTGCTGAATAAGGAGGCGACGCAGGCTGCACAGGAAAAGCAGCGCCAGATTTGTGAGCAGTTCCAAGACTGGATTTTCAAGGAGCCGGAACGCCGCCAGCGATTGGTCGCCATCTACAATGAAAAATTTAACGCGCTGCGTCCCCGCGAGTACGATGGCAGTCACCTGAAATTTCCGGGCATGAACCCGGAAATCACCCTTCGCCCACACCAGTTGAACGCCATTGCCCATGTGCTGTACGGCAACAATGTCCTGCTGGCGCACGAAGTGGGTGCGGGTAAGACGTATGAAATGGTGGCCAGTGCCATGGAGAAGAAACGACTGGGGCTTTGCAGTAAAACGCTGATCGTTGTTCCCAACCATTTGACCGAGCAGATGGCATCCGAAGCGCTCCTGCTCTATCCGAACGCGGAAATTCTGGTAGCAAAGAAAACCGATTTCAAAAAGGAAAACCGCAAGAAATTCTGCGCCCGCATTGCGACTGGCAACTATGACATCATCGTTATCGGGCACAGCCAGTTCGAGAAAATCCCGCTTTCGGCAGAACGCCAGCATATGTACCTGCAAAGGCAGATTGATGACGTCATTGACCAAATCGCACTTTTGAAAAGCTCCCGCGCCGAGAATTTTACCATCAAACAGATGGAACGCACGAGAAAGCAGCTCAAGAAAAAGCTGGACAAGCTCAACGACCAGCAGCGCAAGGATGATGTCGTCACCTTTGAGGATCTGGGCGTGGACAGCCTGATGGTGGATGAGGCACATTATTTCAAAAACGCCATGATTGCCACCAAAATGCGCAATGTTGCGGGCATTTCCCAGACAGAAAGCCAGAAAAGCAGTGATATGCTGATGAAGTGTATGTATCTTGATGAGGTGACCGGTGGGCATGGTATCGTGTTTGCGACCGGTACACCAATATCTAACTCCATGACGGAAATGTACGTCATGATGCGCTATCTGCAAAGGGGCTTGTTGGAAAAAGAGGGCTTGCTCAACTTCGATTCGTGGGCATCGACCTTTGGGGAAAGCATTACAGCGATTGAGCTTAACCCAACTGGTACAGGATACCGCACAAAAACCAGATTCGCGCGATTTTATAATCTGCCGGAACTCATGAGCCTTTTTAAGATGTCTGCGGACATTCAGACCGCCGATATGCTGCATTTGCCGGTGCCGGAACTGGTGGGCGGCAAGCCCACCAATGTGGTGTTACAGCCAAGTGAAGTCCAGAAAAGAATGGTCAAAGGCTTGGCAGACCGCGCCGAAAAGGTCCGAAGCGGAAAAGTGCAGCCCACGGAAGATAATATGCTGCGCATCACCAATGACGGCAGAAAACTTGCACTGGACCAGCGGCTCATGAACCCTTTATTGCC